>OIXU01000744.1_pt1 | contig 11086 bp, 15 predicted proteins | sample 1587921 | NCBI WGS metagenome assembly OIXU01 (sample SAMN03283238) | human gut metagenome | biome: human-associated habitat; material: feces | host: Homo sapiens | place: Peru | collected 2012
AGTTGGGCGTGAGCACCAATAAGGTTGTAAGCCAGAAGACCTTGAATGATGCATTGGCTAAGAAGTTCGACAAGGAGAATATTGCCCAAGAGTTCGGTGATTCAGAAGATAAGGTAGTCTCTCAGTTTGCTCTTCCATTCAGAGAGATTGAGTCTCCAGAGTTCATTATGGTAATCGTAGATGCAAATGATCACATATTGTTTACTATCAACTTGGATGGTGAAGTAGATTGGGCTAAAGGTATTCCTACACCTATCAGAGCAAAGTTGCAGGAGATTATCAATCAGTGCAAGCAGGATAAGACAGACTTGGCGGAATCCATTAATACTCTCAAAGGTATCTTGGACAAGACAACCATTAAAGATGAAGAAGGCATTGTATTTGAAACTCCTTTCCGCTACATTCAGAATGAGGAATTTATCTTTGCCAAGGTAGATGCAGAGGATAGACTTCTCTTTGGTATTGAATGGGATGGTACACCAAGGTTTGGTAAGACAAGTGCAGTAGAGGATAGATTGCAGGAACAGGTAACTCATCTTGCAGAGAGAGTAGCAACTATCATGGGTGATGAGGACACAACCAATGTCATTGACACTATGAATGAGTTGAAGACCTTCTTTGCCAACATTGAGAACTCTCAATCTTTGACAGATATACTGACTAATCTTGACAACGTAGCAAAAAACCTTGATAAGACAACTATCAAGGATGAGGAAGGTAATGTGCAAGATACTCCGTTCAGGGTTATCGAGAACGAAGAGTTCCTCAAAGCTATAGTAGATGCAGAGGATAGAGTTTTGTTCGGCTTCTACAGAGCAACTGGCGAGCCTTATTATCCTCTTAATGAAATGTATCATGTCATTAAGAATGAGGAATACTTTGCTGCTTGGGTTACTACTGACGATTAAGTAGTTCTTGGTATCAGAAGAGACGGAGAAATCATTGGCGAAATCCATGCTGTCAATGCGTTGAAACAAGTTATCTCTCAGCTTCAAGAAGACCTTACATCATTGCAGGAGAAGGTAGGTACAATAGACGTCAATCTCAAAGAACTTCTCGATGTTTTCTCTTTACAGGATAACGATGAGTATCTTGCAGTAGAAAAAGATGCAGATGGAAAGATTCTTTCTACAACAAATCTTGATGGCAGTCACTATATTCATAAAGTCAAGTCTGAGACTATTCCAACAGAATTTTCTCATATTGAAGACCCTGAAGGTAGAACTGAAATTACCACAGATGCAGAAGATAAGATTCTCGGATATAGAGATTCAGAAGGTACTCGTCACGAACATAAGATTTCTGCCAGTCACATTAACTTGTCAGATGATGCAGCCAAAGAGGTTAATGAAGCTTTTAAGTCTGCTGGTATCAAGATGGAGAATCCGTCTGATTTCAGCAAGGATAGCTATATTGAATTGCCTATCCCTAGAGTTGCTGCACAAGTAAGAATTTATGCTTCAAAATTACCTACAACAAAGCAGGATGATATAGAAGCGGAAATTGAATACAACGACAAGGATGGAAACTATTTCCGTAAACCAGTGATTTTAAACTCGCAAGGCTCTTCTTCTATGAGCTATATCGATAAGAAAACAGGTGAAAGAGGAAACATAGCTATTGATATCAATGATGGCAGTAAAATCAAGTTTGGTGACTTCCCTGCACAAGACAGCTTTCATCTAAAGAAGTACTACATTGATGCTTTTAGAGGTCAGTGTATAGTTGGGTATCATCTTATTGAACAGATGTATATGACTCGTCCTTATGGAGAAAGAAGACCTTGGGACTATTTGAATACAAATAACAGTGTTGAAAATGGAACAGGTAGTATTTCAAAGGATTTCGATAATTGTTCTAAGTCTCACCCTGATGGTTTCCCTATAAGAATTACATGGGTAAATTCATCTACAAAAAAAGAAACAGTCATGGGAGTTTATGCTTGGAACTTGAAGAAGAGTAGAGAGGTTTACAATGTAGATAAGAAAAAGGCAGAGAACATAATCTTGGACGGAAAAATCAATTCTTCCAGTTTGTTTGGAGGTGCTGTTGATTGGACTAAGTTTGAAATCAGAAACCCGAAGTCATTATTGGACATTAATGGAAATAAATATGATGGTGACAATCCAAAGGAACTTTCTGATACAGATACATTAAGTAAAAAGGTAAAAGGTTACATTATTCGCTTATCAGGAGCAATGGCTGACTTGAAGACTAATAATAATAAAGAAACTTTTGAAAATTATTTCAATGTACCTTTCTTTATTGATTACTTCTTGCAGAGCCAAGTTACATATAATGCTGACGGATTTGACAAAAACTGGATATGGGGCACTCTTGATGGGCAAAAATGGAATCCAAACATCTATGATGAAGACTCTATATTTGGTCTTAATGCTGCCACTGGTGCTTACATTATAAAGAATAGTGACCAACAGACAATTCTTGGATTGTCAGCCAATTTGCCAACATATTATCTTTCACAATTATATGAAACAGAAATCAAAGAAAGGTACAAAGAGTTAAGGGATGCTGGCGTGTTTACAGTAGATAATATTGTAGGTTTGTTGGAATCTTGGCTTAACAGAATTGGATATGACAACTTAAAGGAAGATTTGTCAATTTACAAGGAAACCCCATCTTATAGAGCTGGTAACTTGAATGATGGTTGGGAAATTGTAGGTTGGGCAAATAAAGAGGATACGTATGTCAACGAAAAAACCTACAACAAAGATGATACTTGTATTTATTATAAGTGGAGTTTTAAAGCGACAAAGACTATTACAGGTATTCCTCCAACATCAACCATTTATGAACATGGTCCAGTAAACATTATGGGATTTTATAATTCTATAGGTCGTGTAAAAAGATGGCTTGTAAACAGAATTAATTTTTTAGATAGCAATTATAAATATAACATATAAAATATTTGAATTATGGGAAAATGTTTAGTAACAAAATTAGCGGGGATTGGCAACAACCCGTCTTTGCTGAAACTTGGAGAGATAAAAGTAACATCAAATCTCACAAGCATTGGTAACTCCAATGACTATATTCGTGTTGATGGTTCAGCAGATAAGCCAGTAACACTTAGAATGGAAACAGGATATTTTCGTGCTAGTAAGAGTAGTGATGACAGCATTGGAACTGAAATCACAGTACAGTCACCTATGGAAATATTTCCATCTACAGGAGAGCATGTAATTTCTGTCATCCCAAAGTATAATATTCAGTGGTTGCAGAATGTTGCTGTAGATATTGATAATTTGAAATTTTCTAAAAACTTAAAGAGGCTTATATTATTGCCTAGTTCTTGTGGAGATATTTCTTCGTTAAAAGACCTTACGACGTTGACTTCTTTAAAGATTTCTAAAGCTAAAATACATGGAGATATTTCTTCATTAAAAAATCTTACGGAATTAACTGACATTACACTGCTTAGCACACAGATTTCAGGAGATATAGCTTCACTAGGCACTTTAACTAAGCTGTATTTATTTGAATTAAGTAGCACAGATAAGATTGTCGGAGATGTTTCTAGTTTAAAAACACTCTCAAAATTAGAAAGGTTCAAAATTACAAATAGTGATATATATGGAGACCTTGCCACTATTCCTGCAAACTGTAGATTTGCATCATTGAATAGACTTGCAAAATTTACTTGGGGGACACGACCATCTTCTTCAAAGATATTAGCGATAGAGGGTTCTCCTACTATTAGCAATATAGATAAGATGCTTCAAGACCAAGCCGCTTGCCAGGCAAGTATCTCAAGTAGTGACCTTACATACTATAAGACAATTACTGCAACTGGCACTCGCACCTCTGCATCAGACGCAGCTGTAGCAACCTTGCAGCAGAAGGGCTACACAGTATCAATCACTCCTGCATAAGGTATCATAAGTTTAACATAAGAAATGAAGCAAGATATGAATAAGTTAACAAAGAAGTATAAGATAGTACATGAGGGAACCAAGATGGTGTTCCCTCTCACAGAGGAAGGTGACAATGCAGAGGTATTCCCATCGGTGAATGCCACCGCAGTAGAGTTTGACACATACCCAGAAGCCAAGGCTTACGTAGATGAGCATAACTTGGTGTATGAGGAGCCACAAAAATAAGACAATATGAAGAAAAACAATTACATGAAGCATTGGCTGTGCTTCTTACCAAACTTTCATCGGCAAGGGACAATCCTTTGCTGATGGATAACAACGTGGTGAAAGCCTTGCGCACGGTTCTTTTGAATTTCAAGGAATCGGGCGAGCTCCACGAAGCATACAAGGAGCAGATACAATCCACTTTGGGAAGTGATAATCCTTGGATAGATATGATGATGAAGTCAATTGGCGCAGATCCTACTATTAAGAAGGGCATGACCGATGAAGCAATTGACGGAATGATTGATTCTATGCTGGGGGTAGAATAATACAATTTTCGTCTGAAAATATTATTAATTACTTTATTTTTTATTCAAAATGAGAAAAATAGAAAGAATTTTTGTTCATTGTACAGCTGGCTCGCAACGTCAGAGCATCGAGGATCTCAAGGCTGAATTTCGTCTGAAGGGTTGGAAATATCCTGGTTATCATTACGTGGTTGACAAGACCGGTTACATCCATCAGCTTCTCGCCATCGAGCTGGTCAGCAACGGCGTGCAGGGCTATAACTCCTCTGCCATCAACGTTGCCTATATGGGTGGCATTGATAGCAAAGGTAAGCCTATCGACAACCGCACGCCAGATCAAAAGAATGCTCTCATTTTGCTGCTTCATAAACTGAAGCAACGGTTCCCTGATGCAAAGATCATGGGGCACAGGGATATTTGGGGCACAGATAGCAAGAAGTGGAAGAAATGGTGTCCTTGTTTCGATGCAAAATCGGAATATAAGGATATAGAATAATAATATACGAATAATTTGCTTACAGATTGTTACTTTAGCAAAGTTTAACTATAAAAATATTGCTCAAAATAAATATTTTTGTGCAGTATTGTTTATTTTTGCAGCACTTTCCTTATTATTAAGAATGAGGAACTAAGAACAAATAATAAACCCCAAAACAAATGGAGAAGAATTTATGACTAAAGAGGAAGAAGATGAAGTCCATCGGTTAGTTCAATCAGTCGGTGTTGTACAGTTGTCAAGAGTAATGTTTAAGGGTATGGACGTTAGCGAAATGATTAACGTCATTATCCTTGCAGGTAGAGGCTACAGCGTGAAGCTACTCACTTGGTTCAAGCATTATTGTGAAGTGATGCCTCTGTTTATCATGCTTTTTCATATTGCATGCATGGTAACATTTGCGTCTCATGAAAAAGAAATGTGCGTATGGTTTAAGGAGAATTGGGTATCGGCAGCATTTATCTATTTTTCAGTTTACATCCATCCGCTTGTGCTTATAATTGCGAGCAGATTCTTTTGGCTCTGCTACAGATGGCGTATTCCGATGATTATCTACCTATTTGGGATAAATGCTATTCATATCGTATACTGGAATGTTTTTACCACCAACGAAATGGTGGAAGCTAATGTTGTAATACTTGTAATGACCATTATATTTTATGTATATGGTTTTGCCGATAAGTATTTCTCAGGCAAGGGCTGTCAAAGTTTAATCTCTAGATTATAATGATATGGGAAAGTTATTTGGTTATCACACCTTGGGAGTGTTATTAAAATCGTTGTCTGACTCTTGCTTTCGAGCAGACGAGCAAGAGAAGAGAGGGGAGAAGGTAACTGCTTGCGGAATGAGTAGCGATGAGATAGAAGACCTTTGTGAGAACTATCTGCCGTATGCTCTCAATCCAATGATGACTGCCGGGCAGGTGAAGAAGGAGGCGCATATCAGCGAATCTACCCTAAGAAGGGCCATTGCAGATGGGGAGCTGGAGAGTGTAGGGAACGCTGGGGACCATTCTCATTTCTTCAAGAAATGGGATGTTAGGGAGTTTATCAAGAAAAGACTGAAACGAAACAAGTAGAAAAGGAGAGAGGCGAGAGATTGCTTCTCTCTTTTTTATGCTCTAAAACATACAATTTTTGCCTTAAATTATATACAATTATATACAATATTCTTTCGAAAATATATATACAATGGTTTTGATATGGGTCTATGTCATGTTAAAACGTTGATAATCAGTTGATAAAAGAATTTTTGATAGAGTTGTTAAAGAATTTGCCAGTTCCTCGTATTTTTGCACACGTAATCGGTTACATGTGTGAATAAACAAAATGTACAACTTTTATTTCTTTAGGAATTATGGCAGAAGAAGTAATTAAGACTACCTCTTGTTGCAACGATGCAATGATGGGTGGTTTGCTTGGAGCGATGGCTAATCGTGACAGCAATCCTTTGGCAATGGCGGCTATGATGCGTAACCGTGACGATGATGACATGTGGAACAATCCGTTTGCCTACATGATGATGATGGGCGTGATGAAGTGGATGTATGGCGACAACTGGAACAACCGTGACAATGGCGCAGACGTGCAGCGTGCGGAGATTCAGGGTCAAATCGAGAGTTTGCGCAATCAGATGGCGGACAATCAAAACAGTAACTTGCTGATGGGTGCCATTCAGGGTAACGGCAACGACCTTAAGATGTTGGCAAGCAATCTGAACTGTGACTTCAACGCCTTGCAGAACTCTATCTGTGGCATTCAGGCAGGCATCCAGCAGCTTGGCGGTCAGGTAGGATTCTCGGCAGAGCGAGTAATCAACGCGATTTCACAAGGTGACTTGCAGATGACAATTGCGCTTAAGGATTGCTGCTGCCAGACGCAGCAGAACATTATCCGTATGGGTTATGAGAACCAGATGGGCCAGAAGGACATCATTAACCAGATGCAGCAGGGCTTTAGCTATACCAACACAGGTATAGAAAGAGCAGCTTCGAATCTCGGTTTCCAGCTGCAGCAAGACAAGTGTGACGTCATCCGTGCAGGTGAGAACAACACCCAGCGCATCATCGACACCTTGACAGGGCATTGGAGCCAGGAGCAAGCAAACGAGATTCAGGACTTGAAGTTTAAGAACTCTCAGTTGCAGCAGAACATCTACCTTGCCAATCTGATGAATGGCGGTTGCGGATGTGGCGCAGGTGTAGCAGGTGGCTATCAGTAAAAAAGTAAAGAATGAAACAGAAGCGTAGTGGTATGAACAAGATTTCTCCAGTGGGCTTGGCTACTACAGCATTGGTAGCCAACCAAGTTTCAGTCTTAGCTACTTACAATGAGAAGCTTTGCAGACCTTATTGCGTGAATGGCAGCGTGCAGCCACAGACAAGCATAACCTACAGTTATGAGCAGCCTATCCTGAATGGCACAACGGTGTTTGTGCCTATCGTGGCGACAATCTCCATCATTTCGCCTGTAATAGGCAGCAGAAACGTGATGAGAGCGCAGCCTTTGATTTACACGGAAAGATGGGTAGCAGCCTTCCAAGGGCAGACAGCACTGCCAACGGCTGTAACTATCGCCAGTGTTGGCAGAACGCAAAAGGCTAACGATGTGGTATGCGGAAAGGCTAGAGGCCTGAGCATATTTGACAGTCTAACCGTAGCATTGACTACTGCTTAGTATCATTATAGAGGGAAATGGTGGATGGTGTGTAAGCCATCGTTTCCCTCGCATTATCCATTTAAAACGATAAGATTATGATATTTAGAGACTTGAAGGCTGGATTTCCAATCTATCTATTTGATAGAGCCAGCAGAAAATTTAAACAAGGTAAGGTGACGACCAATCCATGCCCTGACTTTGAGAATGGCAAGCAGAACGTAATGGCTGCTATGCCAGGAATGCCGAATTATGGGGCAAGGAACGTGAAAGTAAACGTGCAAACTGAGGATGGCAAGCAGTCTATCTACTCGGTTGTAGATACTGAGCAAACAGCATACAGCGACACCCTTGTAATATCCTGTAGTAAGGAGAGTATCATCAACGAGGTAAACGCATTGAAGAACCAAGCCAATGACATCATCAATAAGATGCCGGACTTCAAGCAGACCGTAAAGGACTGTGATCAACTTCTCTCAGAGTTGGACACAACGTTTCGAGATCAGCAGAAGACCAACCAAAGACTCGACCAGATGGAAAACAAGCTGGACGAGATTTTCAAATTTGTCAAATCACAAAAACAAGAATGATATGAACTTAGTAGAACTTATCACAAAATATCAGAGTGACGCCACACCGGAGCAGATGGTGAAGGTAACCAAGATCATCGGCAAGTTTGTGGCCATGCACGCAGAGGAAAATGACCTTCTGAAGTTGTATAAGGAGATTTATGGGGTTGTGGGTAACGGCCACTTCAACGACTTCTTTGCTGAGGCTCAGATCAAGAAGATGGTGTTTGAGGATGACAAGGAGGTTGAGCATCGTGCTCCTTACTATACCGCAGCTAAGACTCAGGAGATCTATGAGACGGTGAAGGACGAGATCAGACCTTACAACCAATGGGATTTTGCCGTGGTTCTGAACATGATCTACTCTGACAACTATAATCTGATAATGAAATGGTTCCCGGAGGACAGCGAAGAGCAGTTGATGGATAAAATGGTGGATCTTGCCGTAAATTGGCTGAGGGATGATGATAACCCTTATGGCCATTGTAAGGCATGGGGGTACTTCAATCATTGAAATGTTGAATGTTAAGTGTTAAATGTTAACTTTGTGGGAAATTCCATAATGACTAGAGATATATAAAAGAAAACTATCAGAAGAAGAGAATGCAGGCGGAAAATGGGCTTGTGTTCTCTTTTTTCGTATGAAGTTGCGCAACTTATCACAGAGAACTGGGAATGATGGCTTATATTTGCATCGTTTCCATAACGGAGTGGGGACGGATAAATGAAAAAGAAAATGAATGATATTCGAGGTTACTTAATTGGGACGATATGGACTTTTCTGAGTCTGATGGTTCCCATCAGGGATTTTATGATTGCCATGATGGTATTATTTGGGCTGAACCTGTTGTTTGGCATCGTGGCTGCAGTGTTTAACGGTGAAGAATGGAGCTGGAAGAAATTCGGTATGTTCTTCGTATGCTGTGCAGTGTTCTTTGTGACGGTGGCTGCATTGTTTATTATCGGTCATTTCTTGCATTCTGATACAGAGGCTCTGTTTTGCGTGAAGTGGGTGTGTATAGCTGCAACCTATCTGTTCACGACCAACATATTGAAGAACCTGAGACGGATGTTAGTGTCAGATACGCCCTTTTATAAACTTGTGGACTATGCTTATTATGCGCTGACACTTGGATTCGTAGAGAAATTCCCGATGTTTAAGAGATACCAAGAATATAAAAACAATAAAGTAAATGGAAATGAAGGAAATAATATCTCATAGCTTATGAAATCGAAACATTTAATTATCTATCTGTTCGTTTGGATAGCGTATTTCTCAATGTTGTTTCTGACGAGTTGTAAGACGAAGACTGTGACGCAGGAACATTATATTACGGACCAAACAAAGAACAAAAGTTTGGATGCCTCCTGGCAGGAGCGATTTATCTCTGCTTTTGAGCAGATGGCAAATAGCAGGATCCAGGAGCACGAAACATCTGTCAAGGAAAGTACACATACAAAGGATAGTACTTCAACCACTGTAGATCAGAATGGAAAGCCTATCAAGACAGAGTCATGGCACTCTGTTGTGACCAACAGGAACACAAAAGAGGTGCTGAGGCTAAAGGATTCCATTAACATCATATCTAAGAAGGTAGATAAATATCAACTTCTTATGGTTCAAAAAGATTCGATGATTCGGTTAAAGCAAGACTCTATTAACATTATGAGGCGAGAACTAACCAAGAATGAGCAGCGACTTGTGACTATAGGGAAGGTAAGTCTTTGTGCGTTAGTAGGTATCATCATAGCCATCATAACAGGTATTCTTGTTTGGTTATGGCATCGTAAAAAAAATGTGATCAAGTATGAAGACAATAACAATTAAAATCATCAAGAAAAGCGTGATGGGAGTGGTAGAAGGACTATCTGCCACCATTGCGCAGCATAACCCAGAGGTGGACTTTCAGACCGTCTGGGCGAGCGATGGCGAGGAAGCGAAACTGGATATATACTATCGGGAGGCGATAACCGACCTAGAGAATTTTCTTGCGAGGTTTTCTTCTTCGACTACCCAGAAATTTGATCTGCAGGCTCTGGCTGATGATTTCTCTATCAATATTGTGACACTTGCTTCTTGGCCGCCAAGGTTAAGTGGTGTGCTGAGCAATCAGATTCAGAACTATCTTGTGCATGCAATCATTGCCGGGTGGTTGAGTGATTTTCCGGATATGGCTCATACGGACTATGCCAGTATGGGAGCGAGTGACCTTGATGCCATTAAGGAGATTTTGTTAAAGAAAGACTTTAGCTTTGCTGAGGCTGAAAGAAAAGCCGATGATACAACGAAAGAAGGCTCTTCTGCCATGGCTTCGGCAAGAAATGGGGATGAAATAGGTAAGCAGAAGAATGCGCAGGCAACTGCCGGGCGGTCTGTAGATGCTGAGGCTAAAAGTCAGAATGAACTGGATGCTGAGGCTCGAAATGTGGACGGAGTAGATAAGGATGGCCAGAGTGTGCCGCAAGGATCTGAGCGCAATCAGGACTTCGTTTCGCAGCATTTTCATCAGGATCGTGTAGACTGGAGCGGAGGCAGGCCACCTTATGAACTGAGATAGATTTATTAATCATCTAAATATTTCGAAATATGGATAGTAAACTAATTACTTTGAACTTTAGCATGGAGCAGGTATGTAATGACATATTGGCTCGATGCTATGTGTTGAGCCAGGGACTGGTGGATGATGCCCAGAAGGACATCAGAGCCACTATCGAAAGCCCTGACAGTAAAGAGACTCGCAGTATTATTAATCGTGCAGTAACGGAAGCTATCGGTAATATCAAGGTGGCAGCTCAGCGTTATCTGACCTCAGGTAGAGTGGAGGATAACAACAATCTGGAGCGACTTGTGAAGGGTACGAAGAAGTATGTGTACACCGATAACAACAACAGGCACAACGACCGAAGAGCAAGGCCGAGCTGCGGGCTGAATATTCAAAAATCCAGGAGGAACTGAAC
>OIXU01000747.1_pt1 | contig 11077 bp, 10 predicted proteins | sample 1587921 | NCBI WGS metagenome assembly OIXU01 (sample SAMN03283238) | human gut metagenome | biome: human-associated habitat; material: feces | host: Homo sapiens | place: Peru | collected 2012
ACGGAATCAAGATGCAGAAAATATAGGTTTCATGTGTCGCGCGGAACAAATAATTGAAATTTCTTTCTTGAGAGAATGCGGATTAGGCTGCGTTTTAGGCTTTTCTTGCCGCGCAAGAAAAGCGCAAGCATCGCGTTTTGGTACCAAAATGCGGCTTGCAGGGGGAACCTTGACCCCAATGCCGCCTCCGGGCGGAAAGTTGACGGTTGAACTACGAATCGCTCATCGGCGCAGCCGTTTGCTCCGCGGCGTGGGGCGCGTTGTGCCGATGTGTGCGGTTTTATGGGCCGACCGCGCATCCGTGCAGGTCTGCGCTACACAAACGCCGCGTCCGCCCACCGTGCGGCGCAAAAAAACGAGGGCTGGCATCAAGCCAGCGCTCGCCTTGCAAATCGAATGAGGGAGATGATCCATGACAGCATCACGCAGCCCAGCATCACCAGAAATATTCCATCCGCCAGTGTCGCGTGCACACGATACCACGGTCGAAACGCTGTGAGCATCAGCACCAGGTACACCAGCGGAATGGATAATCTCAGTTTCATCGCAATACGAATCAGCAAAAGCAGCAAATGAAGCATCATGGACAAACAGGCAGTTAACATCGGCGATCCTCCTCAAACGGTTTGTCGGATGTTAACTCTCCTGGCTGCTTTTTGCAAGTACATTTTTTGAAAATCAAATCAGGGAGGTCGTCATGAACCAAACTACAAAACCAGCGGCCTGCCCTGATTCCGTCCGTGTTGAGCGCATTCAGATCTCACACGGACGAGCCATCCGCGTCGTCTCCGTTTTCCCCAAAAACGGAAGTCAGACAGCGGAAGAAAAACTCAGGGTTTTGGCCGCGTTGGAACTTCAGCGAAAAAAGTCGGCATAAGGGCTAGACTTCTCGCGCCGCTTGGAGTATTGTGTGCTCACAATGCTCTGAGCGGTTTGACTTAAAGGAGGAAAGACAAATGTCAAACCAGAAGAAAACCGCCCTCTACTGCCGGCTCAGTCAGGACGACGGCTTAGATGGCGATTCCAACAGCATCCAGAATCAAAAAAGCATCCTGCAAAGGTTCGCAGAAGATCATCATTTTCCAAATCCGTGTTTCTATGTGGACGACGGTTTTTCAGGCGGTAACTTCCAAAGACCCGCATTTCAGCAGATGATCGCGGACATGGAAAACGGAGAGGTTGGGATCATCGTGACCAAGGATCTCAGCCGCCTTGGCAGAAATCAGCTTCATACCGGTCTCTATATTGAGGAGCGCTTCCCCATGTTCGGCGTCCGGTACATTGCGATCAACGACAATGTGGACACGGAAAACGCAGAGAGCAATGATCTCATGCCGTTCAAAAATTTGTTCAACGAGTGGTTTATTCGGGACACCAGCCGAAAAATCCGTGCAGTTCAAAAAGCCAAAGCGGAGCGCGGAGAACGGCTTGGGACGCGCGCTCCCTATGGATATGTCAAAGACCTGGAGACCAAGAAGCTGGTCATAGACGAGAAAGCCGCCATGCAGAAGCGCAAAGCTGAGCTGGATGCAATTTTCAAGAACCTCTATGAGGACAGTGTGCTGGGGCGCATCACGGCAGAACAATTCCAGCTGCTCTCTGCCAGTTACACCGATGAACAGGCAAAGCTGACAGAATCGCTCCCGCAGCGAGAATCAGAGATCCAGCGGCTCAAATCGCGGGAAGCCAATGTGGAGGCGTTCGTTGAGAAAGCCAAACGATTCACAACGATCGACGAGCTGACACCGGAACTGCTGCGGCTGTTCATCCAGCGCATCGAGGTCGGTGAACGGGAAACAAAATACTCCCGCAATTCCAGCCAGTCCATCCGCATCATTTACCGGGACATCGGCACAGTGGACAGCGCCATGCAGCCGGACGAGCAGCAACCGAAAATCCTTCCGCCACTGAGCGAGGTCATTCCGCTCCCGGCATAACGCAGAAAAAAGAGCAGGAGGGAGTGGATCTCTCCACTCCCTCTCAACCGGGGTGACAGTTTGTGTCCCTATGAAGGGAAACAGAACGACTTCCGGGTTTTTTTGCGCCCAATTTTTGAAGTCGGAAAAAAAGATATCAAAAAGGGTTTTGGCAAAATCAGTGGACTTGAACCTTTACGCACGCGATTTTGGGCCGCTTTTCCGGAGTTTTTTCGGGAAAGCGGCTCGTTTTTGCTCTCGGCAAAATGTAGAATTTCGACCGGCGTTTTTGTTGGTCTTGCCGAACACCCACTCCAAGCACAGATACCAACGCGTTAGCCAGCTGTGCGACGTTTCAGACGTTAAGACCGCAGGCAAGCCTCCACCCGCTCCAGGACGAAAACACGGCGTATTGGCGATGCTGGGACGCGAGAAAGCAAACCTCCCGTTGCGCTGGCAACGGGAGGTCGTTTATCTGCTGGCTCTCAGCAGAGCATCGGTTTTTAATGTCACGCCCATCATGTCCTTGTGGGCTTCGCGGGTGTCCCGGCAGAGCGGCGACAGGAAGGTTAATGCGTTCTGAATGCGGCTCAGATCAGACGCAGAGAGCGTATTCTCGCGCAGATGGCGCAGCACCCGGCGATAGGATTCGCGGAGCTTTGCATCCACGGACGGCTGGAAGAAATAGTTTGAAATCAGGCCGCCGATCAATGCGGCTTCGTTATCGGTGTACTGCATGGTGATTGCCCTCCTCTACGATGTTCACGCAACAAACGCGGCAATCATACCACAAGATGCAGTACCGGTCTATGCGCATTGTGCCGAAATATTGAATCACAAATCAATACACAAAATGAAGCGGCGTTTCGCTCTCTCCTGAAAAGAGGGTTGAAACGCCGCTTTTTTCATTTCTCAAATTTCAAAACCAAGACAAGGGAGGTTACAAAAATGTCTGTATTCCGTGTCGAGAAAAACAAGGGTTACACGGTCATGTCCAACCACCATCTCCGCAACCATACGCTGACGCTTAAGGCAAAGGGCCTGCTCTCACAGATGCTGTCGCTGCCGGAGGATTGGGATTACACGTTGCAAGGGCTTGCCCAAATCAACAAAGAGAGCATCGACGCCATCCGCGAAGCTGTGCGCGAGTTAGAACGTGCCGGTTATATCGAGCGCAGCCGGGAGCGCGACGAACGCGGCTGTCTGCGCGGAACCGTGTACACGATCTACGAGCAGCCGCACACAGAGCCAACACCGGAAGAACCTGTGCAGGAAAAGCCTGCGTTGGATAACCCAACATTGGAAAAGCCTATGTTGGAGAAACCTACGTTGGAAAATCCAACGCAATTAAATACTGAGAGTACTAAGAAAAGAAAAAGACAAAGTAAAGACTTATCAATTACCGATTCGATTCCTTTCCCTTCCGGTTTTCCGGACGCTTCCGCGCAGAAGCGAACGGAAGCGAAGGAATCGTTTGAACGCTACCGGGACTTGATCTTGGAGAATATTGACTACGACGTTCTGGCAAGTGATCCTCACGTTGACCGGGAGCAACTTGACGAAATCATCGACCTGGTGCAGGAGACAGTTTGCAGCACCCGCAGCCGAATTCGCGTTGCAGGCAGCGATTACCCAGCCGAGGTTGTGCGGTCAAAGCTGCTGAAGCTGAACGGCGAACACATTCGCTTTGTCGTGGACTGCCTGAAGCAGAACACAACGCGGATTCGGAATATCCGGCAATATCTGCTGACTGCGCTGTTCAATGCACCAAGCACGATGAGCAGCTATTACACCGCTCTAGTCGCGCATGATATGGCAGGCGCGGCATAATTTATGTGCGATTCAGGTTGAAGCTTAAAAAGAACGATTCAAGCATTATCCTGATGGAACCGCTTGCGGAACTCTGTTGGCGAGATGCCAATGATCTGCGTGAAGACGCGCGAAAAGTAATTCGGATCGTCAAAACCCACGGACGCGGCGATTCTGGCGATGCTTTCGTTGGAAAGGCAAAGCGGATTCTTTGCAAGCTCCATGCGCACCTTGTTGACGTAGACGTTGATGTTGACACCAGTGCGCCGCTTGAAGATACGGCTGAGATACGAGTCGCTGCAATGACAGAATTCGGAAAGCTCCGCGACGGTAATGCGATTCTTATAATTGACACGAATGTACTCCAAAGCATGCGCAAGAATCGTGTCTTCACTGGAATCATGATAGCGGCCGACTGTATCAGAATGCGGTTGTGTACTGCGCAGCAGGTGATAGATCTGACCGAGATATTCTGACAACAGTTCCAAGGCGGAAAGCATATGATCCACATCAACGTTCGGCGTATGAATGGATTGCTGGTAAAGTTGTTCGGCCAGGCTTGCATCAAGCGGCGGCTTTTGTGTGCAGGCGCGGCAAATACGATGATGCGTCTTGCGTTTCTGATTCTGAAAAAAGCCTGCGTTGATGGTGCCGATCAGCATGTCGCCGTCGAAAATCGGGATCACATATTCTCCGAGACCGGCGTGGCACATTCCAAAGTAGGTGTGCCTGTCGCGCTCACATTTGTGATACATCTTTCGGATCATACTCAGGCAGATCCGATAATGCTCCTGATCGGACTTCATATACATGCAAAATGGGTTCGTGTGGGCAAGAAATGGGCGGAGTGCTTCATCCAACTGCTTATTGATTGCGACAAATCCGCAAAAATCCTTGATACAGAGCTGCACGCCGTGCTGCTCTGTCAGATAGCGCAGGTACGCGTTGATTCTTTGAAAGGAGTTGTCCATACCCGCCTCCAGCATTTTGAATTTATCCGCAGTTTAGCATAGAAAAAGCGCAGCGTCAAGGCACAGTGCGGATTTATCCAGAAAAAATGCAGATAATTCAATGCAGAACACAAGAAAACCTGTTATGATGGGCGTACAAAGCAGAAAATCACGAAAATCAAGCAAGAGATTTGTGCTATATGCATAAAATTTAGATGGATTTTTTGTGCATACGCAACAACGAACGAAGCGAGCAAAACAGCTTAGAGCAGAGTGGGAGCGCATATATCATGCAGAAAATACACAAGCAACTCGCGGTGATCGGCGGCGGCCCGTCGGGCGTCTGCGCGGCGATCGCGGCAGCACGGCAGGGCATTCAAACGGTGCTGATCACGGACCGTCCGGTTTTGGGCGGAAACTCCAGCAGTGAGATCCGCGTCTGGACGCGAGGCGCAACCGGCGCGGGAAACCTGTACGGCGAAGAAATGGGCATCTGGGGAGAGCTGAAGCTCGAAAATCTTTACCGAAACCCGGATGCAAGTCCTGTTTTCTGGGACGATGTTCTGTTGGATGCCGTGCTGAAAGAGCCAGATCTGGAATTATTTCTGAACACAGAAATCTTCTCCATAAGCACACACAAAAACGGCGCGGTTGCCTGCGTGTATGGAATCCAGCAGGGAAGCGAGCGGCAATTGGAATTTGAAGCCGACTTTTTCATTGATGCAACTGGTGATGGGACCATCGGTGCAAAAGCCGGCGTGCCGTTTTCGGTTGGAAACGGGAAACACGAAACGCTCGGTAACTCCATCCTTTATTACACAAAAAAAGAAGACCATCCCGTGCCGTTCCTTGCACCGGATTACGCCTACGATATGTCACATATTGAGAAGATCCTCGGCTGTGGCGGGCGCATCATCAACGAACGGATGAGCGGCAGCGATTGCTGGTGGTTTGAATACGGCGGACTGCGCGATACGATCTCGAACGCGCAGGATATTGCGCTGGAGCTGCGGCGGCTGGTGCTCGGTGTCTGGAACTATGTGAAAAACAGCGGGAAATTTGACGCGGACTGCTATACGCTCGACTGGATCGGCTCGATCCCCGGCAAACGGGAGAGCCGCCGGATGCAGACGGAATACTGTCTGACGGAACAGGATATTCTCGCGCAGCGGACATTCCCGGATGGGGCATTTTACGGCGGCTGGTATGTCGATACGCATCCGTCGGGCGGGATGTATGATTCCAGCGAAGAAAACTGCGTGCAGACACCTGTGAACGTTTACCAGATCCCGCTGCGCTGCCTGTATAACCGGCAGATTCCCAATCTGCTGTTCGCCGGGCGCATCATCGGTGTGGAACGAAGCGTATTCTTCTCCAGCCGCGTGATGAACACCTGCGCGCTGTCCGGGCAGGCGGCGGGAACGCTGGCCGCGCGGTGCCTGCAAGTTGGAAAAGCTCCGACAGAGCAGACGGATGCAGAAATTGCCGTCGTTCGCCGGACGCTGGCGCGGGACGATATGTTCATTCCCGGCGCGAAGATCGACGATCCGGAAGACCTTGCAAAACAAGCGGTCGGTTCCGTTAGCAGCGTACATAACGGGCACCCCGGCGAAGCAACCGGACGAATTTCTTTGAAGAACGGCAGCTTTGCGGCGTTCCCGGCAGTTCCCGGCAAGCGTATCCAGATCGAGGTACACGCCGAACGGGCGACAACGCTCCGTGCGCGCTGCGGAAGCGCAAAACTTCCAAACCGGCTGAACATTGGTACGCAAACAACGCTTCGGCAATGGCCGCTCAAGCAGGGCATCCAGATGATCGAGGCGGAAATTACAGAAGAAAATGCCTCCTGCATCTGGGAATTTGAACCTGCGCCGGGCGTGGAGTTGGTTGTCTGCGACCGGGTCCGGACAGGCTTTCTCTGTGGACAGAACGGATTGCCGGAACTCTATGAACCGCGTGCGTGGTATTCCGCCGAGCCGGCGATTTACGAAGGAAAGCATCTTATTTCCGGTGAAAACCGCCCGTGGGGCGAGTCGAACGCATGGATCGCCGCGCCGGAAGACACAGAGCCGTGGGCGGAGCTTCAATGGCAGACCGCGGTCGAAGCGCGGGAGATTCGGCTGTATCTTGACCCTGATCTGACAATGGAGCTGCCGAGCAGCCACGCGAGTCATTGGGAAAAGAGTCATCTTTTTGCCGCGCGGACAGGAATGCCGCCGCAGCTTATCAAAGAACTTGCGCTGACGGCAGAGCTGGAAACCGGCGAAACGGTGTGTCTTGCAGAGCTGCATGAGCAGCACCAACGTCTCGTCAGCGTTCAGCTCCCGCAGACGGTGCGCATCCGTGCGCTGCGCGTAACGGTACGGCAGACATGGGGCGGCTTGCCGCCGGTTCTCTATAAAATCAGCGTTTTTTCGTCATCACGGCAAATGCCATGATATAAAACACAAAAAAAGAAAGGAAATGACACCATGAAAAAACTTCTTGCATTGCTTCTGGCGGTCGTGCTGTGCCTGAGCCTTGTGGCCTGCGCCTCGACGCCGAAGGACACCGCGGCGGACACCACGCCCGCTGACACCGCTGCCGACACCCCGAAGGAAGACACAGCGGACACCACGGAGGACACCTCCGACACGACCGAACCCGCTGCCGAGGGCGGCAAGAACATCGTCTGGGCCGGTTGGTCCGGTGAGGAAGAGGCCACCAAGGACATCTTCGGCCGTATGATGAAGGCCTATGAGGATGCCTCCGGCAACACCGTGACGTGGGTCGGCTGGACTTGGGCCGACACTGCGCAGCAGCTCCTTATCCGGACGCAGGGCGGCGAACAGCTCGACCTGGCGCAGGCTGACATCGGCATCTTCAACACCATCGCGGCCGCGGGCGTGCTGGCCGACTGGAACGAGATCCTCGGTGAGGATTATCTGAAGGAAAACTTTGAGCAGTCTGCACTCGACGTCGGCAACATCGACGGCAAGCAGCTCGGCCTGCCGTGGAGCATGGCGTCCATCACCATGATCTACAACCCCGAGATTCTGGCCGCTGCCGGTTGGGACACCGTCCCCACCACGATTGAAGAGTTCGAGCAGTGCATGGCCGACATCAAGGCCTATGACGCCAACATCATCCCCTACGCCGTCTCCACCAAGGATGCCACCTGCGCGGGCGACTTTATGCCCTGGCTGTGGACGTTCGGCGGCGCGATCTTCAACGAGGACGGCACCGTTGCCATCGACTCTGACGCGGCTGTGAAGTGCGTCGAGTGGTATCAGAAGCTTATGAACGAAGGCTACATCGCGATGGACACCGGCCGCGGCGAAGCGCGCCAGATGTTCGCGCAGGGCCAGGTCGCGTTCTATGACGACGCGGTCGTCGCCAAGGGTCAGGCCGTCAACAACGGCGTTGCGCCGGAAGATGTTGTCAAGGTCTGCTCGGCCATGTCCCGCCCGGTTCTGAACGCGGGCGATCAGCCGCAGTCCACCATGTGGGGCCACATGCTCGTCACGTTCCAGAACTCCGAGTATCAGCAGGAAGCTGCCGAACTGGCCAAGACGCTCGTCAGCGACGAGGTCGCCATGGACTACTTCGAGAACAACGGTATGCCCCCTGTCACCAAGAGCATGGCCGCGAAGGACGAGGTCAAGAACGACGCTTATCTGAACGGCTTCCTGCAGGCCACGGCCACGGCCCGTCTCGAGGAGACCGCCCGCATGGCCAACGCCAGCGAGATCAAGACCATCATCACCGAAGAGCTGCAGTACGCGCTGCTCGGTCAGAAGACCGCGGAGCAGGCTGTCACCGATATGGCTGCCCGCTTAAACGCACTGTAATTTGCAATTCCTTTTCCCCGCTCCTCCCGGCTCATAAGCGCCGGGAGGAGCGGCAAGCGACCCGGCGGAAAGCCGCAGAACGGAGGTTCCAGCATGAAACAACTGAAAAACGGACGCGGGCTGACAGACTCCCAGATGGGCTTTTTGCTGATCGTGCCGGGTCTGGCGGTATTCCTCGCCATTATCCTGTATCCCTTTGTCGACGCGGTCATCACCAGCTTTACCGACCGCTCCCTGATATATCCCGATTATAAATTTGTCGCCTTCGCGAATTATGCCAAGGTCTTCAAAGACCCTTACTTTGGCAAGACACTCATCACGACACTGCTGTTCGTACTTGGCAGCACAGTTTTACCCTATACGCTCGGCATGATTTGGGCCATCGACCTGAATCAGGGGTTCAAGGGCGCAGAATTTCTGCGCGGCGTGACCTTAGTCAACTGGATCATTCCCGGCACGGCCATCGGCTTCCTCTGGAGCTGGATCTTCAATGGCCAGTACGGTATTCTAAATAGTATTTTGAAAGCGCTTGGGATTTTGGAAACCGGAATCCCATGGCTCGGCCAGACGAACACGGCGCTGCTGTGCGTGATCATCGCGCGCACGTGGCAGATGCTGCCGTGGTACATGGCGTTCCTGCTCGGCGGTTTGCAGAGCGTGTCCCTTGACCAGATCGAGGCCGCGCACATCGACGGCGCGAACAACTGGACGACGTTCTGGCACATCATTCTGCCCGGCATGAAGCAGACGGCGGTGCTGGTGTTCATTCTGGGACTCATTGGAAATTTACAGCACTTCGACCTGCCGTGGACGATGGCGCAGGGCGGCCCCGCGCGGGCGACGACGACGCTCTCTATCGAGGTCTACACGACGGCGTTCAAAAACTGGAACATGGGCAAGGCCGCCACGGTCGGCACGATCTGGGCAATTTTGCTTGCGATTTTCAGCATCGTCTATCTGCGGCAGCAGAACAAACAGGACGGCTAAGGAGGGGAGAATATGTTCCAAAAGACAACTGCATTTCGGCTCTTCTTCTGGCTGAGCCTGATTTTGATCGGCTTTTTCATCTTCTTCCCGCTGCTCTGGCTCATCAACACGGCACTCAAGCCGACAAGCGAGACGTTCAGCAGCTATTTCTTCGTCGGGCCGCTGACGCTTGACAACATCATCCACATCGTGACGGATCCGAAGATCATGGGGTACTTAAAAAACAGCCTGATCGTGTCCTTCGGGTCGAGCCTGATGGCGACGATCGTCTGCGCATTCGCGGGATACAGCTTCGCAAAGTTCCGCTATCGCGGACGGAAGTTCGTCATGGGCATGTTCATGATGAGTCAGGCATTCCCGCAGGCAATTCTGCTGCTGTCCATCTATTCGCTGATGAACAAGACAGGACTGCTCGGCAGCTATTGGGCGCTGCTGATCAGCTACGTGGTCTTTACGCTGCCGGTCGGCACGTGGACGCTGAAGAGCTATTTTGACAACATTCCGGATTCGCTCATCGAGAGCGCGAAGATCGACGGCGCGGGTCACTGGCGCATCATGACGAAGATCGTATTCCCGATGGCGGTGCCCGGCATGATTTCCATTGCGATCTACGGCTTCGTCTGGAGCTGGAACGACCTGCTCTACTCGATGACGCTGGTCACGGACACGGCGAAGCGGACGCTGGCGTCCGGTCTCGTGATGACGTTCCTCGGCGAGGCATCGACGAACTGGGGTTACATGATGGCGGCCTCCATCGTTGCGGCTGTCCCGGTCACGGTCATCTTCGTCTTTTTGCAGCGCTACTTCATTCAGGGCCTCACGGCGGGCGCGGTGAAGGGATAAAAATTCGGATCCCCCGACGGGCAAAGCGAGGCGAGTCTCGTGCTCGTCGGGGGATTTTTATACATTTTTACGGTGCACGTGCACCGTCTTGTTTGCTGCGCAAACAAGAATGTCTCTGTCATGTTGGGGCGACGGATGTCCTCATGAAATATAACTGGAAATAAAGATCAAGGAGGAAACGGAATGAAAAAAACACAGAGGTGGCTCTGCATGCTGCTCGTGTTCTGCATGCTGCTCTCAGTTCTGCCGTTCACGGCGGCTGCGGAGGAACCGCCTGCAAGCAGCGCAGATGAGAGCATGATCACCATCAGCACGACAAATTACAAGATGAAGATCGAAAAAGCGGGTTTCCGGTACAGCTTTGAAAAACCGGATGGTACGCCAATCATTGCAGCGCATGAAACGTCCGGCCTGCGCTTCGGTGCGGCTGGCAGCGAGCCGAGCGACGTTGTCAGTACCGAATACAGCGGCGAGGTGAACGGCGTACACACGTTCCGCGTGAAAAACGCAAACAACATGGAAGCTGATGTCACAGTAACGCCGTCAGGCAACCATGTTGAAATCGAAGTCGTTCCGGACGCAAATACCGCAAGCTCCGAAGGCGGCGAGCGATATTTGCAGCTGGATGCCAGCGAAGGCGCTACAATGATTTGGGAAATGAAGGACTGGGACAATACCGTCACGGATTATGCCGTGGAAGCGCGTCTTCGTTTGCCGAGCGGCGGACAGATGGGCGTCATGG
>OIXU01000750.1_pt1 | contig 11064 bp, 10 predicted proteins | sample 1587921 | NCBI WGS metagenome assembly OIXU01 (sample SAMN03283238) | human gut metagenome | biome: human-associated habitat; material: feces | host: Homo sapiens | place: Peru | collected 2012
GTTGACTGCAGAATATCCTTCGCCATAGAGCGAAGGAAAGAGGAAGATGAGCGAACTCAGAATCAGTCCACCAAAGAGCAGCTTTACGTATGGATAAGGCGAAAGCTTGGCAAAGAAGCCCTCGCATGCCGACATGGTGCGCATGAAATAAAGGCTCACCAAACCGCAAAAGATGCCCAATAACAAGCAGGCAGGCACGCGGTCGAGCGCCCACGGACTGGTAAGCGTAAAATCGAAAAGGCTCTTGGAGCCCATCAGGATGTAGGTAAAGCAAGTAGCTGTTACACAACTGATAAGGATAGGCAGCAAGGAAGCCATGCTCAAGTCTACCATCAGCACCTCAAGCGTAAACACGAGTCCGGCAATAGGCGCCTTAAAGATTCCAGCAATGGCTGCAGAAGCGCCACAGCCCACCAGCAGAATCATGGTTTTCTTGTCCATGCGGAAGATTTGTCCCAGGTTTGAGCCGATGGCCGAACCCGTGAGCACAATAGGAGCCTCGGCTCCCACGGAACCACCGAAACCGATAGTGATACCAGATGCCACCACCGATGACCAGCAGTTGTGGGCCTTGAGCTTGGAATTTTTGGTAGAGATGGCGTAAAGCACACGGGTGATACCGTGGGAAATATTATCTCTGACCACATATTTAATAAAGAGCATGGTGAGGTAAATGCCCACAATCGGGAAGAGCAGGAAGAGCAGGTTGTAGGTGCTCTGGTTGAATCCCGAAGTGAGCAGCAGCTGTATTTCGTGCACGATGCCGTGCAGGAAATATCCTGCCACCGACGCCAGAAGGCCGATGATAAAAGCCAGGATAAGGGTCATCTGGCGGTCAGAAATATGTTTTTTCTGCCAATCCACCATCTTACTGACCCATCCCTCTTTCTGCTCGTTGTAATCTAGAATTTCTTCATCCATCTTTTTTACATTGATTTTTTATTCTGATGTGAAATGGAACTTGATGTGTTCAAAATCCTGCTGCGCCATGCTCAACACGTAGCCCGAATCGGCAAGAAAGACATCGCGCCCCTCAATATCCTTGGCCATGTACTGGTACTTGCGCTTCTTGAAGTTCTCGAGTTCCTTCTCGTCATCTGCCTCTATCCAGCAAGCCTTGTGAAGATGCACGGGCTCCCAGCGGCACTTGGCGTTGTACTCGTTCTCCAGGCGGTACTGGATAACCTCGAACTGCAACTGACCCACGGTACCCACGATGCGGCGGCCGTTGAACTGGTTGACGAAGAGCTGCGCCACACCCTCGTTCATGAGCTGCTCCAATCCCTTCTGGAACTGCTTGCTCTTCATCGGGTCATCATTCTCGATGTACTTGAAAAGGAGTGGAGAGAAGCTTGGCAAACCGCGAAAATGCATCTTCTCTCCCTCCGTCAACGTATCTCCTATCTTGAAAATACCGTTGTCTGGCAAACCTACAATGTCACCCGGATAAGCCTCGTCAATGGTACTCTTGCGCTGTGCCATGAACTGGGTAGGCGAAGAGAAACGCACGTTCTTATCCAAGCGCACGTGGTAATATGGCTGATTTCTCACAAACTTGCCCGAGCATATCTTACAGAAAGCGATGCAGGAGCGGTGGTTTGGATCAATATTGGCTGTAATCTTGAAGATGAAACCACTGAACTTAGGTTCTTCAGGCTTCACCAGTCGCTCCTCTGCCTGGGTGGGTCTAGGAGATGGAGCAATATGAACAAAACAGTCGAGGAGTTCCTGAACACCAAAATTGTTCAGTGCCGAACCGAAGAACACAGGTGCTACCTCGGCCGAACGGTAGGTTTCTTCCTCAAACTCAGGGTAAACACCATCTACCAGTTCCAGTTCCTCACGCAGTTGTGCAGCCTCACGTTCACCAACCCGCTCGTCGAGTTCTGAACTTTGGATGTCTACCTCTACCTTCTCGGTAACTCGCTGTTTGTTAGGGGTAAAGAGGTTCAGCTGATGCTCGTAGATATTGTAAACGCCCTTGAAGCGGAGACCCTGACCGATAGGCCAGCTCAGCGGGCGAACCTTGATTTTGAGCTCTGCTTCCAACTCGTCGAGCACATCAAACGGGTCGCGTCCCTCACGGTCCATCTTGTTGATGAAGATGATTACCGGGGTATTTCTCATGCGGCACACCTCCATGAGTTTGCGGGTCTGTGCCTCCACACCCTTGGCAGAGTCAACCACGATGATGGCTGAATCTACGGCTGTAAGTGTGCGGTAGGTATCCTCGCAGAAGTCCTGGTGACCTGGAGTATCCAGGATATTCACCTTATAAGGTTCTCCCTCCTGTCCGGCAGGGAGATAATCAAATTCCATTACAGATGTAGATACCGAGATACCACGCTGTTTCTCAATATCCATCCAGTCAGAAGTCGCAGTTTTGCGAATCTTGTTATTTTTTACGGCACCTGCCACCTGAATCTGTCCACCGAAAAGCAGAAACTTCTCGGTCAATGTTGTCTTACCAGCATCCGGGTGAGAGATAATGGCAAATGTTCTTCTTCTTTCTATTTCGTTCATCCTGTTGTAAATATATAATAATGTATATTCTTAAAAAGTAATCACTAATAACTAATCCCTACATGTCGTCATCATCAAACTTGAGTCCCTCGGTTCGGTCTTTGATGTAATAATCGCTGAGCAGACCTATGAAGACGGTAATCTCCTTGATGGCCCTTTCGGTTTCGGGCGTAATTTCCTTCTTCTGCAGGCGCAGCATCATCACACCATAGAGGGCATCGAGGCAGGTTTCAATCTCGTTGAGATCCTTGTCGCCCCGCTGGCGAAGCTCTACGATGAAAGGCAGCACCTTGTAATATTCGGCATTGTAGATAGGAAACTTGGTGCTCTGCAGCAGCATGCCGTGCAGGTCAATGACGTCCTTGAGTATCACCTTATTAATATTAAGGTGTCCTCCCTCGCGCTTTCCCTCCTCGTTCATCATGCGAATCAGGTTGCCAAACCAGTCGAGTTCTTCCTCGCGCTGCTCGGGTGTAAAGTCGAACCGGTCTACATAATTTTTCTTGATGACAGGCAGCGAGCATCCGTAAGCTCGGATGATGTCCTCAATCTGCCACATATATAATAAGTATTCTGCGATACTTTTCTTTCTTAATTCTTGTGCTACAAACATAAACTATGAACTGTTAACTTTTGAACTTTATGCTTTGCCTTCTTCTGATTGAAGGGGTGTTTAAAGACCTGCTTAAGGACTTTTAAAATTCCGGCAGATGATACAGATTGAAAATCGTGCCGAAGAGAGCGATGATGGAGAAGATGATGACCACGCTGCCTATTACCTTATTGATTATGACGATGCCGTTGGTATCAAACTTGTTCCTAATCTTGTCGACGAGCCAGGTGAGTCCGAACCACCACAGCAGGGCTCCGAAGACGATGCTGAGATACCCTACTCCCATTTCTACCGGCATATCCGGTACGACGAAAGCATCTTAAACATGTTTCTGTCTATGACCAACCCGAAGTCTCGCCATTGCTCGAGAAAGAGAAGCCTGTGTATGATAATACTCCTGAATACTCTGTTTCTGACGTATTTTCTCTAAAGCTCTCTCTTTTGCTTCCTGTGCTCTTGCGATATCAATCTCTTCTGGGTGTTCCACGCTTTCTACGAGAAGGGTGACTCGGTTATTAATGATTTCGATGAAACCGATGCCAACTACGGCATACTGCCATTCGCTTTCCTCTTCTGGAAGGAAACGCATCTCTCCTTCATTGACAGCAATAACCATGTTTTCATGATGTGCCAGTACTTCTTTTTGTCCATCATATCCCGGAACGATAACAGACTGGCATCTTCCTGTAAAAAATACACGGTTGGCGGATATGATTTTTAAACTAAATGTATTTGAAGCCATATCTACCCCTCCTAGTTTGCTGCTTTCATTTCCTCAGCTTTTTTCTTTACGTCCTCGATTGTTCCGACGTTGAAGAATGCATTTTCCGGATATTCGTCCATTTCGCCATCAAGGATTGCCTTGAATCCACGAATAGTTTCTTTTACTGGTACATAAACACCTTTGATACCGGTAAAGTTCTCTGCTACATGGAATGGCTGGGAAAGGAATTTCTGAATCTTTCTTGCTCTGAATACGACTGTCTTATCTTCGTCAGATAATTCTTCCATACCAAGAATAGCGATGATATCCTGTAATTCTTTATATTTCTGAAGAATCTCCTGTACTCCACGGGCTACCTCAAAATGCTCCTGTCCTACGATACGAGGGTCAAGGATTCTGGATGTAGAACCAAGTGGGTCTACTGCCGGATAAATACCCTGCTCTACGATCTTTCTGGAAAGAACGGTTGTTGCATCCAGATGAGCAAATGTAGTTGCAGGAGCCGGGTCAGTCAGGTCATCGGCAGGTACATAGACAGCCTGTACAGATGTTACAGAACCATCCTTAGTAGAAGCGATACGTTCCTGAAGTTCACCCATCTCAGTAGCCAGTGTTGGCTGATAACCTACGGCTGAAGGCATACGTCCAAGAAGGGCGGAAACCTCGGAACCAGCCTGTACAAAACGGAAAATATTATCAATGAAAAGAAGCACATCTCTGTGTTCCTCATCTCTGAAGTACTCAGCCATTGTCAGTCCGGTTTCAGCAACACGCATACGGGATCCCGGCGGCTCGTTCATCTGTCCGAACACTAAGGCTGTTTTTTCAAGAACACCGGATTCTTTCATTTCTGACCATAAGTCGTTACCTTCACGGGAACGCTCTCCAACACCGGTGAAAATGGAATATCCGCCATGCTCTGTGGCAATGTTCTGGATCAGCTCCTGAATCAGGACTGTCTTACCAACACCGGCACCACCGAACAGACCAATCTTACCACCTTTTGCATATGGTGCAAGAAGGTCGATAACCTTAATACCTGTTTCCAGGATTTCTACAGCCGGTTTCTGATGTTCGAAATCCGGCGGATCTCTGTGGATGACCCATTTCTGTTCTCCCTCAAGGGAAGGACCGTCATCTACTGTATCACCAAGTACGTTAAATAAACGTCCCAGTGTCTTATCACCTACAGGAACCTTAATGCCGCTTCCTGTGGCGATGACTTCTCTGTCACGCTGTAAGCCTTCGCTTGCGCTCAGCATAATGCAGCGTACCATATTGTTTCCCAGATGATGGGAAACTTCCATTACACATCTTTTACCGTTGTTCTCTACCTCAAGGGCATCCTTGATCTCAGGAAGATTTCCATCTTCAAAAACAACGTCTACAACAGGTCCCATAACCTGTACAATTTTACCTTTGTTCATCGTCGTCACTTCCTTTTTTGTGCTTTTGCACCGCTGACAATCTCAGTGATTTCCTGTGTGATGGCAGCCTGACGCGCACGGTTGTACTCAATGGATAATTCCCTGAGCATCTTCTTTGCACTGTCCGTAGAGGACTGCATTGCCATCATTCTGGCATTATTTTCACTGGCATACGCTTCTACAAGACATCCATAAATCAGACCGGTCAGGTAATTGGGGATCATGGTATTCAGAAGTACATCGGCTGATGGTGACAGCACAATTTCCTCCTGTGGCATGTCCGCAAGCATTGCCTGATTTGGCAGGAACTCTGCTTTCTTCAATGGAAGAAGCTGCATATTCACCGGCTCCATGGCAACTGCACTCTGCATCTCCGTATAGAAAATACGGACTTCGTCCAGTTCTCTGTCCAGGAACGCTCTGACAATCTCCTCTGAGATCAGACGCGCTCTGTGCATGGTCGGTTTCTGTACTGTATATGGAAAGTTCTCTGCGATATCCATATGTTTCTTCGTGAAATACTGACGGCCTACCATACCCAGCACATAGAGCTTGCAGTGCTCATGCTCTGCCATAAACTGTTCTGTCATTTTCTGGATATTATGGTTATAGGCACCTGCCATACCTTTATCACCGGTAACTACGATACAGCCGATCTTACGGTCTTCCTCTGCGATCTTATGACGGATACTGAAAAAAGGATGCTCTGTATCCGGCATATGACGCAGGATTCTGGAAATTGCTGCCTGCATATTATAGTAATACGGCTCTGTATCGGACAGGATTCTTTTGGCCTTCTGCATCTTGGATGAAGAAATCATATACATGGCATTGGTGATCTTCATGGTGTCCTGAATGCTTTTCATTCGAGTCTGAATCTCTTTCGTACTGCCCATATCAACACCTACCTGCTCTTATCTGCAAATTCTTCTGCCACTTTCACGATCTTTTCTGCCAGTTCATCCGGAAGCTGTCTCTTCTCCTCGATCTCTCTTCCGATTTCCGGATAAGCACTGTCAAAGTAGTCCAGCATATCTCTCTGATACTTCTTCATCTTCTTGGTTTCCACGTGCATCATTGCCTTGTGTGTTGCTGCACAAAGAGTGATGACCTGCTCATGAAGACTTAACGGGCTTGAAAGCGGCTGTTTCAGAAGTTCCATAAGTCCGCTTCCGTATTTCAGCTGCTGAGTTGTAGCCTCGTCCAGATCAGAACTGAACTGTGTAAAGATTTCCATCTCACGATACTGAGCCAGATCGATACGGACACTTCCTGCTGCTTTCTTCATGGCTTTTGCCTGTGCAGCACCACCAACTCGGGATACGGAAAGACCTACGTTAACCGCCGGACGCATACCGGAGTTAAACAGATCACTCTCCAGGAAGATCTGACCATCTGTGATGGAAATAACGTTTGTAGGAATATATGCGGAAAGGTCACCTGCCTGTGTCTCAATGATAGGAAGTGCAGTGATAGAACCACCGCCGGCCTTTTCATTCAGACGGCTGGAACGCTCCAGTAATCTGGAATGGAGATAGAATACATCTCCAGGATAAGCCTCACGTCCCGGTGAACGTTCCAGAAGCAATGACAGTGCACGATACGCAACTGCATGCTTGGATAAATCATCATAAACCATTAATACATCTTTTCCCTTATACATAAAGTACTCAGCAAGTGCAGTACCTGCATAAGGAACAATATACTGAAGCGGTGCACAGTCACTGGCTGTGGAGGAAAATACTGTTGTATAATCCATAGCACCGTGTTTCTCCAGAGTAGATACGATCTTAGCTACTGTGGAAGCTTTCTGTCCGATCGCAACATAGATACAGATTACATCTTTGCCTTTCTGGTTCAGAATGGTATCCAGTGCAACGGAAGTCTTACCTGTCTGTCTGTCACCGATGATCAGCTCACGCTGGCCACGGCCGATCGGGAACATGGAGTCAATGGAAAGAATACCTGTTTCCAGAGGAACTGTTACAGATTTTCTGTCAATAATTCCAGGTGCCGGATTCTCTACCGGACGATACCCGTCTGCCTTGATCTCGCCTTTACCATCGATCGGTGCTCCCAGAGCATTTACAATCCTTCCGATAAAAGCGTCACCTACAGGCACACCTGCCTGCTTCTGGGTTCTTGCTACCTTTGTTCCTTCTTTGATTCCTGTATCTTTACCGAACAGGATACATCCGATGCTGTTTGCACGGATATCCTGAACCATACCTTTCAGACCATTCTCAAAGGTTACAACCTCGCCATACATAGCATGATCAATACCATGTACCGTGGCGATACCATCTCCGACGGAGATGACTGTTCCTACTTCCTGGTCCTTGCTGATTTCGTCATAATTCTTAATTTCTTCTTTCAGAATCGAAATGATTTCATCTGGATTCATTGCAGCCAACTTTTATTCACCTCCGTGTCAATTTCTGTCTTAAATTGTTATAACGTCCGCGGAGACTCCAGTCGAACTCTTTGTCTCCGGCAGAAAGAATGAAGCCTCCGATCAAAGATTTGTCTTCTCTGAGAGTAAGGATTACTTCCTTTGCTCCAAATTCCCTGCGAAGGAAATCTTCCATCTTCTCTTTCTGGGCTTCTTCCGGTTTTGTTACATATGTGAGAACAGCTTTCAGGATTCCTTTCTGTTTACGGCTGTAATCGCCGTATGCTTCCAGGATATCATAAATGCTGCTGATTTTCTGATATTTACAGGTTACCTTCAGGAAATTTTTCATCTCCTGTGGGAATACCCTGTCAATTACATGTTCTTTTTCTTTTAAAGAAACCAGCGGATTCTCAAGAGCACCCTTTAACTGCGGGGTACTCCTGAAAATCTTTTCTGTCTCCAAAACAGCTTCTTCCGGGACAGAAAGCTCATATAATGCTTTTGCATAATTAATGCTTGTTTCCGTCATTGGAATCACCTGCCTCTTTTATAAACTGGTCATAAAGGGACAAATCCTGCTGACTGCTGTTTTTCTCTCCCATGATCTTAGAGGCTGCATCCAGCGCGATCTCTGCCACTCTGCTTTCCATAGCCTTCATAGCATTTTCCTGCTCTGTCTTGATATCTGCCTTTGCTTTGTCAAGCATTGCACCAGCCTGTGTGTTTGCATCTTTTACAATACGCTCAGCCTGTACTTTTGCCTCATCCTTTGCCTGGTTTACAATACGCATGGATTCGTCTTTCGCAGATTTCAGTGCATCTTCATATTTACCTTTCAGTTCATATGCCTGTTCTTCTGTATCTTTGGCACTTGCGAACTGCTGGTCGATCATGTTTTTTCTCTGCTCCATCACATTGAGGATCGGACCAAATAAGAACTTTTTCATTAAAAGATAAAGAACAATCAGGTTAATAATTGTAAAGACCAGGTTGATGTTAATCTCGATCACCTGTCCCACCTGCCTTTCTACTTATTCTTTATCCATCAATTAGCCAAGCATGATAACGATCAGAAGACCGATAACGAAACCGTAAATAGCTGTTGCCTCGGCAAGGGCACATCCTAAAAGAAGGGATTTACTGATCTTGCTCTCTGCTTCCGGCTGTCTTGCGATTGCTTCTACTGCTTTGGATGTTGCCATACCAATACCGATACCAGCGCCAATACCTGTTAAAACTGCGATTCCTGCTCCAATAGCTACTAACATAACTTTTTCCTCCTGTTGTTTAACTGAAATAAACTAAATATTACAAATCTTTCTTCACAATATGCTATCCTGTCGATATTCCGATGAGATCATTTGATGCCTGTGCAACAGATGTCTGTACCAACGGTTGTTTATAACCGTTATGACCCACCGGATATCCGGACAGCATTTAAGTGCTGTTCATAACTGCTGTCTTATCCCTTATGTCCCGCGTCTCAGGTCTTATATAGGTGTCATATTCCTGTATGAACAGTAATCTTTTTTATTCAATAGCTTCTTTGATAAATAAAGAAGTTAAGAATACAAATACATACGCCTGAATGAATCCGTCAAAGAAATCAAAATACAGGCTGAATGGAATAGGAAGAACTGCCGGGCATATAAACTCAAGAAGTTTCATAACCACATAGCTTCCTAACACATTACCAAAAAGTCGCATACAAAGTGATGTCGGTCGAATAACGACCTCCAGAATATTGATCGGCAGCATGATCGGTGCCGGCTCTGCAAAGCTTTTAAGAAAGCCTTTCAGACCTTTCTTATGAAATCCTGCATACTCGATCAGAAAAATACTTGTGATTGCAAGACCGATCGTACAGTTCAAATCCTTTGTAGGCGGTACAAATCCAAACACACCGAAAATGTTTGCAATTCCAATGTAAATGACAACTGTCATCAGATAGGGAATATACATTTTTCCCTCTTCTCCAAGGATATCCTTAAAGAAGTTATGAAGAAAACTGACACCGGTTTCCAGCAAAAGCTGTTTCTTACCAGGGTTTTCCACACTCAGGTTTCTTACGAGCACCAATGACAAAATTAAAAGCACTGCCATGATCACCCATGTCACTGCTACTGACTCTGCAACTGGTATTCCTCCAAACACCGGTATGGTAAAAACTGTCTTACATTGAAGTTCTTCCATTAACGTGTCTGCTAAATTACCCGTTTCTTTTCCCTCCTTTTTCTATTTAAATCTCCGGAAGATATTCTGGCTTTTTATGCTGTCTGCCTCAGATGCCTCAGCCAGGATTCCTAAACTTATGTCTGTAAAATATTTCATAAGCTTTCCATCGATTCATGATTTTGAGATTATTATATTAAAATCCGTTAAAAAGTCAACAATTATTTTGACTATTTCTGGCAAAAATAGATTTTCTTTTTGTGCATTTCATCCAGATATTTTGATTGAAAAATAGATTTTCATAATTTTTTTAATGCATTTTCACGAAAAAAAGGCAATTTTCATTGACCGAACTGTAAGCAGATGATATTATTTTATATGGTTTTTATATAAATTTTATATCTCTGCACTTACCAATCCTTATATTGGTAATACCAAACAGGAGGTTTTTTATGCAGGTTATTTGTCTCGGAGACAGCATTACAGACTGCAATCATTTATTTGAAGATTTTCCTCTGGGAAATGGGTATGTACAGATACTCTCAGAAATGTTCCGTAATCAGACTCCTTCTTTCTCCATGTCCGCAGATACCGTCAGACGCTCATCAAGCGCTGTACAGTTAACAGATAAATCAACAGGTGCCATACATTTCAGGAACTGTGGCATAGATGGCTTCACTGTGGCAAGAGTCCTTGAAAATATCCGCCAGCACCGTATTTCTTTGCATCGCTCTCCTGTTGTAACTCTGCTGATCGGCATCAATGATATCGGTCTGATAATGAACACAGACCGGACGGATTCTCAGAAAGAACAGATGATGAGAGAGTTTGCCACTCATTACAATGAATTATTGAATCTGCTCACTGCAGATGCCAGGCAGGTAATCCTTATGGAACCCTTTATCTTTCCACATCCGGAAGAATATGAGACATGGATTCCCTATGTCCATACCATGTCCGATATTATCCGACAGCTCTCTGTCAGATTCAGACTTCCATTTCTGCCTCTGCATAACTATTTTAATAAGGAAGCAACTCAATCGGGATTTGATGCCATAACAACAGACGGGATTCATCTTACTTTGTATGGGCATAAGCTTCTGGCCGAGAAACTGTTCCCTCTCCTTCAAAGCATTGATAACAATCGCTGAACAGGTCAAGCGGATATTCGCAATCCGCTTCGCTACGCGGCTCTACACCGAATAACTGC
>OIXU01000752.1_pt1 | contig 11059 bp, 6 predicted proteins | sample 1587921 | NCBI WGS metagenome assembly OIXU01 (sample SAMN03283238) | human gut metagenome | biome: human-associated habitat; material: feces | host: Homo sapiens | place: Peru | collected 2012
CACCCCATGAACCGTGACTGCGATAACCGGCACGGTCGCTCTCGAAGAGAATAGCCTTTCCTCCGAGTACCCACTTACCGTTGCTGTCGCTGTAACCGCTGTCGGTAATATTGTGAACTTCCTTTCCATCCGCCTTTACTACGGCGATATCTGTATTGTTCCATCCGCCGTTACCGATGTAGCTACACATGAGCCACTTGCTGTCTGGGCTCCATTCAAACCAGATGTCGCCATCAGAGTAAGAATAGTTGTACTTGCCATCGAGCACGGTGCGCACTTCCTTCGACTTCAGGTTGATGATGCGGAGGGTAGCACGATCCTCATAGAAAGCCACCTCCTTGCCATCAGGACTGTAGGCTGGATACTGGGAAGTAACATTGGTCTTGGTGAGCTGCTCCTCTTCTACCTCGGTGCAGTAAGTAAAGTTCTTCTCCTTCTCGTTCTTGATCTTAGCCTGGAAAATCTGCCATACGCCATTGCGCTCAGAAGCATAGACCAGACTTCTGCCATCAGGAGCAAAGCTCAGGTTGCGTTCCTGCTGGGGAGTATCGGTGATTCGCTTGGTGGTCTTGTATTCTGTAGAGGTAACATATACATCTCCGTGCATCACGAAAGCCACCTCCTTGGCATCTGGAGAAAGGGCAATCTCGGTAGCACCCCAAGACTGAACCTTGCGGATGAGGCTTGGTTCATCGTTGTCTGTAGTGATGGAGATGCTGACCTTCTGAGGCTGTGCACCTTCCTTTACGGTATAGATTTCGCCATCGAAACCATAGCAGAGCAAACCGTCGTTAGAAGAAGTGAGGAAACGGATAGGATTCTTCTTCTGCTGGGTAATCTGGGTATCCTTTCCGCTTGCGATGTTGCGGCGGTAGATATTGAAGGAACCATCCTGCTCGCTGAGATAGTAGAAGCTCTGGTTGTCGGCAGCCCATACCGGGTTGCGGTCCTCGCCCTTGAAGGTAGTAAGCTTCTGGTACTTTCCGTTGTCGAGCATCCAGATATCTCGGGTGATAGGAGAAGTATGGTGCTTGCGCCATACATCCTCATAACCCTTCTTGTCGTGATAGAGCACCTGACCCTTCTTGTTGATGCTGATGTTCTCCATCGGAAGAACAGAATACAACTTAGGACGACCGCCCTCAGTGCTTACCTCGTAAACCTGTGAGAATTCATTGGCAGCAAAGAGATTGCTCTGGGCTGTAGGCATGATGTTGGCAGAGAAGAGCACATGGTCGTTGTCCTTGAAGGCGATAGGAGTCTCCTTGCCGCTGTGAGTGGTGAGTCGGGTTGGCGCACCGCCCTTGGCAGAAATGACGTAAACATCCAGGCTGCCTTCTCGGTTGGAAGTAAAGGCAATCTTCTTGCCGTCAGGACTCCAGATAGGCTGTGAGTCGTAAGCAGCGTGGGTCGTCAACTGGCGTGCCTCGCCACCCTGGGCTGGAACGCAATAGAGATCGCCCTTATAGGCAAAGGCGATGGTAGAGCCATCCGGTGAGATGGCAGGATAGCGCATCCACAGCGGACCCTGCTGGGCCTGGGATGCCAGAGATGCTGCCAGAAGAGCAGCACTAAGAATCAGTTTCTTCATTATTATAAAGTTTCTGTTTGATTTATGTTGCAAAGTTACGGCTTTTATGTGAAATTACCAAACTAAACTCCGTAAAACCACGAAAAGACTACTCATTTATTAGGATATGGGAATCTGAGCCTATCAATCTGATACCAACTTCTAAGTATAAAAAATGTGAAAATCACAATTTCTAGGTATTGTACAAATTCTAAATAAGCTATACCTTTGCAGCCCGAAAAAAGGAATAGATATAAAAAAAGGAATAGATATAAAAAAGGAATAGATATGAGAAAAGGATTAGGAAAAATCAGAAAGATTAAAAAGAAACACATCTTCCTGGCCTTATTGGCCGTGATCGTTCTGGGAGGTCTGGCGAAGGCTTACTCTGCCTGGGTGGGTACTACCCGCATCGCTTTCCTCAACTATCAGGCTATTGCGCTGGGACAGATTTCGCATGCCAACGACAATGCGATGATCAAACTGAGTGAGATTACGACCGATGATTTCGATCATCTGGATGATTACGATATGATTATCGTGAATGGTATGGGTCTCCGAATCGACGAGAACCAGCGCAAGCAGTTGGAAGAGGCTTCCTACAAGGTGCCAACCCTGACTCATGCTGCTACCAACCCAGCCAACAATATCGTATCAGTAGATAACTTCGATGCCGATTATCTGATGCAGTACATCGAGAACGGCAGCAAGAAGAATTATCACAGCATGCTCGCTTACATCCGTAAGTTTATCGACGGAAAGAAGTTCATGGCTCCAGAACCGGAACGTGTGGATGAGCGACCAGACTATCTCCTGACTCATTTCGACCCGAAGGATGAAAAGGGCGATGAACTGGGCTTCAACAGCATCCGCGAGTACAATGCATTCCTGGCAAAGAACGGTTTATATAAGAAAGGTGCTCCTACCATCTTGCTCACCGGTTTTATGGGTGCGGCTCCTGATATGGAGAAGGCTTTCGAGAAGAAGGGATTCATGGTGTATCGCATCAACCAGCTGCAGAGCTTTATCGCCGGTCATCATGCCGACAGTATTCAGGCGAATGCCGTAGTGAATATGGCGCATGGCAGACTGGGCGATTACTTCGTTGAGTTCCTGAAGCAGAAGAATATTCCATTGTTCTCACCTCTTAATATCAACCGCTTGACCACCGATTGGGAGAACGACAAGCAGGGAATGAATGGCGGCTTCATGTCGCAGAGCATCGTGACTCCGGAGATTGATGGTGCCATCCGTCCATACGTGGTTTTCGGACAGCGCATCAACAAGGAGGGCTTGCAGGAGGTTTACGGCATCCCAGACAGAATGGAGAGTTTCGTGGAGAGCGTGCAGGGCTATGTGAATCTGAAGAACAAGAAGAACAGCAGCAAGCGTATCGCCATCTTCTACTTCAAGGGTCCCGGTCAGAATGCACTTACCGCTTCGGGAATGGAAGTGGTTCCATCGCTCTACAATCTCCTGGTTCGCTTGAAGAATGAGGGATATAATGTAGGCAAGTTGCCAGCCAATCCTCAGGAACTGGCAAAGATGATCCAGGCTCAGGGTGCCGTCTTCGGAACCTATGCCGAGGGTGCCTATACCCAGTTCCTCCAGTCTGGACATCCAGCCCTGGTTACCGCCCAGCAGTTTGCCGGATGGACCCAGAAGGCTTTGTCTAAGAAGATGATCAAGGAGATGAACCAGCTCTATGGTTCCTTCCCTGGCAAATATATGGCTACCGATGACGGTAAGTTGGCAGTGGCAAGACTGCAGTTCGGTAATGTGGCTCTGCTTCCACAGGTGATGGCAGGCGTGGGAGGCGACTCCTTCAAGATTGTGCATGGCACCGACCAGGCACCTCCTTACACCTATGTTGCCTCTTATCTCTGGGCTCGTTATGGTTTCAGTGCCGATGCACTTATCCATTTCGGAACCCACGGATCGCTGGAATATACCCCGAGAAAGCAGGTGGCACTCGACAGCAACGACTGGAGTGACCGATTGATTGGTGTGGTTCCACATCTTTATATATATACCATCGGCAATGTGGGCGAGGCGATGATTGCCAAGCGCCGCACCTATGCCCAGACCCAGAGCTATCTCACTCCTCCTTTCAAGGAGAGCGAGTTGCGACAGACCTACAAGCAGTTGAGTGATGCCATCCAGTCATACGAGAAGAAGGCATCTGCCGAACAGTCGCTCAAGGTGAAGGCGCTGACCGTGAAGATGGGAATCGCCCGCGAACTGGGGCTCGATGCCAAGCAGATGAACAAGCCTTATTCTGCAGATGAAATCGCAAGAGTAGAGAACTATGCAGAAGAGTTGGCAAACGAGAAGATTACCGGCAAACTCTATACTCTGGGTGTGCCATACGATAACGATGATATCCGCACCAGTGTCTATGCGATGGCTACAGATCCTATTGCCTACGGAATGTTGGCAGTAGATAAGTTGAAAGGTCGTGCTCAGGAAGGTGTGGAGAAGCACAAGCAGCTTTTCGACCGTCTCTATCTGAGCAAGGCACGCAATACCGTGACCCAGCTTCTGGGTTCAGCTTCGGTTTCTGATGAATACATCTGCCGTTATGTAGGAATCACTCCTGCCGAACTCCAGATGGCTCGCAAGGTAGAGGCGATGCAGGCTGCTCCGGATCCTATCCAGATGATGATGCAGATGGCAGACCAGATGGGTGGAGCGAAGGAGGCGAAGCCGAAGAAGGTAGACCACCGTACGGTAAGCGAGCTCCGTGCTGCCAAGGTTTCTCATAAGAAGAAGATCCCGCAGATGAGTCGTGAGGCTTTTGAGAAGATGGAACAGACCGGTCGTTTCCCTGACAAGATGATGGAAGCCATCAAGAAGGGACAGAAATGGTATCAGGAGGATTTGAAGAAGGCGAAGATGGCGAAAGCCGGCAAGGGCAAAGCATCTCAGAAATCTTCTAAAGATAAGGGTATGATGATGTCGAAAGCACAAAAATATACCCGTCAGCAGATTCATCTGGCTCAGGCGATTACTACCGTAGAGCATGCCTTGCAGAATGTGGGCAAGTATTCGGAGGCGCTCCGTCAGAGTCCGCTCAACGAGATGTCTTCTCTGATGAATGCCCTGAATGGCGGCTTTACCGCTCCATCTCCTGGTGGTGATCTGATTGTGAATCCGAACACTCTGCCTACCGGTAGAAACCTCTTCTCCATCAATGTGGAGAATACACCTTCGGAGGATGCCTGGGAGAAGGCGAAGGAACTTTGCGACAATACCATCAAGATGTATTGCGAGCGACATAAGGGTGAATATCCTCGTAAGGTAAGCTACACGCTCTGGAGTAGCGAGTTTATCGAAACAGAGGGTGCTACCATCGCCCAGATTCTCTATATGCTCGGTGTAGAACCGGTAAGAGATGCCTTCGGTCGTGTTACCGATCTGCGTCTCATCCCATCCAAGCAGTTGGGCCGTCCTCGCATCGATGTCGTGGTTCAGACTTCCGGTCAGCTCCGCGACCTGGCAGCATCCCGTCTCTTCCTCATCAACAAGGCGATAGAGATGGCGGCAAATGCCAAGGGTGATAAGTATGACAACCTGGTGAAAGCCGGTGTTACTGAATCGGAACGAGTGCTCGTAGAGAAGGGTATGTCGCCAAAGGAGGCACGCGAGGTAAGTATGTATCGAGTGTTTGGTGGCGTAAACGGCAACTATGGCACCGGTATCCAGGAGATGGTAACCGCAGGCGACCGCTGGGATAAGGAGAGTCAGATTGCCGAGGTCTATATGAACAATATGGGTGCCTTCTATGGTGATGAGAAGAACTGGGAGACCGTTCGCAAGGCTGCTTTCGAGGCAGCGCTGACCCGTACCGATGTGGTAGTTCAGCCACGACAGAGCAATACCTGGGGTGCCTTGAGTCTCGACCACGTATATGAGTTTATGGGAGGTATGAACCTCGCAGTGCGCAACGTGACCGGTAAGGATCCGGATGCTTATCTCGCCGACTATCGCAACCATAGCAATATGAGAATGCAGGAGGTGAAGGAGGCTATCGGCATCGAGGGCAGAACCACTATCTTCAACCCTGCCTATATCAAGGAGAAGATGAAGGGTGGAGCCAGCAGTGCCAGCACATTCGCAGAAATCGTAACCAATACCTACGGCTGGAATGTGATGAAGCCAAAGGCAATCGACAAGGAGATGTGGGACGAGATCTATAATGTATATGTCAAGGACAAGTACCATCTCGGCACCAAGGAGTTCTTCGACAAGCAGAATCCGGCTGCGCTGATGGAGATGACCGCCGTGATGATGGAGAGTGCCCGCAAGGGAATGTGGAAGGCTACTCCTCAGCAGCTCAAGGACATCGCCAAGCTCCATACCGAGACGGTGAACAAGTATAAGCCTTCATGCTCCGGTTTCGTCTGCGACAATGCCAAATTGCGCAACTATATCGCCAGCAAGACCGATGCTGCTTCTGCCAAGGAATATCAGCAGAATGTAGAGCAGATCCGCGATGCTGAGGCTGCGAAGAACAGCAGCGACAAGGGTATGGTGATGAAGAAGGAGACGCTGAATGAGGATGCCCAGAAGACCACCACTGTGGTGAGCGGCATCGTTGTAGGTGTCATCGTCATCGTAGCATTCGTGATGTTGGCTATCCTGATTCGACGGAGAAGAAAGAATATGGTAGAATAGTAAAGGGGGGATAACATATCCCCCTCAAACTAAACATTTATAAATAGTGGAGACATTAGTTTTAGTAATGATGATATTGGTTTGCTTCAGTTTTGTGCTGAAGCAGACCTTCCACGGAGTGAAGGAGATTATGATCATCTCGGTGCTCGTAGCCTTCTTCGTGGGAATGACCTGGCCATTCGCCATTGAGCAGTCGAAGACGCAGATTGCGGCTTGGATAGCCGACCAGAAGCTGATGCTCGATATGGCGGTGCTGCTGAGTATCGACGTGGCACTCACGATGCTTTTCTGTGTGCACCACGTAGATCTGAAGACTTCGGAACATGTGAGCCGCCGCAAATGGGTGTTCTTCATCTTCCTGAAGTACTTCCCGGGTTTGCTGGTTTTCCCAGTGCTGTTCAGTGTTCTGGTGATGACCATCTTCCTGCTTCCCGGCGTATCGTTCCAGGTAGTGGCATGGGTGCTTGCCGTAGTGCTGCTGGTCTTGATACCGGTATTCACCTACGGTTTGAGATGGCTCTTGCCGGAGCGACCAATCCGCTTGGAACTGCTTTTCCTGGTAGAGGTGCTGCTCGGATTGATGGGCATCATCGGTACGGTGAATGGCAGGACAGCCGTGGCAGGCTTCAACAGTTTCGATGCCCTCTCGCTTCTCGGCGTCATCGCCATCGTCATCGTAGGAATGGCAATAGGATGGGCAATTTACAATTATCAAATTAAAAAATATAGAGTATAATGAATTACATATCAGACGTATTGTTTTGGATTTCCACAGGCATGCTGGTTCCTGTGATTATTTTGTTGATTTTCTTCTTCCTCAGAGCCTTGCTGCTCCTTGGAGGTTTCTTCGGACAGTATCTTGTAAAGCGCAAGTCGGGTGCGGAGATTCGTGAACAGATGAACACCCTGACGCTCGATAACATCGATACCCTGGGCGATCGCTTGCCGAAGAACAAGCAGGCTGTCATCGTTTCCTATATGAAGAAACTCGTGGACAACCGCCAGAGCAAGGCGCAGGTGAACCGCATCCTCGACCAGTATGCCCAGTTTGTTGAAAAGGATCTTTCTCTTCCATCTACTCTTCTGAAGATGGGTCCGATGCTCGGACTGATGGGTACCTTGATTCCGATGGGTCCAGCTCTGGTTGGTCTTTCTACCGGTGATATTGCTTCGATGGCTTACAATATGCAGGTGGCTTTCGCTACCACCGTAGTGGGATTGTTCTCTGCAGCCATCGGTTTCGTAACCAAGCAGACCAAGAACCGCTGGTACACTGAGGATATGAGCAACCTCGAGTTTATGGCAGACCTTTTGGAGGAAAAGTAAAAAGGCTTTTAAAGGTAAAAAAGTAAAAAGGTAAAAAAGTAAAGATATATAATTTATGAGACAGAGACGCAGAAATAGGCTTGCACATGATGGCGAGGATGATGATCCGATGAGCGTAGTGAGCAACCTCTTCGATGTGGCGATGGTATTTGCCCTCGCCCTGATGGTAGCCCTCGTTTCGCGCTATAATATGACGGAAATGTTCAGCAAGGATAACTTCACGATGGTGAAGAACCCTGGCAAGGAGAATATGGAAATCATTACCAAGGATGGACAGAAGATCAATCGCTATACTCCTTCTGAAGACCAGAGCAATAAATCTGGCAACAAGGGAAAGAAGGTGGGCATCGCTTACCAGCTGGAGAATGGCGAAATCATCTATGTTCCGGAAGATAAATAATCGGGGATTACAAATCCCCTTGAACAGAACTTGAATAAATAATATTGTAACTAAAAGAAAAATAAGAAAATGAAAAAGTTTAAGACAATGATGGCCATGATGTTGGCTTTGGTTTCTATGTGTGTAGCATTCAGCTCTTGCAGCAGTGATGATGATGATACAGTGGCAGCTGCCAAGGAGATTGCTGGTACATACACCAGCAGCCTGGATATGACCGTAATGGGTCAGGCTTCTACATACGAGAATCTTACCATGAAGATTGAGGCGGTAGATGATGCTACAGTCAAGGTTACATTGCCAGCTTGCGGAGAGGGTATGATGGCTCTTCCTGCTCTGGAGGTTCCTGCTGTAAAGGTTTCTGGTTCCAATGGTGCTTATGCATTCGCTAAGGAAAATTATGCCGGTACTGTTACCGTGAATGGTGCAGAGAAGAAGTACACTGTTACTTTGCAGGGTACATTGAAGGACAAAACCCTGACCGTCAACTATTCTGTGCAGTATGGCAAGATGCCTATGCCAATGATTGGTAAGTTTGTTTGTACAAAATAAGAAGATTGTTTCAGGATAAGCTTTGATATAACTCGATGAAACAAAAGATATTCGCACTATTCCTGATCCTTTGCGGATTGTGCCTGAATCTGAAAGCCGAAACCCAGGGAGATATCGTGGGTAGAGTGCTCGATGATTCGGGCGCACCTTTGGTGGGTGCCACCGTCCAGATGGTGAATGCCAAGGGAGGAGTAACCACTGATGAAGACGGATATTTCCGCATTCCTTACAGCAAGGATGGAGCGGTGAGAGTGAAGGTGAGCTTTGTGGGCTATCAGACTCAGACCTTCGTTCTGAAGGCGGATGAGAAGAAGGGCAATCAGCATATTCTTCGTCTTCAGCCGGATGCTACAGCCCTCGATCAGGTGGTAGTAACCGCAACCCGAACTCCGAAGGCGCTGAAGGATGCTCCTGTGGTAACCCGTCTGATTACCGCCAATGACATCAAGATTGCCGATGCTACCAATATCCAGGACCTCCTCACCGAGCAGATGCCGGGTCTGGAATTCGGCTATGCCATGAATCAGGAGACTTCTCTCAACATGAATGGTTTCGGTGGAAACGCCGTGCTCTTCCTCGTAGATGGCGAGCGATTGGCTGGTGAAACCATGGATAATGTAGATTATAGTCGTCTGAACTTGGATAATGTAGGACGTATCGAGATAGTAAAGGGTGCTGCTTCGGCGCTCTATGGCGCCAATGCCGTAGCCGGAGTTGTCAATATCATCTCCCGTGAAAACAGCGAGCCTTGGACTGCCAATGTCAATACCCGCTACAACGACTTCAACAAGGAGTGGCGCCACGGTGGAAGCTTCAGCTTCAATGCCGGAAAATGGAATTCGCAGACCAGCATCCAGCGCACTACATCGGATGAGGTGCAGCTTACCAGTCCTTTCGATACAGAATCCAACATCCTCCATATTTATGGTGGCGAGACCTTCAATGTGAAAGAGCGACTTACCTACAAGCTCTCTAACAAGGTGAAGCTGATAGGTCGTGGCGGCTATTTCGCCCGTATCAGCAATCGCAGCAACTACGATGACCACTATAAGGATTATTCTGCCGGACTGAAGACCGTGATGAATCTCTCGGAGAATGATAATCTGGAGATTTCATACGGCTTCGACCAGTATGACAAGACCCGATTCGTGAATAATGAGCGCACTCACGATCACGATTATACCAATCGTCAGAATACCGTCCGTGCCCTCTATTCCCATATCTTCGGCAAGAATACATTGACGGTAGGTGCAGATTTCCTGAACGATTATCTCACCACCTATCAGTTTGCCAACAATGGTTCCAAGACTCAGAACTCATACGATGCCTTTGCCCAGTTCGATTACAATCCTTTGCAGTGGTTGAACATCGTGGCAAGTCTTCGTCATGATTACTTCTCTGCATCCAGCCAGCATTCCACCACCAGTCGTCTGGCTCTGATGACCAAGTGGAAGGGCTTTTCCATCCGTGCCAACTATGCCGGCGGATTCCGTGCCCCAACCCTCAAGGAGATGTATATGAACTTTGATATGGCGGGTATGCAGATGATTTATGGCAATCCGGATTTGAAGCCGGAGAAGAGCAACAACTTCAACCTGGCGCTGGAGCATACTGGCAGGGTGAAGAATGCAGGCTTCTTTACCGGTCAGTATAGTCTTACCTTGATGGGCTATTATAATAAGTATGATAAGCGCATCACGACTGGTGATTATGAAGATTATACCCCAGGAACCGGTCAGCCGGATGTGGCTTCGCGTTATTGCAACGAGGATGGAGTAGAGGTGAGCGGCATCGACTTCAGTGCCCAGTACCGTTCGGATATGGGACTCGGTGTGAAACTCGACTACAGCTATCTCCATGTGGGTGGCAGAAGCGTAGATTCCCAGTTCTCCCAGCCTCGTCCGCATTCAGCTACCTGGCGTCTCGACTACGATCGCCAGCTCTGTTCGTTCTATCGCATCAATGCCGCTCTGTCAGGCAGATACCTGTCTGCTCCTGATACGAACATCAAGAAGCATGACCGCAGTTATCAGTTGTGGAAGTTCACGCTTCAGCAGCGATTCCTGGATGCCGTCAATCTGAATTTCACGGTAGATAATCTCTTCGATTATACACCAGAGAAGTATTATTGGAGTTCGGCGATGACCACCGGTCGCACCTTCTCAGTGGGACTTTCCGTTGACATCGACCGCATCGCAAATCTGTTCTAGAAACCGCCATCAGGCAGTTTTCAGACCCAAAATAGGTTAAAAAAGCCATAGTGAAGGATGCTTTTCTTCAAATTATGCCGTACTTTCGGTATAAAATCGTAATTTTGCAGTGAATTAAAACCTATTCATTCAAAATTATGATACGAAGAATCATTCTAACTATGGCTTTTTTGGCTAGCCTTTCATTATCAGCCAAGGATGTGAACATGGGCAGTTGGCAGATTGTTCCATTGCCTCAGCAAGTCAAGGAGATGAGCAGCGCTCCTTTCCGCATCACAGCCAAAACAACAATCTATTATGCTGCCGGAGATGAGAAGCAGAAGAAGG
>OIXU01000754.1_pt1 | contig 11038 bp, 8 predicted proteins | sample 1587921 | NCBI WGS metagenome assembly OIXU01 (sample SAMN03283238) | human gut metagenome | biome: human-associated habitat; material: feces | host: Homo sapiens | place: Peru | collected 2012
CATCTCCCGTGGGTGGAATATCCCAGCCCCAACCGCCGCAGACTGCTGCGGCCAAGGCGCACGGCGAAAGCGCTGCGCAACGGGCTGAAGGCCGCAGCGCATCCGCTCCGGCGGCGGTGCCGGGACGGCCGGCGGCTGGCAAGGGAAAGGCCATGAGCCGCAATGACATTCTGGCTGATACGAAGCTGAACGGCATCCTGAAGTCCACAGGCGCCAAGATCGTTGACATAAAAGAAGCATAGGAGGAACAGACATGGAAGACATCAAAGTGGAACGTCCCGTGATGAAGATGCTGCCCGGCGACGAAGTGCGCCAGATAATGTGGCGCTATGCGGAGCGGTACGACATCCAGATGGCCGTTGCCGGCGCCCGCCAGACGGCCCGCTCGGTGGTTGCGCAGCTTGTCGCGAACGGGCAGCGCTTCACGCACGAGTGGACGCCGGAGAAGCAGTCGCTGTTCGATGCGTTCGACGCCTCCGGCATGACGGCCGCCACGCTGAACTTCGATTGCGGAGGACTCTTCGAGGGGCCTCGCAATCTTGCCATGTCGCTCGTCACTTACGAGACGGCCTGGGTGGACAACGGGGCCGCCACATCTTCGTTCGTCAACGACCTCGCGATGGGGCCGATAGCCGAGCTTGGCACTCCTGAACAGAAGAAGAAGTACATGACGCTGTGCGCACCCGGCAATCCGTCCGGCAAGACGTGGCGCGGGTCCTTCGCCCTCACCGAACCGTTGCCGTACGTGGGCGTGGATACCGGAGTGCTTTGCGGACGCATCTCAGTCGCGGAATGGAAGGATGGCGAGGAGCCGATGCTCCGCGTGGAGAAGCGCGGACGGTTCATCACCAACATCGCGATCTGCGACTACATCACCATTGCGCTCGATTCGGGCGACGACCGCATCAAGGGATCGTGCATGGTCGTCGTGGAGGCGACCGACCCCGGCAAGTTCGATCGCGGCGCACAGACGAAGAAGCTCGTGCACCAGCTTTCCAACACCGGCGATCCAGTGATCGATGTTGTCGTGCCGGCCTCCCGCATCATCGGCGGATATACTGTCAAGGACGGGATGATCGTTCCGAACCTTTCGCATTCCGAGATAATCGCGCAGGTGTTCTCGAAGACGCGCGTGGGCGTGGGCGTGATGGGCGCGGCATCGCTCATGAGCGCGGTGGAGCCTGTGATCCGCTACCAGCGCACTCGCTTCAGGGGGGCTGCCGGCGTAGGCGAGGAGAGCCCGCGCTACAAGCTGGGCCTCCAGATGAAGGAGGATGTGACGCAGCGCCTTGCGGACGTGTGGGCCACGGCCGAGGCGGCGAGTTCGCTCGGCTTCGACATCTCTCGCGTGTATGACAGGATTGAAGCCATCCAGGATGAGGCGAGGGAGAGGCTTGGCAAGGGCCGCGCCATGCTGAAGGCCATGAAGGCGCCGATGGAGCGGGCCGTCGCGCTCCTTGCGGAAGGCAGGAACCCGGAGGAAGACGAGGATGTGACGGTCCGCTACGTGTATCTGCAGGCGATCGCAAACGTGCTGTGCCCGAGCTGCAAGCTCTGGAACACTGGCCATGGCGCGGACATGATGCGCCAGGCGATATCGCTCATGGGCGGCTACGGCATCACGGAGGATTGTCCGGGATTCCTCTTCTACAAGTGGACTGACATGCAGCTTGACGCGACTTATGAAGGCCCCGAGGCCGTCCAGCGCCGCCAGATATCCGAGACGATGGGCAACGCCGTGTTCCTTGCCCAGCTTGAGGCTTGGGCGAAGGAATGCGACGAGTGCCCGGCGGCGGCGAACAACGGGATGCACGCCCTCGCGGCGGCGCTCCGCCTGTGGATGTGGACCCGCGCGTTCGCGGTGTCGGCGAAGGACGCATCCGGCAAGAAGCTCGGGGCCTCCCAGCGCCATGGCGTTGTCTTCCCGCTTGCGGACGCCCTTGCGGGCCTTATGGCGGCGAAGAGCCTCCATGCGGATGTGAAGCACCTCGCCATCAATGGCAAGGATCATCCGGTGGTGGGTCCGGAGCTGGATGGATACCTCAACACCTTCAACGACCTGCTCGGCACGGTAGCCGGCAATGTCGCTGGGGAGGCGGCGCGCATCTGCGCCGAGGTGGCCTATGGGTTCGGCGCGGCCACGGCCGAGCAGCGGGCGGAGTTCGCCGCGTTGCGGGCAAAGGTCGACGAGTCTCTTGCCGGGACGAAGACCGCGAAGGACGGGGCGGCGAAATGCCTTGCCACCGTGATGATACCCGAGGCCCTCGACTATCCGATGTGACTTGGCGGAGGTTGCGTGGTGATTCCGTTTAGGGTATAATATCCAAAATTTAACAGAAAGAAGGAGTACAAAAATGGGCGAGGTAATCGGAGCTGGCGAACTGCACAAGGGAGTCAAGCTTCTCATCGATGGAGAGCCGTGGGAAATCACCGAGTTTGACTTCTCGAAGCCGGGCAAGGGGCAGGCCATCTACAACTGCAAGCTGCGCAACATGATCACGGGCGGCGGCATGAGCAGGAGCTACCGTTCCGGTGACAAGTTCGAGAAGCCGGAGCTGATCCAGCGCGACGTCACGTATTCCTATGACGATGGTTCCGCATACGTGTTCACGGACGAGAACTTCGAGGAGATTCGCGTGTCGGCCGATGTCATGGGCGACAAGAAGTACTTCCTAATGGACGAGATGGAGGTCTCCGCGCTGTTCTTCAACGACAAGGTCATCGGCGTTGCGCTTCCCCAGCTCGTGACCCGCAAGGTCATAAAGGTCGAGCCTGGAGTGAAGGGCAATACGGCATCCGGCAAGGTTACGAAGCCGGCGACGGTCGAGGGCGGATACACGCTCCCCGTGCCGCTCTTCATCAATGAGGGCGACGTGATCCGCATCAATACCGAGACGGGCGAATACAACGACCGCACGTCCACGAAGTAACTGATTCGAGTAGAAGGCGGAGGCTGTTCCATGAAGGTGTTTGTTACGGGCGGCGCCGGATTCATCGGTAGCCATACGTGCGTCGAGCTTCTGAATGCCGGGCATCAGGTTGTCGTGGTCGACAACCTCTGCAACTCGTGCGAGGAGTCGCTCGAGCGCGTCAAGAAGATCACCGGCAAGGCGGTCAAGTTCTATGAGGCGGATATTCGCGACGAGAGGCGTTTGGACGAGATTGTGTCCCTGGAGGCCCCGTTCGACGCCACAATCCACTTCGCCGCGCTCAAGGCCGTGGGGGAGTCCGTCCAGCTGCCGCTGAAGTACTACCAGAACAACCTTGGCGGCACGTTTACGCTCCTCAAGGTGCTTGCCGCCCACGACTGCAAGAACATCGTGTTCTCGTCGAGCGCCACGGTGTACGGGCAGCCGAAGTCTGTGCCGATCCGCGAGGATTTCCCGACTCCGGGCTGCACCAATCCGTATGGCTGGACGAAGCTGATGATGGAGCAGGTGTTCAAGGATGTGCAGAAGGCCGATTCCTCGTGGAACGTGATCCTTCTGCGCTACTTCAACCCGATCGGCGCGCATGAGAGCGGGCTGATCGGCGAAGATCCCGCCGGAATCCCGAACAACCTTCTGCCGTACGTCGCGCAGGTGGCCATTGGCCGGCTCAAGGAGCTTTCCGTGTTCGGCAACGACTATCCGACCCCCGATGGAACCGGGGTTCGCGACTACATCCACGTGGTCGATCTCGCGAATGCGCACCTCAAGGCCGTGGAGCGTCTTGGCCAGGTTAAGGACTACGGGCTTAAGATAATAAACCTCGGCACAGGCCATGGCTACTCCGTTCTCCAGATCGTAAAGGCGTTCGAGAAGGCGAGCGGACGCAAGGTGCCGTACGTCATAAAGCCGCGTCGCCCCGGCGATGTGGCCGAGTGCTGGGCCGATCCCTCGTTCGCCAGGGAGGAGCTTGGATGGAAGGCCGAGCGCGGAATCGAAAAGATGTGCGAGGATCTTTGGCGCTGGCAGTCCATGAACCCGTACGGCTTCAAGTCCAAGGCATGACGAGATCCAATCGCGGGATAGCCAGGTGGCCCGATGGATATCTACGATCTGATTCTTGAGAACCTGGAACTTGAAAGGGAACTGGGTACGCGCACGGTCGAGATTGACCGTGCGCTTCTCGTGCCGCCAAAGGCAGAAGAGCCGATCCATGCATCAGAGTCTGTCGCTACGGCGCAAAAGGTCAAAGACGAAGCAAGACCCGGGTCCGTACAGGTTGCGGAAGTCCCCGTGAAGCCCGCCGCTGGGCAGGCCGATGGCGTCGAACCGCGTCCGGCTGGCAAGGGCGAAGCTTGCGCCGATGTGTGCGATATTGCTTTCTTTACCGGGCGTCCGCTTTCCGAACGTGGCATGGATGCGATGCGCAAGACGTTTGCCGCCATGCGGAAGATAAGGCCGGAGATAAGCATAAGACTGAACGAACGGTGCAGATCCAAGGTGATAATCCTGCTTGGTTCGGATGCCCTGCTCAAGCGCCAGCCCACGGCCCGCCCAGTGCGCGGAGCCTGGATAGCCATTGACGGCATACCGTCGATCATGACGTACTCGCCGGATTTCATCTTCGGCCATTTCCAGGAAAACTCGCCGCGCATGAACAAGGCGAAGCTCGACATGTGGAATGACGTGAAGTCGGCCGTCGCCCGCCTTTGATTTGGCGTCCTCCTTCCCCAGGTGGGCTTAATCGCCTCAAGCGGCGATCTCCATTATCCAACGTGGCTTGTATCCAACGTGACCCTGCGGCAGGGAAGAATGGATTTGGTCCGCACGTAATCTTGCTTCCGGCATGCCATGAAACGGATGCGCAAGCTGAAGTATCGGGCTGCCCTCCAAAAAAAAAACGTTCAGTACGCGAATATGCCCGGAGAGAGCGCGGCACCGCGAAAATGAGATTATGGTGCGGACTAAATCTTGTTGTGGCGGGAGCTGTTTGGATTGGAGGCTGCGCCTGGGGCGGGGCGATTTGGTATAATGCGCGGCTATGAAAGTCAGCCTCCCGTTCGCCATCGACCGCACGTCCGCGCTCTCGCTCATCGCCCAGGTGAGCGAGGGCTTCCGCCGCGCCATCGAAAGCGGCGTCTACCGTCCAGGCGACATCCTGCCGAACATGGAGGACATCTCGGCGGCGGCTGGCGTGAGCATGATGGTCACGCGCGCGGCAATCCGCCGTCTCGCTGCGGACGGATTAGTCGAGCCGCGCCGCCGGACGGGCATCCTCGTCCTGGACACGGGGCGGCTACACTGGCGCGGACACGTGCTGGTCGTCACGTCGGAACTTTCCGACAACTACCTCGTGGCGACGGTCGCGGCGAAGCTGCGCGTCGCGCTCGGCAAGGCCGGGTATCTCGTGACGCAGACGATCGTCCTGCGTGATGCCGACAAGCGCCCCGACTACTCGGCGCTCGATCTGGCGCTGCGCGAGCCGATGTCGCTCGTCATCTCGCTCACCATTCGCTGGGGCATCCCCGCGCGGATCGCCGCAAGCGGCATTCCGTTCGTCTGTCTCGGTTCGGTCTCAAAGACGGAGTTCCCGTCGCTCGTCGGCTGCATTGATCTGGATTTCGCCCCGGCACTGGGCGACTTCGCGGCACATTGCCGGGCGGCGGGCATCCGGCGGGTGATGTGGGTGTCGCAGCCTGACGTCAGCTATCTTGACTGCCGGGCGGCGGTCGAGGCTGCCGGCTTGTCGTGCGAGACGTGGGAGATCCCCTCGCTGGAGGGGCCGGGCGCGATCCGCAACGTACAGAGGGCGACGCTCAACGCCTTCGCCGCGCGGCTCGCGAAAGGACGCGCGTGGCTGCCGGACGTACTGTTCTTCAACGACGACTTTCGGGCGCAGGCCGCGCTGATCGCCTTGGAGCATGCGGGGGTGCGCGTACCGGACGATGTGGCGGTCGTTGCCTGGTCGGCACTTGGCGGCAGTCCTTGCCACTGGCTTGAGTTCACGCGCATCGAGCTCAACGTGGAGGACTGCGGCGACCTCTTTGCGCGGCACGTCCTCGCCTACCTGTCCGGCGGTGCGTTCCCCCGGAAGAAGGTTCAGGCCCGCCCCGTCTATCGCCTCGGCGACACTTTTCCGCAAATAAGCGGCTGACGTCGGCACACCTTGGATGCTGGGGCTATTGACGCGATTATGATTATAGTGTATCATATTCGCCGTTTCTGTGTAATAGAAAGGATGCTGCGATGCACCATGGAAAAACTCGTGTGGTTTGAAAAGGTAAACGTGGTTTTGGGGAACGATTAGTTCTGCAAAGGACATTGATTCTACTTGTGTATGATTGATGGAGGGGATAATTTCTCCATGCTATCATCCCCTAGGGGATGACCCTCGTTTAGTTCTGCAAATTCGGTATACTCTCCCGCCCGACACGATGGCCCGGCAAGACGCCGAGCTGGGATGTCGGCATCAAAAAGGAGACTTACATGGCACAGATGACCATAGTCGAGCGGGAAGGAATCGAAGACGGGCTCAAGCGCGGGTGGACGATCCCCGAGATCGCAGCCTACGTGAAGAGGCCGCCGCAGACCATAACAAACGAAATCAAGAACAGGAGGGTCGACTCCAGCAAGGGGCTCAAGGACACGAACGCGACATGCCGGTGGTTCGGGGAGTGCAGGCGCACGCACGTCTGCGACACGAACTGCGGCATGAACAAGTGGTGCAAGCACTGCCACCAGTGCTTTCTGCTGTGCAGGAACTACGAAGCCAGGACGTGCGACAGGCTCGTCGCCCCGCCTTTCGTCTGCAACGGATGCACGAACGAGCGCATCTGCCACCTGCCGAAGAAGTTCTACATCGCCAAGGTCGCCCAGGCCGACAGGGAGTCGAAACTGCGCGTCTCGCGCAGCCACGTCCACGCCTCGGACGAGGTGCTCGCGAAGATGAGCGGCACGCTGAAGGAGGGGCTTCTCCGCAACCAGTCCGTCCGCCACATCATGGCGTCGAACGGGGACTCGTTTGGAGGCTTCAGCGAGCGAACCGTCTACAACTACATCGGGGCCGACGGCCTGGACGCGCTTGACGTCGGGCGCGGAGACCTCCCCTATGCATGTTCGCGCAGGCGACGCCCGAAGCAAGCCGCGACCAAGACAGACGCGAAGTGCCGCGTCAACAGGACGCACGACCTCTTCGTCCTCTGGAAGGAGCAGAACCCCGGGGCCCTCGTGCCGGAAGCCGACACGCTCAAGGGCCAGGTGGGCGGATGCGTGCTCTTCACGATCCAGTTCCCCTGCCAGCTCATGATGGCCTTCCACAAGGAACGCGAGACCGCCCAGACATGGACCGGCATCGTCAACATGCTCTACCGCACCGCGGGAAGGCCGCTGTTCACGAAGCTCTTCCCCGCGATCCTCGAGGACAACGGGGCCCCGTTCTCCGACCCCGTCATGACCGAGAACGCCCGCGCCGACAACAACCCGCACAGGCTGACACCTCGCACGAAGGTCTTCTACTGCGACCCCTACTGCGCCACGCAGAAGCCGCACGTCGAACGCAACCACGAGGAGCTCAGGCGCATCCTGCCCAAGGGCACGAGCTTCAACTCCCTGGACCAGGACGACATCAACGTCGTCCTCTCGCACGTCAACAGCTACACGCGCGCCTCGCTCGGCAACTCCACGCCATGCGACGAGTTCGTGAAGGCCTACGGCCCGGAGGCGCGAAGGCTGCTCGACATGCTTGGAATCGTGAAGGTCCCGGCCAACGAGGTGACGCTCGACCCGTACGTGCTCGGCAAGAAGTTCAAGCGCCATGCCGACCGCATCATCCTCAAGCAGAACGGAGTGAAATGAAGGACGACGAGACGAAGAGGCTTGAGCAAGCGAAATAAACTGAGCCTCCGACAGGAGGCCCAGCCCCACCAAGGGGAGATGCCCTTGACGCCAATCGGCAAGCCGGAAACTTTCCCGGCGTCGCGGGCAGGGGTGCCTATTGTAGCAAATCCTGGCCGAGCGTGCGCGAATGCCGCGAAATCCCTTCCATCGCCGCGCTTTTGCGCGTCCCGCACGTGAAACGCGGTCTGTTTTGAAAGAGTAATCGTTCATCAAAGACTCAAACCCTCATTTACCTTTGCAAACCCACGTTTACTTTTGCAAGCGGCACGAATTACAAAATCAGGTCTGACCTGATTTTGTAATCTGTGAACGGCTCATTGACATGCGCAGCAGGTCGAGGAACACCCTCGCGGAATCCGCCAGCTTCAGCTTTGAACCCGGGACGTCGTGCCATACCGACAGGGGGTGCTCAATCACGGCGTGACGCATCGTGCGAAGGGGGATGCGACGCAGGAGCTCCACGTCAAACAGCCACTTGGAACGGAATGGCTCGGCGAAGATGCGCTTTGTGAGGTCTCGGCGGAATATCTTGGCGCCGCACTGCGTGTCGTACACTGGGGCGTGAAGGAGATGCCTGATCAAGGCCTTCATCAATGTCGCGGCGGCGTTGCGGAAGAGCGTACGGTCGATTTGCGCGCCGAGATGAGGCCACCTGGCACCGAGAATCGCCTGTGCGTCGGGATGGCGTTCCAGCTCGTCGTGGAATGCCTTGAGTTCGGAGAGCGGGGTGGCGAGATCGGCGTCCCAGAAGCCGATCCAGTCCGCCTGCGTACGGGTGAGCAGCGTCTGGACCCCGGCATGTACGGCGGCGGCCTTGCCGACATTGCGTGGAAGGTATATGGCCTGTATGGCCGGGGACTGCCTGGAGAGGAAGGCCAGGGTTTCCGCAGTGTCATCCGTAGAGCCGTCGTCGACGAACAGCAGCGTCAGCCACGGGAATGCCCTGATGGCATCCAGGAATGCGGAGATGTCCAGCCTCCAGTATTCGTTTTTGCAGGGGATCACAAGCGCTATGGTCATTTGGACACCTCCTTCCACCGCCTTTTTTCGCGCATGAACAGTCTGTCGCCCGGTTGCGGCGAGAGGTGGAGCTGGGAGCCGAAGTAGAATTCAGCCGAGTATGGGGGATGTTTCCTGATGAACGATACGCCGCATTTGGGATCGCTTGCGCGGATCGCCCGGAACATCCACCCCGGCATCTTGTAGGTGAACAGGCTTGTGCAGGCTATCGTCCCCGAAAGGATTGCGATGCAGCAGACGACCGTCGTCGGAACGAGGCGCACAGTCCAGCGCGGCATTTCCATCATGGACAGCTGGGCCGCGAAGAGCGGCACTATAGGCAGCAGGTATGCGAGCGGAACGCGGCTCGTAAGACACCAGAACCCCGTGATGGCGACGATGCCCCATGTGAGGAGCGTCTCCGGCTCCCGGCCACGCAGGTTCAGCCTGCCGCCGCTAAGGAAGATTATCGGCGTCCACGGGAGCGTGACCACAATGGCCCATATGGCGGCCATTCCGCGGAACGTTTCGCGCCCGGCGCCATATTTGTCGCCATAGTCGTGGACGAGGAACCGCAGCAGGTTTTCGTTGATGAAGAAGTATTTCAAGAATCCGGGAGTCTTTCTCTCCATGAGGATGTACCACGGCGCGGATATGGCGAGGAATATCAGCATGCCGCCGATCCAGTCGTGCCGCATAAGGATCTTCATGCGGCGGTTGACGAGTGCGTCGATAAGGACCGGCAACCCGAACAGGACGAGAGCGACAGGGCCTTTTACGAGCATGCCGAGGCCGAGAAGCGCGAATATTGCCCGCGATATCCACTTTCCGTTTGGAGTCGTGCGGAAGGCGCACTCCAGCAGCAATGCGCCGCCGACGCAGAATGTAAGCATGAGGTCGGTCATGCAGAATCCAGCCGTCGCGTAGAATGCAACCGAGGTCGCGCAGATGATGACGGCAGTTCGCGCGGCGTGTGCGTCGCGCATCCTCCGTACCGCAAACGCGACAATCCCGAGAAGTCCAATCGCGGATAGGAACGATGGCAGCCGCACGGCGAACTCGTTCCGTCCGAACAGTCTGCAGAAAATGCCTCCCATCTGGAACAGGAGGGGAGGCTTCCCGTCGAAGCTCTGGAATACTCCTTTGTGGATGAACCGTGGAACCAGGAAGTCACCGGATTCCGCCATGTTTGCGCAGATTGATGCGTAGCGTCCTTCGGACGGATCGAATACCGGCACTATGGCCATGATGGCGAGCCTTGCCAGCACCAATACGGCGATTGCGATAATGAAGCTCTTCAATGGCTGTTTCATGGAAGCGTAATGTACGCTTTACGTCTTTTCGGAACATTGCCGCAACATTACCGTTTGATAATGTTAATGGGGGCTGCCGCCAGTTCCCATGCGCAAGATTAAGATTTAGTCCGAACAGTAATCTTATTTTAGCGTCGGCAGACGCCCTTTCCGGACATCTGTTTCAGAGAACCGCGAATCGCAGATTCTACTTGCCTCGGTAGCCTGCGCGGGCCATGCGAATTTTCAAGCCCCCCTGTTCAGTCGGAGCGAAATGTGCTACAATATCAAAAATTTTCATGTCCTTGGACTCAACTGAAAGGAAAGACCTGACGGTAGATCAAAACATTTAGACCGGTCGTAGTACCCAAAACGGCTGGCTTCCCACTTGGGAGGGGCGCGCGCTGTCGCGTCCGCAACCGAGGAGCGGGAGTTGTGCAGGGTGGGCAACCTAACCTGCACAAACGTACGCGAATCAGCGTATGACGCTTGATAGAAACTTCGCCAAAGATTCAAGAGTAAGCGGAATACGGTGATCGCACTACGTGTGTCGTTCACACGTGGCGCGGCAGCGCTATCCGTGGAACGGCAAGGTGGATGTTGATGTGGAACTGAAGGGCGATCCTGCGAAGACGTATCTGGTGGAGTTGACGGCGAAGGATCTCGACGGCGGCACGAACCTGCCGGTGAAGACGGTTTCCTGTGCGGGCGCCTCAACGACATGTTGTGTTCCGCCCGGGCGGCACCGCTTCACATGGGATGCCGACGCCGACATCCAGACGGATGGCGAATTCCCGCGCGTCGCGGTGAGCGTGTCGGCGACAGGGAGCGCGCTTGTGGGCTATGCGCGGCAGATGGCGCTTACGGTCGATGGCTACACGGGCGCAGAGACGCTCACGGACGTGCCGGTGCTGGTGCGGCTCT
>OIXU01000755.1_pt1 | contig 11012 bp, 5 predicted proteins | sample 1587921 | NCBI WGS metagenome assembly OIXU01 (sample SAMN03283238) | human gut metagenome | biome: human-associated habitat; material: feces | host: Homo sapiens | place: Peru | collected 2012
ACATTATGGCATACAGGTCTTTAACCGAAGAGGAAATAAACGTTCTCGACGACAACGGCTGTTGGGCCGAGAACTGGGACAACGTCAAGGTGAGCGACGACTTCGCGCCCAAGTACATGCGACACGTCATGCTCTACGGCGATGTCGCCATAGGCAGTTTTGAAAAGAACATCGAGGTGTCGCCCGGATTCCTCAAGCATTCGGGCATCTGCAACGCCACGCTGCGCAACGTCAGCGTGGGCGACAACTGCCTGATAGAGAACATCGGCAATTATATCAACAACTACACCATCGGCAACGATTGCTACATCTCCAACGTCTCCACCATGGAGACCACCGAGGGCGCTACCTTCGGGCAGGGCAACCTCATATCGGTGCTCAACGAGGTGGGCGACGGCAACGTGGTGCTCTTCGACGGGCTCAACAGCCAGATAGCCGCGCTCATGGTGAAGTATAATCGCGACCGTGGGTTCTGGGCCGCCATGCGCCGGCTCATAGGAGAGGACATCAAGGCCACCTCGCCCGACCGTGGCACCCTGGGCGACGGGGTGAAGATAGTGAACACCAAGGAGATAACCAATACCGTCATAGGCGAGGAGTGTGAGGTGAACGGCGCGGCAAGGCTCAGCGACGTCACCATTCTATCGGCGCCGGAGGCCACCGTCTACATCGGCACGGGCGTCATCTGCGAAAACTCCATCATCAGTCACGGCTCAAGCCTCATCAACTCGGTGAAGATGCAAGACTGCTTCGTGGGCGAGGCGTGCAATATAAGCAATGGCTTCACGGCAGCGCAGAGCGTGCTCTTCGCCAACTGCTACATGAGCAACGGCGAGGCGTGCGCCGCCTTCTGCGGACCGTTCACCGCCAGCCACCACAAGAGCTCGCTGCTCATAGGCTCGCAGTTCAGCTTCTACAACGCCGGCTCGGCGACCAATTTCTCAAACCACGCCTACAAGATGGGACCGCTCCACTGGGGCGTGCTCGAAAGAGGCACCAAGACGGCAAGCGGCGCCTACCTGCTCATGCCGGCCACGATAGGCACCTTCAGCGTGTGCTTCGGCAAGCTGATGCACCATCCCGACACACGCAACCTGCCGTTCTCGTATCTCATAGCCTACGGCGACACCATGTATCTGTCGCCGGGACGCAACATAACCACCGTGGGCCTCTACCGCGACATACGCAAGTGGCCCAAGCGAGATGTCAGGCCCAAGGGCACGAGGAAGAGCATTGTCAACTTCGACTGGCTCTCGCCCTTCTCCGTGGGGGAGATAATAAAGGGAAAGAAGATTCTCGAAGACCTGCAAGCCGCGTCGGGCGAAGACGTGAGCTCATACAACTTCCACGAGTATGTCATCCACGCCTCGTCGTTGCGCAAGGGCATAAAATACTATGACATAGCCCTGCGCATATACATGGGGGCCGTGCTAAAGCGCGTGCTAAAGCGCGACCCGACGCTGGCTCCGCCCGCCACCGAGGTGGGACTGGGCGACTGGAACGACCTCTCGGGCCTGCTCTTGCCGGCAAGCGAGGAGCAACGTCTTGTCAGCGACATCAAGAGCGGGGAGCTCGACTCAATAGAAGGTGTCACCGCCCGCCTGGCCGACATCGATAACCATTACCGCGAATACCAGTGGGCGTGGACATACCGCCACATCCTGGACTATTACGGTCTGAAGGAACTCGACGCCGACAGTGCCGAGAGCATCAGGCGCGACTACGTGACCGCGCGCAGGGCGTGGATTGCCGAGATAAGAAAGGACGCGGAGAAGGAGTACCGGATGGGCGACGTGGACAAGGAGGTGCTCGACAACTTCATCTCGCAACTCGACCATGAGGTCGATTTCGAGAGCTAAGGCTGCCCGTGAGGCAAAAGATTATCATCATACGAGACACATATTTACACATTATATTATATGAAACATTTGAGGACACTTCTTTGTGTGCTTGTCGCCGCGCTCGCCGTGAGCGTCCAGGCGCAGAAGAGTTACCATTACTCAACGGTGGCGGGCGACCCGATGCACGCTCGCGTCTATACCCTCGACAATGGATTGAAGGTCTACATGAGCGTCAACCGTGAGACGCCGCGCCTTCAGACATATATCGCCGTGAAGACAGGCTCGCGCAACGACCCTCCTGAGACCACGGGCCTGGCCCATTACCTGGAGCATCTCATGTTTAAGGGAACCACGCATTTCGGCTCAAGCAACGTGGCGGCTGAGGCCCCGCTGCTCGACACCATAGAGTGTCGCTTCGAGCGTTATCGCCACATCACCGACCCCGTGATGAGGAAGAAGGCTTACCACGAGATTGACTCCATATCGCAGCTGGCTGCCAGGTATAACATCCCCAACGAGTATGACAAGCTCATGGCGAGCATTGGATCGCAAGGCAGCAACGCCTACACCTCGGAGGATGTCACGTGCTATGTGGAGGACATCCCGGCCAACGAGATAGACTCCTGGGCCAAGGTGCAGGCCGACAGGTTCAAGAACATGGTCATACGCGGCTTCCACACTGAGCTGGAGGCGGTGTATGAGGAATACAACATCGGCCTTGGCAGCGATGACGAGAAGCAGATTCAGGCCATGAGCAAGAAGCTCTTCCCAGGTCATCCTTATGGCACGCAAAGCACCATCGGCACGCAGGAACACCTGAAGAACCCTTCCATAACCAACATAAAAAACTATTTCCATCGCTACTACGTGCCAAACAACGTGGCGATATGCCTTGCCGGCGACTTCGACCCCGACAAGACCATTGCCATCATCGACAAGTATTTCGGCGACTGGAAGAAGAGCGACAACCTCTCTTATCCGCAATACGCTCCGTTGAAGAAGCTTATGGCGCCTGTCGACACCACCGTCGTGGGCCTTGAGGCTCCCAACGTGTTCATGGCGTGGCGCACCGATGCTGCCGCGTCGGCCCAGCAAGACACGCTATCCGTTATAAGCTATTTGCTCAGCAATGGCAAGGCCGGACTCTTCGACTTGGACCTCAACAACCCGATGAAGGTGATGGGCGCAAGCGCGCAACTGTCGTCAAACCACGATTATGGCATGTTCTACCTTTATGGCTTGCCAAAGGAGGGACAAGACACCAAGGAGGTGAGGCGGCTCATGCTCGGCGAGATTGAGAAGCTGAAGAAGGGCCAGTTCTCCGATGACCTCTTGCCGTCGGCGGTGAACAACATGAAGCTGAAATATTACCAGTCGCTGAGGAAGAACGATGAGCGCGCCGACCGCTTCGTTAATGCTTTCATCAACGACAAGCAGTGGGATGACGAGGTCCACTCTCTCGACCGCATTGCCAAGATGACGAAGAGCCAGATAGTGGACTTCGCCAACAGGTTCTTCACCGATGGCTACGTCACCGTGTTCAAGGCCCAAGGCAACGACACCACTATTCACAAGATAGAAAAGCCGCACATAACACCTATCCCGACCAACAACGACAAGCAGAGCGAGTTTCTGAAAGAAATCGTCAATGCCAAGCCGGAGCCCATACAGCCCAAGTTCGTTGACTTCAAGCGCGACCTCACGGTGGCCCGAACGAAGAAAGGCCTCGACTATCTGTATAAGAAGAATACGAGCGACGCCATCTTCTCTTTGACCTATCATTATCCTTTCGGCAGCGAGAGCGACAACCAGTATGCCGTCGCCGCCGACTATCTCTCGTATGTCGGCACCGACAAGTTGAGCAACGAGAAGATACAGCAGCAGTTCTTCAAGCTCGCGTGCAGCTATAAAGTGAGCGTTGGCGACGACGCCATCAACATTTCCATCAGCGGACTCAACAGCAACATGCCCGCGGCGGTGCGGTTGCTTGAGAACGTGCTCACGAGTGCCAAGGCCGACAAGGAAAGCTACGACAAGTATGTCGGCATAGTGCTGAAGGCGCGTGCCGACGCCAAGGGCGAACAGCGCGCAAACTTCTCGGCCTTGACCATGCTTGGCGAGTATGGCACGTATAACCCGCAGCTTAACGACATGAGCGAGAAGCAGTTGCGCGACGCAGACCCACAGGCTTTGCTCGACAAGCTGAAGAATCTCAACCGTTATCGCGCCACGGTGATGTATTTCGGGCCTTCCGACATGAAGACTGTCGACGGCATCGTCAGCGCGGCCCACGCCACGCCAAGGAAATTCTTGCAAGAGCCGGAGGCTAAGCCTTATCTTCATCAGGCTACTGACAAGACGGAGGTGTGGGTGGCTCCTTATGATGCCAAGAACATCTATATGACCATGTATCACGCTGAGGGCAAGAAGTGGACACCGGAGAAGGCGGCCATAGAGCTTCTCTTCAACGAGTATTTCGGAGGCGGCATGAACGCCATCGTGTTCCAGGAACTGCGCGAGGCGCGTGGTTTGGCCTATTCGGCTGGTGCCAGATACACGGCGCCATCGGCTTATCCTTATAAGGACACGGAGAGCTTTGCCACTTACGTCATTACCCAAAACGACAAGATGATGGACTGCGTAAACGAGTTCAACAACCTGCTCAACGACACGCCGTCGCGCGAGGCAGGATTCAAGTTGGCGCGGCAAAGCCTCATAAAGTCGCTCTCCACAGCCAGGACAAACTATGAGAACGTGTTTTGGAGATGGCTCGAAGCCAAGAAGAAGGGCATTGACTATGACATCCGCCAAAAGATTTACGAGACCTTGCCAAAGCTGACGCTCAACGATGTCATCAACTTCGCGCGAGAGAACATCGCCAACAAGCCTTACCGCTATCTTATCCTCGGCAACGAGAAAGACATCGACATGGACGCTCTGCAAAAGTTGGGACCGGTGAGAAGGCTGACCACGGAAGAAATCTTTGGATACTAATACGTTTGATTAAACATACAAGCGGCAGGAATTAGATAGACAACATATAATATTATACAATAAACATTTTATATTATGGCTAAACCAGTAGATTTTAAGTACGCTCCAATGTTCCAGCTTGGAGAGGACAAGACTGAGTATCGCTTGCTTACCAAAGAAGGCGTAAGCACGGCTGAGTTTGAGGGTAAGACTATCCTCAAAGTTTCCAAGGAGGCCTTGACCTTGCTCGCGCAGCAGGGTTTTCACGATGTGGAGTTCATGCTCCGTCGTGAGCACAACCTCCAGGTGGCAAAAATTTTGAAAGACCCAGAGGCTTCTGAGAACGACAAGTACGTGGCTCTCCAGTTCCTTCGCAACGCCGAGACTGCCGTAAAGGGCATCCTCCCATTCTGCCAGGACACTGGTACCGCTATCATCCACGGCGAGAAGGGTCAGCGTGTATGGACCGACTTCGAGGACGAAGAGGCTTTGAGCCGCGGTGTCTATAACACTTACACACAGGACAACCTCCGTTATTCTCAGAACGCACCTCTCAACATGTATGATGAGGTGAACACTCGTTGCAACCTCCCTGCACAGATCGATATCGAGGCTACAGAGGGCGACGAGTATCGCTTCGTGATGGTTGCCAAGGGTGGTGGCTCTGCCAACAAGACTTACTTCTACCCTATGACCAAGGCTACTATCCAGAATGAGGGTACATTGCTTCCATTCCTCGTAGAGAAGATGAAGAGTCTGGGTACTGCTGCATGTCCTCCTTACCACATCGCATTCGTAATCGGTGGTACTTCTGCTGAGAAGAACCTCCTTACCGTGAAGTTGGCTTCTATCAAGTACTACGATGAGTTGCCTACTACAGGCGATGAGACAGGTCGTGCTTTCCGTGACATCGACTTGGAGAACAAGCTTCTCGAAGAGGCTCACAAGATCGGCCTCGGCGCACAGTTCGGCGGCAAGTACTTGGCCCACGACATCCGTGTCATCCGATTGCCACGTCATGGTGCCAGCTGCCCAATCGGTATGGGCGTAAGCTGCTCTGCCGACCGTAACATCAAGGCCAAGATCAACAAGGACGGTATCTGGTTGGAGAAGATGGACGAGAACCCAACAGAGTTGATTCCAGAGGAGTTGCGTAAGCCAGGCGAGGGCGCCAAGGGCATTGAGATTGACCTCGACAAGGGTATCGACGCCGTTCGCGCCGAGTTGACCAAGTATCCTGTCAGCACACGTGTCAGCTTGAAGGGTACTATCATCGTGGCTCGCGACATCGCTCACGCCAAGCTCAAGGCTCGCTTGGACGCAGGCGAGGAGATGCCTCAGTACTTCAAGGATCACCCAATCCTCTATGCAGGACCAGCCAAGACACCGGAGGGCTATCCTTGTGGTTCAATGGGCCCGACCACGGCCAACCGTATGGATCCATACGTGGACGAGTTCCAGGATCACGGCGCAAGCTTGGTAATGATTGCCAAGGGTAACCGCACGCAGGTTGTCACCGACGCTTGTAAGAAGCACGGAGGTTTCTATCTCGGCACTATCGGTGGTGTTGCCGCCGTTCTCTCTCAGAGCTGCATCAAGAGCATCGAGTGCGTAGAGTATCCAGAGCTCGGCATGGAGGCAATCTGGAAGATAACCGTGGAGGACTTCCCTGCCTTTATCCTCGTGGATGACAAGGGCAACGACTTCTTCAAGCAGTTGAAGCCTTGGAAGTGCACTTGCTAAACATTCCGACAACTAAATAGGCGTGGGGCGGCCATGATGGTCGCCCCATCTTTTTATAACATGCTATATTATGGAGCAGGGCTTACAATGGACTCCCGACAAGTCGCAACAAGAGATTCTTGACATCATGAGTGGGCAACACCTCGTGCTCGCGCCTCCAGGGTGCGGCAAGACGCAGATCCTTGCCGAACGCATACGGCAGGCTCTCGCCAATGGGGTGAAGGCCGACGACATGTTGTGCTTGACGTTTACCAATCGTGCGGCGCGTGGCATGCGCGAGCGCGTGGACCTTAGGGTTGGGAAAGACAAGGCAGAGGATGTTTTCGTGGGAAATGTCCACAGGTTTTGTTCCCGCTTTCTTTTCGCCAACAACATAGTGCCGGCAGAGACCGCCATCATAGACGATGATACCGTGGACAGCATCCTCGCGCAATACCTTAACGAAGATGAGGATGCGGTAAGGTCTGACTTCGGCAAGAGAAGGACGCATGCGCTGATAATGTTCTTCTCGCATTTCATGTACGATATCATCAATGGCGTGCCACGCGAGTTGCGCACGCACCCGGAATGTGTAACGAAAGAGGATGTGGCTTCCATGAAAGCATTGGCTAAAGCCGTGGGCAAGCCTTTCGACGCCTCGCTCATGATAGACCTTTACGATCATGCCGACTTCTATCTTGACCTCGTGTGCCAGCCTGTCTTCCCGCAACTTATGCGTTACCAAGCCACACAGTTGCTCATGAAGGCACGTTATGCGCACGCTTATGTGGCTTATAAGCGACAAAACAACTTGCTCGACTTTGAGGACCTGCTGCAACTTACTTATGACGCCCTTAGCAATGGCGACGACTATAAACGCTATGCATGGATTCAAGTGGACGAGGTGCAAGACCTCAACCCGCTGCAACTTGCCATAATATCCCAGTTGCGCGCCGAAAAAGGCTGCTGTGTCTATCTTGGCGATGAGCAGCAAGCCATATTCTCGTTCATGGGCGCTAAGCTCGCCACGCTCAACACCCTCAAGGAGCAGTGCGAGGGCAGGGTTCACCATCTTGGCATCAATCATAGGCAACCGCGAAATATCGTGGAGATGCTCAACGATTACGCCATAGCCAACCTGCGCTCCGACCCGGCTCTCCTTCCAGAGCCAAGCGACGCTGTCGTTGCCGATGACTCCAGCCTCCGTTTGTGCCGTTCGGATACGGTGACGACGGAGATTGACGATGTGGCGGCGTTGGCCCGGAAACTCGCAGAAGAGGACAACTCGAAGACAACGGCAATCGTTGTCAACTCCAATCGTGACGCCGACGCGGTCAGCGACCGCCTCCACAAGGTTGGCGTGCCTCATTTCAAGATTTCCGGCACCGACCTGTTCTCCATGCCAGAGGTGAAACTTCTCGTGGCTCACCTCAGTGTCGTGAACAATGAGCTTAACTCTCTTGCCTGGGCGCAGATATTGCAAGGGATGAAGGTCTGCGAGACGGCTGCCACGGCCCGAAACCTCGTGCATAAACTAAGGACGCTCGCCATCGCGCCAGCAGACTTGCTAAGTGGCGCGACAGATGACCACGACACTTATCTCAAGCGATTCTTGCGAGCCTATGACAGTGGTGACATCGTAGTGTTTGACACGGAGACGACAGGGCTTAACGTCTTTGAGGACGACGTGATACAGATTGCCGCGGAGAGGATAAGGCAGGGCAAGGTCGTGGACAAGTTTTGCGTCTACTTGGAGACCATGCGCCCTATACCATTGATGCTTGGCGACATCGTTAACCCTATCATAGAGGAGCGCAAGCACAACAAGCTTTATCCGCCCGCAGAGGGATTCAAGGCGTTTCTCGACTTCGCCAATGGCGCGCCGCTATTGGCGCATAATGCCGCGTTCGACTATCATATAATGTACTTCCGCCTGAAAGACTGCCTCCCCGATGCCGACTGGAAAGCCCTGCATACTGTTTGCTTCGACTCGCTGAAGCTCATGCGTCTTATCCGCCCGGAGCTGAAGGCTTTCAAGCTAAAGTCGCTGCTTGCCGAATTGGGTTTGGAAGGAGAGAACTCTCACCTTGCCGATGATGACGTAAACGCCACGGTGTCGCTCGTGAACTATTGCCATGAAATGGGACTTGGCATAATCAAGAGGCAGGAAGAGTTCCTCGACAAGCCGACTGTAAAGTCGGTTGCCGACAAGCTTAGGCGCGACTATGGCGACATCTATTTCGCGGCGTGTGACAGGCTTTACGACAGGGGCATGGGCAGTGAGCCGGCTTTGACTGCCGAGATGAACCGCTTTTATCATTTCTTGATAGAGGTGAGGCGGATAAAACCAAACAGTAAAATCAATTACGTGTCGCGGTTTCTCGACAGTGACGTAATAAACCAAGCCGAGGAGCCATCGCTCAAGGAACAACTGGAGAACCACATCATGGAAATCAGCACGTTTAAGGAAGCTGACATCTGCGGCTCTTCATCGCTCAACGAAAAGGTGTTTGTCTCCACTATCCACAAGGCAAAGGGCCTGGAGTTTGACAACGTGATAGTGTTTGATGTCGTGGATGGCAGAATACCCAACTTCTATAACCTTAACGACGCGTCAGCCATGGAGGAAGACGCGAGAAAGCTCTATGTGGCGTTGTCGAGAGTCAGGCAACGGTTGTTCGTGTATTACAGTGGATGGTCGATGTCTATAAGCTATCCGCGACCGCAAACCGTGTCGCGCTTCATGAAATCCGTACAGGGGTTCTTCAAAACGAAAGAATGAACAATTTAGTGTAGTGTCACGACAAAAAAAAGCAGGCAGAAATCTCACGATTGCTGCCTGCGTATTGTGAATTACAATTAATTCCTCTTTTGTTTTGAGCTCGATTGAAGGTTTCCGCCTCACGGCGTCAACCAACCATCTTGCATCAAACTGTTACCTGAAAACTAAACTAATCTTTAACCTAAAAACTAAATACCTTTGAATCTAAAAAAACAATCTATCAAAACCTAAAAACTAAAAACCTATATGAAAAATCTACTAACTTGTTCTGTTCTTTACTCTTGAGGTGTTACCCTCTTGATTACGTTTGCAAAGGTACGCATATATTCGATACCCTCCAAATCTTTTTGAAAGAAAATGCTATCGTTTCCTTTGTTTTTGACATAAATCAACATGAATATCCCCTTCTGGCTTACTTTTCGTAAGATTTCACACAAAATAACTAACATAAGCAAAGTTCTCTGAGCCTTTTAGCTTCAACATTGTTAATCACCTGGCTACAGCCATTGCTTCGGCTATATTAGAGAATACAAAGCAGCAATAATGCGACATTTTGAGCGATTCATTCGTTAGTCTCAGCAAGATTTCGTATCTTTGCAAACTAAAAACATACATATAAAGCCAAACAGAATCAATGGAAGAACAGAATCATATAGACAAAGCGCTTGCCTTCATGGAAAGCCTTGAAAGATTGCACAACCAGCTAAAAGCTGCCGAAGAGCAACAGAAATTGCTACTGGCTCATCTGCTCGACCTGAAGAAAGAGGGCAAGACTGACTCGGAAGAGTATGCCCAGACATCACAGCAGAGCAAGAACCTGCAAGACATCATCGACAAGTGGCGCCCCATCTATTTGGAACGCATGGAGATGGTGAAAGATGTACAGAACAAAAAGAGAGACAAGAAATAACAGATAATAACAACAATAATAATAATAAAGAATTAACATGGAATCAAACAAATTCATCAGCGTATCATACCAGTTGTACGACATCACAGATGGTAAGTCTGACCTCATCGAACAGACAAGCGACGAGCGCCCATTCATCTTCGTTAGCGGCATGGGAGTAACACTGCCAGCCTTCGAGGAGCAGATAGTCAACCTGGCTAAAGGCGAGTCTTTCGACTTCACCCTTACACCAGAGCAGGCTTATGGCGCACACTATGCAGAGCGTGTCATCGAGTTAGAGAAGGAAATCTTCACCATCAACGGCCAGTTTGACGCACAGCACGTACAGGTAGGCGCCATCATTCCTCTGCAGAACGAGGACGGCAACCGCTTCAATGGTGTGGTATTGGAAATCGGTGACAGCAAGGTGAAAATAGACCTCAACCATCCTTTGGCTGGCAAGATACTCAACTTCAAGGGTGAGATAACTGAGAGCCGCGAGGCTACTGCCGAGGAAGTGGCAGGAATGGCAAAGCTCATGAGCGGAGAAAGCCACGGCGGATGCAGCGGTTGCAACGGACACTGCGGTGAAGGCGAATGCGGTGTGACAGAAGACGACGTGCAGGGACAGAAGATGGGCGACATCATCCGCTTTGAAGAAGGCACGACGCTCGGTATGAACGCTCTTGACGCGCTCGGATTCAACGACGTGATTCTCGACGTATCCGTCACGGCAAACAGACCCGATTGCAACAGTATTTATAAAATGGCAAAAGAAGTCGCAGTCGCGCTCAAAACTTCTTGT
>OIXU01000756.1_pt1 | contig 10999 bp, 7 predicted proteins | sample 1587921 | NCBI WGS metagenome assembly OIXU01 (sample SAMN03283238) | human gut metagenome | biome: human-associated habitat; material: feces | host: Homo sapiens | place: Peru | collected 2012
CGCGAACGTAGTAGGTGCCGGGACGGAGCGACTCGGGCAGCGTGACGGCACCGGTTTTGTCGGTCGTGAAGGTGTTCATAACGGAATGAGCCGGATACCAGCATGTTTGGGAAACGGGTTCATGGTTGCTGTCGAGCAGTTGGAAGGTGAATCCTGCGAGTGGTACGGCACTTCCCGTCTGTGCGTCACGCTTTACGATTTGCAGGTGTGTCGATATGGCATGGTTATCCACGATGTATTGCAGCTCCGCCCCATCGGTAATCTGCTCGGCGGAAATGGACCATTCTCCCGCCTGCTTAAATCCATCGGGTACGGTTTCGCGCACCTCACGTACGGTGTAGCCTGCTCGATCGTAGGGGATGGCGCCGTGAACGCCTTCGGGCCGCGTGCCTTCGCCAAACCATGCATCGGGTTGGTCTTTGGTCGAAGCGAAGCCGTAGACGTTGGTGGTTAGCGTGCCGACAACCTGCTGCGAGCTATTGCTAACGATCTCAAAGACAACGCCCTCGGCCGGCTGTTCGATGCCAGATTCGCTACTGTCGCCATGGTCTTTAAACTTTGAGATTTCAAGGTCGAAGGCGATGGGGGTGTCGGGAACGCGGCTCTCGAGCTCAATAACACCGGTATCGCCGAGTTGGTCGGCGCCGACGGTGTAGCTCCACACTTCGCCGGATAGCAGATAGCCTTCGGGTGCTTTCGATTCATAGATGGTAAAGGCACCTAGGGGGATATCGCTCAGCGTTGCCAAACCGGCGTCGTCGGTGGTGAGGATGCGCGTCCAACCTGGAGTTGACTGCGAAACGCAAGTGAATTCGGCGCCGGAGAGCGATGCCCCTGCTTGGGGGCCGGCGCCTGTCGCCTTGTCGAGCTTTACGATGCGCAGCGAAATGGTGCCGGGCGCCTCGTCGATGGAAACGTGCCCGCCATCGCCCGAGGTGGTGAACTCGATACGGTCGCGACGTGGCACGTAGCCTGCCGGAGCCTTTGTTTCCAACAGGTAGTAGGCCGTGTTGGGCAGAAGTGAGGCCTGCGCTCGCCCGTTTTCGTCTATCTGGATGGTTCTGACGCGCGCGTCGCTTGCGCTTTCAAAGATGTCAAAGGTGGCACCGATTAGTTGATATGTATCGTTTCCGCTGGTGATTGCAGTATTTGCAGAGTGCTTTTCGAAGGACACGGTAACGGCGGGCAGAACGTAGAGCATGTCTTGGTGCCGCCCCTCGGCCGAGGTCGGGGCGTGGTAGCGCCTTGCGCGATGCGGTGCTGCCTTGATGTTTCCGGCTTTTGCGTTTTCATAGAGCCATCGTGCTGCGGCTACGATCTCGGTGTCTTGGGTGAACTTACCGCTTCTGGGGACACCGGCGTTGTTTGTGTACGAAAAAGTGCCGTCGGGGTGCGTGGTTCCTTTAAGCATCCACACGGCAAGCTGGGTGGCGGCGCGGGCACGGTCGGGCGTTAGGTCGTGGCCGCCAAACGACGTGGCGGAGGGGTATCCATGGCAGACGACGGCGGCGAACTCGTTGTCGAGCCACGTCCAGCCTTGGTCGTAGGCACGCCACGGCCCTCCAGGCTTGCTGGGTCCGGGGCAATCCTGGTTCATACAGTATGCGATCGAAGCGTCTTGCGCTTCGTACTTTCCGATGAGGAAGGGCCCGCAATCGTCGCTAATGGTGCGGAAGCCGAGCTGATCGTAGCCGTCGATAGCAAGTGCGGGTCCCGGAGCCAAGTAACTGATGAAAAGGAAGAGGAGTAGGAGCAGCGGACCTGTAACGATTGCGCTGTGGACAGAGTGCGTGGGTGCGTTGGACATGGCTGCTCCTTATCCCTCGTGCGCCGCACGGGGAGGTTGCGACGCGTGAGACGAGGCTACTCCCGAGGTTCATGCGGGTAAGTACCGGAACCTGACCAAATGCTTGCCCGATATCTGACAAATGGCGCCTACGAAAGACAATGGGATAAAACTGCAGGTAGATAATGGTGGAAAGAAGACGGCACAGGTCCTTGTCTCCACAATTGGCTCAATTCAAAGACGATTCTCCACAGCTAAAACAAGCATCGCCACCCTTGTATCAAACAAGACAACCGCGTTATACTAGCCAACACACAAGCGGGCATCGCCAAGTGGTAAGGCATCAGCTTCCCAAGCTGACACTCGCGGGTTCGAGTCCCGTTGCCCGCTCCAGAAAAATGCACAAGCACGGCAGCGCTACGTTGCCGTGCTTTTTACTACCAAGCGCCGGGACTCGAACCCGACAGGGTGCGAGCGTAAAGCAAACGCGAAGCGTTTGTAGCGAGCAGGCAAGGTCGCCGATAGGCGACCGCAGCCGGTGCGCATTTGCGAAGCAAATGCGCGGACGTCCCGTTGCCCGCTCCATCGAGCAGGGAAGATTTCGGGAATGGCGGTCCATAACGCAAAATGTTAGGTTAATGCCTGCTGCCCATACTTGCACCTGCGCACGGTACAATGGTTGGGTTACGACCAACGTGCCAATAACCAAAAAGGAGCCGCTATGATCGATCGCTATACCCGCCCGGAGATGGGACACATCTTCTCCCTCGAGAACAAGTACGCCATTTGGCAGGAGATCGAGGTCCTGGCCTGCGAGGCCCAGGCGGAGCTCGGCAAGATCGGCATTTCTAAAGACGAGGCCCAGTGGATTCGCGACCATGCCAACTTTGAGAAGGCAAAGGTCGACGAGATCGAGGAGGTCACGCGCCACGACGTTATCGCCTTCCTGACCAACATGAAGGAGTACATCGACGCCGACGTCCCCGAGGGCGAGCCCAAGCCCAGCCGCTGGGTTCACTACGGTATGACCAGCTCTGACCTGGGTGATACGGCTCTGTGCTACCAGCTCACTCAGGCTTGCGACCTTATCATCGAGGACGTCAAGAAGCTCGGCGAGATCTGCAAGCGCCGCGCCTTCGAGGAGCGCAACACGCTCTGCGCCGGCCGTACTCACGGTATTCACGCCGAGCCGATGACCTTCGGTATGAAGTTTGGTTCTTGGGCCTGGGAGCTCAAGCGCGATTTGGACCGTCTTGAGGACGCCCGCAAGAACGTTGCTTTCGGTGCCATCTCCGGTGCCGTCGGCACCTACAGCTCCATCGAGCCGTTCGTCGAGGAGTATGTCTGCGAACATCTGGGCTTGGTTCACGACCCGCTATCTACGCAGGTTATCAGCCGCGATCACCATGCCTACCTTGCCGGCGTGCTCGCCACCACGGCAGCCACCTGCGAGCGCATTGCGACCGAGGTTCGCAACCTGCAGAAGACCGATACGCTCGAGGCCGAGGAGCCGTTCCGCAAGGGCCAAAAGGGCAGCTCCGCCATGCCGCACAAGCGCAACCCCATCACCATGGAGAAGGTCTGCGGCCTGTCGCGCATCGTGAAGTCCAACGCCCAGGTTGCCTTCGACAACGTTGCCCTGTGGCACGAGCGCGACATTTCGCACTCCTCTGCCGAGCGCGTCGCCCAGGCCGACAGCTTCATCGCCCTTGACCACATGTTCCAGTGCCTCATCCGCGTTATCGACGGTCTGCAGCTGTACCCTGCCCGTATGATGGCCAACCTCAACAAGACCCGCGGCCTCATCTTCTCTTCCAAGGTGCTGCTGGCTCTCGTCGACACGGGTATCACCCGCGAGGACGCCTACGCTATCGTGCAGGAGAACGCCATGGCAACCTGGCGCGAGGTACAGGATTGCGTCTCCGGTCCCACCTTTAAGGAGCGCCTTGAGGCCGATCCGCGCTGCACCGTCAGCCAGGAGAAGCTCGACGAGATCTTCGATCCGTGGGACTTCCTCACTCGTATCGATACGGTCTTCGACCGTCTGGAGCAGCTGAACTTCGAGTAAGGTTGCCCCAATTCGACCGCTTGCGGATGCATTTCAACCATTGGCGCCTTGCCCGTCTTGGGTGAGGCGCTTTTTTCGTTGCTGCGGCAGCCCCCGGTAATAAAATGAACCTCTACTGCTATTTCGATGAAAAGAGGCGCGTGCCTAGACGTATTAAACGAGTCGTCATCGTCTCGTTCGCGCTTATAGTTCTTGTTGCTGCCTGTATGGCCGTCCTGACGTATACCGATCGAAATAGTTCTTCCTCGCCGAGTACGGCTGACGAGGATCTCCCTGTGCTCAAAATTGGCGTTACGGATAACGACCCCTATGTATATGTCGATACCACAGGCGATTACGCCGGTATCGATATCGATATCGCCCGCGAGGCGTGCAAGCGTGCGGGGCTCAAGCCGCAGTTTGTCGATATTGACTGGAACGATCGCGACCGACTGCTCACGAACGGTGATATCGATTGCCTATGGTGTGATTATTCTCCCTGTTATCGCGAGGATAGGTATTACTGGACCGAGCCGTATCTAACCGTGACGGTCTCGGTTGCTGCCAAAAAAACGAGTGATATCAAGTCCCTGAAACATCTCGATGGAAGTAAGACCATTGCGGTGATTGCAGGTTCGGTGAGCGAACGGCGATTGCTTGCGGGGGATCTGGGGATCTCGCCGGACGTTCAAATCAAATCATATGGCTCTGCCGAACTCTGCAAAGCCGCTCTGGCCAAAGGGTATGTTGACTGTTGGATGGCGGACGTTCAATCGTTTGACCAGCTCATCGCCCAGTATCCCGGCCTTTACCGTGTGTTTGCTGACAACGTTATGACGGTTGATCTTGGCGTCGCGTTTGAGAACGGCTATGAAGGGCCGGTCGTAAAGAATCTCAATACCGCATTGTTTGCCATGGATCGAGATGGCACGATTGACCGTATCGTGGGCAATTACAAGGCGGGAGCGACGACGAGTGGGCAAGGAGCGAATCCATGACAAATGATGAGCGCCGCTTGCGTCGAAAGACTCTGACCGTCATAGCTGTTGGCGTTGTTGTCAGTGTTGTCTTGTTAGGCCTGTTGTATACGGTTGGAACCCATCGCTGCCTCGAAAAAACGCTTGGGTTTGGCCAAGAAACCATGGTGTTTTTGGAAAACGCTTGCGAAAAATATGATCGCTACGAACAGGGGAGAAAAACCGAGGCGACGCACGATTTGGATGCTGCGGTCGAATCGTTTGCGACGTTCCTGCCCCCTGATCGCGTTGAGGTTAACGACGATCTTATCGAGCAATATGTCCATGCCGAGAACCTTTCTGGGCTGATGATTATGGACTCCGATGGCCATATGTCTGCCCACTACGACATCGATGGCCGCGATCCGCTCATGCTGTGGCGAGAAGAACTGGCTTGCTCGTCGATCATATCGATGTATCAAGGTTCCAAAGTGTCCTACTCAACTGTCGTTGAGCGCCGCGATGTCTTTTTTGCCGTCTGTGCTGTCCCGTATGGCGACGGCGTTGTCCTGGCATACCGCTCATTCGTCCCCGATACGGCGGACGACTATTCATATGCCATAGCCGACGTGCTTGCAAACAGCACCTTCCATCAAGGCCCCACGGTGCTTGTTATGGAGGATGCGGAGATTGTCTCCTCTAATGATCCCGATGTCGACGTGTCGCTCGCTCGGCTCCTTACCGGATCTGGAATCGAGTGGAAAGACGAAGGCCTGACGCGTATCGAGTATCGCGGAAGCAAATGGTATGCCGTGCGTGCGGCATACAAGGACTATCGCCTGTTTGCGCTGTATCCCAAAGCGGAGGTCATGTCCGGCAGAGTTTCGTTTGTCGCCGCCGGTGTGTTGGTTTGTCTTGCGTTTTGGGTCGTGGTGCTGTTGGCTCGAAATATCGTTGACCACCGCAATTTGGTCGAAAAGGATAAACAGCTCGGCATTATCAATGCCATAAGCGCCATCTACGATTCGACCTTCCTGTTGCATCTCGACACCCTCAAGATCGAGGGGATCAATATGTCGCCGGCGATAGCGAAGATATTTGCCGAACACAGCGAGGCGTATGACTTTATGGACACGGTCTGCCGAGATATCGTGAGCCCCGAAAGCCGTGAAGCGGTTGTGGGGCTTGTGGATATGGAGACGCTTCGGGATCGTATGGAGGGCGTGCCATACTTGGCCGCCGAGGTGCGAGATTGTCGAGGTACTTGGTATTCGCTGCAGGTTGTCCCCCAGCATCGCGATGAGCAAGGCCGGTTGGATTCGGTCGTCGTGGCGACGCACAACATATCGATGGTCAAGCATGCCGAGGAGCTGTCATACCAAGATAAGCTGACGGGGCTTCGCAACCGCAACTATCTTGAATCGCGCGGAGATAGCCTGGTGAACGAGGGCTTGCCAGTGAGCGTGATTATGCTGGACTGCAATTATCTCAAGCGGACCAACGACATCCATGGTCACGAGATGGGGGATGAACTGCTGCGACGGACGGCGTCCGTGCTGCGACGGGTGGCTGGTGCGGATTACCTGCCGATGCGCGTTGGCGGCGATGAGTTTTTGCTGGTTTGCCCCCATACTGACAACGAGTCTGCACTCGGGCTGGAACAAGATCTTCGTCTCGGCCTTGCCGCGGTAAGCGATGAGGCCCTGACGGTCAGCGCGTCGATTGGCGTGGCGACCGTCGAGACGGCTGGAAATACGCTGGCCGATGTATATCGCGTTGCTGACCACAATATGTATCGTGAGAAGCGCACGGTCCACGCGCAGGGCGCGGACTGCTAATCTTGTCCCCGCTCGTCCGTGCATCGTAGGATGTTGAATCGGTGCCCGCGACCATAAATCGGCGCGGACGGGGATAATAGACTCCTGAAATTGTTTCATGAGAGGGGATCGCAATGATTAGTTTTGACTACAAGCCGCAGGGCGTGTGTGCTCGCAATATTCACCTCAATCTTTCCGATGACGGCAGCAAGGTGCTGGGCGTTGAGTTTACCGGCGGCTGCGACGGCAACCTCAAGGCCATCTCCAAGTTGGTCGAGGGTGCTCCTTCCGATCGCGTGATTGAGGTATTGGCCGGCAATACGTGCGGTATGAAAAAGACCTCCTGTGCCGACCAGCTTACGCGTGCCATCGAGGCCGCGCGTGCCGAGATTGCCTAATGAGTATTTCTGATCGCGTTAAGAATGGGATAACGCGCCGAGGATTTGTGTTGGGTGGTGCTGCCGCGAGTGCCGCCACGCTGCTTGCGGGTTGCTCGAAAAAAACGGGCACCAGCGATGATGCTGCCGGTGAACCGCAGGTTATCAAGGATGATTCAAAGATCGTCTCGATTACCGAAGAGTATGAGGCCGTCGACATTGATCTTAAGCCGACGTCGTCGTGGACGTTGCCGTTGGGGACGCTCCTGTACTACTGCGATGGCGGCTACGCTGCGGCGATGATGGCGCCCGCCTCTGCGTTGCATGCCAACACGCTTGGCGTGCTCAACTTGGGGGACGGCTCACTCACCACGTTGATTGACGATCCTATCGAGGGTTCCGGTTATGCGTTTTACGATGTTCGCGCCACCGATAGCGTGTTTGCATGGGTTGAGATGAACTACGCGAATTCATCGTGGAAGCTCTATGCGCAAAGTCTGGCAGGCGCTTCGCTCGTCGGTGATGTAGTCGAGCTCGATCGAGGCGGCAAGGACTACGATCCTCCGCTGTTTACGGCGTTCGAATCGTCCGTCATTTGGTACAAGATGCCCTCGACGGGCGGCAATAAGACGAGTAGCGATTCGTATTGCTACCGACGCTCACTCGATAAGGCAAAGGCCGAGGCCATTTGGAAGTCAACGGGTCGCTTTGCGTCCGCTCCGCGCGTGAGTGACGGCATCTTGACCATCTCGCCGCGTGTTCACAACGACGAGGGCGTCTACTATGGCATGACGGCGATCGACCTGACGGACGGCAACAATACCAAGAGGGCTCAGCTGGTCCTTCCCTCGTCGGTGTCTCCTTTTGAGGCCGTATATATGGGCGACACCTTTGTGTTCTCCATCGAGGCGACCTATAGCGGCGTGGGGAGCCTTGGCAACATGGGTACCTACATTGGCAACGAGGGCGGTCCGTTCCTCTTCCTGTCGCGTGAGCCGCTTGCGTGCGCTGCCGGTAGGAAGAACAAATTTCTAGTTAAGGTTCAGGCGTCGCATTTTTTGATCGATACCTCCGCCAAAACCTATGGCTCGCTGCTGTCACCCGACCGCGCTCTGGAATATGGCGATTACCCTGCTACGGCAGGTAAATCGGATACGTTTTTAACCTGTGCAACGGTGCGCAACAGCCAGGGAATTCCCGAGACGGTTACCGCCCGCCTGTTTTCTCTTTAGCCTCCGAGGGGTTAAAAAGGCGTCAACGGGGGAATAAGCGCGTTGTAACTATGAGTACCGCCCGCCGAGCCGCCGCACCGCAGCGACGCCCGGTGGGTGCAGGTGCGTTAAAATAGGCTTGTTCTTAGCTAATTGAGACAGGGGGGCCGTGTTATGGCTTCAGATGCAAAAAAGATTCTGCTGGTCGAGGACGAGAAGGCAATCCGTGACGCTGTTGCTGCCTATCTCGAGCGCGAGGGCTACTGGGTTGTAGGCGTCGGCGACGGCCAGTCTGCGATCGAGGAGTTCGAGAAGCACCAGTTCGACCTGGTCGTGCTCGACCTTATGCTCCCCAAGATTCCCGGCGAGCGCGTTTGCCGCACCATTCGCGATACCTCGGATGTGCCTATTATCATGCTCACCGCCAAGGGTGAGATCGAGGACCGCATTATCGGCCTTGAGCTTGGTGCCGATGACTACCTGATTAAGCCGTTCTCGCCGCGCGAGCTCGTCGCCCGCGTCCGCGCCCTGTTCCGCCGTGCCCACCAGGCCGACGAGCCTGCCGTTGAGGTGCTCGACTTCGGCGATCTGGTCATCGATATTTCGGGCCACAAGATTCTGGTCGAGGACAAGGAAGTAGACCTGACTGCTTCCGAGTTTAAGCTGCTCACCACGCTTGCTCGCCATCCCGGTCGCGTCTACAACCGTATGGAGCTGGTCGAGAAGGTGCTCGGCTACGACTTTGAGGGCTATGAGCGCACCATCGACAGCCACGTGAAGAATCTTCGCGCCAAGCTGGGCGACGACCCCAAGAAGCCTAAGTGGCTCTACACCGTCCACGGCGTCGGTTATCGTTTCGAGGCCCCGGCCAAGACCGATAAGTCGGACGAGAAATAGGGAAATCACATATGACACCTGCGCGCTTTGAAATCGGACAAAAGCACAGGCAGGAGAACGAGGCGGGTTCCAAGGCAAGTTGGAACACGCCTCGTTCCGATTCACGGCCAACGATGAGCTATCCCTCGCGCATGGCCTTGGCTTTTGCCCTGACGTCGCTCATGACGGTATTGGTGCTGGTGGGCGTTGTCTCCGTTGTGTGGGGCACGGTCTTTTCGGATTACACGCGCTCCAATATCGTCGAGATTGCAAATTCTGCTGCCGAAAAGCTGGCGACGTCGTACGAGGAGAATAGGAGCTGGACCGCAGGAGAGCTGCGTGCTATCGCGACGTCTAGTCTGGTGTCCGATGACCTCGGCATGCAAGTCGTCAATAGGAAAGGCGTTATCGTATACGATGATTCATGGCCTTCGGCGAGTGCTACTGCCGACGTGCGCGAAAACGGCCCGGCATCCGATGGCCCCAGCGGTAAAAAAGCATCCCACAGCCCGGTCTCGTCAGCCCCCACCGAGTCTGATAGCGTTGCCAATGTCGAAATTGTGACTTCTGCCGGAGAACACGTTGGCCAGGTCAAGCTGTGGGCCATCGGCTCCGACGCCTTGCTCACCAAGGCGGATTCTGCGTTTAGGGAGAAGACCTTTAACGCCATGGCCCTTGCCGCGATTGTTGCGGTCTGCATCTCGGTTGTTATCGGATCGCTCGTGTCGCGCATGCTCACCAAGCCAATTCACCGTATTACCAGCACGGCCAAGCAGATTCGCGACGGTGACCTGTCTGCCCGCACGGGCTTGCGTGGCGACGATGAAATCGATCAGCTGGGCGAGACCTTCGATGAGATGGCCACCTCACTCGAAAAAGATATGAAGCACGAGAAACGTTTGACCTCTGACGTGGCTCACGAACTTCGTACGCCGCTTATGGCCATGCTCGCGACAGTCGAGGCCATGCAGGATGGGGTGTATCCCACCGACGATGAGCATCTGGAGACGGTTGCCTCAGAAACGCGACGCCTGGCTCGCCTGGTGCAGCAGATGCTCGATCTTTCGCGCATGGAAAACAACAATACTGAGCTGGCCTATTCGGATTTTGATTTGCACGAGTGCATTCGCCGCGTGATCATCGCCAATATGTCGCAGCTGGACGACAAGCACATGGATTTGCAGCTGTCTTTTGAAGATGAACCCATGTACGTCCACGCGGACGCCGATCAGATCGAGCAGGTGCTGGTCAACCTTCTGTCCAATGCTGTCAAGTATACCCCCGAGGGAGGGCATATCGCCATCGATACCGCGCAGGAGGGCAAGCTGACCCGCGTGGTTGTGCGCGACGACGGCCCTGGCGTAGCGCCCGAGGACGCGCCGTATATCTTCGATCGTTTCTACAAGGCCGATAAGGCCCACACCGTGGGCAAGGGCACGGGCCTGGGGCTGGCGCTGGCCGAACAGATCATCCACACCCACCGCGGCCAGATCTGCGCCGAAAGCACATTGGGCAAGGGCTCGACCTTCTTCATCTATCTGCCGGTCCTGGAACAGGAGCGGGAGCGCGAGCAGCTGCAATGGGGCCAGAACAGCAACCTGCGCATTCTGGCCGTAGACGACAACCAGAAGGTGCTGAGCATGCTGGAAAAGGAGCTGAGCCGCCTGGGTCTGGACGTTTCGACCTGTGCCCGCCGGGGGGATGTGCGCACCCTGCTGGACAGCCAGCCCTTTGATGTGCTCGCCATCGACGAGAGCGTGACGAAGGGCAGCGGCGTGGACTTCTGCATGTCCATCCAGGGCCGGTTCCCTGGCATGACTCGCATCGTCCGCGAAGCGCGCGTAGTGCTCTCGGTCGGAGTTGATCTGCACGCGATTGATGGCGTGCGAGGGCGGCAGCTCCTCCCAGAGCACTACGCGCGCTTCGCGG
>OIXU01000757.1_pt1 | contig 10998 bp, 9 predicted proteins | sample 1587921 | NCBI WGS metagenome assembly OIXU01 (sample SAMN03283238) | human gut metagenome | biome: human-associated habitat; material: feces | host: Homo sapiens | place: Peru | collected 2012
CCGGATGATGGGTCGTCTGCCGGCAGAGAAAAAGGAGGCAGCGGAATGAAAAAATCAACGGCACAACGGATCCTGCAGGATCCGGAAAAATATGCTCACCACGACCGGGTGTTCCTGAATAACCCCGTGGTCATGCAGGGCATGGGTCTTGCCCCGCTGGTGGTGCTTGCCACCACCGGGCTCAATGCCGGGATGCTGGCGGTGGCGGTGACCCTGCTGCTGACCCCGTCCCGGGTGCTGGCATGTCTGGCGAGCCGGCTGTTTCCCCTCAGTGAGGACCCGGACAAGGAACAGCTGCAGAAGATGCTGCTGCCCCGGGCGCTGGTGTACAGTCTCAGCGCAGCGGTGGTGTATCTGGCGGTTTATCCCATCCTCAACGCCCTGTTTGGCACCAATCTGCTGAGTCTGGGCATCTACCTGCCCATGCTGGTGGTGGAGCCCCTGCTGACCTACCGTTTTGGGCGGGTGCAGGAGCCGCTGCACAAGGCGGTGTCCAAAGGCGTGCGTATCACTGTGGGCTATGTTTTGCTGCTGCTTGTGCTGGGCTGTGTCCGGGAGTGGCTGGCAGCGGGCACCGTGTTTGGCACCCCGGTGGGACGCTATGCTCTGCTGCCCATTGCCCGGATGCCGGCGGGCGGCTTTATCGTGCTGGGGGTGCTGTGCGCCGTGTGGCGGGCAGTGGTGACCCGGCGCAGAGCCTATCTGGAAAAAGAGGCGCGGGACCTGATCTCGGTCCATGACCAGAAGGAGGCGGAGCGCAAAGAATGAAGGACGTAGTAAATACTTCGGTGGTGTTTTTTGGCTATGCGCTGGTAGCGATCTTTGCCCAGAACGCCATCTTTACCCGTGCGCTGGGCGTGTCCCGTCTGGTACATCTGGTGGGAAACGACCGCACCAGCAGCTGGCTGTTTGGTATGCAGCTGTGCATCACTCAGGCGCTGGTGGCACCGCTGGCATGGTATGCAGGCAGCTGGCTGGCACCGCTGCCGTTCCGTGCCATGCTGCGCCCGCTGGTGTACGTACTGTGCATTGCGGTGGTCTGCATTGCAGAGCATCTGGTGCTGCACTACACCGCACTGCCCTGCCGGGATACCCTGCTGCACCTTGTGCCCCTTGCAGGGCTCAACAGCTGCGTGCTGGGCACGGTGCTGGTGGAGCGCACGCAGAGCTTTACCCTGGTGCAGAGTCTGGGCTTTGGTCTGGGCAGCGGCGCAGGCTACCTGCTGGCGGTGCTGCTGGTGACCGAGGGACGTCACCGTCTGCGCAGCCGGGCGATCCCCACGGCGTTCCGGGGGATGCCCATTGCACTGGTGTATATCGGTATTCTGGCACTGGCGATCTATGGCTTTACCGGTCATTCGGTGATCCTGTAACACTGACAGGGAGGACGAGGCAAAATGGCTAAGAATAAACGCCGTCAGAAGGTCAAGCGGTATCACCGCAGCTTTTACAGCCGCACGGACCGCATCAAGCGGGTGGTGGGCATTGTGGCGATGATCGCCATGGTGCTGGCACTGGCGTGGTTTGCTGCGCCTCACGTGCTGGACTGGGCGACCCACACATGGTACACCGTGGTAAAGGACCGGGATCTGGAGGCAGAGGCAGCAGCCTCGGCGGCGGCAGCCTCTGCTGCAGCATCCTCGGAGACGGCGGAGTCCCAGACCCCGGAGACTCCGGAAGAAAAGCAGCTGGACGGCATGGCGATCACCGGCGGCAGCTGGGCACAGGTGGAGCGCACGGATCTTGCCGACGATGAGGCGATCCGGGCGGCGGCGCAGCAGCTGAAAGCCCGGGGCGTGGAATACGGCGTGGTGACCCTGAAGGACACCAGCGGCACCGTCTGGTACGCCTCCGGCGTGGCAGCGGCAGCAGGGGGCATTGCCAAGGAGACGGTGGACCCTGCCCGTATCGCAGCGATCTTCCGGGAAGAAGGCATCATCCCGGTGGCGCAGCTTGCCGCCTTTAAGGACCCGGTGTCCCCCCGCGCCGACCGTTCCATGGGCATCCACTACGACGGCAGTATGCTGTGGCTGGATGCTGTCCAGGACGGCAACCCCTGGCTGAACCCCTACTCTGCCGCCGCCGTGACCTATGTGGGCGATCTGGTGGAGGAAGTCCGAAGCATGGGCTTTGAGCAGGTGGTGCTGACCAATGTGCAGTTCCCCAAGTTCAGCCGCAAACAGGACTACGGCGAGACCGGCGGCGTGTCCCGTCCGGACCAGCTCAAGGCAGACATTGCCGCCCTGCAGACCCGCTTTGCAGGCAAGGCGGTGCTGTGGTTCAGCTACACGCTGGACCAGTGCACCACCAGCAGTGTGGCACTGGATGTGCCGGCGGTGACGCTGGGCATGGACAACCTGCTGGTGACCGCCGACGGCACCATGGCGGCGGATACCCGCAGCCAGCTGGAAGAGTCTGCCGCCGCCGCAGGGGTGGGCCATGTGGTGATCTGCAGCGGGGATACCTTTGCCTGAGAGGCAAAGGGCAGCGGTCACCTGTGATAATTGAGAGAGTGAGGAATAGACTATGAATACAAGATCCTGCTTTGTGCCTGCGCACATCCTTCTGCCCTCTGAACAGATCCCGTTGGAAAAGTGGGGCTGCATTGCCTGTGATCAGTTTACCAGTGACCGGGCATACTGGGAGAAGGCAAAGCAGACCGCTGCAGGCAGCCCCAGCACCCTCAACCTGATCCTGCCGGAGGTGTATCTGGAGGACGGGGATGTACAGCAGCGGATCGAAACGATCCATGCTGCCATGGACCGGTACAGCCGGGATGTGCTGACCCGGGCAGTAGACGGCTTTGTCTACGTGGAGCGCACCGAGCAGAGCGGCAGGGTACGGCAGGGTCTGGTGGGCATGGTGGATCTGGAGGCATACAGCTACCGCCGGGGCGAAAAGTGCACCGTGCGCCCCAGCGAAAGCACGGTGGAGAGCCGCATTCCCCCCCGCATGAAGGTGCGCAGCGGCGCAGAGCTGGAAACACCCCACATCATGATGCTGGCAGACGACCCGGAATGCACCCTGATCGAGCCGGTGGCAGCACACAAACAGGAGCTGCGGAAGGTCTACGAAGGAGAGCTGATGCTGGGCGGCGGTCATGTGGCAGGCTGGGCGGTGGAAGACCCCGCTCTGCTGGAGCAGATCGAAAATGCCCTGACGGCACTGGGCAGTCAGGAGGCGTTTGACAAAAAGTACCCCGACGCCACCCGCCGGGACCCCCTGACTCTGGCGGTGGGAGATGGCAACCACTCCCTTGCCACCGCCAAGGCGTGCTGGGAGGAGCTGAAAAAGACCCTGACCCCGGAACAGGCAGAGAACCACCCGGCACGGTGGTGTCTGGCAGAGGTGTGCAACGTCCACTCTCCCGCCATTGAGATCGAGCCCATCCACCGGGTGCTGTTCAATGTGGACTGCGCTGCGGTGCTGCTGGCGCTGGTCACCTGGAGCGACGAAAACATGGCAGGCTGCTGCTTTGGCGGGGAGAAAAAACAGCCCTTTACCCTCGCCGGTCCCCACATGGCAAACGTGCTGAGCTTTGAGGACCCCACCGCACCCCTGACCGTGGGCACCATTGACGAATTTATTGAATATTACCTTGCACGCCACCCCGAAGGACGGGTGGACTATGTGCACGATGAACCGGCAGTGCGGGCGCTGTGCAAAAAGGGCGCAGTGGCGTTTCTGATGCCGCCCTTTGCCAAGAGTGACCTGTTCAAGGGCGTGGTGATGGGCGGCGTGCTGCCCCGCAAGACCTTCAGCATGGGTCATGCAGAGGAAAAGCGCTACTACATCGAGTGCCGGAAGATCGTAGAATAACTAGGAGAACCATGACTTTTAAAGAATTGAATCTGTCTGCCCCTCTTCTGCGCGCTGTGCAGGAGGCGGGCTATGAGACCCCCTCGCCCATTCAGGCAGCGGCGATCCCTCCGGTGCTGTCCGGCAGGGATCTGATGGGCTGCGCCCAGACCGGTACCGGCAAGACGGCGGCATTTGCCCTGCCCATGCTGGACCGGCTCACCGCTGTCCAGCCCCGCAAAAAAGGCGCCATCCGGGCGCTGATCCTTACCCCCACCCGGGAGCTTGCCCTGCAGATCGGCGAAAGCTTTGAGGCATACGGCAAGTACCTGAAACTCCGCAGCACCGTCATCTTTGGCGGCGTGGGACAGGCACCGCAGGTGGAAGCGCTGAAGAAGGGCGTGGATATCCTCATCGCCTGCCCCGGTCGTCTCAACGACCTGATCGGGCAGGGCTTTATCGACCTTGGCAGTCTGGAGATCTTTGTGCTGGACGAGGCAGACCGGATGCTGGACATGGGCTTTGTCCATGACGTGAAAAAGGTCATTGCAAAGCTGCCCAAGGAGCGCCAGAACCTGATGTTCAGCGCCACCATGCCCAAGGAGATCGAGCAGCTTGCCGCCGGCATCCTCCGGGACCCCGCCTTTGTAAAGGTGGACCCGGTGTCCAGCACTGTGGACCGCATCCAGCAGAGCCTGTATCATGTGGAAAAGGGCAACAAAAAATTCCTGCTGCCCTGGCTCATCAAGAACCTGCAGCCCCCGGTGGTGAACGCGCTGGTGTTCAGCCGCACCAAGCACGGGGCGGATAAGATCGCCAAAGACCTGACCAAGCAGGGCATCCCGGCAGCAGCGATCCACGGCAACAAGAGCCAGACCGCCCGGGTCACCGCACTGGAAAACTTTAAGGCAGGCAAGACCAAGGTGCTGGTTGCCACCGACATTGCCGCCCGGGGCATCGACATCAGCGAGCTGTCCCACGTGTTCAACTACGACCTGCCGGAGGTGCCGGAGACCTACGTCCACCGCATCGGACGCACCGCCCGTGCCGGTGCTGACGGCACCGCCATCAGCTTCTGCGCCCCGGAGGAGCAGGAGTACCTTGCAGGCATCGAAAAGCTCAACCGCCGCAGCATCCCGGTGGTGTCCGGGCACCCCTGGGACGGTGTGCCCGCTCCGGTGCGTCCCGAACCCCCGGTGCGGGGACGGAAGCCCAGAGAGCCTCAGCCTGCAGTGGCTCAGCCCTCCAAAGCGGAAAAGGCTGCAAAGGCACCCAAGACCGAAAAGAAGGCTGCCGCTCCGGTGCAGCAGCCCGCAAAAATCAGCAAAGAGGAGCAATGCATGGACGAAAACCAGAAGCGCACTCCCGGCGGACGCAATGAAAACCGCCGTTCCAATAATAACCGCCGCCGTGAGGGCGGCGCCGCGCAGGCCCCGAGCCGCGGCAGCAACGCACAGCCCAAGTTTGACCCCCACTTTGTAAGCGCGCCGGAGGCCACCCCTCTGCGCTCTGCACGCAAAACTCCGGCAGCCCCGGCGGCACCTGCCATCCGGAATGCACAGGAGCTGCAGAACAACCAGAACGGCCAGAACGCGCCACGCGGCCGCCGTAGTGAGCGCACCGAGCAGCGCAATGCCCGCCCCGCAGCCCAGAACAATAACGCCCGCCCTGCCCGCAACGAGCGCGGCAATGCAGGCAGCCAGAACCGCACCGGCAGCGCACCCCGTGCTGCCAAGGCCGAGCCTGCCCGCCGTGGCCGCAATGCTGCCGCCCGGGACGAGGACCCGGGTCTGGTGCTCATCAGCCGCCGCCCGCCCCAGCAGAAGTTTACCAGCTTTGAGGAGTATATGGACGCCCACGGCGGTGCCACCGCTCCCATTGAGGACCACACCAACGAAGTATGAGAGAAGATAGATCTGTCCCGTGGCAGTGTCCCCTGTGCGGGGGACCCCTCCGGGGAGAAAGCACCCTGAAATGCCCCAAAGGGCACTGCTTTGACCGTGCCAAGGAGGGCTACTGGCATCTTCTGCCGGTGCAGAGCATGCGCACCAAAGCCCCCGGCGACAGCAAGGAGATGGTGGCGGCACGCCGCGCCTTTCTGAACGGGGGATACTATGGCATCTTTGGGCAGGCGATGGGAGAACTGTGTCTGGAATACGGGGTCCCTACCGCCCCGGACAGCGGGCTGCATCTGCTGGATGCAGGCTGCGGCGAGGGCTGGTACGACCGGTGCATCGCCGGGCAGTTTGACGCCGCCGGACGGAAACTGGAGCTGGCGGGCTTTGACATTGCCAAACCTGCGGTGCGTCTTGCTGCCAGGGCACTGCCCACGGCACAGTACGCCGTGGCGTCCAGCTTCAGCCAGCCGGTGCGCACCGGCTGGGCAGACCTGCTGCTGAACTGTTTTTCGCCCTTTGCCCAGGAGGAGTTCCTGCGGGTGCTGCGTCCCGGGGGACGGATGATCTATGTGGTGCCCGGGGCGGAGCATCTGTTCCAGATGAAACAGGTGCTGTACGAAAAGCCCTACAAAAACCCGGTGCAGCAGATCACCTATCCCGGTTTTGCCGCCATTGCAGAGCGGGAAGTACAGGGCACCATCACGGTGCCCCACGACCAGCTGGAAGCGCTGTTCGCCATGACCCCCTATTACTGGAAGACTCCCCGGGATGGGGCGGCACGGCTGGCGGCACTGCCCCAGCTTACCACCGACATTGCATTCCGGTTTCTGGTATTTGAAAAACTGTAAAGAAAATGCTCCTCCGACCAGCAGTCGGGGGAGCATTTTTGCGTTCAGGTATGATATTCCATCCATTTGCCCTTCCAGGTGTAGAGGATCATCAGCACCGCACCCAGCGCCCAGGAGACGGGGTAGACCATCATGACCCCCTCGTAGGTGCCAAAAAGAGGGAGGATCCACTGGATCCACAGGATCCGGAACAGGCACAGGGATACCAGCAGCACCACCATGGGGGGCACGCTTGCTCCGGTGCCCCGCACTGCGCCCGCCAGCCCGTGGAGGATGCTCAGCAAAAAGTAGAAGGGGCAGAACCAGCGCATTGCCGAGCAGCCAAAGGCGATGACCGCTTCGTCGGTGGTGAACAGCCGCATAATGGGGTCCTGTCCCAGCAGCAGCAGCGCCCCGGTGGTGAGGGTGTAGCAGACCCCCAGCGCCACCGTCACCCAGACGCTTTTCCGGACCCGGTCCAGCCGTCCGGCACCGTAGTTCTGCCCCACAAAGGTGGTCGCTGCCATGCTGATGCTGCTTACCGGCAGGATGTTGAAGCCGTCTACCTTCATGTAGGCGGCAAAGCCCGCCATGGCAGCGGCACCGTAGCTGTTGACGCTTGCCTGCACCAGAACGTTGGAAAAGGAGATCACCATGTTCTGGATGCCGGTGGGCAGACCCACCCGGATGATCCGCAGCGCCATCCTGCCGTGAAGGCGGATGTCCCGCAGCCGTACCCGGTAGTCGTCCTCCACCCGGAGCAGGAACCGCAGGCTCAGCAGGCAGGAGACCAGCTGGCTGATGTCGGTGGCGATGGCGGCACCTGCCACCCCCATCTTCAGTCCCACGATAAAGACAAGGTCCAGCAGGATGTTGGTCAGGGAGGCGTAGGCGAGATAGACAAGGGAGCGGCGGGAGTTTCCGGCGGCGTTCAGGATACCGGCGATCATGTTGTACACCACGCTGAACAGCACCCCGCCAAAGTAGATGCGGATGTAGGTCACCGCATCCTCCAGCACCTCCGCCGGGGTATCCATGGCCGTGAGCAGGGCACGGCTGACGAGGATGCCGCCGATGGTCAGGATGAGGCCCAGAAGCACGGCCAGCGCCAGCGCGGTATGCACGGCCCGCTGCGCATCCTCGCGGTCCTTCGCGCCAAGATACTGCGCCACCACGACGCCCGCACCCACTGCGATGCCCTGACTGAAGCCGATGAGCAGGAAGATGGGCGAGCCACTGGAGCCGACGGCTGCCAACGCATTGCTGCCCACAAAGTTGCCGACGATGATGGAGTCGGCGGTGTTGTACAGCTGCTGCAGCAGGTTGCCCAGGATCAGGGGCACAGCAAACAGCAGAAGGCTTTTGGCGATGCTGCCCTCAGTCATGCGACGGGGCTGCGGGGAAGCTGCGATCTTTGTAGCCACGGAAGTGTCCTTTCTGCAGAATGATGCCTTGAAAATATTCGTGCGTCCCCCAAGCATAGCACAATCCTGCCGGGAACACAAGCGGGAAAAGCCACTGTCCGCCGTACAAAAACACCACTGCCCCCGCCTGCCGGGGGAATGGGAAGTCCGGCAGACAGGGGCAGCGGTGCTGTATCCGTATGGGGAGAATGGCGTTGTTATTTTTCGCCCTTGGACAGCATCCCGGCGCGTTCCAGCGCAGGACGCAGGGCAAGGTACAGGATCACGGCGCAGACGGTGGAGACGATGCTGTTGACAAAGGTGACGCCTCCGGCGATCTTGGTAAGAGCCTGTGCCACAGTGTAGTCCTGTCCAAAGATGTACACGTTGCGGAAGTAGCCCAGGAAGGGGTCGGTAAAGACGTTGAGCAGCAGACCGGAGGCAGCAGAGACGACCACCTTGACCAGATAGCCGGCACTGTGCTTGTCCAGACTCCGGAGCTTGAATGCCTTGTGCGCTACCGCACCGCAGGTGATGCCGATGAGAAATTTGAGCACAAAGGTGGTGATGGCATAGCCCGGGTCACCGGCAAGGATGTCTGCCAGTGCCAGACCGATGGCACCTGCCAGACCGCCGGAAACGCCGTCCAGCAGCAAGGCGGTGAGGGCGGTAAAGGTATTGCCCAGATGGAACGAGGAGCCGCCGTAGAAGGGCACCCGGAAGAACAGGTAGGCGACAAGACTCAGTGCCGCCATGACGCCGGTGAGTGCCAGCTCCTTGGTGGTAAAGCTGCGCTTGTACAGCACACTGGCAAACAGGATGAGTATGACAACGACTGCAAGCAGCAGCCACATTGCGGTAGTAGACATGATATTTTCCCTCCAAATTCAGGACCCTTCCGGCAAAATACCCATTAAACTACTTGACATTTGGGTGTTCGGCGGGTATGCTCCTATTATACCCGGAACTGGACCCGTGAAAATACCCAGAATATAACTTTTTTATGGGGTCAGTTTGCCGGGAAGCACAAAAAGGAGGGGGATCGTATGGTCCATTTGACGACGGCACTGGATGCAGAAAGCGGCGTGCCCCTGTATGAGCAGCTGTACCGCAGCCTTGCGGCGGAGATGCGCAGCGGGGCGCTGGCAGCAGGCACCCGGATGCCCGGCAAGCGGCGTCTGGCGGCAGAACTTTCGGTCTCGGTAAACACGGTGGACGCAGCCTATCAGATGCTGGCGGCAGAAGGGTATCTGGTGTCCCGGGAGCGCAGCGGCTTTTATGTGCAGGAGTACCTTGCTCTGCCAAAGCTGAGAGCAAAGGACCCGGTGCCTCCGCCGGCGGCTGCCGCCCCGGCTCCGCAGCCGGTGCGGTACGACCTGTCCACCCGGGGGGTGGACCCGGCGCTGTTTCCCTTCCGCACCTGGGCACGGCTGCAAAAGGAGCTGATGTATGCCTCCCCTCAGCTGCTGACCCACGGGGATGCGCAGGGGGATGAAGAGCTGCGGCAGGCGCTGGCGGAGTATCTTTCGGAATACCGGGGGGTGCGGTGCGGTGCGCATCAGGTCGTGGTGGGAGCCGGTCTGGAATATCTGCTGGGGCTCCTTGCCCCCCTGCTGCCCGGAAAAACGGCGGTGGAGACCCCGGGCTACCCCCGGGCGCTGCAGGTGCTGCAGAACAACGGGGTGGAGTGCTGCTGCCTGCCGGTGGACGGGGAGGGGCTGTCGGTGGAGGCGTTGGACCGCAGCGATGCGGCGGTGTGCTACGTCACCCCCAGCCACCAGTTCCCCACCGGGGTCACCATGCCCGCCGGACGCCGGGCAGAGCTGCTGCACTGGGCAGCCCGCGCCCCGGGGCGGCGGTACATCATAGAGGACGACTACGACTCGGAGTTCCGCTTTGACACCCGCCCCCTGCCCAGTCTGCAGGGCATGGCGGGGGCAGATGGTCCGGTGGTGTACCTGTCTACCTGTTCCCGGATCCTTGCTCCCGGCATCCGCATTGCCTATATGGTGCTGCCGGAGCACCTGCTGCCGGCGTGGCGCAGCAAGTACCGGCTCTATTCCGGCACCGTGAGCCGCTTTGAGCAGCAAACGTTGGCACGGTTCCTCAACGAGGGCTATTTTACCCGGCATCTGGCCCGGGAGCGGGTGGCCTACAAGGCCCGGCGGGACGCACTGGCTGCAGCGCTGACGGCAGCCTTCGGGCCGGAGGAGCTGACCCTTGCGGGCCTGCACACCGGTCTGCATCTGCTGGCAAAGCTCAGGGACCCGCCGCCGGACGACGCCCTGCGCCGCGCCGCCGAAGCCGAAGGCGTGCAGCTGAGCCTGCTGAGCGATTATGACCTGACCGGCGAAGCTCCCTCGGCGGCGGGCACGCTGGTGCTGGGCTACGGCTCCTTGAAGGACGAGGCCTGTGCCTCGGTGGGCGAAACGTTGAAAAAGGTCTGCACGGCGGCGCGGGAAGCATCCGTGACCGTGTAGGTGCCGCTGGCGGCATTCCACCGGCCGGGCAGAGCCTGCGCTTCCACAGCGGCGCCGTTGTTGGCCAGAAATTCCAGCGTGCGGCCCAGCGCGTCGTAGTCCAGCGCGGTCAGGTCGGTGAGCAGCAAAGAGCTGACGCCCCGCAGCGCGTCCGGCAGGGTGGTGGGCAGCAGCTCTGCATTCTGCCGGAAAAAGGCGTCCCATGCGGCTGCACGGGCCGCCGCAGTGCGCTGGGGCGAAAGCGCAGTGTCCGCCTGCAGCTGGCACAGAAACGCATGGGCGTCCCCGGCCGAAATGCCCTGAACCGCCCGGCTGCGGCCATAGCGGGCAAGCTCGTCTTCGGTCAGTGCGCCGGAAAAGCCGATCCGGATCGGGCCGTAGCGGCTGGCAATGCGCTCCAGCACATCGGGAGAGAAGGCCAGATACCGGGTATCCTCCGGCAGGGCAAGCACCTGCATCAGTGCTTCCCGGCAGCGGGCCGGGCCTGCAGCGGCATAGCACTGCGCAAGGGCCGCCTGCTCATCGGCAAAGGGCACTGTGAGCACAGCGGGCACGCCAAGCAGGTGCACGCAGTTCTGGCTGGCGTTCAGGT
>OIXU01000759.1_pt1 | contig 10990 bp, 5 predicted proteins | sample 1587921 | NCBI WGS metagenome assembly OIXU01 (sample SAMN03283238) | human gut metagenome | biome: human-associated habitat; material: feces | host: Homo sapiens | place: Peru | collected 2012
CATACGGATAAGGCCGCGCATATGGGCGAAGGCTTCTTGGGACAGGTTCACCCTTTACGGACGGCTGGTCGATGAAGTGCGCGAGCACATCGTCAAGAACGGGGTGCCGCGCAAGCGTCGTTCATACAACTTCCCGGACGAGGTCGTGCTTGACAACCTGTACCTTGACGCGAAGGGACTGTTCGACGGCTTCCTCGATTTCCGGATCGGGCGGCAGGATCTGCTGGAGAACGGGCAGTCGGCATTCGGGCTTCCGAGACTGATTCAGGACGGCACCGCGTACGATGGCTCCCGCTCTTGCTATGCCGACATGGTGCGCTTTACTTTCCACACGTCTGACGAATCTAAGCTTGATGCGTTTGCGCTCTCCGACATGGGCGGCATATATACGCTCGGCAATCAGACCGGCACCGTCATCTCGGGCAACATCATCCATAATGTCGCCGCCGACCCGGACGAGGGAGGCTACGGCGGCTGGGGTATTTATCTTGACGAAGGCTCATCGTATATTACCGTTGAGAAAAATCTGGCGTATTCCTGCGGGAGATTGCCAAGCGGCTGCTGGTGGGGCTAGAAAATGAAATTCCCGATTTGCAGCAGCGGGTAGACCACATCTTCCACAAGCAGCTCTACGGCATTGCCATCACGGAGCTGACCAGCCTGCTTTCCCGCCGCAGCGTCTATTGCTCGAAATATCCCAACAGCAAATATTCCATTACGCATTTTGATGATGCAAGTGGAAACATCGAATACAAACGAATATCCCACCGATGGTCAAACGGTAAGTGCGCCTTTTGTGGAGCATCTGAGAGCGAATACAAACGCTCCGATGATCTTGAAACGCACGCCTATGAGTTTATTCATACGATTCGACCGGAGGATATTTTTAAGATGAAATTCGATGTGATTATTGGAAACCCACCGTATCAGTTGAGTACTGGTGGAGCTGGAAAACAAGCAAAGCCTATTTACAATCTTTTTGTTGAACAGTCAAAGAAATTGAATCCACGATTTTTAACCATGATTATTCCATCCAGATGGTTTTCAGGAGGAATTGGTCTTGATTCTTTCAGAGATTCAATGATGAACGACAGCAGAATTCGGAGAATAGTAGACTACTCCAATGCAAAAGATTGTTTCCCTCAGAATAGCATTAGTGGAGGTGTATGCTATTTTTTGTGGTCAAGAGACTCAAAGGGAGAATGTGTGTTCACCAATATAAATAATGGAAACGAAAACACATTAACTCGACCCTTAAATGAATTTTCAGTTTTGGTTCGGTATAACAGTGCGGTGTCCATCATTCACAAAATCAAGAATAACACATGGGAGCCATTTGACAAGATTGTTAGTCCTTTGATGCCATACGGTTTATCCACTAATTATCGAGGAACATCTTGCAAAAAAAACAGTGATGATTTAATTCTTCACGCAAGCGATGGAATTAGTTATATTCGCACTTCAGAGATTTCAAAAGGCGTTGAAACCGTCAATGGTTATAAAGTCTTAATTAGTAAAACAAGTGCCGAACACGCCGGCGAACCGGGAAAAGATGGAACATTTAGAGTTTTAACCTCCTCAATTAAAGTGATCGGGCCAAAAGAAGTTTGTACGCATTCTTACTTTATTATTGGAAATTATCAGGAAAAAGAAACTGCCGAAAACGTTCTAACATATTTGAAAACACGTTTTGTGCGTTTCTTGATTCTGCTCTCGATGAGTTCAATAAATCTATCAAAACTTGTTTTCTCGTTTGTTCCAATGCAGGACTTCTCCAAACCTTGGACAGATGCCGAATTGTACGCTAAATACAACCTGACAGACGAAGAAATTGCCTTTATCGAATCCATGATAAAGCCTATGGAGTTAGGTGGTGACGAGTAATGGACTTTTTCCCGCAGCGTCCACCGGTAAGTCCTAAAATTTACGCTTACGAGCTGATTGGGGTGGCGTCCCACAGGGGCTACATCAAGGTCGGCTACACCGAGCGGGATGTGGATACTCGCATCCGGGAGCAGACCCATACCGTTGCCGTGCCCTACCGGGTGCTGGAAACGTGGCCTGCCATGCGTAGCGATGGCAGTTGCTTTACGGATAAAGACCTCCACGCTGTGCTGCGCCGCAAAGGGTTTCGGCAATTGAATGAGGGCGAGGACCGGAATGAATGGTTCCGCTGTACCGTCAACGATGTGAAAGCTGCCGTTTATGCAGTACGCAACCGCACCGAAAACGTAGAAAACCGCACCAACGATTTTTTCATGCGCCCGGAGCAGAAAGAGGCAGTGGATAAGACCGAAGCCTATTTCCGCTCCGCAGCCGCCGAAGGCTACCCGAAGTTTTTGTGGAACTGCAAAATGCGGTTCGGCAAGACCTTTGCCGCCTACCAGGCCGCCGTGGAGGTCTTCAAGACGCGCCGCATCGCGAAGACCTACGCCGCCATTGTCGTGGGCAGCTTCCCCTACGCGCACCAGAAGATCGACGCGCCGCTCGACGACCAGCCCGCCGTCTCCCTCGTCACGCGCGAGGCGGCGGGGCCCGACGCCTCCTTCCTGCGCGTGCGCATCGAGACGGGCCGCACGAACCAGATCCGCCGCCATCTGTCTTCCATAAGGTTTCCCATTCTCGGAGACCGTACGTTCGGACTGAAGACGGCGCGGGACCCGAAACTGATGGCCGTGCCGCGCCAGATGCTGCACGCCGCCGAGCTGCAGTTGCCGGATCCGATGCGCGGCGGGAAGGGGCAGATAAAGGCCCACAGTCCGCTTCCGGCGGATTTCCGCCAGTGCCTGAAGGCGTTCGGCATGGGGAAGTGAAATGACGGCGAGGGACGTTCCTGCGGTTGATCGGGCGCTGAAGCGGGAGTTCGTCTCGCACGACTCGCCCATCATAGAGCTGATCCAGGCCCATACCCGCGATCCGTTCTGCGTACTCGTGGGTACGATACTCTCTGCGCGGACGAAAGACCAGTGCACCGCCGGGGCGGTGAAACGCCTGTTCGCCGAGGCTCGCGGCGACGTGTTTCGCCCCGGGGACCTTGTGCGGCTTACGGTGCAGGAGATCGAGCGGCTCATCTATCCGGTGGGATTCTTCCGGGACAAGGCGAGGCATCTGAAGAGGCTGCCGTCCGTTCTCGAAGAGAAGTTCGGCGGCGCATTGCCGCACACCGTGGAGGAACTTTGCGAACTTCCCGGAGTGGGAAGGAAGACCGCGAACCTTACCGTGGCGGTCGGATTCGGCCTTCCCGCGATATGCGTAGACGTGCATGTGCACCGGATATGCAACAGACTAGGACTGGTGCGCACGAAAACGCCGTTCGAGACGGAGATGGCGCTCCGCAAGATACTTCCCGTCCGGTATTGGAAGACGTGGAACTCGCATCTTGTGTCGTTCGGGCAGACCAGATGCGGGCCAATCCGTCCGAAGTGCGAGGGGTGTCCGATCTCGCGCTACTGCATGCATGACGGTTAGGCGTTGACTCTGCGATGTGGCAATGAAGATGCGCGATGGGAATATGCCGGTTGATCCGGCGCTGTTTGCGGATGATCCCAACTGGGCGTCGTGCGTGCCGGACATGGCGTCCGGAGGGGCGCGGTGCGGACTCCCCGACCATGGCGACTGCTCACCGCTTGATGTGGATGCCGTCGCGGCGAACCTGCGGCCCGGCGGTACGCTTGGGGCGGAGAAGGGGTACGAGGAGCGTCCGGGGCAGATAGACATGCTCAAGGCGATAGTGCGCGCGTTCAATGACCGTTCGCATCTCATGATCGAGGCCGGCACGGGAGTCGGCAAGTCGCTTGCGTACCTCGTCCCGGCGGTGAATTGGGCTGTCCTGAATGATACGCCGGTAATCGTTTCCACGGCAACGCGCAACCTTCAGAGCCAGCTGATATCGAGCGACATCCCCCGTGCCGTGAAGACCGTCAACGGGAAGGTGCGTGTCGCCCTCCTGAAGGGACGGGGGAACTACCTTTGCCTGCATGCCCTTGCCGAGTTGATGCAGGATGGCTACTACAGCATGGGCGAAGCGGAACGAGCCGAGTTCGGGGAGATCGTCCGTTGGCTCCATGGGGATGGGTGCAGTGGCGACCTTGACGCCGTGAATGTCCCAAGGCTTAGGGGGCGGCTCGTGTGTTCGGGGGAGGATTGCGGCGGCAGACGCTGCCCATACGCATCCAAGTGCTTTGTCCGCAAGGCGAGGGAGGCGGCGCTTCGCGCGCACCTGATAGTCGCGAACCACGCGCTTGTCATCACGGAGGCGGCCAGTCCCGGAAGCGGATTGCTCCCCGCATACGGCCGGATCATCTTCGACGAGGCCCACAACCTGGAGAACGTCGCGACGGACATCTTCTCATACGAGTTCTCCCGTACCACGTTTGCGCAACTGATTGGACGCATAACGCGGCGGCGCAGGGGGGATCGCGGACGGGAGAAGGGCGTGTTGGGCGCCATCGGGCGGCAACTTGCCAAGGGCGCGCTCTCGTCGGCAAGGAACGCCGGCGAGATTGGCGAATTGATGCAAGCCATTCGCACGGCGAGCGCATTCGCGCAGCTTGAGGCCGATGCGGCGATGGATGCGGCCTCACACATGCTGTCTCCAGAGCCGAAACGTGACGTCCTCCGCTACAGGAGGCTGTGCGCAGACGGAGGCGGCCACCTCGCGAGACAATACTCGGTAAACGGGCTTTTCAGGGATTACGCCAGGGATCAATGGGACGAGGGGACGCTTGATCGCGCCATGCTCAAGCTGGAAGGCAGGCTTGCCGATCTCGCGAATGCACTCAGGCGCCTTTCGGACAGCCTGGATTCCACGGCGGGGGACGGGTTGAACCTGTTTGGCGACCTGTCGGCCCAGGCCGCGACTGTGGCGGATGCCGTGAAAGCCTACCTCATGGAGGTGAAGATGACGCTGGCGGGCGACGATCCCCGGCGCGTCTATTGGGTCGAGCGGATCTCGCGCATGGCAGGACGCGGCGCGAAGGAAGTGCGGACGGAATACAGGTTCGTCTCGGCCCCACTGTGCATTGCCGATGAGATGCGAAGATGCTTTTACGACGTCAAGGATTCCGTAGTGCTTTGTTCGGCCACGCTGCGCGTAGGCGACAGGTTCGACTACATGGCGAGGCGGCTTGGCTGCGTGCCGCCCACGCTGGATGAACCGGTCGATGGTCGCGTACGCAGGCTGGTGGCGGCATCGCCGTTCGACTATTTCCGCCAGGCACTTGTGCTTGCGCCGGACTTCCTGCCAGATCCGGCGACGGAGGGCGAGAGGTACGTGGATGCCCTCGCGCCATTTCTTGCGCGGCTCTTTAAGGAAACGAAGGGACGGGGTCTCGTCTTGTTTACGGCGTATGACATGATGTGCGCCGTCGCGGACCGGGCTCGTCCGCTTTTTGAGGATGCGGGCATTGATCTCTGCGTACAGGGCGATGGCCTCACCCGCGAGGCGATGTCGTCCCGGCTAAAGGCGGGAGGGCGTACGGTTCTCTTTGGATCGCAAAGCTTCTGGGAGGGAGTGGATGTCGCGGGCGATGCGCTGTCGTGCGTAGTCATCGCCAGGCTCCCGTTCCCGCAGATGCACGAACCGGTTGCGGAGGCGCGGTGCGAGCAGATAGAGGCCGCAGGCGGCAGGTCGTTCCACGATTACATGATTCCCGAGGCGGTCATAAAGTTCCGGCAGGGATTCGGACGGCTCGTTCGCACAAAGCGGGACAGGGGCATCGTCGTAGTGACGGATCGCCGCTTTGTGGCCAAGAACTACGGTGCCATCTTCCGCAAGTCGATAGCGGCATCCGCACACGTGGTGCAGTCGGAAGGATCCCTTCTCGATCGCGTAGGCGGCTTCCTCTCCCCGTGAAGCGGCGCGTCCTTGCCTGAACAATGGGGTGCCGAAACTGCAAGTTTCCCCCATATCACTCAAAAAAAAAACCATTTTTCTCTTGCGCGAAGGGGGCGATTTTGCTATCTTGCCTGACGTAGGGATTCCGTTGCTGCACGGGGGCTTCTGCGGATGCCGCAGGGCTGTGCGGAAGGGATTGCCGCAACCAACTCTGGAGATACGGTCATGTGTTCATTCACTTCAAGGATTCTGCTTGGCGGCTTCTGTCTGTTGTCCGCCGTTGGGCTTCGCGCCGATTCGACGGACGGCGCATGGAGGTACGTGCCGCTGACGAAGCTCGCGGACAATCCGCTGTACGCGACCCTCATCGAGAAGGGGAATGGCAATCCGACCGGCGTCATCACCAATGGCGACTGGCAGCTTTTCGTCATCCAGGGCGCGACTCCGGGCGAGCTCGAGCTGAACATCCGCACAGGAGGGTGGGCCGCCAACGACATGTGCGCATGGATCGCCGGCTCGGGGACCCTTGACCTGTCGAAGCCGATCCTGTCCGAAGACGGGCAGACCGAGTATTCCATCGCGACGATGTCCCCGAATGCGCTCCGCTACGGATGCGTCGTCACGAATTTCACCGCGCCAGCCACCCTGAAGACACTGGGCAACTACATCTTCTACCAGAACTCGACGAACATCGTTTCGGCGACATTCGATTGCCCGCACGTCACAGTGGTCGGTAGCGGGATCTTCCTTAATAAGCCGCAACTCGACAACATGAAGTCGCTCGTCCTCAACTTTCCGAATGCGACGAGCGTGCTGGACAGCGCATTCTACAGCGAACGCGCATCGGCGACCACGTTCAAGGTCAGCCTCCCTAAAGTGACGGAATATGGCGAAAGGGCGTTCCAGCATGCGAACCTTTCGCTCGTAAGCCAGGATGACCTCAACCTCCGCAATGTACGGACGATAGGCACGAATGCCTTCTACGCCTCGTCCCAGTCCAGCGGTGAAGGCTGGGCGCTCAAGGCGGACACGCTCCGCCTCGACTCCCTCGAGCGGCTTGAGTACGGCTCTCTCTGCTACGTCGACGCCAAGACCGTCGTCCTCGGCCGGGACAATCTCCGCTGGGTCGGGGCCCGCGCTCTGTTCGGGCGGATGATTCCGCAGATCGTCTTCGGCACGTCGCCCGCCGGCACGGAATTCGAGGGATCGGTCTCGCCCGTCTATGCGACGGGCGGCGCCTACCGCTACTGGTTCAGCGGGGCCCGGCCCGCGACGCGCAAGACTTCCGAAGACGACGCCCTTTTGAGTATGAAGGAGGATTGCCAGGGCATGGTGTTCATCCCCTACGGGGAGGAAAGCTGGTCGTCGCTCGTCTCGTCCGCGCGAGAGCCTGCGGGCGAAGAGAGGACGAAGCTTGCCGCGAATTATCCCGACGTCGCGGAGGAGCGTATCATCGGCGTCATCGAGCCGGACGCGGCGGGCGGCGGACTCGTCAGCCACAGGATGTTTCTCGCCTACGGCGACTATCGCACACGGGAACACCTCCTTTACGTGAGGGGGTATCCGGCGGAGTATGCCGTTGGCGTGTCGCCCGCCTACGGCATGACCGACGAGTACGGGCCCGGCGAGACGTTCGCCATTGCCGCCCCGACGACCCCGGTGCAGTTAGGCGGAAGCCAGGTGAGGGCGGTGAAGTATGCCGTCGAGGAGCTGGATGCGCGCGGCCGATGGACGAAGGCCGTCACGAACGCATACGGCGAGGCTGGCGCACAGATTACGATGCCCTCCTCGGGGACATCCCTGCGGGTGACGTGGATATTCGAGCCGGCCCACGAGTTGGCGCTTTCCCTCGATACGGGCTACCGGAACGAGACGGTCGAGATCTCGGGAGCGTCGCTCGACGGCGGCAAGGCCGTCCTCGCGCACGGATCGTCTGTCACGCTGACGGCCCGGGAAGAGTCTGACGAGATCCCCAAGGCGCATTTCGCATTCTGGCAGGGCGACATCGGCGATGCCGATCCATCCAACCATGTGCTAACCCTCGTAATGGACAGGCCTCGCCAGGTGACGGCGGTCTTCGACCACGACTGGTACATCGGGACAGTCCCGGATGCGGGGAGCGAGGGGACAATGACGGACGGCAAGTGGACCGTAAACTTCATCCGCAGAGACGATTCCGGGCAGAGGCGCACGATGGAGATCGGGAATACGAGTAGTTGGGACGTCGGGGCCGTCGTCTCCGGGGCCGGGCGGATCAACCTGGACACGCGCATCACCGACGCGGACGGATCCGAGTGGGTCGCCGATTCGATGGAGTCCAACGCATTCCGCTTTACGGCTGCTGGCGACCAGCAGAACGTCGTGACGGACTGCACCTTCCCGAAGACGCTGACAAGGATCGGCCAGTACGTGTTCTACGGATGTACCTCCGTGACGAATGTCGTGGTGGACTGCCCCTTGCTGACAGAGGCATGGTACGGGCTTTTCTACGAGTGCACAAACCTTCAGAGGCTGAAGTTCAAGTGCGACATCCTGGAGGACTTCGACCTGCGCGAAGGCAAGGACGCATACCTTGGGCTTCTTGGAAGGCCGGACTTTGCTACGCCAAGCGCGAGCGCACGTCTGGAGGAACTTGAGCTTTCCCTGCCCGCGCTCAAGCGCGTACCACCGAATTTCTGCTGCGCGGGGCCGTTGACCAGGACGGATGCCACTGCCTGGCGGTTCGATTCGGCCACGAACGTGTGTACCCGGGCGTTTTTTGCCAAAACGTATGCGCCTGGGCCATACGGCACTTTGTCGTTGCCGGCCCTTGAGACGATCAGCGGCTACCGTATCGCCTGGTCGCGGGGATTCGACGCGATCAGGCTCGGCTCGGGGGAGCTGCGCGATCTCGGCAGGACTGTCCAGGAAGATGGCGTTTCATATGACGTGAGGGATGAGTTCCGCTACTGCAGGCGCCTTGGGCGGATCGAGATAGGGCTTGCCTCCGATGCCTATCTTGAGCCTGGCCTGTTTTCGGGCGAGGGGCTTACGGGCATCACGAACGTCACGTTCACGGGTGCCGCGCCATCGGGCCCCGAACTCTTTGCCGGCCTGGCGGTGCGCGCGCCCGCCGGGCGCACGGTGCGGTTCTACGCCTCAAGGCTCCAGCCCGGCTGGACTGCCGCCGACTTCCCCGCGACGTGCGCGGCGGCCGGGATTGTGCCGCGTGGCCAGATGTCCGACGAGGACAGGGCCGCGGTGCGCGGACTTCCGCGCGAGGAACGTCGCCAGTTCATGGGGCTGGTCTATGATGGCAAGCCGTTCGGCTGGCTTTTCGATACCGTTCCGTGGTCGGCGGGTTTCCGCATGATCGTCAAATAGGTGAAATTGGCATGAACTATCGTTTTCTTGGCACCTGCATAAAGGATTGACAACATGGGCACTTTTTTTCTTGCGGCACTCCTCGGTGTAGCATCCTATCCGATGTTCGATGCGCGAACCGCGATGGAGACGCGGGACCTCGACTATGGCGCGCGCACGGCCTTCGGATCGGGCTATGTGCTGGAGGGGGACGGGATCGTCTGCGAAAACCCCGACCGCAAGTCCGTGCGCGGGGCCTACTGGGGATACGTGGCGGCGGGGGATGGAACGCAGCCGTTCACGTTCTCGGCGGAGAGCCTTGCCGAGAGGATGGACACGCAATCCACATCTTCCGATTATGCGGTATACGTGGATCTGGCCTTTCGCGACGGGTCGCGCACATACGGCCTGAACGCGCCGTTCGAGCCGGATCCTGCGCTTGGCTGGCAGAGGAAGTCCGTAAAGGTGGTGCCGGACAAGCCGCTCAAGCGGGCGCACTGCTATCTCCTGTTCCGCAAGCATGCCGGGAAGGCGCACTTCAGGTCGCCGCAGCTGTCGGTCGTGCAAAGTTGCGGAGTGGCGCAGCTCGACGCGTGCCTTGTGGATGCGAAGCGGGCGGTCCCCTTGACTAAGCCGGGATTCCTGATCCGCGACGCGGCGGCCGGCGGCGGCTTCCGCCAGGCGGCGGATGGGGATAGGCGTGAAAACGTCCTTTTCAAGGTGCGCGAGCGCCGGGTCGGGTCTTCGGCATACTTCGATGTGACGATGCGGGACATGTCGGGCGCGGATCGCGCGGTGACGCTCCTGTACGCTATCCCGTTCCCGCCGAACGCCGACGTGACATGGTACGGTGGGCCGCGCAGCTCGGAAAGCCTTGCCGGCGCTCGCGGCGAGAGGCGCGCGACCACTTCCGTTATGGCCGGCGAGGGTCGGCTCTCGAAGTGGCCGTTTGCGGCCGTGAGCGTCAACGGCCGCGGATATGCCCTTGGTTTAGACCCGTCGGCGCCGGCGTTCTTCCGCACGGCATATTCGGCCGACCTGGGCGTCCTCTACATCGCCTTTGACATCGGCTTCGCGCCGGAGCATCCGGATGCGCGCTTCAGGTTCGTCGCGTTCGACTTCCCGGCGGAGCACGGGTTCCGCGGTGCCTTGGCCGCCTACCAGAAGGTGTTCCCGCAGTTTGCGGAGGTGCGTCTCCGCAGGCACGGATTGTGGATGCCGTTTGACAAGATCAGCTCGGTAAGGGGGTGGGAGGACTTCGGCTTTGCCGTCAAGGAGGGCGACAACGAGCCGGAGTGGGATCGCGCACACGGCATCGTGACATTCAACTACACCGAGCCGTCGAGCTGGTGGATGGCGATGGCCAAGGGCGGCAACGCGACATTTGCGGAATGCCTGGCCGAGGCGAACCGCCGCGCGGATGCCGGAGACGCGCGGGCCCTGGCATGGAGGGTGTCCGCCTGCCACGACCGTCGCGGCAATGTCGTCGGGGCCGTTCGGGATACTCCATGGTGCAAGGGGATGCTCTGGATCGTAAGTCCGTTGCCGGGACTCAATGGCGGCGACTACGAGTTCAAGCTCGGGAAGCTCAAGGAGAACGTCGGCGGCGAATACATCGACTCGGCGGAGTTCTATGCTGCGCCGCCATTGGACTTCCGTCGCGAGCATTTCGCCGCCGCCAAGACGCCCCTGGCGTTCGATCCGGACACGAAGCGGCCTGCCGTGGCCCTCTGCCTGTCGACGTTCGAGTACGTCAGAGATGCGGCGAACCGCTGCCACGCCATCGGCCGATACCTGATGGGCAACTGCATC
>OIXU01000760.1_pt1 | contig 10982 bp, 15 predicted proteins | sample 1587921 | NCBI WGS metagenome assembly OIXU01 (sample SAMN03283238) | human gut metagenome | biome: human-associated habitat; material: feces | host: Homo sapiens | place: Peru | collected 2012
GAGCACCGTCTCCGCCCTCTGCAGGAGCGCCGCACCATCCCCCTGTACCAGTCCCCGGCGGCGGCGGGCTTTGCCGCCCCTGTGTTCGGCGAGGACTACACCCTTGTTCCCGTGGAGGGGGAGGTGCCTCCCGGCGCGGAGTTGGCCGTCCGCATCCAGGGCGACTCCATGGCGCCCTATATCGCTGACGGCGCCATCGTGTACGTCAACCACGATCCTTTGCAGAACGGCGACGTGGGTATTTTCTGCGTGGACGGCGATATGCTGTGCAAGCAGTACTGCCGGGATGGCTTCGGCATGGTGTACCTGTTCTCCCTGAACCGGGCCAGAGCCGACATGGACGTGGTCTTTCACCGGGGCAGCGGCCGCAGCCTTACCTGCTTCGGCCGCGTGATGCTGCACAACCTGCCCCTGCCGGAGCAGCATATGTAAACGAAAAGAGAGGGCGCACGGCTTGGCCGTGCGCCCTCTCGCGCACCGTATCAGAGAATGAAGCCGCCGTCGGCGGTGAGCACCTGCCCCGTGATGAACGAGGCCCGGTCGCCGGCCAGGAACGCCACCGCCTCCGCGATGTCCTCCGGCGTGCCCAGACGGCCCAGCGGCGTTTCCTCCGCCAGCTGGGGCAGTACCTCCGGCGGCAGGGCGTTGAGCATATCGGTGCGGATGACCCCCGGCGCCACGCAGTTGACCCGGATACCGGTGGGGGCCAGCTCCGCCGCCAGCGAGCGGGTCAGACCGATGAGCGCCGCCTTGGTGGCGGCATACGTCACCTCGCAGCTGGCGCCGCGCAGGCCCCAGATGGAGGAGATGTTGACGATGCAGCCCGCGTGACAGTGGAGCATGTGGGGCAACACTGCCTGCACGGTGTGGAACGCGCCGTCCACGTTGACGGAGAAATAGCGGTGCCACAGCTCGTCCGTGATGTCCTGGAACAGGGCCTGACCTGCCACGCCGGCGTTGTTCACCAGCAGCGACACCGGGCCGAAGGTGTCCTCCACCCGGTGTACCATGTCGTTGACCTGCTGCCGCTGGGCCACGTCGGCCTGCACCGCCATTGCCCGGCAGCCCGCCGCTGTCAGCTCCGCCGCCAGCGCGTCGGCGCAGTCCTGCCGCTCCCGGTAGTTGATGCAGACGGCGCAGCCCTCCGCCGCCAGCTTCCGCGCCACGGCGCGGCCAATGCCCCGGGACGAGCCGGTGACCAGTGCGATCCTCTCCATACGTTGACCATCTCCTTGCGCATATTTTTCGCCAGTATAACAAATTTCCGGCCCAATGGCAAGAAAAGTGTTGACAATAAGCCCGCTTTGCGGTAATATACTATCGTTGTCTGCGCGGTTAGCTCAGCTGGTAGAGCACATGCTTGACGTGCATGGGGTCACAGGTTCGAGTCCTGTACCGCGCACCAGAGAAAAGTCTTGAAGCCACAGGGTTTCAAGGCTTTTTCTTTTGCCTTTCTTGCGTTTTTCCCTTATTTTTTCCCTTATTGTATCATCCGGCAGATACGGCTTGAATAAACTGTTCCATCCGTTGTGCGCTGTCTCGCTTCATCTGCTTCGTGACGTGTCCGTAAACATCCAGCGTAAACGCAGCGGTAGCGTGTCCGAGGTTTTCCTGCACGGTCTTAATGTCGTCGCCGCTTTTGATGCAAGCAACCGCGTAAGTGTGGCGCAAGTCGTGAAAGCGAGTAGCCGGAGAGCCTATTTTTTTCACAATGCGCTTGAAGCAGTCATACACCGTGCGATAGGATAGGTAGCCGCCCGTCTGATTGGAAAAGACAAGCCCGTTTTCCTGCCATGCGTCGCCCGCCTCCATTCGCATACTGTTTTGTGCCAGCTTTTGAAGCCGGAACAGCAGCACCACAGATGGAGCTAATGAGATACTACGGGCGCGGTTGTTCTTCGGTGGAGAGAAGTAATATTGACCGCCCTTTTTCTGCTCCTTGCGGAGCTGACGCTTTACCGTGAGAATACCGTTTTCGAGGTCGATATGCTCCCAGCCCAAACCAAGAACCTCGCCCTCGCGTAGCCCCGTAAACAGCGCGATTTTATAAAGGTATTCATGGGGGCTGCCTTGTACCTCTTTCAAGAACGCTGCAACCTGTTCTTCCTCCAGCGGGTGCATTTCTTTTTTGATGATGCGCGGGAGCGTACAGGCATCCGTCGGATTGACGCGGAGATAGCCAATCAATACCGCTTGCTGCAAAGCCTTGTGAAAAACCCCGTGAATGTTCTTGACCGTTTTGGCTGACAACGGATTTGTTTTGCCGTCTGTCGGCGTAACAAGCTCATTATAAAAGTGCTGTACCGTATGGGCGTTCAAAGTTTCCAGCCGGATTTTCCCAAGACGCGGCGCAATATAAAGCTCTACATTTTTCTTATAGAGATAGGCTGTTGACGCTTTTACACCGCCCAAGTAGTCCTTTGTCCAAATGTCCAGCCACTCGCCCACCGTCAGCTTAGATGGGGCTTTATAAGTACCATCATCCAAAGCCGTCGTGATTTGACGCAGTTTTTGTGCTACCTCTTTTTGCGTTTTTCCTGTGATACTCTTTTGTATCTGCTTGCCTGTGCCGGGGTCAAAGCCTACTGTGGCACGGGCTTCATAGTAAGTGTAAGTTTTTCCGTTCTTCTGAACTGACTTTTTCCGAATTGAGCCGACACCATTGGCAGCGCGACCCATTGTTTTCGTGCGTGGCATAAATCCTCCTTTCCATGCCACGCAGGACATACCATCTATATGATATGCCCTGCACAGCATTTAATCAACTGCAAATAGTTACAAATTCTCAACAGCCGATTTGGGTATTCGGATTTGCCGCCCAACACGGATATTCTTAATGCGGTTGCTGCGTACAAAGTTATACGCCGTATTGCGTCCAACGCCTAAAACAACTGCAAGCTGTTCAACGGTCAAAAAGGCCGGGAGATTTTCCAAGCTGCATAGGTCTGAGTCTGTGGGCATTAGGCATCACCTCCCGCCATAAGGAAACCGTTGATGGCGTTCATGTGCCGATAGAACGCCGACCAGTCATCATCCGCCTTGATAGCGGCAAGATTTACCTTGATGAACTCCGTCAAAATGGACGGGGCTTTTTTCTTGTGGACAAGGCCGATTGCACGGGGGAACAATTCGGCAGCCGCCGTCTTTCGAGCCTCAAACGGGAGCGTGGATTTCTTTGCCCGCTTTAGATCGCGCAGCATAGCCGCGAACTCTGCGGGCTTTATCTCGTTTAGACTGGCGGCGATATTGCGGGCGTACTCGTCCACGAACTCCGGGCGAAGATATTTCGCGCCCTTGTCGGTGGTGGCATAGTAGCCGCCTACGAGATAGTTTTTCGGCAGCGTGGCCGGGGCGGGGGTGTCTGTGGTGGTATCTGCGGTAATAGCGTCTACGGTGGGGGTCTGCTCGGTGGCAGATGTGACGGTGGTTAAATCAAAATTGTCGTTCATATTGAGACGTCTCCTTTTTCTTCATCAATTATTTCTTGCACCCATGCGGGCAGCTCCGTTGGTTTCGGCGGCGGTTGGTCGCCGTCCGTTGCCGCATTTATGCGGCCTTGCGTGTAAAGATAAAGCTGGGAAAGCACGGCGGTGTATTCTGACTTGGAGATTTCCACGCGCCGGACATAATGCGTCAAAAGCTGCTCCATCTTGGCACGGGTTTTTCGCCCCAGCATATTGAGCGTTCCATAGCCGCCCAGCAACGCGCCGAGGATAAACCGCTCTGTGTCGGTGGCCTCAAATTCGTCCGTGCTGATTTGCGCCGTAAATGCCGCATAGACTGTCGGGAACGCCATTTCGTCATAGCCCACGGCGGGGTCTAATGTCAGTTCCAATCGGGTCAGCGGATAATTGAGGCGTGCTTCCACCGTTTTATTATAGAGCTTGACACGCCCCACCGTAGAGGACTTTGCGCCGAGGTACTGCGTCCACTCCTGCCCGTGACGGCGTTCAGAATAGGCGCGGCTGTCCTTGACTAAAAAGCAATCGAAGCGGTCAACAGGAATATCTATCGCAAGGTCAAACCGCTTGATTATTCGGTGTATGGGACGGGTGTTTTTAACAAGGAACAGCAGGAGCGTTTGAAAAGCTGTGTGCTGGGCAACCTTGTTGGGATTGAAGTCCAGCCGGACACGTCCCCATTCGGTCTTTTTTCCGTTGAGCGCAGCGCCTAGCCAAAACGAAGTACCGTCCTGATGGGCTATGGTGAACTGCTCCCGAAACGCCCCAACGCGGAAGCTATCCCAATGCGTGACGGAAACGGCGTAGTGTATCGGCAACACGTCCAGCAGCTTCATAAGGGCTATGCGGGCAGATGGCGCGGATATGTAGAGGTCGAGAACGATATTATCCACGGAAAGCGTCAGGCCGCTTTTGGCCGTTATGAGATTGTGATATTGCAGCATGGTTGTCACCTCCATCCTGCTGCACTAGAGTACGGGAAAGCTGTCCTACTAGATATTGGACAGCCCCGCGTGGGAAGCCGATACACGATTTCGGCTTTGTGGCAACTGTGTTTTCACCCCCTTGCTACCCTCAAGATACACGTTGTGGCGGCTCAATTCGATTTCCGTGCGACAAGGTTTCTTGCCATTTCAGCAACACAGGAGTTTTGCTACAAAACTACAAAAGTGTCCAAGAGGTAACACTATACTCTTGGACACACCGGGCTTTAGCACCGCAGGGGAAACGAACACGCCCACAACACAAAAGGCCGCAGCCGCCGCTTCGCTTGTCGCTCCGCTTTGGCTTGCTGGCCTTTTTGTGTCGGTATCGGCATAAAAGCCGATACCCTATTACGGTGGGTGTTTGGCGGTGCTGTTACTGGTAGATTGACAGATACAAGTGCTGTCCACCACAATGGTTGCAAGGATAAACTACACAGTCGTAAAAGCCAAATTTTACGGCGGTAGGACAACTGTTGTGTTCGTTTAAGTAGGCATCAAAGTCGATTTTCAAGGCTTCAATGTCTGTATCAAACGGGACGCACGCCGATACCGTCCAAACACGATGGTAACCAAAGTCCCTGATTTCGCAGCCGTCCGATGGCTCAAAACCACACATCAGCAAAAACAGCGTCAGTATACGGACGGCAATCTCATTGACAAAAAACTCATTCATATAACGAACTCCTCTTGCTGAATAGGAACATACCGATCAACGCCGTGGATTTCAACGCGAACGCAGTTACGACCCGCATTGAACACGGACACACCGCCGCGGAAGAAATAACCACCGCGAAGATAATCGGGTAGCCGTCCAAGAAAAGCGGCCTCTAAATCGGCAAACTGTTTTTGTACGTCTTTTGGCCTAATGGCCTCTCGTCTTAGTAAGCCGCTTGCACCCAAGGGGATTTCGTATGCAAATGTTATCCGCCCGTTGGCCAAGCTAACCCGTTCGATTGCCCGTTGGCAAAAGATTGCCTTGGGTTCAGATGGCGGCATCAGATTGCTGCTTGATCCGATGGCCTGCGCGCAGCACCAAACGATTTCCGAGAAATTAGCATAGTCAGCGGCGTAATTAAAATACAAGGCCTTGTGCTCCTGAAACTCATGGAGAGCCGTCTTTTCAGCCCAAGGGCCAAATCCGTATTCCTTGCAGACGGCATAATATGACCAAACGCATATACCGATAAAAACGAGAATAAAGCACATCAAAACCAACAATTTCATGTTACGGTTCTCCTTTAAAATAAATTTCTATATTTTCCCGATGGGCCTCCACAGCACAGACGGAAAGCCCATCCGGGAGCAATAGATTAAAAGTATGCTTGATTTTTTCTCCGTCGATAGAAACGGAATTTTTAGGACGAGGCCCACGGTGCTTATATTCATACCCCCATAAGGCCAGTGAAACACGCCAGCTACCGTCTTGCATCAGCACAGGGCGGATTTCCCGCGCCGGGTATTTGATATATGCGATGGGCTTTAAAGCCGGAGGGCGGGGGGCGTGGTTTACCACATCCCCCACGGCCACGGCAAGCTGTTGCCTGTCCATTAAAGATCGAGGTCGCTATCAGCATCAGCAATCAGACGAATGGTGCTGACCTTGCCGTACTTATTATATAAGACTTCGATCTCCATCCCGACGGCAGGAACAAAAGACAGATCGTTCAGCTTGTTCTTGGAAAGGAAAATACGGTCGGCTGTGCAGCCCTCTCCGCGCTGGGGCGGGATTTTATCGGCGATGAAAATGCTCGTGCCCTCGATGGTGTCGCCCTCCTTGGTGGTAAAGCTCTTGCGCTCAAAACCGATGATTTTAGACATACAGTCCTCCTTACTGAAGTAAAATTTTTGCAGTCGTCATGGGCCTTTGATGACGTACTTGCGCTTTCGAAAGCCGGGACAGAGGAGGGAGACCCCGGAGAGCCTGTCCCCCTGTCTCTGATCTAATAGTATCATGGATGACGCGCTTTTCCCCGGCTGGTAAAGCATCATACCTTGCTCCGCGAACAGGCTTTAATGCGTTCGGCGAGGTGAAGAATGACCTCCTGTTCGGCTTTGGTCAGCGAGGGGGTCTCCAATTTCTCCCCAATGAGGATTTCGTCCAGCGGCTCGTTGAAGCGGATTGCCATCAGCAGAATGACCTGAAATGGGAGACTTTGATCGCCTTTCAGAATTTTTGTCACAGCGGCGGGATTTGAGATGTAAGGGGAAAGCTCCCGATATGCACGGGCATTTGTCCACCCCTGTACTGCAAGAAACTGTTCAAAAGCGGCCTTCATGCGGTCATAAACACCATCGATTTGTTTGATGATAGCTGGGTCGGTCTGCTGTGCGTCGAGATTATCGTTGCGCCTGCCGTGGCCCGACAGGGTTTCATTTTCGCGTCCTCCGTTGGCGGAAGTCTTCCACCGTACAACGGATTGATTTGAGCTTTGCATTAAAAAGCACCGTCCTTTTCTGAAAGATGCTCTTTAATATCGGAATGATGTTAGAAAAGACGCCGCGGTTTTGCGGCAATGTATCTCGCAGGACGGCAATGATGTCGCGGGCTGGGGGAATGATTGTGCGATTTTCGTAAAAAACGTGGATTTGATATATGAAAAGAAGCCGCTTTTCGCGGCGTAATGCCGTATTTTCTGCAAATTTGTCAAATTCGTGGGGCGAATAGCGCGTTATTTTGGCGATGTGCATAATAACGTGGCGTAAAATGCGCAAAAAAAGACCGGGGGCGATTTGCCCTCGGTCTTGAGGATTGAATATACACTTTCAAAAACGGTATTGGGAAAAGTGCGGTTATTTCAGAAAATCAAACGGCGACGAGCGACGGGGAAAGGGGGATGCCATTTCTCAGTGCCCTCCTTTCTTTAAGTGTTTATCTGATTAACCGGAAATGCCGTAGCTCAAATCATCAAATGCGCCTTCAGGTGTTGGATCAGCCTTAGTATCTGGCTTATATACTCCAGTAGGCACATCTTCATAGTCATCAGGGTACCAAGCCTTGTCCTCTCCAGTAGCAGGATCATAAACTGTATCGTCTGGCTGTCCACCATTATAGGCTCCAGGATCGGAAGTGTCAGGCTCATTCGAGACTTCACCAGTACCAGTCGAACCAGTATTACCCGTCGTGCCATATGTTCCATCTTCAATGCCTTTCAACAGTTCATCCAGCTCTTTATCAAAATCAGCATCTGTCTTACCAGCCTCGTATTGCTCACGCCATGAAATAAACTGTTGAAGTCCATCCGAGGGGTAAATGAAGTCGGTTGCTGAACGGATAGTTTCTTTTGTTTGCTCAATAGCAGTGCCATAGGCAAATAGGTTAAATGCTTGAGCGTCAGAATAGGTAAGTCCGAGCTTTTCTGCACACGCTTTAGCCTTAGATTTCAGCGATTGAATGCTCTGCATTATCGTTCCCTTGGCATCAAGATAGCCATATTCATAATACTTCGCAATCTCTTCATTCGATAGCTCGTAAGTACCGCTAATATCATTCTTTATATTTTCGTCGAGCTGTTCCGCGGTGTCCTGTGGTTCTACGTCCTCGACGGGTTCTTTTTTCCCGCAGCCAAACAGAGAGAACACCAGCAGCACAGCCAGCAGGACAAGCAATAGCTTCTTTATTTTCATATCCTTATGCCCTCGTTTCTATAAAGGTAGGTAGAGTGTACCACAATCCCTTGCAAATAGCAACCGCTTATATATGTGAGTTATCGCAGATACTAAACTTCGCACATCATTTTTATACTGATGCTGCGGAGGTGTTGACGGATGATTAGCTATGCTCCCTTATTTCAAACGATGAAAAACCGGGGTATTTCCACATACCGTTTGGGAAAGCTGGGGTTTCCTATGTCTACCTATTACGCCATGCGGCGGGGTGACAACATCTCCACGCACACGCTTAATCAACTCTGTAAATTGCTGCAATGCAAAGTAGAGGATATTTTAGAATACGTTGACGAGGACACCGAGCAGGGCTGATTTATCAGCTCTGTTTTTTTGTGGGGACGAGTAACACGACGGGTACTGTCCCGTCAAGGTCTGCACAAATTTTTGTTTCAAAATTTTGTTTGCGCGTGGCCTACGGCCAACCTTGACCGCGCCTGTCCCCTGTCGTGTGTGGTGAAATCAAGCAAAGCAAGCAAGCAGCTTTGCTAACACAACACATACACACGATGGAGGAACATACCATGAAAGAGACTACCAAAATGAGCCGAGCCGTCAGCCAGTTAGAGCATATCTATAACAGCCTGAACACGGACTTCTTTTCTGCGGAGCTGCCCGTGCCTATCATCACCGTGCAGAGCAAGCCGGGAACATACGGCCATTGCACCACGGCCAAGGTTTGGCAGCGTAAAAACGGCGGCGCGTATGAGCTGAATATTGCCGCCGAGGTTTTGAACTATCCGATTGAAGAAACGCTGGACACGATGCTGCATGAGATGGTACATCTCTACTGCCGGGAGAACGGTATTAAAGAGGTGAGCCGGGGCGGGAAGTATCACAACGGAAGATTTAAGGCGATAGCCGAAGCCCACGGGCTGACCTGTGTTCCCTGCGGTCAATACGGGTGGAACACCACGCCGGGAGAAAACCTCGTTGAATATGCACTTTCAAAAGGATGGAATGAAATTCGCATCGGACGAAGCAGCGTTGTTCCGGGCGTTCGTGTGGGAGCTGCGGGAACGAGCCACGCGGGGGCTGCGAACGCTGGCGGTGAACGCAGACCCAGCAGCACAAGAAAGCTGATATGTCCGTGCTGCGGCAACAGCGTGAGGGCAACAAAAGCCGTGCGTATCATGTGCATGGACTGTATGCAGCAGATGAATGAAGTCTGATCGCGGCGGGTAAAGACCCCCGAAAGGGGGTCTTGCTTCTGCCAACGGAAAAATGTATACTAAAGCCGGGAGGGACAGACGATGAAAAAATATTTTGTGTATAAGGTGGCGGTGCTGTTGCTCTGCACCGCGTTATTGACTGGCTGCGGCCAAAAGGACAAGGCTGCTTTGCCGGAGGATTTCCCGATAGATTTTGTATTCAGCAGCGGCGTAGGCGCGTGGGCGACCTCTATGACGCTGGAACAGGACGGGGCATTTTCAGGGGCGTATTACGACGCTGATATGGGTGTCTATGACGAAGATTATCCGAACGGAACGGTTTATATCTGCGATTTTTCGGGGCGGTTTTCGGACATTGAAAAAGTGGACGAATACAGTTATTCTCTGAGGCTGGCGGAGCTGGACAGCGATTATGAAGCCGGAAAAGAATGGATAGAAAACGGGACAAAAAATATATCCTCCGAGCCGTATGGCATGGAGGACGGGGACGAATTTATCTTATATCTGCCGGACACGCCGATAGATGGATTAGACGAGGAATTTTTGAGCTGGTGGCCGGGACGCTATGCGTTGGAGGGTCAGCCGGAAACGCTGGAAATGTACGGTCTGTATAATGTCAAAATGGGATACGGGTTCTTCGGATAGTTTGAAAGTGTAGGTTCAAAATGGCTGGTTTCCCACTATTAAAAGGTATGCCCTGCGGAGCATAGGGGGAAAAGTTTCCCTTATTTTTTCCCTTATTAGCTTAATATTTGATGGTTTTGGATGGTACAAGATAAAATAAAGTATCAACGCAAACCGTTGATACATAAGGGAAAATGGTATTCAATAACACAAGATAGAAAACAAAAATGGCAATTCGAGTCCTGTACCGCGCACCATCGGGAACCCTTGAAACCACTTGGTTTCAAGGGTTTTTTGCTGCCTCAAAACGGGTTTGACCCTTATTCTGACCCTTAAAGCCCCGGCACACCGGAGATATGCTCCTTGCGGAGCTTGGTCATCTCCGGCATGGTGCTGGGAACGCGGCAAGGCACGCAAAAGACTCCGGCAGATGCTGCATTCCGCATTCCACTCACCGGAGATTTTGCGTGCAATATCACTGTGTCGGCAGCTCCACCGCGATGGTCGTGCCCTTGTCCGAACTTTCCTCCACCCAAACGGAGCCGCCGTGGAGATCGGCGATCTCCCACACCAGAGAAAGCCCCAGCCCCGCACCGCCGTACTCGCGGCTGCGGGACTTGTCCACCCGGAAGAAGGGCTGGAAAATACTGCACTGATACTCCTTCGGGATGCCGCAGCCGGTGTCGGAGACGCGGAGCAAGAGCTTTTCCGGCTTCTGTGTGACAGAAACCCGCACCGAGCCGCCCTGCCGGTTGTACTTGACGGCGTTCTCCGTCAGGTTGAAGATCAAGCGGTAGATCAGCGCGTCGCTGCCGGTCATAATGCCGTTGCCCTCCGCCGTCAGTGTGACGCCGCGCTTATCTGAGAGCGGCGCGAGATCTGTGAAGATCTCCTCGATCATGGGGGCAAGCTGGATGCGCTCGTTCCGCGCCACCTGCTGCAAATTGCTCATCTCCAGCAGCGTCCTGGTCATCTGCGTCAGCCTCTCCGTCTGCTCCCGCAGAAGGGTGAGAAACTCCGCTGTCTCCGGCAGCACGGCGGGATGCTCTGCGGAAAACAGCTCCAGCTGTGCCTGC
>OIXU01000763.1_pt1 | contig 10966 bp, 10 predicted proteins | sample 1587921 | NCBI WGS metagenome assembly OIXU01 (sample SAMN03283238) | human gut metagenome | biome: human-associated habitat; material: feces | host: Homo sapiens | place: Peru | collected 2012
AGGGGTAACAGGGGGCGCAGCAAATCGGGCGGGGTAGAACCCCGCCCCTACGCATGGATCGGGGGTGCGGTGCGTGGGGGAATACGGATTGCCACGCCAGCCTGTGGGCTGGCTCGCAATGACAGGGGTTTTGGCATGGGGGTGCGGCGCGGGGCGGACGGGGAGCGCCTTTCCTTCCCCTATGGATCCTCCGCGGCTATGACGGTCAGCACGCCGGCGGCCACGGTGAATTTTATGTTTTTGCCGGCAAAAGTCAGGCCATACACCCGCTCCGGCTCGTCCTGATACCTGGGGCGGGGGTCGCAGGCCAGCACGCCCATCAGACCCGCCTGCTGCTCCGCGGTAAGACCCGCCAGCAGCGACGGATCGCAGAAGACTTGCAGGGTCTGACCGTCCAAGGGGTCGGTGAAGCCGCCGGTGGCCTCGGGGTGGCAGTCGGCATAGGGCAGGTAGGGCTTGATGTCCAAGATCGGCGTGCCGTCCACCAAGTCGGCGCCGCTGACCTCCAGCACGGTGCCCAGCTTTTCGTCCGGCCGCACGGCCTCCAGCTTCACGCAGGAGAGGCCGATGGCGTTAGGCCGAAAGGGCGAACGGGTGGCGAACACGCCCATGCGCCGGTTGCCTCCCAGTCGGGGCGGACGCACCGTGGGCGACCAGCCCTCCCGCATCGCCCGATGAAACCGAAAAATCAGCCACAGGTGGGAAAAGCCCTCCAGCCCCCGCAGGGCGTCCGGATTTCGGTACGCCGGCTCGAACACCACGGTGCCCCGCAGCTGCGGCACAAGGCCGCTCTGCCGCGGCACGCCGAATTTCTCCGGCAGGTCGGTGCGGATATGGGCAATGACGTCCATGGTCATCAGCGTTTCCTCCGGCCGGTGTCCGCGAGGTGGACGCGGATGTCCTTGGGCAGGCGGAAAAGACGGACGATCTCCCCCGCCACAATGGCCGCCATGCAGCCCACGATGAAGAAAATATTCTGCCACTTTATGGCCGACAGAAACACCAGACACAGCAGCACCAGCAAAAGGCCGTTGATGCGGCGGTTGCCCTCCTCGATGCGCTGCAGCTCCTCGCTTTTGGCGTAGATCACCTTGTCGTACACGAACTCCGTCTTGGCGGCGGGGTCGTGGTACAGGGTCTTGGTGAAATACTGCCAGCGGGTCAGGGGCACGATGCTCTCCCGTTTACTTCCCATAGCTTACTCCTCCGCTGCAGCCGTCTGCTCCTCGGGGTCGGCCAGAGCCATGGAAATGACCCGATCGCCCTCGGTCTTGAAGCGCATGACGATGACGCCCTGCGTGGCGCGGCCCGCCGTGCGGATGTTCTGCACAGGGGTGCGGATGAGGATGCCGCTCTCCGTCACCAGCAGCAGATCCTCCGTGCCGTCCACCACCTTGATGCCCACGATGGGGCCGGTCTTCTCCGTGACCATATAGTTGCGGATGCCGGAGCCGCCGCGGCTGGTGATGCGGTAGTCCTCCACGGGGGTGCGCTTGCCGAAGCCGCGCTCCGTGATGGTGAGGACGGTCTTGCCCTCCTGCGCCTTGGCGGCGCCCACCACATAGTCGCCGTCCTTGAGACGGATGCCCCGCACGCCCACGGCTGTGCGTCCCATGGGGCGCACGTCGCTCTCGTGGAAGCGGACGGCCTGCCCGTCGTGGGTGGCGATGAGGATATACTGGTCGCCGTCGGTATCCTTCACGCTGATGAGCTGGTCGCCCTCGTCCAGCGTCAGAGCACGAATGCCGTTTTGCCGAATATTTTTAAGCTGCTCCACCGGCAGGCGCTTCACGGTGCCGTTGCGGGTGGTCATAAACAAATACATGGGCTTGTCTTCCGTTTCGCGGAAATGGAGCATGGCCTGGACTTTTTCGCCGGTCTCCACCTGAATGACATTGACCATGTTGATGCCCTTGGCGGTCTTGCCGCTCTCGGGGATCTGATATCCCTTCTTGCGGTAGACCTTGCCGGTGTCGGTGAAGAAGAGGATATAGTCATGGGTGGAGGCGGTGAACACGGACACCACCTCGTCCTCCTCGCGGGTGGACATGCCCTTCTTGCCCATGCCGCCCTTGCTCTGGGCGGCGTACTCGCTGACGGGGGTGCGCTTGATGTAGCCGGCCTTGGTGAGGGTGAAGACGCACTGCTCCTCCTCGATGAGATCCTCGATGTCGATCTCGTCCTCCACGTCCTGGATCTCGGTCTTGCGCTCGTCGCCGAACTTCTCCGCCAGAGCGGACAGCTCCTCCTTGAGGATCTGGCGCACCAGCGCGTCGTCGGACAGCACGCGGCGGAAGTAGGCGATGCGCTCCTCCAGCTCGTCATACTCCTTTTGCAGCTTTTCCCGATCCAGACCCTGCAGAGCCTTCAGGCGCATATCCAGAATGGCCTGCGCCTGCACCTGATCCAGCCCGAAGCGCGCCATGAGGTTTTCGCGGGCGTCGTCGTAGCTCTCGCGGATGATCTTGATCACTTCGTCGATGTTATCCTGCGCAATGAGCAGACCCTCCAGCAGGTGGGCGCGCTCCAGCGCTTTATTCAGATCGAACCTCGTGCGGCGGATGATGATTTCCTCCTGAAAGTTCAGATACTCGTCAATAATATGCCGCAGGGAGAGGATCTTCGGCTGGCGCTGATTGTCCACCAAGGCCAGCATATTGATGGCGAAGGTGGTCTGGAGCTGGGACTGGGCAAAGAGGCGGTTGAGCACCACCTGGGGGTTGGCGTCCCGCTTCAGCTCGATGACGATGCGCATGCCGTTGCGGTCGGACTCGTCGCGGATGTCGGAAATGCCGTCCAGGCGCTTGTCCTCCACCTGCTCGGCGATGCTCTTGATGAGCATTCGCTTGTTCACCTGATAGGGCAGCTCCGTGATGACGATGCGGGTGCGATCCTTGCCGAACTCCTCGAACTCGTGGCGGGCGCGCACCACCAGACGGCCGCGGCCGGTGGCGTAGGCGGCGCGGATGCCGCTGCGCCCCATGATGATGCCGCGGGTGGGGAAATCGGGGCCTTTGATGTGCTGCATAAGGTCGCCCAAGGTGGCCTCGGGGTCGTCCAGCACGCAGATGCATGCGCCGATGACCTCCCGCAGGTTGTGGGGCGGGATATTGGTGGCCATGCCCACGGCGATGCCGCTGGAGCCGTTCACCAGCAGGTTGGGGAAGCGGGCAGGCAACACGCGAGGCTCCTTGCGGCTCTCGTCGAAGTTGGGATCCCAGTCCACGGTGTCCTTCTCGATGTCACGCAGCATTTCGTTGGAAATTTTGGAGAGCCGCGCCTCGGTGTAGCGGTAGGCAGCGGCAGGGTCGCCGTCCACGGAGCCGAAGTTGCCGTGTCCGTCCACCAGCATGTAGCGCATGGAGAAATCCTGCGCCAGACGCACCAGCGCGTCGTACACAGAAGCGTCACCATGGGGGTGATACCGACCCAGCACGTCGCCCACGCAGGTGGCGGACTTCTTGAAGGGGCGGTCGCTGGTGAGGTTGTCCTCGTACATGGCGTAGAGGATGCGGCGGTGGACGGGCTTCAGGCCGTCCCGCACGTCGGGCAGGGCGCGACCCACGATGACGGACATGGCGTACTCAATGTACGACTGCTCCATCTCCGGCACCAGAGGCGACTCCACGATGTGCTGCTGGGGATACCGGATCTCCTCCGGATCGTATTGGGGTTTTTTACTCATACTATATCTCCTTGTCAGAGGCTTAGATCCTTCCAAAAAGGATTCATCATTTGGATCAGCTCATTTTTTCTTCTGCGGTTCCAGGATTTTATCTGCTTTTCCCGTGCAATGGCGGAAACTGCGTCCTTTGTGGATTCAACATAAACCAGCTTTGTTACATTATATTTTGCCGTAAAACTATTGGGGTCTGCGTGGGTCTTATGCTCCCAAATTCTGCGCTCCAGGTTGCCGGTCACGCCGGTGTAAAGGGTCACATTGGTGGCGCTTGCCAGGATGTATACATAGTACACGCAGTGCTTACCCCTATCCTGTCATTGCCAAGCCAGTGCGCTCACTGGCTGTGGCAATCCGCTCTCCTCGTCCCTTGTGCAAGGGTATTACGGATTCCCACGACAGTGACGTCGGTCACTGTCTCGGAATGACACGCATGTTCTTTCGGCTCTCTGTCATTGCGAAGCCAGTGCGCTCACTGGCTGTGGCAATCCGTTCTCCCCGTCCCTTGTGCAAGGGTATTACGGATGAACCTGTTGCGGTGCCCAAAATTTCTGCGCTGCCTTACGGCGGACGCTGGAAATTTTGACCGCGGCCACTCGCTCACCTCGCTTCATCCGCCACCGGCGGCGCTCGGTTCGCTCCCCACGACCAGTCTGCGGACTGGTCTCGGAATGACACGCAAATTCTTTCGGCTCTCTGTCATTGCGAAGCCAGTGCGCTCACCGGCTGTGGCAATCCGTTTTCCCCCGTCCTTTGTGCATGAGGTATCACGGATTCCCACGACAGTGACGTCGGTCACTGTCTCGGAATGACATGCCGAAACCTTTAATAATCCAAATTCACCGCATACTTGGCCTTGCGCTCGATGAACTCCTTTCGCGGCTCCACCTTTTCGCCCATGAGCACCGTGAAGGTGGCGTCGGCAGCCACGGCGTCGTCCAGGGTGATGCGGCGGAGGGTGCGCTTCTCCGGATCCATGGTGGTCTCCCACAGCTCGTGGGGGTTCATCTCGCCCAAGCCCTTGAAGCGGCTGATGTCCACCTTGGCGTCGGGGTTGTCCCCCCGCAGCTCGGCGGAAACGGCGTCGCGCTCCTCGTCGGAATAGGCCACTCTCGTCTGCTTGCCGCGGCTCAGTTTATACAGCGGCGGCACGGCGGAATATACATAGCCATTCTCAATCAGCGGCCGCATGAAGCGGAAGAAAAACGTCAAAAGCAGGGTGCGGATGTGGGCGCCGTCCACGTCGGCATCGGCCATGATGATGATCTTGTGATAGCGCAGCTTGGCGTCGTCGAACTCGTCGCCGATGCCCGCGCCTAGGGCGGTGATGACGGGCTGGAGCTTGTCGTTGCCGTAGACTTTATCCGCCCGCGCCTTCTCCACGTTGAGCATCTTGCCCCACAGGGGGAGAATGGCCTGAAAGCGGGAGTCCCGCCCTTGAGTGGCGGAGCCGCCTGCGGAGTCGCCCTCCACGATGTAAATCTCCGTCAGCTCGGGGTTATTCTCGTTGCAGTCCCGCAGCTTGTCGGGCATGGCCGCGCCGCCCAGCGCCGTCTTGCGGCGGATGGACTCTCTGGCCTTTCGGGCGGCTTCACGGGCGCGGTTGGCGGTGAGCGCCTTGTCCAGAATGGTGCGCGCCACCATGGGGTGCTCCTCCAGATACACCGCCAGCTGGTCGCTGACGATGCTGTCCACCAGCGTGCGGATGTAGGCGTTGCCCAGCTTGTCCTTGGTCTGCCCCTCGAACTGCGCCTCCGTCAGCTTCACGGAAATGACGGCGGCGATACCCTCGCGGCAGTCTTCGCCGGAAACCTTGTCGTCTCCGTCCTTGAGCATGCCGTATTTCGTGCCGTAGGCGTTGAGCACACGGGTCAGCGCAGCCTTGAAGCCGGTCTCATGCATGCCGCCGCCGGGGGTGTGGATGTCGTTGGCAAAGGACACCAGCGTCTCATTATAGCCGTCGTTATATTGCAGAGCGATCTCCGCCGTGGAGTCGCCCTTGGCACCGGCGAGGTAGATGACCTCCTGATGCAGCGGCGTCTTGTTGCGGTTGAGATAGGCCACATACTCCCGAATGCCGCCCTCATAGCACATGGTCTCCCCCTGCTCGCGGCCGGTGCGGGCGTCGGTGATGGTGATGCGCAGGCCGGCGTTGAGGAAAGCCTGCTCCCGCATGCGGGTGTGGAGGATCTCGTAGTCGTACTCCAGCGTGTCAAACATCTGGGGGTCGGGCTTGAAGGTGACGGTGGTGCCGGTGTGGTCGGTGTCGCCGACGATCTTCATCTCCTGCGTGATGTCGCCGCGGGAGAATTTCATCTCGTAAATGTGGCCGTTCTTGTGCACCTGCACCTCCAGCCACTCCGAAAGGGCGTTTACAACGGAGGCGCCCACGCCGTGGAGGCCGCCGGAGACCTTGTAGCCTCCGCCGCCGAACTTGCCGCCGGCGTGCAGCACGGTGTACACCACCTCCAGCGCAGGCCGACCCGTCTGGGGCTGGATGTCCACGGGGATGCCGCGGCCGTTGTCGGTGACGGTGATGGTGTCGCCTTCGTTGATGGTGACGGTGATGTCCGTGCAGTAGCCGGCCAGCGCCTCGTCGATGGCGTTGTCCACGATCTCATAGACGAGATGGTGCAGACCCGAGGAGGACGTGGAGCCGATGTACATGCCCGGCCGCTTGCGCACGGCCTCCAGACCCTCCAGCACTTGGATCTCCGAGGCGTCATATTCCGTTTCCACGGCAATGACTTTTTCCAGTTCTGACATAAATCCGTTTCCTTTCTCAAGGGAAGATGATCTTCCGCTGTATTTTCAAAACAATGGGCGCGGAGTGAAACAATATACAATCCGCCCTGCGCACCTACTCTCCCCTGCTCCGCTTCTGCAAGGTCTGGGTGTTTAATTGCGAAATATACACGATCTGACGGTGGTACGGGTGGTCGCACACCAAAAACGACTTGGGGATGTCCTCCGTCACCGGCACCACCACGCCCTCCTGCTCTGCCTTTTCCAAAAACTCACGGGTGCGCTTGGACTGCGAGGTGATGTCCAGATCGAATATGCCGATGATGCGTTTCTCGGGGAGCATGGCGTTCTGGCCGATGTGCAGGTAGCTCATCACAGCACCTCCCCGTTCCGAATGTGAAACAGCCGGCCGGCCTGCAGGCGGTCCAGCCTGTCATTTTCGCAGCAGGTGATGAACACCTGTCCGCCGGAAATGCGGTTTAATACATACTCCTGCCGCTTGGGATCCAACTCCGAGAGCACGTCGTCCAGCAGCATCACGGGATACTCTCCCACGGCGCCGCGGTGTATCTCCCGATCCGCCAGCTTCAGCGCCAGCGCCGCCGTGCGCACCTGCCCCTGGGAGCAGAACTGCCGCGCGCTGCGGCCGTTGATCTCCACAAGAAAGTCGTCCTTGTGCGGCCCCGAAAGGCACAGACCCGAGGCCAGCTCCGCCCGATAATGGCTCTCCTGATGCGCCCGCAGCGCCTTTACGATCTCCTCCACGGATGCAAAGGGATCGGCCACGGTCTTCACCGTTTCATAGCGCAGGGCAAGGCTCTCCCGCCCGCCGGAGCAGTCGGCGTGCGCCGGCGCGGCAAAGGATTGCAGCGAACGGCAGTACTGCGCCCGATAGTGGATGAGGATGGCTCCCATCCGGCACATCTGCTCGTTGAACTCCGGCAGCATCTGCAAAAGAGAGGGGTTTTCCTCGCTGTCCCGCAGGATGCGGGTCTTGTGTTCATAAAGCCTGTGGTACTCCCCCAGCGCCTCGGCGTAGCGGGGGCGCAGCTGGCACAGGGACTGATCCATGAACTTCCGCCGCGCGGCAGCGCCTTCCCGAATGATAAAGAGGTCTTCGGGACTGAAAAACACCGTGTGCAGCACGTCGGAAAGCTCCGAAGCGTTTTTGGCATGCACGCCGTTCACGGTCATTTTCCGCCGCCGGCCGGCCTGCAAGGTGATTTCCGTGACAAATTCCCGCTCACGGGCGAAGATCTCCCCCCGCAGAAACGCCTGCGGGCTTTCAAATCCGATCAGCTCCCTGTCCGCCCTTGTGCGGGGCGACCGGCCGCAGGAAAGATACACCACGGCCTCCAGCAGATTGGTCTTGCCCTGTGCGTTCTCCCCGTGGATCACATTGCACGTCGGATCAAACGTCAGCGTCTGCTCCCGATAGTTGCGAAAGCCGCGCAGGGTCAGCTTATTGATCTGCATAGCGCACGCCAAGGAGCAGACCGTGGTAGTCCACCGTGTCGTCGGGCCGTATTTTTCTGCCCCGCTGGGTGCAGACTGCACCGTTCACCAGCACCTCGCCCTCCTGCACGCGGATCTTCGCCTCGCCGCCGGTGGCCACAGCGTCCGCCAGCTTCAAAAGATCCTGCAATTTGATGTATTCCGTTGTAATGGTGACCATTTTCATCGTCTTATCCTCACGCTTTCAGCCGCACGGGCAGCACCATGTAAAGAAAATTGTCGCTGCCGTCCACGGGAGTCAGCACGCAGGGGCTGATGCCCGTGTTCAGCTCCATCACCACCTGCTCCGCCGGCGCAAAGCGCAGGGCGTCCATGAGATAGCGATTGTTGAAGCCGATCTCCAGCCCCTGGCCGTCGCCGTCCACGGGACAGACGTCGGTAGCCTCGCCGTTGCCGGTCTTGGCAGACATGGTGACGCTGCCGTTTTCCAGCAGGCAGCGCACGGGGCTTTTCAGCTTTTCGCTGATGACCACGCTCACGCGATCCAGACTGCTGAGCATGGTCTTGGTGTCCACGGTGAGGCGGATGGGATTGTTGCGGGGAATGGCGTTTTTATAGTCCAGAAATTCGCCGTCCAGCTTGCGGCAGATGAGCCGAGTGGAGCCGGTTTCAAACATAAGGTGCCGCTTGCCGAGGATCACGGTGATAGGCTCCTCGCTGTCCTCGCAGATCTTTTCCACCTCGTTCAGCGCGCTGCCGGGACACACGAAGCGGAAGGCGCCGCCCTCCAGCTTCTCGATCTTCTCCCGCCGCAGCGCCAGCCGGAATCCGTCCACGGACACCGCCGTCACGCCGTTAATGCCCACTTCAAAGAGCGTTCCGGTGTGGATGGGGCGGTTTTCGTTGGTGGAAACGGCGAAGGACGTCTGGTTAATCATGGCTTTCAGGATGCCCTGCTGAATGGTGAAGGTGTACTCGTCGTCCACCTCGGGCATTTCGGGGTAGTCGTCGGCGGACAGACCCAGAATTTCAAACCGCGCGTCGCCGCAGGTGAGCGTGACCATGAACTTTTCGTCGGCGGAAAACACGATCACGTCGTCGGGCATCTTGCGGATAATGTCCCCGAACAGGCGGGCGCTGAGCACGATGCGGCCGCCCTCCCGAATGTCGGCCTCCAGACGGGTGCGGATGCCGGTCTGCATATTGTAGCCCGACAGGGTCAGCACGTCGTCGCCCTCCAGCAGCAGCCCCTCCAGCGCGGGAATGGAGCTTTTGGTGGCGACGGTGCGGGAGGCGGTGTTCACGGCAAGCTGCAGCAGCGCCTTCTCGCAGGAAAACTTCAGCATGGCACTTCATCCTTTCATTTCAGAAAATTCCGCGCATATTTTATGCGCACAGAACATAAACTAAGTATTTTTTAGTAACAGTAGTCGTAGGGAAAACTTTTGTGGAAACCCCTCGCAAAGCCGCGGAAAAGCTGCCTTTTTTATCCACACGGAGCGGTGCGGGATTCCACAGCTTTCCACGGGAAAAGAGCGGAAATATTTTATCCACACGCTATCCACGCGGAGTTCACAAGTTATGTGGAAAAATCAGCCCTTGGGGTTGGCGTTTATGTTGGTGGTGATCTGCTTCACGGTCTCGGCAAAGGCGGGGTCGGAGCGCATCTGCTTTTCCACCTTGTCCAGGGAGTGCAGCACCGTGGTGTGGTCCCTGTCGCCGAACTCCTTGCCGATGTCCGCCAGATTCATGCAGATCATGCGCCGCATGAGGTACATGGCGATCTGACGGGCGTTCACCACCTCGCGGCCGCGGCTCTGCCCCCGCAGCACGTCCTCGTCGATGTGGTAGGTGGTGCAGATATAGCTCACCACCGCCTGCGCCGTGGGGATGTACTCGTTGTTTCGCTTGATCATGTCGCGGATGGCCTTGAGAATGTCCTCCTGCGCCATGGTGCTGCCCATGAGGTCGTAGTAGGCCAGAATTTTGTTCAGCGTGCCCTCGATCTGCCGCACGTTGGCGGTGACATTCTCCGCGATGAGATCCGTCACGGGGTCGGAGAGCTTCACGCCCAGCATGGCGGACTTGTTTTTCACGATGGCAAGCCGCGTTTCGTAGTCCGGCGGCGTCACGTCCACCATCAGACCCCACTCAAAGCGGGTGCGCAGCCGATCCTCCAGCTTGGTCATTTCGCGGGGCGGCCGGTCGGAGGTGAGGACGATCTGCTTGCCGGCTTCGTAGAGAGAATTAAAGGTATGGAAAAATTCCTCCTGAGTCTGCTCCTTGCCGGCGATGAACTGCACGTCGTCCACCAGCAGCAGCGTGGCCTGCCGGTACTTCTCCCGAAACTCGGCGTTTTTGCCCTCGCGGATGGAGGCCACCAGCTCGTTGGTGAAGTCGTCGCCCTTGATATACACGATCTTCGCGTCGGGGTGATTCTGCTTCAGCCCGTGGGCGATGGCGTAGAGCAGGTGGGTCTTGCCCAGGCCGGAGTCGCCGTAGATGAACAGCGGGTTATAGTTTGCGCCCGGGCGCTCGGCCACGGCGTGGGCGGCGGCGTAGGCCAGCTTGTTGCTGGGACCCACCACATAGGTCTCAAAGGTGAAGGCGCAGGAGTCCCCCACGTCCTTCGGGTGATCCGGCGCCACGCCGTGATAGGCGGACAGCTGCTCGTCGTTGAGGATCTTGATCTCGAAATCCGCCGAAAAAAGCTCCCGCAGGGCATCCCGTATGTGGGGCAGAAAGCGCGCCTCGATGGTCTTTTTCTTAAATTCGTTGCCGCAGTGCAGCACGAAGGCGGAGTCCTCCATGGTCACCACCTCCACCTCGTCGAACCAGGTGTTGATGGTGGTGGGGGCCAGCTGCTGTGACATCTGCTGCAGCACGCTGCCCCATACATCGGTCAGTGAATTCAAAGTGATAGCTCCCCTTTCCCAAAGTTGATTCTATATATTGGAAGATCCCGCCGCCGATGTTGCACAAAAGGGAGCAACATCGTGGAAAAATTTTTTGTTTTTTTGCAAAATGCGGACAAAAGCCGCCCCGATGCGCCGCACTCCCATGTCCCGCATAGGGCGGGGTTCTACC
>OIXU01000766.1_pt1 | contig 10927 bp, 11 predicted proteins | sample 1587921 | NCBI WGS metagenome assembly OIXU01 (sample SAMN03283238) | human gut metagenome | biome: human-associated habitat; material: feces | host: Homo sapiens | place: Peru | collected 2012
GAGCCTCCATTTCGTGAGCCTTCTTCTTGTCTTTTATCTCAGGCAACTGTCTGAAGTCGGCAAACTGAGGGTGCAGGGCGAAGATAGATATGCATGAATATGGATATGAATCGGTCCACGTGTGTGTGGATGTAGAGTCGTTGATAGGCAGCACCTGCAGGAGGCGCTGGTGGGTCTTTGCCATCCAGTCGACCATCAGTTTAAGGTCGCCGAAGTCGCCCACGCCGAAGCTACCTTCAGAGCGGAGCGAGAAGACGGGAATGAGTGTGCCCGCCACCTTCTCGTCGCAGAGCGCGTAGAACGACTGGTCGAGTGCCACCACGCGCACTTCGTTCTGCTCCAAAGGCTCGAGAGTGAGCTTGCGGTTGTCGCATGTCTCCCACATCTCATCGCCTTTGTCGCTGAACGCCACGAACTTAAATTCCAGTTCGTGTACTAACTTACTACAAATCTTATTATTGTTACCTAAACCTACTTCTTTTTCGTTTGTATTGAGCGCGTCGCCGTCGATGTCTACAATCCATTCGTTGTAGTTGTGCTCTGTCATTGGCAGCGCCTTCTTCAAGTCCCAGTTGCCCAGCGCAGCGCCTTTACCCGTGAGAGCGAGGCGTGAGCCCGAGTGCAACTGCGGAGCGCGCACCACGAGTCGCAACGCCTTCTTGTAAGCCAGCGGCTCAACATTGCCCTTTGCGCGTCGGTTGACGCAGTCGGTGAAAGCCGAACTATATAAATATGTGTCGCCTGGTATCTCGTGCCAGCGGTCTTCAACGGTGAAGCGGTGCGAAGCGTTCGCGTTGAGGTCGAGTCGGTGCATTATGGTCTTCCACTCGCTGCACTTTATTCCGCAGCTGTTGCGCACGCTATAGTAATAGTCTACGTGCTGTTCGCCCATGCCTGCCTCTACCTCGCATCTCCATGTCAAACCGTCGGTTGTAGACATAGCCACTGTGCGGTTGCCTTGCTGTCCGCCAACGATGTTCAGCAGCAGCTCTTCGCCGAATACCGTCTTTTGCGAGTTCAGCATACTCTTTCCAATCCTCTGTTGTTGCTCCACTGTGTTGGCTCTCCAATCCACTCTGTTCTGTAAGATTATAATATGGAATATCAGACACTTTATCTTCAAAGTCGCCCATTGTAATATATTCAGCATTAGGTATGCCTACTTCTCTCATGTGCTTAACTGTATTAGCCCTGCGCTACCTACTCCAATTATCAGAATCTTACCCATATTTGATGCTATTTGTAGAATGTCACTTGGAATACAGTGTCAATCAATAGGAAATCTTCTCCATTGTTACGAATATCGCTAAATTTAATATCGACATAACCATAACCTTTCTTATGAGAAGGTTTCGCTATATCATCATAAGTAATCGTTCCCTCTGTTGCTCCCGTTATATCTATATGGCTTTCCCATATAGGAGTGGGGTCTATAAGAGGTTTCCACTCTTTGTTTATTGCAGTAAATGAGTGGTAGTTCTCCCATTGTGAAGTTGGGTATTGTGAAACATATCCCCATTCCTCTGTATCGTTACCGTCTAAATCTCCCTCTTTTATAAAATCTATTCTTTCAGTATTTCCAATGATAAGGTCTTTGACGGTTCCGTTTGTGGTGTAAACTCTCCATTGGAAATGCTTGCCACCAAACCATTCGTCAGTCATAGGAGAGAGTGAATCAATCGGCTCACATATAAGCGTGTCAATATCTATGCCGTTAAATCTCCCGATAAGAGTATCACGGTATTGCGCTAAAGAATCATCTGCTTGCGTGTGCTGCTGTGATTTTGACCCACAAGCTACTGTGAATAGAAGTAACGTAAAGTATATCAGTTTTTTCATTGTAATTTATTTTGAGCGGTACATTTTTTGAGAAACATCCTATAAAAGAGGAAATTACTGATTTTTGTACCATTATCCACTTACTTGGGTATGCAGTATTTCTACTGCTGTTGATAGAACTCCATAATTGATTAGGGTAAATATTATCAATGCTATCACTTGCTCCCTTTTTGAAAATTTGAGTTTGCGAGTGATAAAGTATATCCCGATTGTCAATATCAGAAAAACAGTAATTCCAACAGCGACGGCTTGTATATCGGTCAATAATGGAGCTTCATCGCAAGCGCACGCATAATGGTTATGCTCGTGAGAGGTTGGTAGGATAGTCCCAATTATAGTACCCAATAATAACACACCTACGAAAGACGGTATTATCGTACTCACAGCCAACCCCACAGATATTGCAACTGTTTTCATGCAATCTGAAAATCGCACTTTCTTGAATTGGCGTTGCTTAATCATGTGTAATCAAGAATATGAATAAAATAAAACCCAATACTAATCCAGCCCAAATGTTTGCCATAAAACACCCAACAATCGTTGAAAATACTCCAACGAGTAAGGCTGCACCTATCTTGGAATTATCGTTATTGTTGTCTGACATATTAGAAATCCTTTTCTTGCTCCTTTGAATCCTCTATTTGCGGTATTGATATTGGAAATGTTGAGAATGATATTAGTTGCATAATTATAATTTGTACGAATATAGCAATGATTGAAGTGCCTAAATCTAAGTACCCCTCTTTCAAAGCAAATCTAAAAGCGACAATACAGCCAATTATTCCCCAAATTATGATTTCTCCATCAAAACTGCGCCCAACATACCACATTACAGAGCAATAGACAAAAAAGATGCATAAAGAGCATAAACTCAAAATCATAGGAAAATCTTTTGTGTTGATGGAATCCACAGATTTTGAACACAAATAACATATAAATACAGATGCAACCATAACTAATAAAGGCAAGATTATTGCGACTATTAGATTACTTATAATAGGTTTTCGTTTCATTTCTTGATTAAATTTCCTTTAATCCCTACCGATTTAATTAAGACGTCAATAGGATTACTGTCGCCATAAATATAGCAAACTTATTCATATAAATGGAGATGCACAGACTTGTGTAATGTGTCCGTGCCATCTCCTTTTTATGTTTCTTATTTCTTTTTAAGCACCATTGTTTGCTCTGTGTCGTGGTGCCATTTCCCAGCACCATCGTGCCAAGTGTATTTATAAGTAACCACGTTACCGTTGAGAGCATACGTGCCATCAATGTAGTCATCGACTATCCCATCTTCAACGTTGAGGTTGATACGGAGCTGGGTTCCATTGATTTCATAGGTGTCATAATAATCATCATCACCTTCTTCTCCACGAGGAATGATGAGGATGCTATTATCCTTCCTAAATTCAATTGTGCTAAAAGTTAGAGCATCATCCGTGGTACTCACTAATTCCCATACCCCGATTATATATTCGTTGGGTTTGGCTTCGTCTTTGTCATCATCGCTGCATGAAGCGAAGCTGACACACGCAAGCACTGCGAAGAGTGCCATTGAAAGAAATTTTAAATTCTTCATGTGATAAATCTGTGTTTCCCAATCCTCGGCGAAACTATTACGATTAGACATGAAAAAGGTGTGAGGATTGTATTTTGTTCTATCCTAAAGTCAGGTCTTCGCATTACCTATTCCACGGATAAAACAATAGCCCCACACCGATTTTGCTATATAAGCAGCCAATTACGGCAGGGTATAAGCAACCGATGCAGGTGCTATTGCCAACCTTATCTTCGTGGAATTTCAAATTTGCGAAGTTTGACTTTAGAAGATAAAATTTCAATAACACCTTTTATAAAATAGTGTTGATTCCGTCAGCCAACTCTTTGGCTCTGTAAATCAAGTGCAAAGTTACGAAAAAATGTTATTGGTGGGGCTATCGGGGATAATGTTTTTTTTGCATGAGGTCACGAATTTCTCTTTCACTACTGAGGAGCAACTCGCCAGCAATAAGCATTCTGCTCACACTGAAATAGTGTAAGAGGCGGATCCTTTCGGGGTCGCCTCACTATTTTAGGAGAGCCTTATGGCTAAGAAAACCTATACCATCAAAGGCCGGCGTCCGAATTCACCGGCAAACATAGTGTCTTTTAATGAGTGATAGCGAGCTATTACGAATTAAAAACAAGCAAAAGGCATCTTATAAAAGCCGAAAGACCGCAAGAAGTAATCAGTAAAATCCTTACACGGACTAATGACCGATTTGGGTTCAAGCACATTCTGAAACAGAATCACCCTTAACGGAAATTTTTGAGAAAAATTGTGTGGAAAAATTGTTTTTTCTGTTTTTTCTTTATACTTTTGTCTTTGATATGAAGAAGATACTCGCAATATTGCTTATTATGGTCGCTTGTGGCGCGTCTGGCACTTGGGCAGCTCCCGAGCCAGTACCTGCTGTGGCAGAAAGTGTTGCAAATGTAGCTTCTGTCAAAGGCGGAGTGGGAGTCATCTATTTCGCAGCAGGCAGCAACGATGCCACTTTCAACATCTACGCCATTACAGGCCAACTGATCAAATCGGTGAAGGTAAACGCCGATAGCCATGTGACTATCGAAATGCCTAAGGGCTTCTACATCGTGCGCTACAACAATCAGTGGTCGCGCAAGGTGGTGGTGAAGTAGAGCATGTAACTGCCTCACCGCCCAAGAGCACCAAGCTATCATTACGCCTAAGCCCATAGCGGAAAGGTGGCGTGATAGCCTTTTTATTTTTTAAGATAATCTTTAAGCAAGTCACCCTTATTTCGCACAACCAATGCTTTTAGCCGAACTGTTTCCCTACGCAAATGCCGTGTTCTACGTGTTCACCGCGCTATATATCATCACCGCTATTGGGTGCATCATAGTGGTGGTGTCGGAGAACCGCAACCCTGTGCGTTCGCTGGCGTGGGTCACCGTGCTGCTGTTGCTGCCGGTTGTGGGCATTCTTGTGTATCTGTTCTTCGGCAGGAGTTTGAAAAGTGTGATGATGATTTCGCGCAACAATCGAATGAAGCGCCGTGGACAGGCGTCGCTCAACACGCCCGAATCCTCCAACTTCAATCTTTCGGAATCGAGCCTGCAAATCATCAATCTGGTCAACTCCCTTGGCGAACCACACTTCTTCAAAACCAACCAGGTGGACATCTTCACCGAGGGCGAAGCAAAGTTCAGCCAACTGAAAGCCGACTTGCTCGCGGCAAAAAAATACATCAATTTCCAATACTACATCTTCTCTGCCGACACCATAGGCAAGGAACTGGCGGAAATCCTCATTCAGAAAGCCCACGAGGGCGTGAAAGTGAGGGTGATTTACGACCATGTGGGCTCGTGGAGCATCGCCTCGTCGTTTTTCAAGCATTTGCGTGAGGAGGGCGTGGAGGCTTACCCGTTCCTGAAGGTGACTTTCCCACAACTTGCCAACAGGCTCAACTGGCGCAACCACCGCAAAGTGGTGGTGATTGATGGCGAAGTGGGCTACATCGGCGGCATGAACATTGCCGACCGCTACGTGACAGGCGAAAAAGGCTACAAGGCATGGCGCGACACACATTTGCGCATCGTGGGCGATGCTGTGAAGGGCTTGCAATTCTCGTTTGCCATCGACTGGAACTTCATGAAGCGAATGTTGCTCGACCAGCCTTGCACCTCCACCCTCGCGCCAAACGCCGAGTCGGTGGGTATGCAAATCGTGGTCAGCGGCCCTACTCAACCGCTCAACGCCATGTCGATGGTGCTGCTGCGCGCCATTTCGCAAGCGCAAAAGTGCATCTATATCCAGACGCCCTATTTCCTGCCCGAAGAGAGTATGAAATCGGCGCTTCAGGCGGCTGCGCTTTCGGGCGTGGATGTGCGGATTATGATTCCGCTTTACCCCGACAGCAAGATTTTGAAATATTCGTCGCTCTCCTATGTGAAAGAGTGCTTGGCTGCCGACATCAAGGTGCTGCTCTACACCGAGCGAATGCTTCATGCCAAGTGCGTGATTATCGACGATGAATTTGTGACCACAGGCTCCACCAACTTCGACTTCCGCAGCCTTGAACACAATTTCGAGTGCAATGCGCTCATCTACAGCAAATCGTTCTGCACCAAGATGAAGGCGATTTTCCTCGCCGACTCCGAACAAAGTTGCGAGGAAATGACGCTTGAGGAATGGGTGAAACGCCCATTGAGCCAGCGTGCGCTCGAATCCTCATCACGCCTGCTCGGTCCGGTGCTTTAACAGAATAAATACACTACTATTATAATGATAACTTTCCCCAACGCTAAAATCAATCTCGGTCTCAACATCGTGAGCCGTAGACCCGATGGCTATCATAATATCGAAACAGTGTTCTACCCCATTCCGCTCACCGATTCGCTGGAGATAGTGCCAGCTGAGGGCTCCGAATCCACGCTCACATGCTATGGCAGAGTGGTGGACTGCCCCACCGAAAAGAATTTGGTGATGAAGGCCTATAGAATGATGGAAAAGGAGTTCGGTCTGCCACCTGTGGATATTTATCTGGTGAAGCATATCCCCGACGGTGCCGGTCTGGGCGGCGGTTCAAGCGATGCTTCGTTCTGTATGAAGATGCTCAACGACTTGTTCAAACTTGGCTGCGCCGACGAACTGTTGGCAAAAATGGCATCAAAAATCGGTGCCGACTGCCCGTTTTTCATTCACAACAAGCCCATGATGGCTACTGGCATTGGCGATGAGTTCACGCCCACCGATGTGTGCCTGAAAGGGAAGCACATGCTGCTCGTGAAGTCCGATGTGTCGGTGCCCACCAAGGCCGCCTATGCGCAAGTCACCCCTGCCCCATCAGCCAAGCCGATTCCCGAAATTCTGTCAGATGGCATGGAGAATTGGCAGAAGGATCTGGTCAACGACTTTGAGAAAAGCGTGTTTGCCCAATACCCCTCACTGGCAGAAATCAAGCGCACGCTGCTCGAGAGCGGTGCCTCCTATGCGGCGATGTCGGGCTCTGGCTCGTCTATCTTCGGCATATTCAGTTGTGCCGAAATGGCAGAAAGGGCTGCCGACAATTTCAAAGAATATAGTCATTTTGTCATACAACTGTAATTCCTTCCCATCCATATTGTGCCAACACAAGTTGGCATTATTTTTGCATATCGTTGATTAATAATTGCTGAGGGCGTGGTTTACATAGTGCGAGCCACGCAATCGCTATTGAATATGACTTGCGATAAAGTCACTACAACCACACATTTATGAAATTGAAATTCAAACGAAATATGAGCAAGAAAGAACAAGAGCAGGTTAAAGAAGAAGAATTGCAGCAAGAGGAAACTCAAACCGAGGCACAAAATGCCGAAGTTGAGAGTCAAAATGCTGAAGAAGAGCAACCTGAAAAGGAGGAAACTCCAGAAGACAAGATAGCGGCATTGCAAGCCGAACTCGAAAAGTCGCAAAAGGAATACCTTTTCCTGATGGCTGAGTTCGACAACTACCGCAAGCGCACAGTGAAGGAAAAAGCCGAACTCATCAAGAATGGCGGCGAAAAGGCTATGCTTGGATTACTTCCTGTGATCGACGACTTTGAACGCGCTATCGACGCAATCGACAAAAGTTCAGATGTGGAAGGCCTGAAAGAGGGCGTCGACCTCATCTACAACAAATTTATGAAATACCTCGAATCACAGCAAGTGAAGCCTATGGAATCAACTGGCACCGACTTTGATGCCGATATTTATGAGGCTGTCACCACTTTCCCTGCTCCCGACGAGAGTATGAAGGGCAAGGTAATCGACACTGTGCAAAAGGGTTACACTATTAATGAAAAAGTGCTTCGCCACGCTAAAGTGGTAGTGGGTCAGTAATATACTATTTATTAATTTTTCAGCAAAATGGCAGAAAAAAGAGACTATTATGAAGTGCTTGGTGTTCAGAAGAATGCCACAGATGATGAATTGAAGAAAGCCTACCGTAAGTTGGCTATCAAATATCACCCCGACCGTCAGCAAGGCAAGAGCGACGAGGAAAAGAAAGCCGCCGAGGAGAAATTCAAGGAAGCGGCTGAGGCATACGACGTGCTGTCGAACAAAGACAAGCGCGCTCGTTACGACCAATTCGGTTTCGCTGGAGCGCAAGGCGGATTCGGCGGCGGTGGTGCTGGTATGTCGATGGACGACATCTTCTCGCAGTTCGGCGACATTTTCGGCGGATTCGGTTTCGGCGGTTTCGGCGGTGGCGGTGCACGTGGCGGCCGTCGCGTGCAGCGTGGTAGCGACCTGCGTGTGCGTGTGCGCCTCAACCTGAAAGATGTGGCACACGGCGTGGAGAAGAAACTGAAAATTCCTCGCATGGTTTCGTGCAATGCCTGCAACGGCACTGGCGCGAAAAACGGCACCCAACTCGAAACTTGCCCTACATGTCACGGTAGCGGTGTGGAAACCCGCATTCAGCGTACCATTCTCGGCACAATGCAAACCCAGAGCGAGTGTCACACCTGTGGCGGTAAGGGTAAAATCATCAAAGAGCGTTGCCCCGAATGTGGTGGCCAAGGTTTGGTGAAAAAAGACGATGTGATCACCATCAATATTCCTGCCGGCGTGGGCGAAGGCATGACACTCAAAATGAGTGGCAAAGGCAATGAGGCTCCCGGCGGTGGCATCCCTGGCGATTTGCTCATCGTGATTGAGGAGGAGCACGACGACAAACTCCACCGCGATGGCAACGATCTCGTTTACAACCTGATGCTCGACATTCCTACTGCCGTGTTTGGCGGTAAGGTGGAAGTGCCTACAGTTGATGGTCGTGTGCGTGTCACCATCGAACCTGGCACACAGCCTGGCAAGATTCTTCGCCTCCGTGGCAAGGGTCTGCCATCGCCCGACAGTTACGGCACCGGCGACTTGCTAATCAATGTCACTGTTTACATCCCTGAGCAACTCAGCGCCGACGAACGCAAGGCGTTTGAATCGCTCAAGAATTCTTCAAATATGAAGCCTTCGGAAACCACCAAGAATCGTATCTTCGACCGTTTCCGCCGCTTCTTCGAAAACTAAAATTAAGCAACATACATAAGCCCCTGTGCGAATTAATCCGACAGGGGCTTGTTTGTTTACTACAAAATATTATGCGTAAAAACAACCACCGCCCCACTCCTGCTGGCAATGTGCCACACGTTGATGCAAAATACACCCAGTTTCTCTCGCGAGAAGAAATGCCGCTGCTTGAGTTTGTGATGAAAAAACTCGACGGCATCAGTCGCAGCAAGGCGAAAGCCATCCTTGCTGGTGGAGGCGTATTGGTTGACAAGGTGACGCAAACCCGACACGACTTTATCGTGCACCCCGACTCGCTGGTGGAAATCAGCAAACACCCCGGCACCACACGCACTCGCTTCGATTTTAGCCAATATTTCAGCGTGGTGTATGAAGATGCCGATGTGATAGTGGTTGACAAGGCCGATGAGGTGCTTTCGATGGGTGTTGGGCGCAACAGCCTCAACATGAAAGACTTGCTCGACCGCTATTTTGTGGAAACGCACCAGCGTTGCCACGCACATGTGGTGCACCGCCTCGACACGCGCACCTCCGGACTGATGGTGTATGCCAAGAGCACCGAAGTGCAGCAAATGATGATTGCCGACTGGCACAGCACCGTTATCGACCGCCGCTATGTGGCAGTGGTTGAAGGCGCTATGCCAAAAGAGGAAGGGCATGTGGAAAGTTGGTTGAAAGACACTCCAAGCATGAAAATCGTAAGCAGCCGCACAAATAATGGCGGAAAATGGGCATCAACCGACTGGCGACTGCTCCAGCAAAACGACCAATTCGCCTTGCTCGAACTCCATCTACACACCGGCCGCAAAAACCAAATCCGCGTTCACATGCAAGTGCTGCACCACCCCATCGTGGGCGACTACAAATACGGCAGCCACATCGACGGCGCGCGCCGCCTCTGCCTCCACGCCTTCCGCCTCGCCTTCTACCAGCCCCGCACCGGTGCCCCCCTCCACTTCGAAACCCCCATCCCCCCCTACTTCCTCACCTTCTTCCCTACCAAGAAGTAAAGGTTTGAAAATCAGAAATCAGAAATCAGAGGTTAGAAATTAGAAATTAGAAATTGGATATTAGATAATAGAGGGAAGAGGGAAAGGGCTTCCCACACAGTATTCACAACATTAAATTTTTATTCGTGTGATTTGTGAAATTCGTGGTTAAAAATTAGCCACAAATTAGCACAAATTTTACACGAATTTTTTTTGTGGATTTTTTCACACCTATTGAATCCATTAAAATCCTATTTGCACCCTATTTTTTAGGTGGTAATTGGAATTTGTTGGGGTGTTGGAGCACTCGGAGCACTCGGATACGACACCCCCCTAACTCGCCAACCTCTAACCTCTAACCCCTAATCCCTAGCCCCTAACCCCTAACCTTCAATTTTTATGGATTATTAAGATTTTTCTTGGGAAATTGGGGAAATCATTTTAAATTTGTGGGTGCATATTGCATTTACTGTGTGCCTTTGAGCCATTTATGCCTTTCAGGGGCTGTGCGTGTGCCTTTTGGGGCTGCTTGCCTTTTTGGGCGATGCTTGCTTTTTTGGGTGGGCGTGTGTGGCTTTTGGGCTGCGTGGTGGACTGTGGTGTGCATAACTGACATATTAATTTGAAAGCGTTTCGCTTCAAGTCTTGTTATAGAAAATCGCCAATTCCCAAATTAAAGGAAAGGAGATTATGAGAGCGCATAATCATACAAACAATAAAAAACGACATATTATGAAACGAACAATTTTTCTCATGTTGGCGGTGCTACTAAGCGCCCTATCTGCCTCCGCCTACGATTTCATGGTCGATGGCATCGCATATTATATGATTAATGATGGCAAAAGTGTGGCAGTTTGTCAAGGTGGTGATTACACAGGTGACATCGCCATACCAGAGAAAGTGACTTACGATGGCGCAACATACTCCGTCACCGAAATCTGCGAAAGTGCTTTTGAGGGCACACCCTGGTATAATAACCAACCCGACGGAGTTGTCTATATAGGAAAAGTGGCGTATAAATTCAAAGGGGAAATGGCAAGTGG
>OIXU01000767.1_pt1 | contig 10909 bp, 11 predicted proteins | sample 1587921 | NCBI WGS metagenome assembly OIXU01 (sample SAMN03283238) | human gut metagenome | biome: human-associated habitat; material: feces | host: Homo sapiens | place: Peru | collected 2012
CTCGGTGGGCCACAGGTGCAGCAGATCGGTGCCGTAGGGGACAGTGAATTCCAGATAGTGGAACCGATCGCCCTTGGCGTTATAGCCGCCGCCGTCGGGATAGGTGCCGAGGGTGTAGGTATACGCTGTGCCCGTGGGCTGCTGGATGGTGGGAAGCTCAGCCACCTCGCCCCAGTCGCCGCTTTTGACGTTATACAGCAGGCTCTCCACGTCATTGACCGTCTTGCCGTCTTTCTTCGGGCGCGCATATTCCCCCTCATCCTTATGAAAGCCGAAGGGGCGCGTGCTGCCGCCCACCACGGAATAGACAGGCGTGTTGCTGGGGTTTGTGGGCGGTTTGACCGTGTCCTCGGCCGAGACATACTCCTTGGCGTAGTAGAACCGCAGGGTGTAGCTCTTGCGGGTATAGTAGATGTTCACCGTGGTGGAGCCGTCGCCCTCAATGGTGACGTTCTCATCGGCCTTTTCATATTGGGAATGCCGGAAAAGCTCCGGCTTGCAGCCTTCGTTGTGGGTATGTCCGCCGTCCTCGGTAAGCCCGCAGATGTAGGAATCCGCCGTGAGCCACGATGCATCGCCGGAGACGACCTCACCGGCGACGGCGCTGCGCTTCTGGCTGCCCATGTAGTCATATTCGGTGCCCTCTGCGTTTTTCAGCCAGTACACCACGGTGTACGTGGTGTCGGCGCTCTCCCACAGGGCGACGTAGCTGGCGTTCTCCGCCGGAACGGTGGTGGGCAGCTCGTCGACCTTGCCGTCGCCCTCGCCTTTTTCGTTCAGCTTGTCCCAGCCGGCGAAGCGGTAGCCGTGGCGGGTGGGGGTAGTGGCCACAAAGGGCGTGCCATAGCGGGCGTAGACGTGCTCAGAGCCGTAGCCGCCGTTGGCATCCAGCTTGACCTGATAGTAATTGCGGTCGTAGTAGCACTCGAACACAGTGGAGCCGTCCGCCGCCACCGCCTCGGGATAGTGATACAGCTTGGTGAAGCCGCGCGCCTGCTCCTCGTCCAGCTTCAGATCGTCATTGGCGATGATGGTGCCTGTCAGGGCGCTGCCCCGCCTGTAGAGGTTCACGTTCTCCGAGTACATGTCGTCGTGAATGTTCTGGAAGTAGTAGCGGACAGCGTAGGACACCGCGATGGCCTTGTAGTAGACGTTGACGGTGTAGGTCTCCCCGGTGTAGTCCGCCCCCACCGACAGAGCCAGACTCTGGGCGCTCTCTGTGGCCGCGCCGGGGTCGGTGGTATCCGGCTTCTCGGAGCTCCAGTAGGGTGCATAGCCCAGATAGGTGGGGGACAGCACCGTCTGGCTGTACGGCTCGCCGCCTTTGATCGTTGCGGAGAAGCCGGTGTAGATGGGCAGCTTGGTCACAGCGTCCAGATAGTTGACGGTGACGTTGATATACTCCGGAGCGCTGCTGCGGGCTGCCCGGCGCGGCGTGCGTCTGGGCGCGGCAGCCGCCGCGGATGTCTCCTGCGTCAGCTCGTCCCTCTGGCGGTTCAGAGCGGCGGCGTCCGCCTCCACATCGTAGGCGACGGTGACCTTGACGGGGTCGGAGGCGCTCTCGCCGCCCACCGCGCAGCGCACCATGGCGCTGCCCTTTTCCAGCGCGGGAGACACCATGGCATAGGTCAGCGTCAAGGACGCGGCGGTGGCGTCGTAGATGTTCACCCAGTCGCCGTCCAGCAGGATCTGCCACTGATAGTCCGTGTCGCCCGTCTCGCTGGCGGCCTCCATCGTGACGCGGCCGGACTGGGGCAGCGTCACCTGCGCCGTTTTTGCCCCGTTCACGGTGACGGTGACGGCGTCGGACGCGTCGCCCACCACGGTCAGGCCGCCGGGCAGCAGCTCCATAAACAGCACAAGCCCCAGCAGCAGCGAGAGCAGCCGCCGGAAGCTCATGGTTCGGTTATTGGTACATTTCTTCATTCGGCGTCACCTCCCGTTCAGCCGTTGACCCGCGCCCACGCGGTTTCCGCTGTGTCCCCGCCCTCCCGCTGCACGGCGGCCGCCTGCACGCGGATGCTCAGCGCTTTGGACAGCTCTTCCAGCTCCGTGCGGGTCATATCCTCCGATACGTCCACTGTACCGCCGGCGATCAACCCGGCATCCAGCACCGTGTTGGGCGCCAGCTCCCGATAGTAGACATTGTCCTGCAAATGCGTCCAGCCGTCGGCCACGCGCCAGGACAGGCTGTCGGCTCCGTAGGTATAGGTACGGTTATCCGCGCCCCGCGTCCAGCCGCCCTGTACCTCCGCAAAAACGTAGACAGCGGCCTCGCTGCCCTCGAAGCGGACGGTCAGGTCTTTTTGGGCGGCCACACCGGGCTGCACCTGCACGCTGCCGCTGTCGGTAACGGTCAGGTCGCCGAAGGTGATGACCCGTCCCTCGTCCTGCGAATGGGCGGAGGCCACATAGCGGGAGAAGGTCACGCCGGTGAGGGCAAAGGTGGCCACCGCCAGATACAGCAGCCATGCCCGCAGGGGCAGGCGGCGCTTATTCGGTTTTGCCAGCCTCTTGCCTGCCATAGTCTTCTCCTGTGTCGCGTTTCTTCTGTAATACGTCCGGTACCAGCACCAGAACGGGGATCATCAGCACCAGACACAGCGCGCCCAACGGCGTGCGCAGGAACCGCACCGCCGCGCCCGCGCCGTGAAGCGTCAGTACCACCCGTCCCAGCACATCGGCGGGCGGCACGGTGTCCGCATCGGCGGTGTTGTTGGCGTCGCCCTTTGTCCGATAGCCCTCCGCCGTCACCTCCGTGACGCGGTGGGTGGTGGTGTTGGCGCCGCTGCGGAACATGATGATATCCCCGGCGCTGTACGCCTCCTGCCGGTGTACGATCACCAGATCGTCGGCGCGGATGGCCGGCTCCATGCTGCCGGTGAGCACCACCGCCGAGCGATAGCCCAGCAGGGCGGGACTGTCGTTGTGAAAAAGTCTCTGCGCTGCCAGTGTGTACAGATTCGCCAGCAGCACCAGCGCCAGTGCCGCCACGATCACCCCTTGCACCGCCCTGATGACGGCACTTCCGATTTTTTTAGCCACGCTTGTGTCTCCTTTTTGTGTTTATGCCTGTGATAATAACGATCAGTGCCGCCGCGCCCGGCGCCAGCACATACCACACCGGGGAGAACTCGTCGCCGGTCTTGTAGTCGGGCTTTTCCGGGTCGATGACCGTGCCGCCGGAGCCGCCCTGATCGACGACGGTCAGATAGAAGCCCAGCTCCTCCACATCCGTGGCGGCGTTGCCCAGCGCCGTGTCCGCCGCGTCCTGCTCGGCGCTCACCTCAAACAGCCACGCCCACAGGACGGAAAAATCCTGCCGCTGGTTGCCGCCCACGGTGCCGCTGACGGCGCGCACCACCTGCCCCTTGTCCACCCCGTCGGGAAGGACGTAGGACGTTGTGTCGGCAAAAGCCTCGCCGGTAAGGGCGGAGGTCACCGGCAGGGCGGCGTTCGTCTTTTTCTCATAGAGCACGGCGGTGTAGCTCACCGTGCGCCCGGTGTTGTTTTTCAGCCGCACCACCGTTTCCCCCGCCGTGCCGGGGGCGATCACCTTCTGCCCGTCGGCGGCGTCCACGTTGTCGTAGCTGCGGCGGAACAGCTCCAGCCGCGCCGCGCCCTGTCCGTCCGTCTCCGTGGCGCTGTCCCACGTGAGCCGTCCGGTGGTGTAGGTCAGAATATGCTCCGGGCGGGTGCCGCTGCTGGCGTAGGTCACGCCCAGCGCCGCCGGAAGCAGGATAAGCTGGATGAGGAGCAGCGTCAGCACCACCTCCAGCCGATTGGTTTTTTCACGGAGGCTCATGCCGTCCCTCCCTTCCCCATCCGTTTTCCGGTACGCAGGCCGTCCGTCCGCCGCGCGGGCAGACCGCCTATATACCGGAGCTCCCGCCTGCCCGCAAGGGGCAGGCGGGTTCTCGATGCCGCAGGGAACAGGGGTGTTTCTCCGCGACCCGTACAGCAAATTGGTTAAGATAGATTAGTCGACCTGGGTGACGGTGGTGACAACCGTCAGCAGAATATCAGCAGCCTCGCCCTTAGCAGCCTGATCGCCCAGATAGGTGTCCTTTATATCACTGGCATCGTCATGATGGAACGGCCATTTCCAACTGACAGAAGGTACTTTATGATCTTCGGCAGTGAGGCTATCCAAAGAAGTTCCCGCCTTATACGTGGCACTGAAAGCATTAATTCTGTTCTCAACTTCCCTTCTCAGCGCCTCGGCGTCATCGAATTTAGTACCATCAACAATCACATTTCCCCAAGTCTGAGTTGCAGCGTCGTATTCGGGAATCTTAATCTGCAAGGGGCAGTAGAATTTACCATCTGCACCCTTCCAATTGTCGTTGAGGGTCAGCGTTGCTGCGTACTGCACCCGCACCGCTACCTCAGGGGTTCCAGTCAGAGTCATGCTGACCATGTTGCCCTCGGTTCCGGGAGCAACCAGCTTGCTACCATCCGAAGATACCACAGACTGAGCAATAGTTCCAACAACGCTCTTATCATCCGTTGCGTATTCGTTGGCGAACGTGGCTCCATTGGCGGTAATCTTCACACCAAACTTAGCAACACGGGCGCTGTCATCACCGCGACCGCTGGTCACATACTTAGCGAACGTGCCGCCCACGAAGCAGCTGGTCACCAGCACCAGAGCCAGCAGCAGGCCGGCCACGCGCATGGTCTTTCCTGTTTTCTTTGTTTTCATACGTTTCCTCCATTCTGCTCCGGCACTCCCCCGGAGCTGCGTTTTTTTATTTTCTGCGCCTCCCCAGACGCGGGTTTACAGATCATTCGGCGGGCTATGCTCTCCCGCCCTACAACTCCTCGCAATGACACGTTTCCGTAGGGGACGGCGTCCTGCAGTGGAGCGCAGCGGAACAAATGCCCTTGGGGTACGACGTCCCGCCCCTGTCATTCCGAGCCAGTGACCGATGTCACTGGCGTGGGAATCCGTTCCCCGTCATTCGGCGGGCTTTTCCGCCTTCAGCCGCTCCAGCTCCCGGCGCAGCTGCTCCTTCTCCTCGTCACCGGCGCGGGTCTCCCGGCGGCGGCGCAGGATATCCCACACCACGAAGGCGCACACCGGTACGCCGATGAAGATCACCATGCCCAGCGGCTTTTGCAGGAACAGCGCGAAGTCGCCCACCTTGGGAATACGGCCGCTGTACTGGCCGATGATCTGGTCGGCGCTGATAGGCTCGTCCTCGGTGTTGTTGGCGTCGCCCTTGGTGACGAATTCCGTCCGGTCGGCGCTGATGGAGACGATGCGGTGGGTGACGACGATGCTGCCGTCCATAAAGGCCACCACGTCGCCCACCTTCAGCTCGTCAATGTCGGCCTGCTTGGTGAAGATCAGGTCGCCCACCTCGATGTGATCCTCCGCCGTCCCGCTCATGGAGCCGGACAGCACCACCATGGGCGCCACGCCCAGCACGGTGGGCGGCGTCTCCGGGTGGAGGGTTCCCTTGACGATAATGATGATGTTGCACACCAGAAAGAACCCGAACACCACGCACAGCACCGCGCCGAGGATTTGCATCGCCGCGCCGCTTTTCTTTTTCTCTGTCATGTGTTTACCCCTTCCAAAATTATTTTTATATGGACGATCCATATATACACATGCCCAAATTGTCATTCCGCGCCGGTGCGCACCGCGACGCAAGTGCCCTTGGGGTACACACCGGCGCGGGAATCCGTTTTCCCCGGAAAAACAAAAAAACCGGCTGCAAAAGCACGCACCCTGCGGGTACGCCGTTTTTGCAGCCGGTCAATCATGCAGTCAGTCCTGTTTAGACACCTTGGCTTTGCGTCTCAGCCTTTCGGCTGATTTGCCAAATATTCGATTCTTTATAATTATATTCTCTTTATCGTGTTTCGTCAAACGTCATCTTGTATAAATTTTGTGGTATCCTTGCGTCGATTTTTGGCGAATACGCCTATTCCAGCTCCTCAAGCGCGGCCAGTACCCGCCGGTAGGCCGCCTCCGTCTCCGCCAGAAGCGCCTGCGCGCCGGACAGATCGCCGCGGCGCAGGCACTCCGTCATGTCCGATGCCAGCGCCCGCAGCCGCTCCAGCCCCAGATTGGCGGCCACGCCCTTCAGGGTATGCGCCGCGCGGAAAGCGGTCTGCACATCGCCGCGCCCCAGCGCTTCGGACAGCTGGGGAAACGAGTCGTCCAGCGGAAACAACCGCAGGAACCGCAGCGCATGATCCGCGCCGCCCAGGCGCGGCGCGGTCTCGGCGGCGGTGCCGCCGACAGCACGGTAGAATTGGTCAAGCGTCATGGCGCTTCCTCCTTATGCATTCCACGATGGTGCGCAGCATCTGCGCCGCGTCCAACGGCTTGGGAATATGCCCGTCCATGCCCGCCTCCAGACAGGCCGCCACGTCCTCGTCAAAGAGGTTGGCGGTCATGGCGATGATGGGGATATCCGCGTCGGGGCGCTCCATGGAGCGGATGGCGCGGGTGGCGTCCAGCCCGTCCATGACCGGCATCATCACGTCCATGAGTACCGCGTCCAGCTCTCCGGGCTTCGACGCGGCGAATGTCTCCACCGCCTCGCGGCCGTCCCGCGCCTGTACCACCTGCGCACCGGCGTCCTCCAGCAGATAGACGGCGATCTGGCGGTTCAGGTCGTTGTCCTCCGCCACCAGAATGCGGCAGCCCCGCAGGGACGGCAGCGCCGCAGGTATGGCCGCCGGCTCCGGGTCGGTACGGGGGCTGACAGGCATGCTGATCTCAAACCGCGTGCCCGCGTCACGGGCGCTGTCCACCCGGATGGTGCCGCCGTACCCGTCCACGATGCGCTTCACCACCGCCAGACCCAGTCCCACGCCTCCGGCGGTATCGTCGCGCACGGCGTTCTCCTGTGCGAAGGCCTCGAACATGCGCTTCTGGAACTCCTCGCTCATGCCCACGCCGTCGTCCTCGCAGATAAACGTCAGCCGGCAAATGCCGTCCGCGTCATAGGCGGTACGGAAGCGGCAGCGCACCTCGCCGCCGGGAAAGCTGTATTTGATGGCGTTGCCGATGATATTCTGGCATATCTGGCGCAGATACAGCGGGTTGCCCTGGAGCTCATCGCACGCCAGCGCCATCTCCGGCTCCGCCAGCGTCACGCCCTTGGCCTCCGCCTGCGCCCGCGCCAGCAGCATGACCTCATCCAGCTCCGTTGACAGGCGATAGGGCATGGTCACGGAGGCAGTTTCCTTCCGGCTCAGGCGATTCAGCGTCAGGACGTCGTTGACCAGCGCCAGAAGATAGCGCGCGGCGGTCTGCGCCTTCTCGCGGCAGTCCTGCACCCGCTTCCGGTCGTCCGGGCTGCGTCCGATGATCTCCAGCATGCCCATGATGATGTTGATGGGCGTGCGGATATCGTGGCTCATGCTGCGCAGGAAGTCCGTCTTAGACTGATCCGCCGCGGTCGCCCGCTGCACCTCCGCCTCCAGCTGCCGCTGGTAGATCTTCTCCCGGCGCTTGCGCTCCTGATCGGCGCCCATCAGAAGCAGCAGCATCACCACCACCGCCGCCGCGTATACGCCGAAGACGGCGATGACCGCGTTGCGGCTTCGGGCGAACACATAGCTCTTCGCCATAAATACATACAGGCGGTAGTCCCGATACAGGCCGCGCACGCCGAGAAACGCTTCGTTGGTGTCGATCCGTGTCATGGCGCTGCCGCCGCCGGACGGAGAGCTGTTTTTACGGCGGTACTTATACGGCGAGACGGCGGCCCAGCTGGGTGCGCGGTTTGCCATGCCCGCCGCCACGGTGCGCACCCGGCTGCACCGCGCACGGCTGGCACTGCAGAAGCTATTGAAGGAGGGCTGACCTATGACCGAACTGGAACGCTGGATGAACGACCACCCGCCGCTGGCAGACGCCCTGACGGCGGCTGAAACCGCAGCACTGCGCCAAAAAGTACTGGCGCGCCGCCCAAGGCTGCATGCTTTGCGCGGCTGGCGGCTGGCAGCTGCGGCGGCAGCGCTCTGCTTAGTGGCCGCGGGCGCGGTGGTGCTGGGGCTTTTCCACCCCATGAGCGCCGCCAACGAGACGAACGCACTGGTGCAGAAGTACGGCGTGGTGCTGGACGAACCGCTGACCGCCGAGATCAACGGCCGCACGGTCAGTGTAAAGGCGCTGCTGCGGGGGCAGTACACGCTGCGGGTGCTGTACGATGTGGACAACGCCCAAGGGATGGAGCCAAACGATTTGGTATGGGACACCGGTGCGTTTTACCTGCGTGCAGCGGACAACAGCGGCGACAAGCGGCTCTATATTGCAAGCAACGCACAGGTAGGGCCATGTTATGGGTACGCCATTGGTTCGTGGGCAACGCGCAACGCGGTCAGCGAAGGCGACGTTCTCTCCTGCTATGTGGATATTCCATTGACCCAGACGACCACCGACACGCGAACGCTGTATATCTGCGATTTGACAAATTACAAGGCCTCTGCGCATGTTAAGGTCACGCTGCCCGACATGGCTGAAGCAGTGACGATAAACGTAAAGAAAACCATCACGCTGAAGGGCGGCCACTGGTTCCATTATGATATGACCGATGAAGAGGCTGCTGAATATCCCGACGCAACGTTTGACATTCAAGAGGTTCGTATTGAACCGCTGGTGGTCAGCGTCATCGGCAAGAATCACGGCAGTCTGCCGCTGGGCGGGACCTCGCGGTACGATGTGCAGTCCCGCGTGAAGCTGTTCCGCGCTGACGGCACGGAACTGACCTACGGCTGGGACGGAGAGTTTTACCAAGGCTTTTATGGCCGCGTGAGAAAATCTTCCGGTCAGAGCGCTCTGCGGGTGAACACCTACAACTTGATCGACCCCGAGGCCGTGGCGTATGTCGAGATCGACGGAGAGAGGTTTGAGGTGGAGTAAACGCGGCAAAAGCCCCTCCGGCCATCGCTGACGCTCGGCCACCTCCCCTGTAAGGGGCGGCTTGTTGCGCGGGCGAAGCCCGCGAGAAAGGCTCCTCACGAAGTGGGGTGACTCCCCGCTGCGCGGGGAGATGTCGCGGAGCGACAGAGGGGTCCGGGTCCGAAGGACTGGCCGAGCCTGCGAGGCCTGAGGGGCTTTTGCAGGTTTGCGGGGGCACCCCGTTGACGGGATGCCGTGGTGAACTTTGCCCTCATCAGTCGCCTGCGGGCGACAGCTTCCCCCGCAGGGGAAGCCAAAAGCGCCCCCGCGTGGCTACTGCCGCGCGGGGGCGCTTGTTCATATTCTTATCAGCCGAACATGTTGATCAGGATACCGGCCGCAACAGCGGAGCCGATAACACCGGCAACGTTGGGACCCATGGCGTGCATGAGCAGGTAGTTGCGGGGGTTGTATTCCTGGCCGACTTTCTGGGAAACACGGGCGGCCATGGGAACAGCGGAAACACCGGCGGAGCCGATCAGCGGGTTAATCTTGCCGTGGGTGACAACGCACATGATCTTGCCCAGCAGAACGCCGCCTGCGGTGCCGACACCGAAAGCAACAATGCCCAGAACAATGATCTCAACGGTCTGGATGTTCAGGAAGGTGGCGGCGTTGGTGGTGCAGCCGACAGAGAAGCCGAGGAAGATCGTGATGATGTTCATCAGCTCGTTGCCGGCGGTCTTGGTGATACGCTCGACAACGCCGGACTCCTTCATCAGGTTGCCCATCATCAGGCAGCCGACCAGAATGGCGGCGTCAGGCAGGGTCAGGGCGACAATGATGGTGATGATGATGGGGAAGAGGATCTTCTCGGTCTTGGAGACGCGGCGGGGGGCAGTCATGACGATCTGACGTTCTTTTTCCGTTGTCAGTACCTTCATGATAGGCGGCTGGATAACGGGCACCAGCGCCATGTAGCAGTATGCAGCGACCGCGATGGAACCCAGCAGATGCGGGGCCAGCTTGGTGGTGACATAGATGGCGGTGGGGCCGTCCGCGCCGCCGATGATGCCGATAGCGCCGGCCTCCTGATTGGTGAAGCCCAGAATCTTAGCGCCGACAAAGGTGAAGAAGATGCCCAGCTGTGCGGCAGCGCCCAGCAGCAGGCTGGACGGGCGGGCGATCAGCGGCTCGAAGTCGGTCATCGTACCGATGCCGAGGAAGATCAGCGGCGGATAGATGCCAAGCTTGACGCCCAGATAGATGTAGTCGACCATACCGCCGGAGGAGCCGAGCAGCGCCCAGTCGATGTGGTTGGTCGAGTTGATGAAGATGTCCATGTGGAAGATGCCGTCAAGGGGCAGGTTGGTCATCAGCATGCCGAAGCCGATGGGCAGCAGCAGCAGCGGCTCAAACTGCTTGACGATGGCCAGATACAGCAGCACGCAGGCCACTGCCAGCATGACGGCGTACTTCCAGCCGCCCTCGGTGAAGAAGATCTGTGCCCAGCCGGACTTTGCGAAGATCTCCGCAATATTGGTAAAAATCGCACCCATTTCCGTACCTCCTTACATAAAGGGCGTGGTATGCTCGCGCACGCCTGCGTCACCCCATGCGCCGCGGCGGGAGCCGGCAGCGGGCTTGGAAACGCGCTTGATGCCGCGGATCACGGCATTGCCGCCGCACACAGAGGCCACGGCAGCGGAGATGGCGGCGATGATCTCGCCGGGGATGGAGCCGTTGTCAGCCTTGGCTGCAGGGGCAGCGGGCTTGGCGGCAGGGGCAGCCTTGGCAGCGGAGGCCGCAGGGGCCTTGGGCGCGGCAGGCTTGTCGTTCTTCTTATTGTTGATGTTGTCGAAGATCTTGCCTTCCAGCGTGATGATAAGGCACAGGGCCACCAGCATCGCGAAAACCAGTGTAATGCTGGTCAGAACAACGGTGCCGTCGCTGGCTTCCAGGGCAAGCAGAGCTAGGTTGGGCATGGATGATCCTCCTTTAGATGGTGAAGCCTTAGAAAAAGGCTATTTGATGATATTA
>OIXU01000770.1_pt1 | contig 10886 bp, 7 predicted proteins | sample 1587921 | NCBI WGS metagenome assembly OIXU01 (sample SAMN03283238) | human gut metagenome | biome: human-associated habitat; material: feces | host: Homo sapiens | place: Peru | collected 2012
TTTCCGCCGCCCAGCTGCGGCAGCTCATGGGCACCGTGCGGGAGAATTTTGACCTTGCCAAGGTCGTAGAATATACGGTGGAGGCGGGACGCCCGGACTGCACCGACGCCGAAAAGCTGGCGGTGATCAAGGAATACGGGGCTACCCGCATCTCCATCAACCCTCAGACCTTTTCGGATCAGGTGCTGGCAAACATCGGGCGCAAGCACTCGGCACAGGACATTCTGGACTGCTACGCACAGGCGCGCCGTGCAGGACACCGGGACATCAACATGGACCTCATTGCCGGACTGCCGGGAGATACGGTGGAGAGCTTTGAGCGCAGCCTGCGGCAGGCGATCGCACTGGAGCCGGAAAACATCACCGTCCACACCCTGACCCTCAAGCGTGCCTCCCGCATCGTCATGGAGGACCAACAGGAAAACGACTACGCCGACGTGGCGGCAATGCTGGAAAAATGTCAGCTGCTGGCACAGGCAGGCTATCGTCCCTACTACCTCTACCGGCAGAAGAATACCCTGCAGAATCTGGAAAACGTGGGCTGGTGCAAGCCGGGTCACGAAGGATATTACAACATCTACATTATGGAGGAAGTCCAAACCATTCTTTCTGCCGGCGCCGGCGGCAGCACCAAGCTGGTGGCGGAAGGCGGCAGACGGATGCAGCGCATCTTCAATTTCAAGTACCCGAATGAGTATATCCAGCGCTTTGCGGAGGTACTGGACCGAAAAAAAGGAGTGGCTGATTTTTATGATCACGATCTGGGTTCCGAAACGACTGGTTGAGATCGATCTGTACAATGTTGCTGCCCGCAGCCCCCGGGAGCTGGCACAGTTCAGCGAGGAAAGCTATAACCGCCGGGTGAACTATGCGGCGCAGAAGATCCGTGGCTCCGGCGCAAAGATCGTCATGCTTACAGGACCTTCCGCCAGCGGCAAGACCACCTCGGCGCACTGCATTGCCAGAGCGCTGGAACAGCAGGGCACCCCGGCACAGGTGGTAAGTTTGGACAACTTCTTCAAAGGGGCAGAGTTTTATCCCAAGATGCCCGATGGCACGCTGGATTACGAAAACCCCGATACCCTGGACCTGCAGCTCATCAAGCAGTGCCTGCGGGAGCTCAGCGAGACCGGCAAGACCACCCTCCCCGTCTACGATTTCAGCGCCGAAAAGCGGTCGGATCAGGTGGAGCCGGTGGACCTGCAGGGCGGCGTCTGCATCGTGGAGGGCATCCACGCTTTGAACCCGGAGCTGACCGGGCTGGTAAAGGGAGACGACATCTACCGGGTCTACGCCGGTCTGCGGGAGGAGTACTGCATCGATGGTCGCCGGGTCATCAATACCCAGGATATCCGTCTGTGCCGCCGGACCCTGCGGGATGCCTCCACCCGGGGACGCAGCCCGGAAAAGACCCTTGCCATGTGGGAGCGGGTGCTGGACGGCGAGACCCGGTATATCAAGGGCTTCAAGAGCAGCGCAGATTTCCTGCTGGACACCTCCTTTACCTACGAGCTGGGTCTGATCTCCCGGCTGCTGGGCATCGTCCGCCGTCAGTTTACGCTGGAGGGGCACAATGCCGAACTGTGGGACGAGACCGCCCGCCGGTTTGAGCATGTGGCGCCGCTGGAACTGGAGCTGCTGCCTGCCGGCAGTATGCTGCGGGAGTTCTATGGGGGCAAAGTGTGAGCAGCCCCAAGATATAGGTAAAATGCGAAAATTCTGTTTCCAAACCTGCACCAAACTGTAAAAAATGCGACAGCTTCGTTGCAATTGCATGGTGGGTGCGCTATAATGAAACCATGATACCCGGGCGCACAAGGCGCGCCCCAGATCGCTGAGTATGCTGATAAAAGAGAGGTGTCTGTTATGGATTTCAACAAGATCAAGGAAATGGGTCTGGAATATGCCGAAAAAGGCAAAAATGCAGCAATGGATCTGGCCGAACGCGGCAAGACGCAGGCAAAGATCGTGAACGAGCAGACCAAGCTCGCCCGCGCACAGCGCCAGCTGGGTGCGCTGGTGTACAGTCTGGCCAAGGGCAACGAGGAGAACCAGCCCCTTGTGGATAAGTACATCGAGATGATCGATGCCATCGAAAAAGATCTGGCCGCTCTGCGTGAGAGCATCGGGACGCCCGCAGCGGAAGCTGCCCCGGAACCCGAAGCACCGGCGGAAAGCGTGACCATCGAGTTCCCCATCGACGCACAGCCTGCTGCGGAGGAAAAGAAGACCTGCCCGCAGTGCGGCGCTCCGGTCTCGGACGATGCACTGTTCTGCAACAAGTGCGGCGCGCAGCTGTGACCTGAAATTGAAACAGCCCGAAGCGGGCGGTGTCCGTGCGGGATACCGTCCGTTTTTGTGCCAAAGTGTGAAAAATCTGGAAACATTTGGAGCGAAAAACCGGAAAATGCGCTTGTCCCCTTGAAAAATGGCGAATTCTGCGATACAATAAAGCCCTACTTTTGGAGCAGAAGGGAGCGTTTGCCCATGCTGGACTGGCCGGAGCGGGAGCATTATACGGCAGAGGACCTCATCGAGATCCTCCGCATCCTGCGCGACCCCGAAACAGGCTGTCCGTGGGACAAGGTGCAGACGCACCAGTCCATCCGGAAAAATTTTCTGGAGGAAACGTATGAGGCACTGGAAGCCCTGGATGCAGACGACCCCGCGATGCTGCGGGAAGAGCTGGGCGATGTGCTGATGCAGGTAGCCTTCCATGCCGTCATGGAGGAGGAGCGGGGCCGGTTCGATTTTGAGCAGGTCTGCCGTGAGGTGTGCGAGAAGCTGGTGTTCCGTCACCCGAACATCTTTGCCTCCTCTGCGGCGGAAAATGCCGGTATAAACAGCTGGGATGCGCTCAAAAATAAGGAAAAGGGACGCACTACCCTTGCGGACGAGCTGGCCACCGTGCCCGCTACGCTGCCCGCGCTCATGCGGGCGCAAAAGCTGCAAAAGCGTGCCGCCGGGCATGGCCTTGGGCAGCAGGATGCAGCCGCAGCGCAGCATCAGCTGGAAGCCGCCGTGCAGGACTTTGGCAAGGCAGAGGACGCCGCAAAGCAGGAAGCCGCAGGCCAGCTGCTGTTTGCAGCGGTGAACGCCGCCCGGCTTGCAGGGGTGGATGCAGAGGAAGCGCTGACCTTTGCATCCAAGCGCTTTGCACAGCAGTGTCTGGAACAGGAACAAAGCGGTACTCAGGTCGAATGACCTGCTCCGATAGAACGAGAGAATTTAAGACAAAAATCAGATGGAGGCAAATAATATGACCAAGACCGACTTGATCGCACAGGTTGCGGCAAACACCGAAATGAGCAAGAAGAGCGCAGAGCAGGCTGTCAACGCCGTTTTTGAGGCACTGGGCAGTCACAACAAGATCAGCTTCACCGTCACCACTTCCAACAAATGGGATAAGTTTGGTATCTCTATGGTTCGTGGCTCTGACTCTAAGAAGTATTACACCATGGTTGTCAACCCAGAGGATGAGAACAACCGCAAGGTAAACTTTGAGGAGCAAGGCGTAGAGGGTAAGGGCTTCATTGCCGGAATTGATGGCTACGTGTTTGCCCGTCCTGCCGACAATGTGTACAACGTCACCATCTATACCGACAACAGTATCTGTGTGATGTACATCAATGATGTTTGCAGCTATACCAACCGTATCTATGGCATTCAGAAGAACTGTTGGAGTATCAATAGCTATAATGGCGCCAACGTCAAGATTAGCAATCTGAAGATCAGTCAGTATTAATTGAGAAAGTAGATCAGACACATCGTTTTTCAAAACACCATAACTTTGCGAGGCTCATCTCCCTTTTTGGGGGATGGGCCTTTTTCGTTTTTTTAGGAATCTTCCCCATTTACGAAAATGAGAATGAAAAAATACAGCTACATGAACTCATATTCGGAAGGTTAGGAGCAGAGTTCTGAATGGACTTCAATCAATACGGGGAACTACTCATCCCATTCCTCGAATTCCAATTCCAGTTCCTTGTACTCGGGTTTGTGGGTGCTGTTCTCATGGTCTTCTTTCTTGGCTTCTTCGCTTGTGGAATTGCTCACTGAGAGGCCAATGAGGCGGATGGGGTGGGCGGAGGAATACTCCACCTGCTTGAGCAGAAGTTTGGAGAGAGGCAGTATGTCGGCCTTGCTCTTCAGAATCTTGTCTTGCGAGATGCTTCTTGTTATCTGGGTGAAGTCGGCAAACTTGATTTTCAGGGTGAGGGTGCGGCCTTCGAACTCGCTGCGTTCTATGCGGGTAAGCAACTCCAGGACGGTGTGATAGAGTTGTATGATGACGGCAGAGGGAGTGTATATATCCTCTAAAAAAGTCTGCTCGCATCCCACAGACTTCCTTTCGCGATACGTAACGACGGGGCGATTGTCGATGCCACGTGCAAAATGGTAGAAGACATGACCAGCCTTGCCAAAAACCTCGACGAGATGCTGTTCTGAAACCTTACGCAGGTCGGCTCCGCGGTAAATGCCCATGAAGTGCATCTTCTGCAGAGTCTTCTTGCCTACGCCCCAAAAATCCTCTACGGGTAGCTGGGCGATGAAATCGAGCGCCTTGTCGGGATGAATGGTGCAGATACCATCAGGTTTACGATAATCAGAAGCCACTTTGGCGAGAAACTTGCAGTAGCTGATGCCAGCCGAGGCGGTGAGTCCGGTTGCCTCCTTGATACGGGTTTTGATTTCTTTGGCGATATCCACCGCCAGTTCTATCCCTTTCTTATTCTGTGTTACATCAAGAAAGGCTTCATCTATGGAGATGGGTTCGATGAGGTCGGTATATTCCTGGAATATCTGATGTATCTGATGGGATATTTTAGCGTAATAATCATGCCGGCAGGGCACGATGATGAGATTAGGGCAGCGCTGCTTGGCCTGAGCGATGGACTGTGCAGAATGCACGCCCCATTTCCGAGCTTCATAGCTGGCGGTAGAAACCACACCACGAGGTCCGTCGAAGCCAACCGCTACCGGTTTGCCCCGAAGTTCCGGATTGTCTCTTTGCTCTACCGCAGCAAAGAAGGCATCCATGTCGATATGTATGATCTTTCGCTCAGTCATTCTTGCCTTATTTTTCCCAAAAGTACAAAAAAGATGCGTTTCCACAAAATCTAAGCTGTTTTTTATTGTTCGTTAACGTTTTGGGGTATTAGCCTACATGGTCCATCGAAACAGGCTGCGTTGAGCATCGCAAGTACTTGCGTTAGCCAACGAAGCTATCTGTGTCAGCTTCCGGAGTCGTCTCCGATAGCTTTCGGAGTCGTCTCCGTTAATTTAACGAGTCGTCTCCGATAGCTTACGGAACCACTTGAGTAAGCTGAACCAAACACTTGACCTCACTGATTCAAGCACTTGATCTCACTGATTCAAGCACTTGAACTCATTAGCTCAAGTACAATCATGACACGCTCTTAATAGTTTGTAGTGATCTATATGACTCCCTTTGCCTGAAATAGAAAAGAGTTAGTTAAGAAGTAGAAAGTAGCAGAAAAGTATGAAATTCCGTTCATGTAATAGTAATTATGTTACAATGAACGGAATTTTTTATTCGATGAAATGATTTTTTAAGCCGCTGTTCAGACCTTTATGTATTTTTGCAGCAGAAATCAAAACATTAACGCTAACAAATTAAACATTTAAAGTATGAACAACTTATTAAATGGAAAGAGCGCAGCTATGATGCTTGCACTTTCATTGGTAAATGTTACAGCAGCTTTTGCACAGGATGATAATTCAAGTGCTAAGGAAGAGGGTAATCGTAATGTGATGCTCAATGCAGCCAGTGCGAATGGTCCTCGTGAGATTCAGATAGGCTTGCCTTCTGCCGATGTCAACGTTTTGGAGAATGGTTTGCCTGTTACTTACGCAACCAATCCTCATTCTGTCAATACCATCTGGCGTGGTGATGCAAGTTTGAGCCATCAGGGATTGCTCAAGATTGCAGAGACAGCTATCACTACCGGTAATATCGGTTATGCCGTGAACTCTTTCACCCAGAAGGGACAGAAAGGATTCAATGGTACGCTGAACTATAAGAGCAATCACTTCGGATTGCAGGAATTCTCTTTGAATATGAATGGCGATTTGGGAAGCGACTGGTACTACAGCTTTAACATGTATCAGGATTTCGACCCAGGAACCTTCAAGATCAAGTCAACTCCTTATCAGGACCGTACCCAGATTTACAAGGCGCTCCTTACCAAGAAGTATAACGGCAATCGTGGTGAGTTTACTGCCATGTATAGATATGCCAACAGCCATAGCGTATATAACTACGCAACCCAGAGTGCCCCATTTATCTATGTAGGCGATGGAAGCGTGAAGGAGTATGGAGATTTCAAGCTCGGAACTACCTCTTATCTTCCTGTAGATAATGATATGACCTATCGTGATATGCGTACTGGTGAGTTGAAGCAGACTTCTCTCTATGATGCCTGTCTGAACAAGACAAGCGAGGTAACCCTGATGAACAACTACCGTTTTGACAATGGCTTGAACTGGAAGGCTACCTTGAAGTACGATCATTCTCGCGGTGCTTTTGTATTCCAGTCACCAATGTCTATCATCGATTTGAAGAGCGATGCCAACAAGGGCGTATATAAATATATGTATCGCGACATCAACGGACAGACTAAGGCTTACGATGGTCAGTATGTTCAGACCCGTATGTCCTGTCTCAATGCCGGTAAGATTGACGAGGCTCTTTTCACCACCGAGCTCAGCAAGAAATTCAGTACTTCCACCTTCCGTCTTGGCGTGAATGAGTGGTTCTACCATATCGATTATTGCTCAAATACAACCATGTATGACCAGAGTGTACCTGCTGATGGAAGTTATGCCCTGCGAGTTTGGGATGCAAACCTGCGCGACAGCTACTTCTATGATTTCAACAAGAACGCCTCTGAGTATTACAAGGGAAGCGAAAACAAGCTGGCTCTCTACTTCACTCACGATTGGGATGTCACCAACAAGTTGAATCTCTACTATGGTGCCCGTCTGGAGTGGCAGAAGCTGAAGGGTGAAAACGCAGCAGTGAAGAATGCAAAGGGTGAATTCGTAGGCCGTTTTGCCGATTACCATCTCGGTGCTACGGCAGCAGATGGAACCAAGATTGCACCAGTAGATTTGAGTTACAACTGGTTGAACTACGATTTCTCTGTAGCAGCAACTTATAAGTTGACCGATAACTTCGGCTTCACTGGCGATTTCACTTACATCGTTCAGCATCCTAAGTTCGAGGCTTTTGCCCCAGCTACATTGCCAAATACGGATAAGATTTCTGTGCCACTCGGTCGTGCAGGTATCTACTACAATAACTCATGGTTGAGTTTGACATCGTTGTTCTCTTACATCTCAAAGACCAACAACAACTCAACTCTGAACTTGCAGCATGGCAGTGAGATCAAGGCAGCTCCTTTGACTTACGATATCCAGACATGGGGATGGACAACCGACGCTGTGGCTCATCCATTCAAGGGATTCGATTTCCACTTCCTCTTCACTTATCAGAAGCCAACCTACAAGAAGTATGAAACCAGCATCACCTTCAACGATGGTTATGTTGGCAAAATCAACGCCACTGGCAATATCGTAGCAGAGATTCCTCAGATTCTCATCGAGTTGGATCCAAGCTACATGATTACCAAGGACATCAAGCTCTGGACCAGCTTCCGTTACTTCAGCAAGACCTACGCCAACATCAACGAGGCATATTACTTCAATGGTCACTGGGAGACTTTCGGAGGTTTGAACTGGCAGGCAACCAAGCGTCTGGCTCTCGGCTGCACCGTAGTCAACTTCCTCAACCAGACTGGTGCCAAGGGTAGTATCGCAGGTGCCGAGCTGATTACCAAGGATGAGGCTAAGGGAATCAAGAACCAGATAATGACGGGTAGCTATCTCCGTCCATTCACGGTTGAATTCACAGCTTCGCTTAAATTCTAAGCGCTTTAATTTTCAATACATATAATCGACAGCTCCTATATATAATTAAGGTATAGGGCTGTCGATAATAACGAAAACAATACTACATATCAATAGATATAAACAATAACAATTAACAATAGTTTTACAATGGAAACAAACAAAATGATGAAGGCTGCCTGCCTCATGTTGATGGCATCAGCTACAACTTCTGCCTTTGCACAGAAGATGAATATCGAACACAAGGGTGATACTACTATCATCAAGGTGGAGAATCCTACCAAGTATCTTCTTCTCCCTATCCAGGAAGAGAAGGATGAGGCTCAGGTTTTGCTCGATACAGGTTCTAAGGATGATACCTGGATGGACGTTCGCCTGGCTCAGAATGGTTCTGATTACTATGTGCCTTTTGCTTTGGGCAAGGATAAGACTGCTACCGTCAAGATTCTTGGTCTGAAGAAGGATGCTTTGGCACTCAACTTGCTCAAGCTCAGCGATACATTCGATACTACCAACACCGATTACTATCGCCCATCTTATCACTTCACTCCGCTCTATGGTTGGATGAACGACCCTAACGGAATGGTGTATAAGGATGGTGAGTATCATCTCTATTTCCAGTATAACCCATACGGAAGCAAGTGGGGCAACATGCACTGGGGACATGCCGTAAGCAAGGACCTGGTTCATTGGGAGCATCTCGATCCAGCCATCGCCCGCGACCCTGTAGGCCATATCTTCTCAGGTAGTTCTGTGGTAGATAAGAAGAATACTGCCGGTTTTGGCAAGAATGCCATCATCGCCATCTATACCAACAACAGCGTGAACCACGATGAGGTGCAGTGCATCGCCTACAGCAACGATAACGGTCGTACTTTTACCAAGTACGAGGGCAACCCAGTGTTGACTCCATTCGACGGTTTGAAGGACTTCCGCGATCCTAAGGTGTTCTGGTATGAGAAGGGAAAGTGCTGGTATATGATTGTTTCTGCCGATAAGGAGACCCGTTTCTATAAGTCAAAGAACTTGAAAAAGTGGACTTATGTAAGCGCTTTCGGCAAAGGATTGGGTCAGCAGCCATGCCAGTATGAGTGCCCAGACTTCTTCCAGTTGCCTGTAAATGGTGATAAGAAGAAGATGAAGTGGGTGATGACGATGAATATCAACCCTGGCTGCTGGTTTGGTGGCAGCGCTACCGAGTATTTCGTAGGCGATTTCGATGGCAAGAACTTCACTTGTCCTGATGCCCACGATGTGAAGTGGCTCGATTGGGGTAAGGATCATTACGCCACCGTTACCTTCTCTAACACAGGCGACCGAGTATTGGGAATCACCTGGATGAGCAACTGGCAGTATGCCAACCTCACTCCGTTCAAGCAGAATCGTGGTGCCAACGGTTTGCCAAGAGAGTTGAAGCTCTACGAGAAGAATGGCAAGTACTATATTTCAGAGGATGTAGCTCCTGAGGTATATGCCTTGAGAAAGGATACCAAGGATTTGGCTGATGCTTCTGTTGCTGATGCCAAGGATCTGAAGGGTGTTGCAGCCAATATGAATGGTGCTTTCGAAATCGAGGCCGATGTAACTCCAGATGCCAACGGCATTGCCGGTATTGAGATTTCAAACAACAAGCGTGAGCGCACCCTGATTTATTTCGATATGAAGCAGGGCAAGGTGGTTATGGATAGAACAGAGAGCGGTTTGACCGATTTCGGCAAGCAGGCAGTTCCTCACGATATCGAGTTGGCTTGGGACAAGCAGCGTGCAGCTGAAGGCAAGGAGCCTGCCCGCATAGCCAATTCCATCAACTACAAGAATGATTTCGCTCTCGCTACCTGGGCTCCATTGAGTCTTTGCGAGGATGGCAAGAAGACCTATCATGTAGATATCTTCGTAGATAAGTCATCTGTTGAGCTCTTCGTTGATGGCGGTCGCATCGCCATGACCAACCTCGTTTTCCCTGTAGCTCCATACGAGAATGTGAAGCTCTACACCCAGGGTGGCAAGGCTGAATTCAAGAATCTGAAGGTTCACAAACTTGGTTTGTAAAATCTTTTATATGATAGAATAGTTAATGTTAATAGTAAGGAGTCGCAACTTGAAAATATTTTGGGTTGCGACTCTTTTTTTGATAAAAAATGATGGGCGTTTCAAAAAGAATTAGTATTTTTGCGCTCATAATAAATACAACTATTGATGGAAAGACTTTATAAAAACTTAACTATACTATTTTGTATGATTCTTCTTCTAGGTTCTTGCACCCAGAAGAATGTGGTGATAGGTGTGTCGCAATGTTGTGGCGGACTTTGGCGCGAGAAGGTGAATAATGAGATGCGACTGGCGCAGTATCAATATAAGAATGTGGATTTGCTGTTTACTACTGCAGAGAATGACGGGCAGCGCCAGGCTCGTCAGATAGACAGTATGATAGCCAGGAAGGTAGATTTAATCGTTGTTGCTCCTGATAACGTGAATGATGTAACACCTGCCATCGAGCGAGCTTATCGTGCGCATATCCCGGTTATTCTCTTCGACAGAAAGGTAACGACACCCCATTATACAGCTTCCATCGGTGGCGATAATGTAGAAGCGGGTAGGGAAGTAGCCCGCTTTCTGGCAAGGAAACTGGATGGGAAAGGTACCGTCTTGGAGATTACGGGCTTGAAGGACGCTTCTCCTGTCATCGAACGCCATCGTGGTTTCCACGAGGTGATGAAGAATTACCCGGGAATCAAGGTGGTTACCTTGGATAGCAACTGGACGTTGGAGCGTGCCCAAGAGTTGATGAAGCAATATCTGGATAAGGGCGGACATGGGGATGGCGTGGTACGTCAGTTGTCCGTAGATTTGAAAGAACGCTATCCGAAGATGGGTCTTTCACCACGACAGCTTTGGAACATGAAGAAGTTTTATCTTCGTTATGCAGGGCACGATGAAAAAGTGCTACGCGCCGT
>OIXU01000775.1_pt1 | contig 10833 bp, 8 predicted proteins | sample 1587921 | NCBI WGS metagenome assembly OIXU01 (sample SAMN03283238) | human gut metagenome | biome: human-associated habitat; material: feces | host: Homo sapiens | place: Peru | collected 2012
CGGGTCAACTTTGGAGATGAACAGGCAAGGGATCAGGAGGAGGATCATGATGACGAGCCAGGAAAGGGCGTCAGCGGCAAGCACCGCAGGTAAATTGAGGTGTACCGGTACGAACGGCACGAAATAGTTCTCCGGATTCAGTTTGATGAGGTGAGTCCATTTCTGGATCCCGCACAGAAGCAAAGCCACACCGTTGCCGACCAACATTCCGCGGAAGACAATCACGGAAGCGACCCTCAGGAATACCTTCGCAATGGCTTTATCGGTCATTCCCAAAGACTTGAGTGTTCCGATTGTGGATATGTTCCTGAACAGCATTATCAACAGGCCTGAAATCATGTTGAATCCGGCGACTGTGGTCATCAGGACAAGGATGAACAGCACGTTGAAATCTATAAGGTTCAGCCAGTCGAAAATCTGGGGATAGCGGCTGATCACGGAAGTAGCGATCAGTGTGTCATCATCCTCCCCGGTCTTCTCCAATGCGATATGTCCCACCTTGTCAGTGACGGCACGCATTCCGGCATCGGTCTTGGCATCAGGCTCCAACGTCAGCTCCAACACGGAAGCCTCATCGGAAGACCATCCGTCAAGTCTCTGGAGATCAGCGATGTCAGCAAGAACGACAATATTATCGGTGCCGTCCATAACTCCTTCATAGACATCGATAATGTTAAAGTTTCGTACCTTGACCTTTTCTCCGACAAAGTAAGTCAGAAGTTTGTCGCCAACCTTCAAGCCAAGCATATCAGACAACCTGATCGGAATCGAGACACCGAGTCTCACTGTGTCGGATTCAGATTTCTCACGCGGAGTTCCTTTGAACAGAACGCCGTGGATGCTTTCGCCTTTCTTGACGATTCCAGCGCGATAGACAGCCGGAGTGATATCCTTTACTTCCGGAATCGCCTCTATGTCAGGTATAAAACTTTGTTTGATCGAAATCGGGGATGCCTCGCTGATGTAGTTCATATCCATCGGCATCAGCTGCACATCGCCCGTAAGATCGGAAATACCGTCCCGGATCTCGTTCCTGAAGCCGGACGAGACGGAGACGGAAACAATCATAATGAGGAAAGAGACAGCGATGGAGACCATCGCTATCCTTCCTCCGAAACGGAGGCGTCCGGCTATGAACCTTGACGCGTCCAAAAAATTATTCCTTTATGAATATGCTTGTGCCAGGACAGGCCACTGAAGCCGCTTCACAACTTCCGGATAATCGCTAATGAATATTCCAGACCTATCCCGATTGAAACTTTTACCAGATGTGAACCCTTTCGCTTTCCGGCCGCCACATCGGATCGCCTTCCTTGATGCCGAAAGCGTCGAAGAACGTCTGGAAGTTCCTCAGAGACACGTTGACTCTGTTCACGGCAAGAGAATGGACATCGAGTTTCGTAAGGCGCACCTTCTCCTCGTCGGTAGCGTTCTGCGCCCAGATCGCACCGTAGGAAAGGTAGAACCTCTGATCCGGGGTGAAGCCGTCGATCAGGCCGATGTTCTTTCCGGCGATGGCGTTCCGCATCGCCGTGTAGGAGATGCTGAGTCCGCCGTGATCCCCGATGTTCTCACCGAGGGAGAGCTGGCCGTTGGCATGGACTCCAGGGACGATCTCAACCTCGTCGAACTGGGCCACAAGCACCTTGGCCTTGGCGTTGAACTTCTCGGCATCCTCCGCCGTCCACCAGTCGGCCATATTCCCGTCCTTGTCGAAGAGTCGTCCCTGGTCGTCGAATCCGTGGGACATCTCGTGACCGATCACGACTCCGATTCCGCCGTAGTTGACGGCGTCGTCAGCGTCGGCGTTGAAGAACGGAGGCTGGAGGATCGCCGCAGGGAAGCAGATCTCGTTCGTCGTAGGGTTATAGTAGGCGTTGACTGTCTGAGGAGACATTCCCCATTCGGTCTTGTCGGTCGGCTTGCCGAGTTTGGACATATTGTCAGCTGTGTACCAGGCACCGGCTGCGCGGAGGTTCTCGTAGTAGCTCTTCTCCGGGTCGATGTCAAGGGTCGAGTAATCCTTCCATTTGTCAGGATAGCCGACCTTAACTGTGAAGTTGTCCAGTTTCTCGTGGGCCTTGGTCTTTGTGGAGTCGCTCATCCAGTCGAGCTCGTCGATGTGCTGGCTGAACGCCTTCTTGAGGTTCTCCACGAGATCGATCATCTTTGTCTTCGAGGACTCCGGGAAGTATTTGGCCACGTACATCTTGCCGACAGCCTCGCCAAGGATGCTGTTCGGAACCTGCATGGCCCTCTTCCAGCGAGGTTTCTGCTCCTTGATGCCGGACATCTGGGTGCTGAAGAAATCGAATGACGCGGTGTAGAAGTCATCGCTGAGAGATCCGGTCGCGCCCTGGATGAGCTGGCCGGCGACGTAGTCCTTGAGGACAGCGAGATCAGCTCCGCCGAAATATTCGCAGAAAGCCTTGAAGAACGAAGGCTCGCTGACGATCAGTTTCTGCTGGTCGGCGATTCCTCTGGTCTCGAAGTAGAGTTTCCAGTCGAAGCCAGGGTAATTCTTGATGAGTTCCTCGGTGCTGCAAGGGTTGTACTGAGCCTGGATATTCCTTTCCTGAACGCTGGTCCAGGAGTTGGTGGCGAGGACATCCTCGACCGCGAGAGCATTGGCGGCAGCTTTCTCCGGCTCGGCCACTCCGGTCAGTGAGAACACTTTAGCCAGGAAGTTACGGTAACCTTCCTTGATGGCGGCGTTCTCAGCCTCAACATAATAGTCACGGTCGCCGATTCCGAGTCCGCCCTGTCCGAGATAGAGTATCTGGTTGTCGCTGTCGGCGAGGTCTGACATCACGTAAGCCCCGAAGAACGAGCTTTCGGAGACATTATGAAGCCCCGCGATGATCTTCACGAGAGCGTCCTTGTCAGCCGCCGCGTAGATCTCATCGACATATTTCTTCAAAGGGGCCGCGCCCTCGGCGTTCAGCCTTGTGGAGTCGAGTCCCTGCTTGTAAAGGTCGGAAATCTTCTGCTCGACCGTGCCTTTTTCCGTTTTCAACGTTCCCATCTCGGCGAACAAGTCGTTGAGTCTCTTGACGTTGTTCTCCCTCAACTGGTCGAATGAGCCGAAACGGGCATATTCAGGCTTGAGAGGGTTGTTCTTCTGCCATCCGCCGGTCGAGTACTGGTAGAAGTCAACCGCCGGAGAGACCGTGGTGTCAAGGTTCGCAAGGTCAATGGCCGGAACCGTAGCCACCTGTTGTTTTGGCCCGCAGGCCGCCATCGCAAGCGCTGAAGCCATAATCACAAAACTTTTTTTCATATCCTATTAATATATTCGTTCTACTTCGTTCTGCAAATGTAGTGATTTTATCATAAAAAACGGCTCAATCCCCCTTCCGCGAAAAAGAGGCTTTCGCAGGGGGCTCGTGAGCAGGAAAGGCGCTTTTGCTCACGAGGGGAGCTGTCGCAGGGGGCTCGTGAGCAAGGAAGGCGCTTTTGCTCACGAGGGGGCTTTCGCAGGGGGCTTGTGAGCAGGAAAGGCGCTTTTGCTCACGAAGGGAGCTGTCGCAGGGGGCTCGTGAGCAGGAAAGGCGCTTTTGCTCACGAGGGGAGCTGTCGCAGGGGGCTTGTGAGCAGGAAAGGCGCTTTTGCTCACGAGGGGAGCTGTCGCAGGGGGCTCGTGAGCAGGAAAGGCGCTTTTGCTCACGAGGGGAGCTGTCGCAGGAGGCTTGTGAGCAGGAAAGGTGCTTTTGCTCACGAGAGGAGCTGTCGCAGGGGGCTCGTGAGCAGGAAAGGCGCTTTTGCTCACGAGGGGATCTGTCGCAGGGGGCTTGTGAGCAGGAAAGGCGTTTTTGCTCACGAGGGGAGCGTCAAAGAGCCTTGAGCCAGGAGATCATCCGGGAGATCACCTCGGGCGAGAAGGTCTCCTCGATGTTTTTATATTCAGAGACCTCGCCGGTGACGCAGTGCTGGAAGAGGTGGTTCAGGCCATCCTCCGCACGGATGACGCTCCTGCTGTTGGAAGGCAGGCCAGCCTCCAGAGCCGCAATATTCCTATCGCATTGAACCTGAGTGTCTTTTGTGCCATTCAGCGCCATGACAGGGCAGGTTATGCCGGAAAGGCTGGCGGACAGATCCAGACCTAAGAAAAACTCCATGTACGGGGTACGGAACGAAGGCAGGGCGGCGGCATAGTTCTTCCTCAGCGCGTCTGTGATGTCATAGTCGTCGGCGGAAGGCCTTTCTGTGTAGCGAATGGACAAAGGCACACCATCGGTACAGGAGACACCTTTCTGGTGTACCAACCAAGTTATATCTGGCGTTTGGTACAGGGGATGGCCTTCCGGGGTACCAACCAAGTTATATCTGGCGTTTGGTACAGGAGACACCTTTCTGGTGTACCAACCAAGCTATATCTGGCGTTTGGTACAGGAAACACTCTTCTGGTGTACCAACCAAGCTATATCTGGCGTTTGGTACAGGGGATGGCCTTCTGGTGTACCAACCAAGCTATATCTGGCGTTTGGTACAGGGGATGGCCTTCTGGGGTACCAACGGAGGGTGGGACAATAGTTGGTACAGAAAAGCCGCCTCAAGAGTACAATGATTAAACTGGCATACCTTACTCATTCCCAGCCTGTCAGTTTCAGCAATGTCTCTCCTGTGTTACTTTATGAAAATCAGCTTCTTGTTCTTGTAGGACAGAATCGTCTTCTGTCTTGACAGGACTTCGTAACCGATGAGGCCGTCGATTCTTTCGTCCTTGTTCCTGTTGAAGTGGCTGACATCATTGAACACGGTTTGAGTGTGCCGGAAGGTTTTGCCACCTATCTTGAGACTCTTTAATTTCCCGACGTGGACCTCTGAGCCCTCGTCATTGCTGATGCCTCTCAGCTTTGTAGTCTTCACCCTACTCAGCATATTCTCGAACTCATCCCATCGCTTGGAGTCAATAAGATTATTTCCGGCTCCGCAGTCAATTCCCAATGTGAGGCTCGCCGTATCTATCCGAGCATTGATGAGCGGAATATGACGCATAGCCTTGCTCATTTCAAAAGGCACCTCCTCATATTTGCACTTACACTCTTTCAGGAAAGTCTCCGTATAATCCGGATCAATGAGAGTCAAGGTCTTATGCTTATAGTCGAACAGCAGGTCATAGTCCTTGTAAACGTCATATCCGATTAGGCCGTAAACCTCTGTGCCGTTTTCCAGATGAGACAGGTCAGAAGTCATAACCTTTATCCCATTCCCCCGTATTCCGTTGAAATCAAAGGAATCAGCAGTAATGACATCCTGACCGCCGCTAATTTTTCCATTGACGTCCTCAGATGAACTCATGCGCGCTCCCTCTTCGTCACCATTTCCTCTGAAATACTTGCTGTTCAGATAAAGTATAGGGCAGCCGCTGTCAATGATGAAATTATGTTTCTCTCCATTGATTGCAGCCTGAGTGACAATCATATTGTTCTTTGTCAATGTTATCGGAACCGTGATCACCTTTGACTGAGGTTTCTCAAACTTGAACCCCTTGTCAGCCTGCTTGACCGTCGCCTTCAGCAACTCAAGACTTTTGATCTTATTCTCGTCGTTGAATACAAAGGTCGTGGTCCTTTCACCAAGTTTTGAATATGTGAACGAATATACCAGCGTCAGCGTATTGCCGCCATGACGCTCGGACACCTTTTTATATTCAGCGATGCTGTCATTCGACTGTTCCAACTTCCCGAAGATGGCATTCAGCACAAGATTGGCGACTTCGCCTTTCTGACCGGAGCACTCAAAATCCGAGGCCAAGTATGGCTGAAGAGCCTCCGAAGAATAACTGTTTACGGCATTAACCGTCTCTTTGACAACATTCTCGCAATCAGTCAACGACTGCGCATTCAAGCAAACGGCGCCGAACAAAAGAAGCACCGAAATACAAATCCTTTTCATTTCTTTATGAATATAACCCAAGAACAACCGAGCCTTTATGCTCATTTAGTCACGACCTTGATGACCGCGACATCTTTCCTGCCGGAAAGTTCCACGGCTTCCTTGCAGCCGGGCTTATAGACGGTCATCGAGGCGATGGATTCTGGCTTGATTTTGGTCAGGGCCTCCTTGTCGCATTTCTTGCCGTTGATGACATAAACTGCAGCCTTAGAAGAGATTATAATGGAATTCGCATTAGAGTAAGTCTTCCCATCAATGGTAACGACTGTCTCATCGTTCCCAACACTCCCTCCTTCACCGTCAGTGGAGGACTTTTCCTCAATCTCTTTCGCCTTCCGGCCATCGGTACGGATCACGTGCAGTCTTACAATCTCGCTCTCAGAATTGCCTTTGGTGAGAACGATTTTGTAATAACTTATCGTCTTGCCGACAAGCTGGCTGCCGTCAAACCGGCCAACTACCTGATTGTTGATAATATACCTGTCAAGCGTGTCCACACTTGCCGTCATCGCGGAGGCATTGATATTCAACGCACATATCGCACTCAAAAATATTCCTAACATGATTTATTGATTTTTAGTAAGCGTTAAAAAATAAGTTGAACTAAATTTTGTGTCAGATTTATGAGGGTAGGTTTCTTTTGGAAGAAGGAGTGTGCCGGTGGCACATGACTGATGAGAAAAAAATATAGCCCATTGGCAGAGCTACTTATTTCATCGCCGTGATAGAGACCGCACTGGCGCCGTCTTCCCTGCGCATCACGTAAGAACACTCGCTTCCGTCTTTCATCAATGCTGTGAGAATGACACGATTACCTTCGGGAGTTGCGGTGACCGACCTGACGTTGTCCGTGTCGAGGTTCATTATCTGCTGGATTCCTTCCGCGATCTCGATTCCGTCGAACCCGCACTTGCTGTCGCGGAGGTTCAATGTGAGGATCAATGCCAATGAGGCCGCTGCCGCCAGCATTGTCCCCCAGACTATCGGTCTGCGCCTGCGGGATTCCGACTTCCGCACGATTCTGTCGAACTCGGCTGCGGAATCGTCTGAAAGATAAGCCTTTTCGAGTTCCGCCAATGTCCTGTTGTCCTGTTTCATAATCATCGCTCCTTTAAAATTTCCTTCATCTTGCGCCTAGCCTTTGAGAGCAAGGCCTTTATCACGGACTTGTCCTTGCCGGTGCTTGCGGACATTTCGTCCAAAGTACAGTTCCCGGCCTCCTTCATCCGCATATATTCCCGTTCAGACGGGGTCAAACTGCCGTACAATTCTTTTCTAAGTATGGACGCATCCTCCCGCTCGACTTCGACGGCTGCGGATGTTCCGCCCGGAAAGACATCGCCCGCAATCGATTCAGTCTCAAGGTGCCGTTTCCGGTAATGCGAGACGCAGATATTCTTCGTTATCTTGACCAGAAGCGCTTCGGCGTTCCGCACCGGGTAGCCTTTCTCGGAGAGGTTCCAGAAAGCGAGCAGCACCTCCTGAACAATGTCCTCCTCGTCAATGGCCGTATCGGCCGCCCGGCTGAAACGCCTTGCCAGCGCTTTCAGCCTGCCGTTATGCTCCCGTGCGATATTTCCGAATTCCTGTTCTGTCATATTCCTTCAAAGCGGCTTTCAGACCGCCTTCATCTGCAAGTCGCAAAATCAGGACGAAAGTTAACAAGATTCCGCTAAAGTTTTTCGCAATTGTCAAAAGCGGTGTCGTCAATTGTTGGTGTGGACTGGAAAATCACCTTTCCCAAAGAGGAGCAGTTCGCGAATGATCTGTAACCTATTTTTCTCAATGATGCTGGAAATTGAAGTTCCGTGAGGTTTACGCAACGCGCGAACGCAAAATCAGAAATTTCCTCCAGACCGTCGGGGAACTCGATCTTTTCAATATTCTTGCAGCCAGAAAACGTCCTGTCATTGATGACTCTCATCCTATTAAGAAACGTCAGTGTCCTGATGCCCTCACAACAGGTAAAAGCCAGCCGTCCTATGACTTGTACCGACTCCGGGATCACAGAAATCGCCACTTTAGTGCAATCCCAGAAAGCCCACTCTCCTATAGATACGAGGCTGTCGGGCAACGCTTTCAATTCAAGTTTCCTATCCATATTGAAAGCACTGTTCCCGATTTCCTTTACAGACGACGGCATCTCCACTGTAACCAGATTCTCGCAGGTGTTGAACGCCCGCTTGCGGATTATGGTCAGACCTTCCGGCAATAAGACCTTGCGAATATGGTTGTTCATTTCAAAGGCCATCTCTCCGATCACCTTTACCGAGCGCAGCGCCGGAGAACGGTTGAAATCAACAACGGATTCTTTTCCAATCCATTTCACAAGGCAAGGTCCGTCCGGGTTGTCTTGAATGACATAGCTCTCCTTGGCCGTCATTATTGCGGGCAACATCAGGGCCAACGAAATGATAATCGCACGTAACATATTCATAAGTAATTTATAACATATCATATAGTCAAAACCGCAGCGAAGACGACCTCGCGGCCGCGCAGGGCATATTCGTAGGTGAAAGTGTTGATTGAGTCGTAGAGGGTGTAGCTGTAACTCCGTTGGTCTAGGGCGTTGCGCAGGTCGAGGGACAACTTCCAGGCCTTGTGCTTCCAGACAAGGCCGAAATCGAGCAGCGTCATCGTCTTGAACACATCGTCCGTGAGTTGTTTTCTGGTGATCTCGGTCGCCGCGCTGAGAATCAGGGATTGCGCCGGAGACACACGGATGGACATCTCGTGACTTCTTGAGTCATAGCTTTTTGCCACGCCCTCGTATCTTGACGATGTACGGCTGAAGTCGCCGGAATAATTAAGTTCCAGCCAACCTACAGGATGTGAGGATACTGACGGCGAAATTACCAGACTGTTTCCTATAAAATCCATCACCTGCCCGTTCTGCATTGTCCGGCCCTCATTGTGCAGATATGATCCGTTCAGGGACACCTTGGTCCTGATCGGCGCGATCTGTTTGGTCACACCGATCTGAGCGATTATATTGTCCGACACATTGGGGACAAGCGCGCGGTCATTCAATATGCTGCCGCCGCTCACCGTGACGGACGGAAGCAGGTTCCTCCAGTTCCTGACATAGGCAAGGTCGGCATTGACAAACCATTGGCTCAAAGGAATCTTGAAATCGTAATGAGCGTTGGCTGTCAGATATTTGCTGTCCGAGGCCATCCCCGGTACCATCCGCAAAGTAGTTCTGTCGATTTGAACCGGTCGTGTCAGGAAATCCAGGACATCACCGATGTTTCTGGAATATGACACTTCAGTCCTGACAGTGGAACGTGCGGAGAGCCGCCAGTTGAGATACAGCTCAGGACATACGGAAAAATATTCAGTCATATCACCTCCTCGCCAGATCGCGTCGCCACGGACCGGCACTTCCGCGCGCAGCACAAAATCCCGCAGACTGTACTCGTACTGAGGGGAGAAGGATAGCGCCGCCTTGGTCACGTGCAAATCGTTGTCCTCGTTCGTCAAGCCATCGCCAGTTCTGTCCGTTTTCAGCCAGTCAGTTTGAGTATTGAATATCAATGGTATATATATCCTGTTATGGCGCTTTTCCCACACTGCGGAGACTGTGTTCTCCGAAGAAAACACCTCACCTGAAACCGACTGCAATATGCCGCCATCACCTGACGATATATTCAATGAATATGACGGTGAAGCGGAATATGCCATATCGGAAGATACGCTCCACAGCAGCTTGTCCTTACGCCATCTGGCACTGAAGTCGCTTCCGAAATCCATACTGTTGAGGGATTGGGACTGGGATGACATCTCGCCGTTAAGTTCAACCGGCACGGCGGAGCGGGTAAAATCCATATTCCCGTGCAACTTCTCTCTGATGAAGCATTTGTCGGAGTTCTTCTGGTACTCAAGGGAAAGCCAAGGGCGCTGCGTCTTCGTTCTCGGAGAGGTAGTCTGCGACATCACAATCTCGTTGCCCTCATCATAATATTGCCCTTTGAATGAATATGAATAGTCACTCCTCGCCGAACTGTAACCTGCGTTGCCTTTGATCGTCGAGTATTTGCCGACCTTATGGATCGCATTGACTGTCACGGCCATATCTGACGGGCTGATGTACCTGTCGGCTTTCATTGGAGGGTGCGATGCAGACAAGCCTCCGGCCAGTCTTTTGACGGCGGTCACGTCACTCTCCGATTTAAGGAAGTCCGTGCCTTCATCCAAGGCGAACCCTTTGATGTTCCCGACATCCAACGACGCTATCACCTGTGTCTTCGCGCGGAACAGCATCGCCGAGCCCTTGGCCGAATACAGCCAACGGTCTCCATAACCGGCGGAGGCCTCGTATGAGCCGACCGGCTTTATCTTGGCCTTGTCATTGAGCTTTACATTGATCGCCACATCATCGGAGAAGGTGTTCCTGTCAATGGCCGCCTCCTTGTGGTTGCTCAGAACCTGGACGTAGTTCACATACGCAGCCGGGATTCCAGAAGTGGCGATGTTGTACTTGCCGCCAAGCAGGTTCATTCCCTCGATGTAAAATCCGGATATGTCCTTGCCGAGGTACTTTATCCGTCCGGACTCCTCGACATCGATTCCCGGAAGCCTTTTCAGGGCATCCTTCAGGGTGTAGTCCGACCGTGTGGTGTAAGCAGAGACGGCATAGGACAGTGTGTCGCCACGCTGCCGGATCGCCGGAGCCCTGACAACGGCCGCCTTCAGGCCTATCTTCTTCTCTTTCAAGGAGAAGTCGCACGTCCCGGATGTGTCTTTGTGTAAGATCACGGACGACGACTCGTAGCCAAGGCAATCCACGGAAACGATGACATCTCCTTTCCGATCAACCGATAAAGAGTACTGGCCTTTGTCGTCCGATGTCGTGTAACCAAGAATCGTCGAGGAGGATGTCGCCTTTATTATCGCGCCGGGCACGGGATTCCCGTCTGAGTCCTTCACGCAACC
>OIXU01000776.1_pt1 | contig 10826 bp, 8 predicted proteins | sample 1587921 | NCBI WGS metagenome assembly OIXU01 (sample SAMN03283238) | human gut metagenome | biome: human-associated habitat; material: feces | host: Homo sapiens | place: Peru | collected 2012
ATTAATTCAATCGCCAAAAATCTTCACAAATTGTAAATCTGCCTGCGCTTTTATTCTTTTTACAAAAAAACTCGATATTCAACCTATAAATAAGACAAACAAACTTTCTAAAGGTTTCAATTATTTTATCACACATTTTAAAAGTTGAACATTATCCGCGCAACCTGTATAATCCGTTTATGAAGAAAATTCCTGACTACACAACCATTTATTCAGATAACGACATTGTTATCCTTAACAAAAAAAGCGGACTTTTAATCGCCGCAGACCGATACGACCAGGACGCTCCGCGGCTTGACCTTATTGCCGAAAAAGAATTTGGAAAACTTTATGCAGTTCACCGCATAGACAAAGATACCTCAGGAATTATTATCTACGCACGAAATCCAGAGGCGCACAAAAATATTTCGGAGCAGTTCCAGGAACGAAAAGTTCAAAAAGTCTACCATTGCATTGTCCACGGAAGACCGATGTGGGACACATTGCGCGTTGAGCTCCCGCTTTTACCGGACGGAGACCCGCGGCACAGAACTGTTGTAAACAAGAGATTCGGAAAACCTTCCATAACAGATTTCAAGGTGATTGCGGAATGCGGTTCATACACATGGATTGAGGCGCGCCCGAAAACAGGCAGAACGCACCAGATTCGTGTCCACCTGGCAGAAAACGGATTCAGCATTGTATGCGACCCGCTTTACAGCGGAAACCAGAAACCTATACGCCTGAGCGAAATAAAACGTTCCTGGAGGGGAAACGAGGACGAAGAACAGCCGCTGCTAAGCCGTCTTGCGCTTCACGCATACAGAATAACTTTTGAACACCCAAAAACAGGAGAACAGGTTTCATTTACGGCTCCATATCCTAAAGATTTGGAAGCGACAAGAAAGCAAATGGAAAAAATTTTCGGAGCAAATCCGTTAAAATCAGATGAATAAAAAAAGTGAAAAAAATATTTTTAATTTCAATCTTTACAGTTCTCGCTTCTTTTTCCATATTTTCAGAAACAAAAGAAAATAATCTTCATCTTGAAGTTTCAGGATTTTTGGGAATTAAAAATGGTGAACAGAATGAATTTGTATACACAAAAGTCAATAACACCTACGAAAAACTAAGCCAGCTTGACTGGACTATGAAAGACCTTTTTTATTCTGGTGCAAAAATTAATTTCTTATACAAAAATTTTTCATTCAGCGCCGCAGGCGCAGGATTTTTTCCAAAAGAATCCGGAATAATGACAGATTCAGACTGGCAGGGAATCTCAATAGGATTTACAAAAAAAACAAATCTTTCATACAGCGAAAACGAGCTTTTAGAAGGATTTTTTTTAGATACAAACGCCGGTTACAGACTTAAATTTTCTGATTTTTTCAGCCTGCGGACAAATTTAGGATTTGAATACAACTATTATTTTTTCATGGCAAAAAACGGCTACGGCTGGTACGGCGACTATACAACTTCATACGACGATGAAAAAGCAAAATTCTACAAAAAAGGACAACTTGCGCAAATTTCACTAAAACGAATAGATTATTCAATTTATATCCTGGTAAATCCGTCTTTTTGCATAACAAAATATATTGAAATAAATCCGTTTTTTAAAACCGTTCCGTTCAGTTTTTTCAAGGAAGTTGACCATCACTACGGTTTTAACTCTGCTGGAACATTCTGGTACGATTACGGAAATTCTTTTTTTAGCGAAAATCAATTCGGAATTGAAATAATTGCAAAGCCGCTAAAAAAAATATCGTTTTGCTTTGAATACTCGTACACCTTTAACATAAGATACAAAGGAGAAATCGCCGCCAATAAAGAAGGCGAGGAAAAACCATTCGTTCTTCAGAAAGGCATAAAAAGCGCATTTGAACAAAAAATGCACAATTTTTCAATCGGAGCAAAATGGACTATTTTTTAACGCCCTGCCCTGACTTTACAAATTTTATCCTTACCTGCTGAATCCGCCGCTGCGACTGGTCTTCTATAAAAAACAGGCAGTTTTTCCAGGTAAAAAGTTCTCCGGTAGAAGGCAAATATCCTATTTTTTCCAAAAGCCAGCCGCCAAGCGTCATATATTCATCCGACTCAAGATTTAACTTTAAAATCGAATTCAAATCCTCAAGCTTCAAATCGCCCGGAACAATAAATTCATTTGAAGAAACAAGTTTTATCCTTTCTTCCGCCGGGATTTTCGATTTATCATCATCCGTCATACGCCCGAAAATAACCCTTTGAATGTCATCAATCGTAGCAACGCCTGCCAAAAATCCCTGCTCATTAAGCGCAACTGCAAATTCAGTGTGCTCCTTTTTAAATTTTGCAAGCAGCTCCAGCGCAGTAAAAGTTTCCGGCACAAAAAGCACGTTTTTCATCACAGCGGCCGCATAATTTTTCTGAACATTTTTTTCAGGGCTAAAAAGCACCGCCTTGTAATGAATTACGCCCACAATCGACTCTTTAGAGCCTTCGTAAACAGGAAGCATAGAAAGCCCGGTAGAAACAAACATCTGGACAACCTTTTCGCGGCTATCCTCAACAGAAACAGATTTTACCAGAGAACGGTGCTTCATTATGTCGTGCACAGACAAATCGTTAAAACGGAAAATCTTGTCGAGCATCGTTTTTTCAGAAGCCTCAAGAGTTCCTTCCTGAGCGCCTACATCAATCAGAGTCTTAAGCTCCTCTTCCGTAACCAGCGGAGAATCATCCCTTAAAACATTCTTTGCAAGGCTTGCAGTTCCTTTTGAAATCGCGCTAAAAATCCACACAACCGGAAAAAAAACTTTTTCCAAAACAAGCAGAGGCACAGAATTCTTGCAGACTGATTCTTCCGGATAACGGCCGGCAACTGTTTTTGGAATAATTTCCCCAAAAATTACAGAAAAAAACGTAAAGCAGACGGTGGCAATTCCAACACCAGAATTTCCTGCCAATGAAACCGCAAGGGCTGTCGCAATCGCAGAACCCAGCGTATTCATAAAATTTATTCCAATCAAGATGATTGTCAAAAGCTCATCAATATTTTCGCGCAATTTTGCGGCGGTCTTAGCATTTTTTCTGCCTTCGCCAATCATTTTCCTAAGCTCAATCTTATTTATAGAAAGAAACGCCGTTTCTGAACCGGCAAAAAACGCAATCAGATTTATGATTACAAAAAGAACGAAAATAAAAAAAATATTTTTAATCATCTTCATTTCCTTCCGCTTCTTTTTTTACTATCTGAACCTGCGTAATCCTGCGGTTTTCCATAGCAGCCACAGAATAAACGGCATCCGAAGTTTCAACAGAATCACCGACAACAGGAAGCCGGTCGAGCCTTTCAATAATCCAGCCGCCAAGCGTATCATTTATAGTTGAATCAAGCTTTATTCCAAAATAAATTTTCAGGTCCACAAGCAAGGTCGAGCCGTCAACTGTAAAATTTTCCTGATTTTTTAATTCCTCAAGATTTTTTTCGTCCTGCCATGAAGTCTTATTTCCAGTGGTTCCAAAAATTTCACGATGAATGTCTGACTGAGTAATCAAGCCGTCCGTTCCGGAATATTCGTCAATAATTATCGCCATTGTCTGACGATTTTCCTGCATAACCTGAACTACCGAAGTTATCTTCCGCGTTCCGGGAATAAAAAGCGGTGGACGCATAAGCCTTGTCATTTCAAAATCTTCCGGACTCGCCTTGAGCAAATCCTTCAAATAAAGAATTCCAACAATGTCATCAATATTTTTTTTATATACAGGAAAAGTTGAAAATTTTGTTTTCTGCGCTTTTTCTATCACATCCGCGTAGGAAGCATTTTCACAAAGACGAACAATAGAAGTTCTTGGAACCATTATCTCCGCGGCAGTAATATCCGAAAACTTAAAAACCGAATTCATCATATTTTTTTCGCCGTCTTCAAGAACGCCTGTTTCCTCGCCGGCTTCAATAAATGATTTTATATCTTCCTCGGAATAAGTATGCTCCGGCCTGTCCACGCAAATTCCGCGGATTTTCAGAACCAGCCTGCTGAACGCAGTAAAAAGAACAACAACAGGATGCAGTATGTGAACAACAACATCTACAAAAAGCGAAAGCGCGTAAGCAATCCCATCCGGTTTTCTTGTAGAAATTGCTTTTGGTGTGATTTCCCCAAAAATTAAAAGGACAAGAGTTACCGCAAAAGTCGCAATACCGACACCCTTGCTTCCAAAAATGCGCATTGCAACTGCGGTAATAATAGAACTTAAAAGAATATTAACCAGGTCGTTCGCAACAAGCAGCGTATTTATCAGAAGCTCCTTATCTTCAAGAAGGCGGCTTACCCTAAGCGCCCGCTTGTTTTTTTCCTTACGCAAAATCCTAAGACGCAATTTATTCATCGAAAGAAACGCGCTTTCAGAAACACTAAAGAGCATCGACAAAGTTACAAGAGCCACAGAAGCTAAAAGCAGCCCGGCAAGAACAATATTAGTCAAGTTTTACTCAGGAGATTTTTCAGAAGTTTCTTCCAAGGCGGAATTCTTTTCCGCCGCGATAGAATTTTCCATAAACTCAATGTACTGCTGAATCTGAGGCACAAGCTCGCTTTCCGGCGCTGCCTGCACAGACTGCCTCATATAGGAAATAACATCTTCAGAATCAACATTAGGAATTTTAGAAGCAAGCTCCGCGCACATAAAATACAAAGACTGTGCGTATTCAGGAGTCATATATTTGTTTTCCGCGCATTTTTCATAAATTTTAAGCGCGCCTGCAAAATCCTGTTCAAGCAGCTTGTCGTAGGCGTCCGTATGCGCAATCTGGAAAAGATATTTCCCGATTTTTCCGGAAGAATTTTTAGAATCCATAGAAACCGCTTTTTTCAGCAAATCGTAAAGCGCAAGCTTATGCACATCCGCCGCTTCCTCGAACAAAACATCAATCGCGTCAATTTTTTCGGTTTTTGAGCCTTTTTTTGTAGCCGCAACCTTTTTGTTGAATTTAGAAATCTCATCGGCTTCAAGCTTAAGCAATGAAGAAAAACCTTCTATTGAATCAGAATTAAATTCACAGTTTATTTCCGAAATAAAATATCCTTCTTTTGAAAGAATATTCAAAACCGGAGTTTCGCGGATTCCGTAAAAATCAGCAACCTTGAACTGACTGTTCAAAAGCGCGCGCCTTTTTTCAAGATTTTTTTGCTCTCTGCTTGAAATTTCACTGTTTTCCGCAACGCCAAAAACCGACTGCAAATCCGTAAAATCAAAATGAACGCATACAAAATCGCTTTTTACAGAATCAACAAATTCCTTTGAAAGCACTGCGCGAACACCATTTTCGCTGCCAGGAACATCCGAGTCAGAATTAACAAAAAACAGAATCTCCTTATTTTTTGCCTGAGCCGCTTTTTTTGCGGCATTAAAATCCGAATACCAGCCGTTAGAGTCCTGCGAAGTTCCGCAAGAAGCTAAAATCAATGCGGACAAAACAGCAACCGCAGCCATAATCTTTTTCATTTTTCCATCCATAAAGTTCAAATAACCCTCAATCTATCCAATTTAGTCCAAATGTCAAGTTTTATAAATTCAGCAATAAAACTCGACATTCCAGCTATTTAAAATAACGAACGCCGGCGGCAAACACGTTTTCACAACTGTTTTCGTATTCATTTGTAAGAGGGTTTCCCGCAACATTCATAATCAAATCGCAGCTAGCGCCGTTCAAATCAGTACCGATTGTACGCTCGCTGTGTCCCATTTTTCCAAGAACCCTTCCATCCGGGCTGGTAATTCCTTCAATTGCAAACAACGAACCGTTTGGATTGTCCGGCTCAGTAATCGCAGGATTTCCATATTCATCAACATACTGAGTAAAAACCTGTCCGTTTTCAAAGAATTTCCTTGCAGTTTCCTCATCACAAACAAACCGGCCTTCACCATGGCTAATCGGAACAAGATGAATTCTTGAATCCACAACGCTTGGATCCATTGCCCACGGACTCGCCGCACTTACCAGACGGGTTCTTACAATCCGGCTTATATGGCGGCCAATCTTATTGTATGTCAAAGTAGGCATATCAGGCTCCATGTCGCGGAATTCACCGTACATTGCAAGACCAGTTTTTACAAGAGCCTGGAAACCGTTGCAAATTCCAAGGACAAGACCGTCCCGCTTTTTAAGCAGTGCCATAACCTGCTCAGAAACACGGCCTTCGCGCAGACAGTTTGCAATAAATTTCGCAGAACCATCCGGCTCATCTCCGGCGCTAAAACCACCGCTCAGCGCAAGAATCTGGGCCTCTTTCAATTCCCTTTCAAAATTTGCAAGCGACTCTTCGAGCAGCGCAGGAGTTTTATTCGCCAGAACAATAATCTTTGTTTCCGCGCCGGCAAGGTTGAACGCACGCGCCATGTCGAACTCGCAGTTTGTTCCAGGAAACACAGGAATCAAAACACGCGGCTTTGATTTTGGAGCGGCAAAAACCGGATTTTTTCTTATATCAGACAAAGACTTGTGAATATTCACCGCAAATTCAGGAAGCGGCTTCTGAACCTCAGCACCGCTGACCGGCGGGAAAACTTCGTACAACTTAGATTCCCATGCAGTCTCCGCATCAGCCAGATCGATTTTTACACCAGGAATATTGTCAACTTCAACCTGAATTTCCGCATCAGAAACCGTATTTCCAATCTTAAAAGCAGTCCCCTCGGCAAATCCGTCCAAATCAAGCTCACCGTCAGCCTCAACAATAATTGAACCATAAAGCGGAGTGAACAAATCCTTTGGCGTAACTTTTTTAATTTTATCAAAACCAGCGGCAGTCGCGCTAAACGGAAGATGGTCGATTTTTACACCGATTTTATTTCCCATAGCCATTTTTGTAACCGCCTCCGCAATTCCACCGGCACAAACCGGATACATCGCGGCGATTTTTTTCTGGGAATTCAACTCATAAAGATTGTTTGAATTTGTTGTAAACACATCAAAATCTGGAGCAAGCTCAGCAGAATACGGAACAGTAACAAGATAAACATTGTCGCCTGACTTTTTAAAAGAACCGCTTGCAACATTTTTCACATCATCGCTTGTAACAGCAAAAGAAACCAACGTATGCGGAACATTCAAATCCTCAAAAGTTCCGGACATAGAATCTTTTCCGCCGATAGAAGCAGTTCCCATGGCATTCTGCGCATCAATAGAACCAAGAAGGGCAGCCGTCGGGTATCCCCAAGTTTTTTCACTTACAGCGCGGCCAAAGAATTCCTGGAACGAAAGGCGGCAGTCAACAGGTTTTCCGCCCATGCAGGCAATTTTAGCCAGAGAAGAAAGCACCGCAGTCTGCGCGCCATGCCACGGAGACCATTCGCCAACGCGCGGATCATAGCCAAAGGCCATCATGCTTACAGTAGAAGTTTCAAGCGGACTTACAACAGGAATTTTTGCAACCATACCTGCCTCAGGCGTACTCTGATATTTTCCGCCATAAGGGAACAGAACTGTGGAAGAGCCAATTGAACCGTCAAAACGCTCGCCCAATCCGCGCTGGGAACAACAAGCCAAATCGCTTATATTTTTCATCCAGGCGTTCTTAAGCGCAGCTTCACCGCCAGCAGATTCACGCTTAGAAAGCTCTTCTTTTACAGAATCCAGCGCATTTACAAGCGGAGAATCCTTTTGCGCCGCAGGACTTTCAATCAGCGCAACCGCCTCGTGATGAGCGCCCGCCGCATCCAAAAATTCCCTGCCAAGATTTACAATAGTCTTGCCGCGCCAGTTAATAACAAGGCGGTCAGTATCAGTCACATCAGCAACTTTCACCGCCTGCAGATTCTCTTTTGCCGCCGCATCAATAAATTTTTCAGCGTCTTTTGCACGCACAACAACCGCCATGCGCTCCTGCGACTCAGAAATAGCAAGCTCAGTTCCGTTCAAACCTTCATACTTCTTAGGAACTTTATCCAAATCAATATCAAGACCAGGGGCAAGCTCGCCGATTGCGACAGAAACACCGCCAGCGCCAAAGTCATTGCAGCGGCGAATCATCAGGCTGACATCCTTGTTCCTGAACAGACGCTGAATTTTTCGCTCCTCAACAGCATTTCCCTTCTGAACTTCAGCGGCAGCCGTAGAAACAGATTTTTCAGTATGAACCTTGGAAGAACCAGTAGCACCGCCAATTCCATCCCGGCCAGTTCCGCCGCCAACAAGAATAACAACATCACCCGGCTCAGGGCGCTCGCGCATAACAGTATCAACAGGAGCGGCCGCGACAACAGCGCCAAGCTCCATTCGTTTCGCCATATAACCAGGATGATAAAGCTCTGCAACCTGGCCAGTCGTCAAGCCAATCTGGTTTCCATAAGAGCTGAATCCCTGAGCAGCCTCGCGGCAGATCTTAACCTGCGGCAACTTTCCCTTCAGCGTAGCGCTCAAAGGCACTGTAGGATCCGCTGCGCCGGTAACACGCATAGACTGGTAAACCCACGAACGTCCGGAAAGAGGATCGCGTATAGCGCCGCCAATACAAGTCGCAGCGCCGCCAAAAGGCTCAATTTCAGTAGGATGATTATGAGTTTCGTTCTTGAACATCAAAAGCCAAGTTTCTTTCTTATCGCAGGCATTTCCATTCTCATCATGAGTGTAATGAACATCAATATAAACCGAGCAGGCGTTATTTTCCTCGCTGACTTCAAGGTTATCAAGCTTTCCGTGCTTTTTAAGATATTTTATGCCGATAACAGCCATATCCATAAGGCAGACAGGCTTATCCGTACGTCCGGCATACATTTCAGTGCGCATATCAGAGTAATTCTTCAAAGACTTCTTGAACAAATCAGCATACGGGCCGTCCTCAACCTTAATATCTTTCAGCTCGGTCAGGAACGTCGTGTGGCGGCAATGGTCAGACCAGTAAGTATCCAGAACACGAATTTCAGTTTCTGTCGGGTCGCGTTTTTCACCGGCAAAGTAACTCTGCAAAAATTTAATATCCGCAAAATCCATCGCAAGGCCCATCTTCTTGCGGTAATCTTCCAAAGCCTTGTCATTCCAGCCAATAAAACCATCAACAACAGGAATATCATCCGGAACCTCAGACATCATCTCCAAAGTTTCAGGAATCGCCTCGTCATCTGTCAAACGGCTGTCAACCGGATTAATCAAATAACCCTCGATTTTTTTCACATCATCAGCAGAAACCTTTCCGCTCAAAACAACCATTTTCGCACAACGAACGCGGGGAGCTTCAGACAAAACCTCAACAGAAGAAGCCATTCCGGCCCTAAGCAAATTCAAACACTGTTCCGCGCTGTCCGCCCGCTGATCATACTGACCCGGCAAATATTCCCAAACAATAACAGTATCACCGTCAGCAACATCAACCCTGTCATAAAAAACAAAATCACTCTGCGGTTCGCTAAAAATTCTAGTAGCAGCAGCCTTTCCAACAGCCTCGCCGATATTTTCAACATCATAGCGGTTAAGATAACGAACTCCAGTCACACTAGAAATTCCCAAAAAATTATTAATCTGCGACAAATAACTTTCAGCCTCGTTAGCAAAACCAGGCTTCCTTTCTACATATAAACGAAACATAAATTACATTATAAAGATATTCAAACGCCCTTTCAACGCAGATTTTGAATAAGTTTTTTCTTTCTTTGGGCGCAAAATACCACCGCAACGGGTGTTCCGCGGTTTCGTAACCTCATTGCAAAAACAAAACGCCAGTTCTATTAAAAAAAAACAAAAAGCCCCCCCCCAGAAAACAAATCATCCTTTTCAAAAAAAATCTCACAGGCGTTTTTTTTTCGCAACCGCCTGCGGCGGCCGCTCCACCCCCGCGCAAGTTTCACACCGCGCAAACCGCGCCTATTACCAAAAACGCAAAAGGCCGTCTTAAAATCAGACAGCCTTCTAAAATTCATATTAAAAATGCAAGAAGAAAATTCATTTTTTTATAGACTAGAAAAAAAACGCTTTCAGACATTCCATTTTCCCGTGCAATTTCAATTATTTTTAACTCGCAAACTTTTTACAGATTAAAAACCCTCTTAAGCCATTATACAATTGCCTGCAAGTCAAGAATAAAAATTACTTAAATTCAGCCACAGCAACTTCAACAGCTTTTTCTGTTTCAGCCGACGCTGTATTAGATTCAGTTTTTATAATTTCACCTTTAATTTTCAGCGATGCAGGCGCCCAAATTCCACCAGTAATAGCGTTCGCAATATAAGCCAAAGGTCCAGCAGAATAAGTTATGCTGATATTTCTAGCTCCATTTCCACCTGCCTTCTGAACTTCTCTGGACACAACAGCATAAATCTTGTCAGACATGGCACTAGAAGAAATATTAAACAAATTAGCCCCTGCTGGCGTCCCAAGCAATTCGTGGACAGTTTTTCTTACAGAAAATTTACCCACAACAGAAAAACCTTCCGTTTCTGTTGTATAAGACAGCCCTTCAGCCTTAAAAGTCACACATGATGAAAACAAAAAAATTGCCATCAAACCAATTGCGAAAAAAAATTTCTTCATAAAAACTCCCAGTTCTCTCCAATAAAAAGAACCTTAAAAAATAAAAATATTAAAACGAAACCGAGCAACGCAAGGTTTCGTTTTAAAGGGGTTTTGTAAACCCCTTTAAAACTGTACAGTTTTAAATTTTTCCGCAAAAAAAAGTGCCGACAACCAAAAAGCCACCAGCACTTTCAATTTTCACAGCAAAAAAAACAGTTTCCTCAATCACCTGCGGGCACGGACGCCCGCGCTTAGCCAAGCGAGAAATCCGCCAGGATTTCTCGTAAGTAAAAAAAAAGCAAGGATGCTTTTTTCTGCACCCTTGCTAAAAAACTAGTTTTCCCAAACCATCCGC
>OIXU01000780.1_pt1 | contig 10812 bp, 9 predicted proteins | sample 1587921 | NCBI WGS metagenome assembly OIXU01 (sample SAMN03283238) | human gut metagenome | biome: human-associated habitat; material: feces | host: Homo sapiens | place: Peru | collected 2012
TATTTTTGAATAACACAAGAAACGCTCTTGTCGGTGTAAAACCGGCAGGAGCGTTTCTTGTTGAAGTGATTCTAAAAGGCCTTTGATTTTTTCAAGATGATCTATAGCGGCTTGCAGTTCATTTTGAAACTGATCCCTAGAAGGATCTCGGCCCAAAAGAAGATAATCCATACTGACATGGAAGTATTCTGCAATATCGATCAGGATTTTTACAGAGCCATTGGAGCTTCCCCTTTCAAGATCGCCGAGGTGGCGATGGGAAACACCAAGTTTTTCAGCAAGTTTTTCCTGCGATAACTTCGCATTTGTACGCAAAGTAAAAATACGGTTACCAATAGCATTCGGATCAAAACTCATGTGTGACCTCCAAATTTTCGATAAAGCGTGAGAAGTCGAAAACTCGGAGGTGCTACGGATATCTAGCCGCTTGGGGCATCCACGAAAAACAGACAAACATAAAGCCTGCTCCTTTTTACGGGAGCAGGCTACCTGAAGGCTAAAAAAATAGCCGGACAACCAACTAACAGAGCGGTTCTAAAGCAGAATCACTCTATCAGCTGTTGCCCGGCTATTTGGTGCGCGTTTCATACATTGCCTTGCGGCAATGGCCCGTTGCTCGGAGCGAACAGTCCATATTCAGGGTGCAATGCACCCGATTTATTGTTTTAGAGGGTCACTTCTTTCTTCGAAAAGAAAGTTTGGAAACCCATTCAAAGAAATGCTCTAAACAAAAGCGAAATGCGGTTATTTTGACATAGCAACGCTACTTATATAGAGCAAAGCACTACTTATAAATAGTGGTGTCAGGAATTGAGATTTTGTGATACCAAAAAAGACACCCTCGCTTTTGATAGGAATCTCATGCAGGGATGTCCATATCTCAATGCGAAGGTGTCTTAATAACGAGGGTCAGATGCCACGGAACGTAAAGGTGAACTCCACAGGCTTGGTCACATCAGGAATATACTCCGGGTGGACATTGGCACCCCAGCTGTCATCGCCGCCGACGCCCATCTGCTCGCCCATAGCACGGATGACCGTGTAATGGACCGGGGGCAGCTCGTAGGGATGCTTGGCACTCTCCATTTCATGGGGAGTGTAGGGCAGCGCAGAGAAGAACATGGGCTTTGCGGCATCTGCGGTAAACAGCAGCCCGCGACCCTTGCGGTCCACTACCTTTGCCCAGCGCACAGCGGTCTTTGCACCGCACTCCTGCGGCACAAGGTACTGTGCCATGTTGTCTGCGACCTTGTTCTGGTAAATGCCCAGCTTGGCACCATGCTGACGATCCCAGTAGGTCTCCGCAGGGCCGTTTCCGTACCACTCCACCGTGTCGTAGTCAGCGTCGATCTTGAACAGTACGCCGAACTCCGGCATTGCTGCAAGTCCTTCCACCGGGTCATAGTGCAGGGTGGTCTGGATGCGGCCATCACCGAACACACGGTACTGCAGGCTGCACTCTGCTGCGGGGCTGGTCTGGAGGTTATAGAGATAGGTCACGACCACGCTGTCGGCTTCCACCTCGCAGGTGGGGTTCTGGAGGATGGTGCCGCCATGAACAGACGGGATCTCCTTGCCGATGCCCTTGGCGGTAGCGTACAGGCTTGCCAGCTTCCACTGACCGCGAACGCCGCCCATGTTGTTGCCGCAGTCGTTGTCGGTGGGAGCGCGCCAGAAGTTGGGACGGGGAATCTCCTGAATCATCTCCTTGCCGGCATAGCGGTAGGAAGTCAGACCGCCGTTCAGATCGGAGAACAAAACATCGAAATTCTCACCACGGACACCGATGTTGTGTGTACCGTGCGTAACGGTAAACGGCGTGACCTTCTTGCTGGGAATGGAACGAACCACAGCGATCACACCCTGTCCAAAGGCGACTTCATGACCTTTCTTTGCCCAGCTGGTGTCCTCCTTCAAACGGAAGCTGATGGTCACTGCATATTCACCGGGGAGCGCAGGAACCATAAACGGCAGCGGGAAGCTGGAACGCTCTTCGGGAGCAACATCAATATTGGTCAGTTCCTGTTGCTGATACAGCTTTCCATCACGATGCAGCAGTGCAACGCAGTCGAAAGCATCCGTAGAGGTGAACAGGTTCTTGTTCCAGACTTCAAAGCCAGAGTTGTCGATGGAAACGGCGATGTTCTGATAGCAGAACTTGACCTCCTGCATCTTGGGAGAAGGAGCACGATCACCACCGTAGGCAATGCCGTTTCCGCTGAAATTATAGTCGGTAGGACGCTCGCCGAAGTCGCCGCCGTAGGCTTGGAACCACTTGCCGTAGCGGTCTTTTTTCCAGATGGACTGGTCGATGTAATCCCAGATAAAGCCGCCCTGATAGCCGCAGTCCTTCTGGTCGGCAAGTTCCGTGTACTTGTGCAAAGCACCGTTGGAGTTGCCCATAGCATGAGAGTATTCGCACTCGATATAAGGCCGCTTATCGCCCTGTGCCAGATACTCTTTAATGTCCTTGACCGTGCTGTACATATGGCTCTCGATATCGGTGGTTTCGAGGAAGCGGGGATCATTGACCACACCTTCGTAATGCACCAGACGGGTGTCATCAAAGCGGCGGACCATCTCTGCCATCTGGAGCAGGGTCTCACCGCCAAACGATTCGTTGCCCAGAGACCAGATCAGAACAGCAGGATGGTTTTTGTCACGCTGGTAAGTGGAATTCATGCGGTCAAACAAGACAGCTTTCCACTCCGGCTTATCATTGGGCAAAACGCCCTCGATGCCGCGAATGCCCGCCTGATGGATGTCCCATGTGCCATGGGATTCCAGATTGTTCTCTGCGATCAGATACAGACCATACTCGTCGCACAGGTCGTACAGTGCATCCTGATTCTGGTAATGGCTGGTACGGATGGCATTGATGTTGTTCTGCTTCATGGTGATGATATCCCGAAGCAGTTCCTCATGGGTGTGTACGCCCACAGCACGACCCGTAATGGAGCTGAACTCATGACGGTTGGCACCCTTGAACACGATGCGCTTGCCGTTGAGCAGCATCCGATTGTTCTTCAACTCGAACTTGCGGAAACCGACTTTCTGCCCAGTCACCTCTACCAGATGGCCTGCATCGTCCAGCAGCTCGATTTCCAGTTCATACAGAGCCGGGTCCTCTGCACTCCACAGGTGGGGGTTCTCCACCGCATGGCTGAACAGAGCAGAGCCGCCGTTCAGTGCGATTTTTTCGGAGAACACTTCCAGCTCACTGCGGCGCAGGGTCAGACGGGCTGCGCCCTTACCCTCCACCTGCAATGCAACTTCCAGCGTGGAATGAGTAAAATCATCCCCGGCAAACAGCGTTTTGACGGATACATCTTCCAGATGCACGGTGGGGATGGCGTACAGCCACACGCTGCGGAAGATGCCGGAGAAGCGGAAGAAGTCCTGATCTTCGCACCAGCTGGAGGAAGTCCACTTGAACACCTGCACAGCAAGTTTGTTCACGCCCGGCTGGAGATAGGGAGTCAGATCGAATGCGTGTGCGGAGAAGCTGTCCTCGGTGTAACCCACATAAGACCCGTTCAGCCAAAGAGCCATGCCGCTTTCCACACCCTCGAACTCGATGTGGACGGGCTTGCCCTGCATGGATTCCGGCAGCTCGAAGTATTTTACATAGCTTGCCACCGGATTGAACCGCTGCGGGATCTCGCCCGGCTGTACTTCTTCACGGCCATCCCACGGATACTGAATATTCGCGTACTGGGGAATGTCGTAGCCCTCCATCTGGATGTGTGCCGGAACATGAATGTCATCCCAGCCGCTGCAATCGTAATCCGTCTTTTCAAAGCCGGGGATGGCACTGGTGTAGTTCTTTGCGTAGGCGAATTTCCAGATACCGTCCAGCTTCAGCGCCAAAGAAGAGGAGCCTGTCCGATATTCTTCGCGGGAAGCGTAAGTACGGAAACTTGCATGAGCATTCAGCACGTTTTCCTTGAAAAAGGTGGGGTCTTTTACTTTTGCAAAATCAAATGCAGCCATAGTATTTCCTCATTTACCTTTTATAATTTTATAATATTTCTCCAGCCTCCCCGGAGGAATCGCTGGATTCCTCCGGGGAACAGCAGATGAAGGAGAAATGATAATGGCTTGTTATCAGACTGCTGCACGCAGTTTTTCATTTGCTTCTTCGACCTTCATACGAGAGAGAATGAAGGTGATGATGGCATCCAGAGCAAACGGAATCACCAGATACATGATCTTCAGCATATTGATGCAGGAATCCGGCTGAACGGTCAGAGCGCTGTCAAAATGGCTTGCTGCCAGCAGCCAGCCGGTGATGGCAGTACCCAGACCGCCGCCCAGCTTCACACCGAGAGAAGTGCAGGAGTACATCGTGCCATCCACGCGCTTATGCTTCGTCAGCCAAGTATATTCAGAGCAAGCAGCAATCGCAGCGTTCATATCGCCCTGCCAAGGACCCTGACCAAGAGCTGCGATTGCAGTAAAGAGCAGCATCAAGGTCACATTGCCGCTGCCCATGTAACCAGCTACAGCAACCAGTGCACGAGAAATCGTTGCCAGAGTATAGCTCATTACATTCAGCTTATACATTCCATTCCACTTTGCAACCAAGGTCGGGGTGAACACCAGTGCGATGATCAGAGGAATGTTGATTGCCCAAGAGAATACACCGAACAGATTCTGGTTGCCAAGGATGTAGGTTGCATAGTAGGTGCCCATGCTGATCATGGCACCGTAGATCTGCTGCAAAATGTAGGTGACGCAAATCATCATATAATATTTGTTACCAGCAAGCAGCTTTGCAGCCTGAACCAGATTGTACTTTTCGTCCTGCTCGATTTCCTTTTTGTCGGTGGTATCCACCAATTCGCCTTCCGGCAGTTCCTTCACGGAGAAAACGGAGAGGGTGTTGACAAGCAGACCGATGATGGCGTAGATGATTGCAACAGTGCGCCAACCGGCAGCACCACCGCCCAATGCCGTAACAGCACCCAGCGTGATGGACTGGATGAGCAGGCTGGTGGCAAAGGCGAACATGAAACGCCAAGAACCCATCTCGACCTGTTCGGCACTGTTCTTCGTGATGAGAGCAGTCAGTGCAGAGTAAGCAATGTTGTTGGCAGTGTAGAATACAGCGTTCAGCAGAGTATATGCGATCAGGAACCATGCGTACTGTGCAAACTGTCCCAGATTGGTCGGGATGGCGAAAATTGCCACCAGCGTAATGGCACAGCCAATGTAGCCGTACAGCATCCAAGGACGGGCTTTGCCCATCTTAGAATGCGTTTTGTCAATCAAAGAACCAAAGAAAATGTCCGTCACACCGTCCAGCAGTTTGGAAACTGCAATCAGAGTGCCGACAATACCGGGGTTCAGGCCAACGGTGTTGGTCAGATAGATCATGACGAAGGAGGACAGGAATGCATACACCACGTTGCCTGCAATATCGCCTGAACCATAGCCGACTTTATTATACCACTTTAGATAACGTTTCTCAGTCATTGTGCTTTCTCCCATCTTGCTTGTTTTGTGTGGGCGCGACCAATCTGCTGCGCACTTCAGACTGGAATTCTCATTACGCAAGTTGCCCAAATCTCTTGCGTTTCGTCTGAAAATATTATAGAATCTAATGGAACGAAAAGATATAGACAAGATGGAACAAAATATGCACAAAATCAAAGAGTTTGTAATTTTTTGATAGAACATTTCCCAAATCACTGTAAAATCTCTGAAGATGAGGAGGACGCAGGGATGTATTTCAACTCAGGATATTTGAACAACTCCCGTTTGGATTTCAAAGACTACTCAAAGCCGCTGGTCGTAGGCAGTTGCGGCACTTATCGCTTGAAAAAACGCCCTAAGCTACCTACTTTTTGGGCAAAGGGTCGCAGAGACTATCAAATCCTCTATGTGGCATCTGGTAAAGCACACTTCTGGTTCGATGGTGTTGAGGAAGTGGTGACTTCTGGACACATGGTGCTTTATCAGCCGAAAGAAATCCAGAAGTATGTCTACTATGTAGAAGATCATCCAGAGGTGTTCTGGATTCACTTTACAGGATATGATGTCAAAAACATCCTGAACTATCACGGAATACCCTTGGACAAGCACGTTTTTTACAGCGGCACACTGCCGGATTACAAAATGCTGTTCCGAAAGATCATCCGGGAACTGCAACAATGTGAATATGGCTATGAAGACTATATTGCTTCTCTCTTCAACATCATTCTGCTTTTAGTAAGCAGGCAACAGCAGGAAAGCGAGAAAACAACTACAAGCATCCCCGAAGAAATCGAAGCCGCCGTTGCCTACTTTAACGAGAATTATAATACAAAGGTCAGTGTGGACGATTACGCAGAATCGCTGCATATCAGTACGAACTGGTTTATCCGTAATTTTAAGCTGTACATGAAAATAAGCCCTGCACAATACATCCTGTCCCTTCGGATGGTAAATGCACAAAGCTTATTGGAGAACACCGAATACAATATTGGAGAAATTGCAGAGATCGTAGGGTATGATAACCCACTCTATTTTAGCCGGGTATTCAAGAAAGAGTATGGTGTCAGTCCGGCACAGTACCGAAAGAATCTGGAAGAATCTACTGAAAAATGAGAAAGATTCCTTATAAATAAGGAGAGTAGAACCATGCCGATAAAAAATGCGATCCACAGCCAACAAGTCTACGACCCAACGGATGAATCCATCATGGCAGAGCAGGAACTTTGCATGGAGCGGCTGTATGATTATAACCACACCCGCCCTTCCGAACACGCAAAACGGGCGCAGCTTTTGAAAGAAATGCTTGCAGAGTGCGGCGCAGGCTGCTGGATTGAGCCGCCGTTTCACGCCAACTGGGGTGGAAAGCACGTTCACTTGAGCGATTTTTTGTTAAGATAGATAAAAACAGAAAATCTTGCAACAAACCAGTGATTTGCTGCGTTATCTGGATAAAAGGGTTTATAGAGAGGAGCCGAAGATAGTGAAAAAACTGGTAGTAGACGTTGGTAGTATGCTAGTTGTGCAGTATTTGATATTTTTCTTTGTTGAAATAAGATTAGGGGAACAAGCGACCTTTACAAAGTTTATAACTAACAATTATATCCTTACTTTTTGGATAATTTATCTTGCAAGTCGGATTGTGAATTGCAAAATTAAAAAGCCCCGCAATGAGAAATAAATCTAAAAAGGAGCGTTTCGGATGAGAGCAAGAAAAATTGTGTTAATGTTTGCGGTAATAGCGGTGCTACTAATTATAATATTGGGCAGGCCAATAACGACTGATGCTCCACAAATTATGGGCAGTAAAGAAATTGAAGATGCACTTAATGCAGCATCCGAATTAGATGAGCAAAATGTTGTTCGTGTTGATATTCCAGACGGAAATGGCGGGTATAAAACGTTACAAGGAGAGGAAGCTAGAGAACATTATAGCAAAGCAGTAGAGCAAACACAAAAAGAGCTTTTAGATGATTTATACAAAAAAACTCAAAGGAATCGATTAAATGAATGATAGAGGACTGTTGTTTTGCCTTGGATATTTTAATTAAAGGTCAATTTTCTACTCTGCCATGGTTGAAGCCGAGCGAGAGATGATGCTCAATCTCACTACCCAGCACAAGCTGGGCATACTCCAAAGGCTTATCACATAATAGCCAGTCCCCAGCTCCAAAACTACTTTTAGAGGGTATACAAGGAGGTCTCTTTATGTTAGAGCATTTTTTCAAATCGCTAGTTGCAACAGTTTCTGACCCTTACCAATGCAATCGCATCACGGATGCGTTGGCGGCAGCTGGAATTAAATTCTATTGCAAATCCAAAGATGTCAATCGGCATAACACATTTGACCAAGCGAGAATTGGAACTCTCGGCATAAAACCGAGGTATGTCACAGAGGTGTTTGTGGACAAAGAAAATGCTGATATGGCTCTGCACATTATACATACCCTGTCATAAGCCCGGAGTTCCCCTGCGAACAAAACATTCCGATATAAAAAGGACGCTGCCGCCTCTGGGTGAGAGGTTGCAGCGTCCTTTTGGCATCAGAGGGCGAATGATCTGTCAGACTAAACGGCTCCCAATGAATGCGATGCTTTTAGCTTGCGTTTTCCTGTTCGTCAAGAATGCGCCAGCCGTCCATCAGGTCTGAATTTTCCATAATAAAGGTGTGGGCAGTATCCTGTCCCCACGAGTTGTCGTATTTCAGCATCAGATAATCGCTCAACTCGGTTCGATTTTTGAACTTCAACAAGCGATACGGCTCCTGAAAAGCGACCTTTTCGACGAAATATACTGCATCCGATGTGGGAAGCATAACGCCGACATGACCGATCATAAGAGAATTGTCCGTTTCAGAGAACTGATCGTGCAGAACCACGGAGACGAGACGGATCTTATCATCTTCTACGAAGGAGAGACCGCGTTTCTTCCATTCCTGCTGAATCGTTTTCAAATGGGTAGGAATATCGGTCGTATTGGTGGTTTTAACCGGGGCGAACAGCGCATCAAACTTTTGCCGTTCGTCGCCGCAAAGGGATTCCGGGTCAGAATCCAGTGTTTCATAGTCCATAAACAGGGTGTCCTCGGCTGAGTCAAGGTCTGCCTTGCCCGTGACAGTGATAAAATCACCGAACAGCCCACAAGCGGTGATCCGACAGTTCCAGCCGGGGAAGGTGTCATATTTTTCCGTCCATGCGTCCTGCATGGAGTAAGGATCGTATTTCAGATCCGAAGGCTTGGCATTTTCAAACCCTGTGGTGAGCCATGCCGGGTCCACAGCATTGTTGAACTTTTGCACATGATCAAAGAAGGTCTGTATCCGCAGGTCGGATACGCCGGCATCCTGCAAAAGTTTGGAAAGAAGAGCCTGTGTATTAGAATCTGCCAAATTGGAGTATTCAATTTGCTGAAGGACGGGCTGAGAAGTTTTTTGAGTGCAGCCTCCTGCCAGAAGCGCACCGCAAAAAAGTGCAGCGGTGCAGACAAGAAAAGTTCGACGTTTCAAAAATGGTCACCTCGTTGTGTTTTTCGGAAAGTTTCTTTGAGTGCCGGAGTCTCAACCATAAGCGAAGAGAGCAACGCTGTTGGTCTCGTAACGAATGGTATCACAGATAAACAAAGAAAATCAATGACTTCTGTCGTATTTGACCATATATAATGTTGCAGTATCCATATCCCATACGGCTAACGCCCATTTGGAGAAAGACAATGCGGCAGTTTTCTGAACGATTTTCTTCATGTCGGACACAACAGGAGTATACCCAAGTTGGAATAAGAATTTTCCGTTTTTTCTGAATGGAAGGTTCAAATCGCTTTCCAGATAGACGGAGAATACCAACTTGCGAAGCGCAGCACGGCAATCCCATAGATTTCCCCATGCTGCAGTGGGAGTTTGAAGAAACGCCTCGTCCACATTATAATAGACCGTAATCGTGATGTGCGTGAGGCTTTCCTCCGTATAGGATTTGAAGAGCCATGAAGACCGATAGGGCATCTTTTCCAGACCGATTTCACATAGATAATGCTGCTCCTCAGAGATGTGTTTCTTCTTTTTCATACATTCTTTCGCTTGTATAATGCCGGGCAGATGTTCTTCGGCGGGGCTTCTTCCAAGAAAAATCACTCATGAAGATTGAAACGGGAACTTTATGGTACGCAGTGCCCGCAAGCAAGATAGAGGGGTCTTGCCCCGACAAGTTCGGATTTGTTCAGCTCTGCTGGACCATTCTGATCCAGTGATCTCTGAAAGGAGGTCGCTGGATTTTTTTTGTTATCCGGCGGAACCTTCGTGGAGAGACTCTGTACCCTGCCGGAAGGGAAGAAATGTGAAAAAATTGCCCTAAAAACGGGGCAAAACCTGCCCCGGTGCAGGAGAAAAAATCGCAAAACAGAAAAGGAAACTGCCGCCTTTTTGTGAGATGTGTAGAATATCGCTGCCGGAATTGTGCACGGTTACCAAGGCAATAGGGGAAAACGTGTAGATATTGAGAAAAATTGCCTTGGCTTGTTTACAAATTGGTTACAGGCTGGTATACTTTTTACGAAATAAAACGTGAAAAAATATTCCAGCAAGGAGGCACACCAAACCGTGAACACCGATGCGCAGACCGCCCATACCTTTTTCCGCAAACGACTGCTGAGCTTTCTGCTCACCCTGATGGTGCTGTTCACCTGTCTGCCGGCGGCGTTTGCGGTGGACCTGAGCATTGACGCAGGCTTCTATTTCAAGCAGAGCCGGGGCGGTACCTGCACCCTTGCCTCCGCTGCCATGATGCTGCGCCGCAGGGCGTATCTGGATGGTCTCAACGACTGGACCGATGTTACCGAGAACAGCGTCCGGACCAAGGCGTGGTCCAACGGGCTTTCCCACAGCTTTACATACAAGGAGATGCAGGTGGGCTATGCCACCCTGCCTTCCGGCACGGTGGCAAAGACCGGGGTGCTGGTCCAGCTTTTGGCAGAGCATCCGGAGGGTGTCGTGCTGTACGACCGCACGCAGCCCCACGCTGTGCTGCTGACCGACTACACCGATGGTGTTTTCTATTGCTCGGACCCGGCGGGGAACATCTCCTCCGGGCGCATCCCGCTGACCAGCTCCAGCGTGTCTTTGTCCCGTGCCTCCTGCTACTGGTACGTTACCTCGGACCACAATTCGGCGGTGGCACAGATCGATGACCTGCGGCTGGAGGGGATGCGCTACCCGGTGAACATCCGCACCGGCAGCGGTATGGGACTTACCGGCACGGCAGCAAGCTCCAATGGTACCACCCTTACGGGGGTGCAGATCGCCATTATGGACCAGGCGGACCAGACTGTCCAGAGTGCAGGGATGCAGGT
>OIXU01000782.1_pt1 | contig 10785 bp, 10 predicted proteins | sample 1587921 | NCBI WGS metagenome assembly OIXU01 (sample SAMN03283238) | human gut metagenome | biome: human-associated habitat; material: feces | host: Homo sapiens | place: Peru | collected 2012
GGGCTACATCGCTCTGGACGAGGATCTTCAGACAATTGTGGGCGCTTACTTCGATCACGACAGCGAGACTCCTGGTCAACGGCCTTCAGTGTCTCCTCTATCTCCTTCTTCAGATTGTCATCGCTCTGGTAGGTGATATGATAGGTCGTGCCAAAGATGCGTCCCTCGTCGTGCTGGTAGGGCACGGACTTCTGTCGTCCCACGATGACCACCGTGCCGATGATAAGGAAGGCAAGGAAGGGCAGTTGCCAAAGCAGTTTTTTCTTTTTCATAACTCAAAACTAAGGTTGAACGTAGCTCCGATTCGGCTGCTGCCATTGCGTCCGAATCCCGGAATATAATAAGGTTCTCCGACCGTGCCGTGGCTTTGGCTCAGCCGTGCGCGATACCTCACCATCCACCCCATGTGGACGAAGCGCCATATCGTCACTTCGATACCGCCGCAGACCTCCGCCCAGCAAGCCTTCGCCTCGACATCCGTGGCGCTGTAGGAGGCCGTTCCGCCCCAGACGGGGTCGGGGACGGGCGCAGAGGTCGTGACGTCGTAGTGGAAGGAAGTGTAGGCCAGTCGCGCGCCAGCATAGAGCCTGTAGAGGTCGTGCTTGTTGCGTAGCAGGTTGAAGTCGCAGCCCACGCGGCCATAGGGCGCACGGGTCTTGTAGCGCACGGAGGTCGTCACGTCGTCGGCGTCGGCCTCGCCAATGCCCAGTTCGACAACGGGGAAATAGCGTCCCCGGAGGTTCAGGCGCAAGGAGGCCTCATACTGTCCGTAGTCGCTCAGGACGCGCTGTCCCGCCCCCAGCAAGTCCACCCCCACACTCACGCCCTCGAAGAGGCGGATGGAGTCGGCGGATGCTGTCTCCCGTGCCTGCTGCGCGCCCGCCTGGCAGGGAGCGAGGAGGCTAACGGCGAGGATGGAAATAGATAAGCAGATTCTCTTTCTCATCGTAGTCTATGTTAGGATGGGCAATGACAATGGAGTCGATGGCATGGTGGGTGGTCGTGACCTCCGTGAGCGTATGGAAGAAGCGGGCAGGGCAGTCCACCGACTCGAAATGGGGATCGTTGGTCTTGAAGACCGTGACCGTGTCCGTGCGCGTCGTCCCCAGCGTGTCGGTCAACTGGAAGACCAGCTGGTCGCGGTCGGCGCCATAACTGGAACCGCATTTGGTCTCGCCAACGCCGTCGGCGGCGAACTTTTCGCCCGCCAGGCATATCCGCTCATCGTGCATCTACCGCTCATTATCTACCTATGCGTGCGTTATCGCGTGAGCCCGCTACTCACCATGCTGGGCGTCACCAGTGCCTACCTGAGCTGCCAGTTCAGCAATTGGATGGGCATCGCCGCGCTCGCCGCCACCGGTTCGCAAATCGCATACTACGTGGCGCGTATTATCACCACGGCCGGTGTCTTTGCCGTCCTTTTGCATTGGGCCGGCGACATCGGTCCGCGCCTGGCGATCAAAAGCCGCACCGAGCTCGAGATTCTGCTCATCCTGCCGCTCGTCTATTACATCTTTGACTACGCCACCAACGTCTACACCACGCTCTTCCACTCTGGCTCCGTGGTAACGGTTGAGTTTTTGGCGTTTGCGCTTTGCGCGTTCTACCTTATGTTTCTTGCTGTGTATCTGCGCGAATACGAGGCGAAGGAAACCGCCGAACGCGAGCGCTGGATGCTCGCGACCCGCGACAACGCAGCCATCAAAGAGCTCGAGGCCTGGCGCCAATCCGGACGCGAGCTTTCGGTTCTGCGCCATGACATGCGGCACTTCCTGCGCGGCCTTGCGGTTTTGATCGAAGAGGGTCACATTGACGAGGCGCTCAAGCGCATCGACGATCTCTGCGAGACGAACGACCGCACCGCCGTGCGCCGCTACTGCGCCAACAACACGGTCAACATCGCACTTTCGTCATTTATCTCGGATATCAATCAACACGACATCACCGCCGATCTGCGCGCCGCCGTGCCCGAGAGCGTCCATGTAGCCGACGTCGACCTGTTCAGCGTGCTCTCGAATGCCCTGGACAACGCCATCGTCGCCGCAAGTGCCGCTGTCCAGGGCAAGCGATTTGTCGATCTGAATCTGCGCTACGAGGACGGGCAGCTGCTGCTTTTGGTCTCCAACACGTTTGACCGTCCGCCGCATATGGTCGACGGCATGCCCGTAGCCCAACATGCCGGCCATGGCTTTGGAACCAAAAGCATCAAGCTTGCCGTCGAGCGCATGAACGGCAACTGCCAGTTCCGCATCAACGGCGATCGATTTGAGCTGCGCGCTGTGATGTAGCGGCGCGACAAGCTGGCGCCACGACTAGTCCGTTTGAGCCGCTTTGCCGGCGCCAGTCCGCTACAGCGGCGCGGCGGCCGGAGTCAGCTGCTTGATGTAGGCCCACATGCGTTGCTTGGCGGCCTTATCGGTGAGCGCCGCCTCAAAACCGTCGAGCGCAAGCACGCGACGGCCCTGTACATGGGCGACCAGACCAGGCTTGAGCATGGCGGTATCGAAGTCGTCGATCGCCACGAGCATGTCGGCATAGGTCTCGCGCATGGTATCGGCCGCGCGATCGTCGAGCAGCAGCACGGCCTCGGGATCCAAGGCCTCGAGCGCCTCGCGGAATAGCTCGCACGGCAGGCCATCGCCTGTCGCAACCGTTCCATCGCCCGCGCCGGCGACGCTTGCCAGCACGCAAAAATCCTCGGGCGCGTAGCCGATGGCACCGAGCGCCTTGCGCAGTGCGGCACCGTCCGGGCCGGCAGCCAGCTCGCCACCCGCACGCTCAGCCTCATCCAAATCGCCTTTTACCAGCACAATTGGCGAGCACGCGTTGCCCGCGATGCGCACGCCGCGACCTGTAAGCGACGCAAGCTCCTGCTCGGCCGCCTGGGCGATGGCTTCTTTTTTCTGGCTTTGTGACGTGGGCATGCGCTCTCCAATCGTTTGCGTGCCCTCCATTATATAAAAGAGCCGCCCGCGAGTGGTTGCTTTGCGGGCCGCTGGGTATAAGCACGGTCGTACTGAGTTTTACGCGGCCGAGCCGCGTCGCATTATGGAGGTCACCATGGCTGACATTAAGCAGATCACCCCCGAGAACTTCGACGCCGTCGTCAACGATAGCCTGCCCGTACTGGTTGATTTTTGGGCCCCGTGGTGCGGCCCGTGTCGTTCGCTCTCGCCCATCGTTGACGAGATAGCCGATGAGCTGGCCGGCAAGCTTGCCGTCGCCAAGTGCAACGTCGACGACAACCAGGACCTCGCCATGAAGTTTGGCGTCATGAGCATCCCCACGCTGATCGTCTTTAAGAATGGCGAGGAAATTGACCGCTCGGTTGGCGCGCTGCCCAAGGCAAGGCTGCAGGCGCTGCTGGAGAAGCACCTGTAATACGCCGGTCGCACGCTGCCGTCCGTGAGCGGATTTGCACCGCTCGCCGGAGTGCCGGGTACGCCCCGCGTAACCACGGATAGTATGGTAGGTACAAACAGCCCCCAGTGAACGGGTGCGGGTCAGACGGACTCGCGCCCGTTTTCTTATGCGGCGCTGCTTAGAGCGGGCGTAGTAGAATCTGAACCACTGGATTGCCCCGTACAAAAGGAGATTTTCCATGCATGATGTTGGAATGAACATGAGCCAGCTTGCCATGAGCGTCAAGCAGGTCGACGACACGATCGAGCTCGCTCACGAGTGGAGCCATCAGCTGCTGCATGCGACCGAGAACTTTGATATGGAGCGCATCGGCGCCAAGCTCGAAGCCGCCATGGCCGCGCTGCACGAGGCCCACGACGCGCTCGAGGGCTACGAGGAGGCCATCGAGGCCGATCACAACTCCGTCGGCTCCGTAAAGCTGGTGTAACGTGGCCGAGCACGAGCACGACTGCGATCACAAGCATGAGCATCCGCACGGATCGACCGACGACGCGAGCTGTCGCTGCAGCGGCTCCAGCTCCGAGCTGGTTCGCTTTTCGGTTACCGCGCCCGACGACCTGCTGCGCCGCTTTGACGAGCAGATCGCGCGCCGCGGCGACGTTGCCAACCGCTCCGAGGCCGTGCGCGACCTGATTCGCGCCTCGATTGCCAAGGAGCAGATGCGAACGCCCGACGAGCAGGTCATCGGATCGCTCACCATGATTTACGACCATCACACCGGCGACCTGACGCGCCGCCTGGACGAGGTGCAGCACGACTACACCGACGAGATCGTATCGACCATGCACGTGCATCTGGATCACCACAACTGCCTGGAGATTCTGGCGCTCAAGGGTCGCGGCGAGCGCGTCTACGAGCTGGCCGACCGTCTGCTGGGCCTGCGTGGCGTTAAGCATGGCGAGCTTACCTGCGCCGCCACCGAGCAGAGTCTGGGGCTGTAAGGGAATTTCCCGCAGCGCACCTGCCAAAAAGGGACAGGTTTGTTTTGGCAGGTTTAGATGTTTTACCTACCAAAATAAACCTGTCCCTTTTTGGTCGGTTTTGACGAAGGAGGGCCGCATGCGGCATGTGCATATCCATGTAACGGGCATTGTGCAGGGCGTTGGCATGCGGCCGTTTGTGTATCGCGAGGCCATGGCGCACGGCATTTGCGGCTGGGTGCTCAACGCGGGCGACGGCGTGCATATCGAGGCTCATGCTTCGGGCGAAGCGCTCGACGGCTTTGTCGCTGCGCTGTCGGAGCACGCGCCTGCCGCGGCACGGGTGGAGCGCGTTGACGTTGCGGATTTGAAGCCCGGGGCCTGGGACGCTGCCGATGAGCAGGGCTTTCGCATCGTGGCGTCGCAGGACCAGACCGCGCATACGACGCTCGTCTCGCCCGATATCGCCACCTGCGACGACTGCCTGCGCGAACTGTTCGACCCCGCCGACCGACGCTATCACTACCCCTTTATCAACTGCACCAACTGCGGACCGCGCTTTACCATCATCCGCTCGCTGCCCTATGACCGAGCGGCCACCTCGATGGACCGCTTTCCCATGTGCCCCACCTGCGCCGCGGAGTATGCCGACCCGCTCGATCGGCGCTTCCATGCGCAGCCCGATGCCTGCTTTGATTGCGGGCCGCATATTACGTGGCGTGAGGTTAACCGCGACGGAAAACCGGCGGTCGCTGGCGCAACGCCGGTCATCGGCTCCACGCGCGAAACCAGCGACGCCATTATTGAGCGTTGCGTTGAGCTGCTAGACTGCGGCGGCATTGTCGCCATCAAGGGGCTGGGCGGATTTCACCTGGCGTGCAACGCCGCCAACGAGCAGGCGGTGACCAAGCTGCGCCGTCGCAAGCGCCGCAGCAACAAGCCACTCGCCGTCATGGTGCGCAGCCTGGGCGACGCCGAGCGCCTGTGCCATATCGACGATGCCGAGCGCAACCTGCTGACCGGCAGCGTTCGCCCCATTGTGCTGCTGCGCCGACGCGCCGCTGGCAGCGACACCCACGGCTCCCCCGACGTCCTCGAGCTCGCGCCATCTGTCGCGCACGACCTGCCCGAGCTCGGCGTCATGCTCCCCTACACCCCGCTCCAGCATTTGCTGCTCGCCGCAGCCGCAGCCTGTGGCATGCACGCACTCGTTATGACCAGCGGGAACTTGAGCGAAGAACCTATCGAAACCGACGACAATCTTGCATGGGAGCACCTTGTTGCCGCCGGCATCGCCGATGCACTGCTCGGCAACGACCGCGCGATCCTCTCGCGCTACGACGACTCCGTGGTGCGCGCGGTCGACGGCGCCACTATGCCCGTGCGCCGCGCCCGTGGCTATGCGCCGCAACCGCTACCGCTACCGACGATCGATGCCGCCGCGCCCTGCGTGCTCGCCTGCGGGCCGCAGCAAAAGGCAACGATCGCACTCACGCGCGATGATCCGGACTGCCCGGCGTCCTGTTTTGTGTCGCAGCATATCGGCGATGTCGAAAACGGCGCGACCTTCGACGCCTGGAACGCCGCGCGCACGCGCTTGGAAGACCTCTTTGATCTGGCGCCCGCCGCTCTGGCCTGCGATTTGCACCCCGGATATCTGTCGAGCCAGTGGGCACGCGAGCAGGCACGGGAACAGGACCTGCCACTTGTCGAAGTCCAGCACCATCATGCGCACATTGCGAGCGTAATGGCCGAAGCTATCGCCGCAGGCCAGCTTGCGCCCGACGTGCACGTCCTCGGCATCGCCTTCGATGGAACGGGTGCCGGCACCGACGGCACCATATGGGGCGGCGAGTTTCTTATCGCCGGCCTCGCCGATTTTGAGCGCGCCGCGCACCTGCGCACCTGGCCGCTGCCCGGTGGCGCCGCATCCGTGCGCGATGCTCGGCGCAATGCGTTCTCCCTGCTCAGCGAGCTCGGTTTGATCGAGCACCCGAGTGCCGCGGGACTTTTGAGTCGTCTCGACGAGCAAACGCGCAGCGTGACGGCAACGATGATCGAGCGAAACATCAACAGCCCGCGCACGAGCAGCATGGGCCGCCTGTTTGACGCCGCAGCCGCGATGCTGGGCATCTGCGGCACTGCAACCTATGAGGGCGAGCCCGCCATCGAGCTCGAAGCCGCCGCTTGGCGTGCGCTCGGCGGAAAAAGCGCCTCTTCTACCGATAGCCTGGCTGGTGCATCAACACCTGCCGACGGCTCCCCGATTTTGGATTCCCAGCCACTTTTTGAGGCGCTTTTGAGTGGAATCGAGGCCGGTGCTCCGGCCGACAAGCTCGCGCTCGGCTTCCATATCGTCATTGCGCGTGCGTCGGCCCAAGTCGCAAGCGAAATCTGCGCTCGCGAAGGCATCGACACCGTCGCGCTCTCGGGCGGCGTATTCATGAACCGACTTTTGCTTCGTTTCCTCACGCGCGAGCTCAAAGACGCAGGGCTCACTGTCTTGGTTCCCCAGACCGTGCCCGTCAACGATGGCTGCATCGCCTACGGGCAGGCGGTCATCGCACGCGCTCGCCTTGCGCAGACCGCGCCGCGATAGGCAGTTCGGCCAGCCCGTGCGCCGCCGTCTCACAGGTGTAACGCGTTTGCCCGCAACCCCCGCGAGCGCTACCATCAATTGATGGATTATTAAGCGCCTATCCAGCGCAAAGCGTATAAAAGGGGAACAAAATGTGCCTTGCCGTTCCCGGTAAAGTAGTCAAACGCGACGACGACCTCAAAGCCACCGTCGACATGATGGGCATCGAGCGTCCCGTGTCGCTGCGACTCGTGCCGACGGCGCAGGTGGGCGACTATGTTCTCGTGCATGCCGGCTTTGGCATCCAGATCGTCGACGAGCAGGAAGCGCAAGAGACGCTCGAACTCGTCAACGCCATGACCGAGCTGGTCGAAGAAGACCAGCTCGCCACCAACCCGGCCGAGGCATACTAGTGGCGGTCGAGCAGCCGGCGCGCTCCGGTATCGACTTTTCGGCATTCCGCAATCCCAAGCTTGCCCGCGAACTCATCGAGCGCATTTATGGGCTTGTCGGCGACCGCCGCATCAACCTTATGGAAGTCTGCGGCACGCATACGGTGAGCATCGGTCGCTACGGCTTTCGCTCCATCATGCCGGCCGGGCTCAAGCTGCTGAGCGGTCCGGGGTGCCCCGTCTGCGTCACCGCCAACCGCGACATCGATCACGCGATTGCGCTCGCCAACATAGATGGCGCCATCATCACCACCTTCGGCGACATGATGCGCGTGCCCGGGTCGTCTACCTCGCTTGCCGCGCAAAAAGCGGCGGGGCACGACATCCGCATCGTCTACTCGCCCCTCGACGCCCTCGATATTGCCGAGCAAAACCCCGATCGCCCGGTCATCTTTATGGGCGTGGGCTTTGAGACCACGACGCCCACCATCGCCGCCGCCATCTTGGAGGCAGACGCGCGCGGGCTTTTGAACTTCTCGGTTTATTGCGCCCACAAGACCACGCCGCCGGCGCTGCGCGCGATTGCCAACGACCCCGAGACGACCATCGACGGCTTTATCCTGCCGGGTCACGTCGCCACCATCACGGGCTTGGCGCCCTTTGGCTTTTTGGTCGATGAGTTTAGAACCCCGGGTGTGGTGACGGGCTTTGAGCCGGTCGACATTCTGCAGGGCATTTGCATGCTGGTCCAGATGATTGTTGAGGGCCGGCCCGCAATTGACAACGCCTACCGCCGCGGCGTCAATGCAGACGGCAATCCCGTGGCGCGCCAGCTGGTCGAGCAGGTATTTGAGCCGTGCGATACCACATGGCGCGGGCTGGGGCCGATTGCCAACTCGGGCCTTTCCATCCGCCCCGAGTTCTCGCGCTTTGATGCCAGTTCCCGCTATGACGTGCCCGTTGAACCGACGGTCGAGCCGCGTGGATGCCGCTGCGGCGACGTGCTGCGCGGGGCCATTACGCCGAGCGATTGCCCGCTCTTTGGCCGCGCCTGCACACCCGAGCACCCCATCGGCCCGTGCATGGTGAGCTCGGAGGGCAGCTGCGCGGCGTATTTCCGATATCAGAGCTGATGGGTTCCGCTGTTCCGGCGAACGGCGGGCCGGTCGATGCTGCGCCCCGCCCGCATCTTCCCTCCCACGATTGGAGTTTTCGATATGTCTCGTACCGCCACCGATAGCACTGTCCTGCTGGGCCACGGCTCCGGCGGACAGATGATGAAGCGCATTATCGACGAGGTCTTTCTGGATGCCTTTTGGTCGCCCGAGCTGCTCGAAGGCAACGATGCCGGTGTTGCCGCCCTACCCGCGAACGGGCGCATCGCCATGTCGACCGACAGCTTTGTGGTCTCGCCGCAGTTCTTCCCCGGCGGTAACATCGGCAGGCTCGCCGTGTGCGGAACCGTCAACGACGTCGCGACCTCGGGCGCCAACGTGCGCTACCTTTCGTGCGGCTTTATCCTCGAAGAAGGTTATCCCATGGACAAGCTGCGCCAGATTGTGCAGACCATGGCAGAGACGGCGCGCGAGGCGGGCGTCAAAATCATCACCGGCGACACCAAGGTGGTCGAACGCGGCGGGGCCGACGGCGTCTACATCAATACCGCCGGCGTGGGCGAGGTGCCCGCGGGCGTGGCGCTCAGCGGCGCAAACTGCCGGCCCGGAGATGTCATCCTGGTCTCGGGCACGCTGGGCGACCACGGTATCGCCATCATGAGCCAGCGCGAGGGCCTAGCGTTTTCGAGCACGATCGAAAGCGATGCCGCACCGCTCAACCACCTGATTGCCGACGTGTTGGCCGCCGCTCCCGACACACGCTGCTTCCGCGATCCCACGCGTGGCGGCCTGGCGTCCACACTCAACGAGTTTGCGCAGGCCAGCAGCGTTGCCATGGAGATCGACGAGGACGCCGTACCCGTGCGCCCCGACGTGCAGGCCGCCTGCGAGATGCTCGGCTACGACGTGCTGCAGGTTGCCAACGAGGGCAAGATGGTCGCCGTGGTGCCGGCCGAGCAGGCCGATGCGGCTCTAGCCGCCATGCGTGCCGCCCGCTACGGCGAGAACGCCGCCATCATCGGGCGCGTGCTACCGGTCACCGAAGGCACTCGTCCCGCCGTGCGCGTGCGCACCGGCTGGGGCTCGACCCGCATCCTCGACATGCTCGTGGGAGAGCAGCTGCCCAGGATCTGCTAGCGGTGAAAACTCGCAGTCGGTGCGATTCGCCGCGATGCCATTGAAGATGTTCAGATTCCAAACGCACCCGACGCGCCAGCCCAGTATCATGGGGTGCGTTTTGGAACCCAATGACGGGAGCTTTCATGGCAGCAGCTTTTTCCCATGTGATTTTTGACCTGGACGGCACCATCCTCAACACGCTCGAGGACCTGGCGGCCGCCGGCAACCATACCTGCGAGATGCACGGCTGGCCCACGTTTGCCGTAGACGAGTACCGCTACAAGGTGGGAAACGGCATGCTCAAGCTGGTCGAGCGCTTTATGCCCGCCGAGTATGCGGGCGACGGCCGCATGTTTGAGCAGACGCTTGCCGAGTTTAGGGCTTATTACGGCGAGCACAAGGAGGACCACACCGCCCCCTATGCCGGCACAATCGATATGCTCGACCGTCTGCGCGCCGCGGGCGTGCAGCTTGCCGTGCTCACCAACAAGGACCATGTATCGGCGGCTCCGCTTATCGAGAAGTACTTTGGCACCGATCGCTTTGCGCTGGTGCAGGGCCGCGTGGACGCATTTCCGCCCAAGCCCGAGGCACCCGTCACGCTGCATGTGATGGAGGAGCTCGATGCCAACCCGGCGACCACGCTCTACGTGGGCGATTCGAATGTCGATGTCCTGACCGGTCACAACGCCGGCCTTAAGAGCGCCGGCGTCACCTGGGGCTTCCGCGGTCGTGCAGAGCTGGAGGCCGCCGGCGCCGACTACGTGGTGGATAGCCAGGACGAACTCGCCGCGCTGATCTTGGGCGAGTAGCGGAGCCGCCGCGCTACGCAGCCGCGGCGATTGTGCCGTGCGGAAAGCGCATCCCGTTTTGATGTCTCAAACTGGGATGCGCTTTCCGGTTGAGCCCCATCGGGGAAACGGCATCCCGTTTCAAAGCAATATTCCGGGTTGCACTTTCCGCAACCCACCCCATCCGGAAACCGCGACCCGAAATTCGGCCAAAAACCGGTCCACATTTTCCCGAGCGCTCAATATAGTCGTTGGGGACGTTCTTAAACGACTAGTCAAACAAGAACGTCCCCAACGACTAGTCATTTAAGAACGTCCCCAACGACTACCCACCTTTGGAGCGAGATGACGCCATAGGTTGAGCATAAGTCAGCGAGCGGGTCGCATTTGAGACAAGGTGACGTGAAACGAAAGGGCGCTGACCTTCTGGTCGCGCCCTTGAAG
>OIXU01000783.1_pt1 | contig 10784 bp, 9 predicted proteins | sample 1587921 | NCBI WGS metagenome assembly OIXU01 (sample SAMN03283238) | human gut metagenome | biome: human-associated habitat; material: feces | host: Homo sapiens | place: Peru | collected 2012
GGGCTTGAATCAGCCACACCACACCCCTAACGCCGCCCTCTTACGAGGTCGGTGGCATCGCCAAAAGGATAAAAACCACTCGCCTTCGGCGAAAAACCAAACCCGGTAGAGACGTGATACTTTACGTTCGCCCATGATTGTGATACTGTATTGAATATCAGCCATTTGTCGCGGATGCGAAGTATCGCGTCCCTACCATGCAAAATTGGAAATTATGCGAAAATAAAAACCGGTGCATTAGGCTTTTGCTGATGCACCGGTTTTGTGTATGGAATAATTGCTTTGTGGCTATTATGGTTTTGCTTCGTAGTAGGGGATGCCTACGAGCTTGATGTCGAACACCAAAGTGGAATAGCCCTTAATGGTGCCGTAGTCGTAGATGCCGTAGCCCTGGGTGTGAGGCACCACCACACGGCAACTGTCGCCGATGTGCATTTTGGTGATGGCGATAGGCCAGCCGCTAACCACACCGGTGAGTTTGGTGCGGAAAATGCTGTCGCCGTACTGCGTAGTCAAGTTGTATGAAGAATCACGTGGAGTGCCGTCGTACATGGAGAGTCGATATTTCACATCTACCGTAGAGGTGTAGAGCGGTGAGAGATTCTCTGCGGTCTCGGCAGGGTCGTTGTACCAGTGCACCAGCACTTGGGCGTTAGCGTCCCACGGAGCCACAATCAGCTTGTAGTAGGAGTTGCCGTTAGCGTCCTTCAGTTGCATCTGCTCTTGGTAGAACTTCAGGTTGGCATCGCGCCAAGTGGTGTCGATGTCGCTGTTGCTGTCCACACAAGATGTGAGCACTGCGCCGATGAGCAACGCCAGCATTATGAATAAAGGGAATTTCTTCATTTATTGATGTGTTAAAAAATTGATGTTACACAAGTTTCTTCAACAAATTGTTGAGGCTACATTCACGACTGATCATAGTGTGAAGTTCGTCGATTGACACGCGTTGCTGCTCCATGGTTTCACGGTCGCGCACGGTCACGGTGTTGTCTTCGAGAGTCTGGCCATCAACGGTGATACAGTAAGGAGTGCCGATAGCGTCCATGCGGCGGTAGCGCTTACCCACAGAGTCCTTTTCGTCGTAGCGGCAAGCGAAGTCGAACTTCAGGATGTTCATGATTTCGTGAGCCTTTTCTGGCAGACCGTCCTTCTTCACCAATGGGAGGATAGCGCACTTCACAGGAGCCAAAGCCTTAGGCAAGTGGAGCACAACGCGGGTGTCGCCGCCTTCGAGTTGTTGCTCTTCGTAACTTGAGCAAAGCACAGAAAGGAACATACGGTCAACGCCGATAGAGGTTTCAATCACATAAGGAGTGTAACTCTTGTTGAGTTCAGGGTCGAAGTATTGGATTTTCTTCTTAGAGAACTTCTCGTGCTGGCTCAAGTCGAAGTCGGTGCGGCTGTGAATACCTTCCACCTCCTTGAAGCCGAATGGCATCAGGAATTCGATGTCGGTAGCGGCGTTGGCGTAGTGAGCAAGTTTCTCGTGGTCGTGGAAGCGATACTTCTCGTCGCCCATGCCCAGAGCCTTGTGCCATTTCAGGCGCGCTTCTTTCCACTTCTTGAACCATTCGAGTTCGTCGCCAGGGCGCACGAAGAATTGCATTTCCATCTGCTCAAATTCACGCATACGGAAAATGAACTGGCGAGCCACAATCTCGTTGCGGAAAGCCTTACCGATTTGAGCGATACCGAAAGGAATACGCATACGGCCAGTCTTTTGCACATTGAGGAAGTTGACGAAAATACCTTGCGCAGTTTCGGGGCGGAGGTAAACGTCCATAGTGGAATCGGCGCTTGAGCCCATTTGAGTCTTGAACATGAGGTTGAACTGACGCACATCGGTCCAGTTCTTGGTGCCAGAAATTGGGTCAACGATGCCGTAGTCCTCGATGATTTGGCGAAGTTCCTTCAGGTCGTTGGCGTTCATTGCATCGCTGTAGCGCTGGTGAAGCACATCGCGCTTGCTTTGGTGCTCAAGCACGCGAGGGTTGGTTTGACGGAACATGGCTTCGTCGAAACTTTCGCCGAAACGCTTAGCAGCCTTAGCCACTTCCTTGTTGATTTTATCGTCGAATTTTGCGATTTCGTCTTCAATCAGCACATCAGCGCGGTAGCGTTTTTTCGAGTCGCGGTTGTCGATCAAAGGGTCGTTGAAAGCGTCAACGTGTCCGCTTGCCTTCCAGATAGTGGGGTGCATGAAGATAGCCGAGTCGATGCCCACAATGTTTTCGTGGAGCAGGGTCATAGCTTCCCACCAATAGCGCTTAATGTTGTTTTTCATCTCCACACCGTTTTGGCCATAGTCGTAAACAGCACCGAGGCCATCGTAGATTTCACTTGAAGGGAACACGAAACCGTACTCTTTAGCGTGTGATACAATTTTTTTGAAAACGTCTTCTTGTTTTGCCATAATGTTTTTAGAATTTGTTTTGTTGCCGGACCCGGGTAGCCGGGCTAAACAGAGTAATATGTTAGTTGTGATAACGGCACAATGCCGCTATTAACTCGCAAAGTTATAGCAAAAACCGCTAACCACCAATTTCATGGCTCTGCTTTTGGCAGATGTTGGTAATATTTAACAAATACCCCCTGAATTATTCCCCTGCAAATCTATTGAATATTCAGAAAAAATACAATATCTTTGCGATGGAATGAGTAAGTTGTGGAATCGAATATTGATTATCGCATTCGTTGCGTGGATGATGGTGGCATGTAATTCACATGCCGACCGTGAGTCGCTCGTGGCCATCGATTCTCTCATTATGCAGAATCCAGACAGTGCTTACTCGGTGCTGAAAGCATATCCCACTGACTCGCTCACCAGCGATGACGACCACGCCTACTACGCTTTACTCACAACCATAGCCGACTATAAAACCTATCGGCCAGCCACCACCGACAGTGTCATCAACATTGCTGTAAACCATTATGACCACGACGGTGCTAATTTGGATAAACGAATGCGTGCCTTGCTGTACAAAGGCTGTGTTATGGAAGAACTTGGCGAGTCGGAAATAGCAATAGAGTACTATAAAAGAGCCGAAAAAGTATGTGCTCCGAATGATGATTTTCATATTGGATATATATGTTTGAGGAAAGCTATTTTATATCAATTAGCTTACTCCGACTCTATTCCAATGGAGAACTATCGCAAAGCGATTGTTTATTTTCATAATGCACGTGCAAAGCACTATGAATCGTTGTGTCACAATTCGATAGGTATGATTTATAGCCGAGCAGGAAACTACGATTTAGCCGTAAAAGAATTACGACAATGCATAGCATTAGCAAGGTCAATTAACGACACTTTGAATTTATGTGAGGGATATAATGCAATGTGCCATACTTATTATGGGTTTGATTTGTACGAGAAAGTGATTGCTGCTTCTGATACTCTTTTTAAGATAAGTGCTAATGTGACTTTGCCACGCAGCTCTTATGATATTGTATCAATTTCCTTTTCAAAGATGGGATGTCCTGATTCAGCCACTAAGTACATGGAGATGGCACCTAAGCCAGTAGTGGTAGAGGACACGATTTCCTATCTGCGCTCAGTTGCTGAATTGGCATTAGCTAAAGGTGACATAAAAGGATATATTCAGAATAATGATAGAGCCGTGAACAAAAGCGATTCGTTGTTATTGCTTGGTCAAGCAGAAAAAATTCGTATAGCGGAAGCAAAGTATGATTTGGCTATGCAGGAGGTTGAAAATCTCTCCAAACAAAAGCACTTAATACTCGTCATTTCAGCCCTTTCATTATTGGTAGCCATAGTATCTTCTATTGTTTATTTTCAAAGGAAACGAATTGCTCATATAAAGATAGAAAATGAAGAAGCAAGAAATCAGCTCTCTTTACTAAAAAGGAATTTGACTGAAATAGAATCAGAAAGTCAAAAACGCATCGTTGCGCTTAGGGAGCAAGAATTGCAACTTCAAAAAATGCAAGATGATATTCGATTATTAGAATTTGGAAATCAGGAAAAGATAAACTTAACAAGTATTGAGAAACAGTTAGTGCAAACAAGGGGTATGCTACAAACGGCAGAAGTAGCTATTGCAATACAAACCAAAACAAGATTCTGCCTTGACGAGATATTGCGCCTTTCATATTATTCAGGAAAATATAACTCTGACCAAGTTATCAACAACGAATCGACACTTGAATTGAGCCAGAATTTTTGGAAAACTATTTTTGAAGTCGTATCGTTGATGCATGATAATCTATTTGAGCGAATTAGGCAAAAGGGAGTGACACTTACAGAAAACGAAAAGAAATTGCTGTCTTTATGCGCAATCAATATACCAAGTGCAATCATTCGCAGAGTTCTCAAATACAAAAGTATTCAAATCGTTAGTAACCAAAAGAGAAAACTGGCATTAAAAGCCACATCTACAAGCACACGAATAGAAGACATATTTTCAGAAAAAAATAGTTCTGATCACTCGTAGGTTATCTAAGTTTATGCCCCTGTGAGCCAAAAAAGCAAAACCACTTATAAAGGGTTTGATTATCAATGATTTGTGAATGTGGTTTTTTCTTGAAATAATTTGTAGGTTATTTGAGTTTTATTCTACTTTTGCAATGTACAAAGCAAAAATCAACTCATAGAATTACTATTACATGAACAAGTTATTTATATTTGTATTTGTGTGTTTTACTACAATTTCAAGTGTGGCGAAAGTCAATTATATCACTTCAAAAGGTTCTTATTCTGTAGTGACAAGTAGAATTAGCAGTGGCATTGCCAGTCACCTCACTTCTTTTGTTGAGTGCCCTGAGGTGTTTTTTGAATCATCTAAAAATTGCATCACTATTAATTTTGGTCCCCAGAAGATAAACAATTTCACTGTAACAATAACATCTATGTGTACAGAAGTGGACTATTACGCAACATCTTCTTTCATCTCGATTCCATTTGTTCCTGACGGTATGAACGATTATACAATTATTATAGAAATAGATAATGGGGACATTTTTGAAGGAACTCTTTTTGCTGATGAATATTTAAATACAGAATCAATTTAATTAACTACTTAAAAACAAACATTATGAAAATGAAAAAAAAATTAATAATGATAGTGACATTAGGAGCAATGTTGACTACATCTTGTAATGAATGCATTACACATGATGAGTTGATTAATTTGTCAAATACAAATTCAATGGCAAAGAGCCGTCGCCCATACTCCTCGTTGAAATCCTATTCTGTTAACGAATCATTAGTTCGCAAGTATGTAAATATCACATCGCCAGAAAAAACAATTCAAGACATTTCTCCTATTGTTCGTGACATCAACGACACATTAGCTTTTCTTGTTCAATATTCACAAGGTTGGGAGTTGATATCTGGTGACACAAGAGTTTCTCCCAGTTTGGCTTCTTCAGAATCTGGCATATTAGATTTTGCCGAGTTTAATAATATAGGAGTAAGTGGTATCAATGGCCTGCTGGATTTCGTAGAGCAAACGAAACGGTCCTCAAACTCTCTCATGAATGCAACATGGAAGTTTTTATTGCCACAAAAAAAAGAAAATAACAATAATGAAATTGTACCGTGCGGAGATGTTCCAGGCATGTGGATTCCCATTGATACACAGTATGTGGATAACGGCAGATACACAGGACATATCATTTCTACTCATTGGACACAAGATGCTCCATACAATAATGTTTGTGCAACCGTTAATTTGGGATCTCCTGGCAATGTGAAGTCGTTTGCCGGATGTGGGCCGATAGCTTGTGGGCAAGTAATCTATAATTATCTGAAGGCAAACAATCCGAATGCAATAAAAATTCCAGCAACTTGCGTTTCTGGAACGCTTGGGAAACTTATTTATAGTAACTTTTCAACAGAACAATGGAAGAATCTTACGCCATCAAACAATTCACTATCTACTTTTATCACATATTTGGGACAAGAATATATGGGGGCTGTCTATCTTCCTTCAATTGATACAAATATGAAAGTTCACCGAGAAATAGGCGTATCCTCTGATGATTGCCGTAACGCATTAGATTGGGCACAACTCCAATATAACCAAAGTAGCACATTCAGTTGGCAAGACATTGTGTCATCGCTTCTGTCGTCACATCCCATTATTGTTACAGCTTATGATGCTTCATATGAGAATGGTCACGCATTCATTATTGACGCATTAAACAAAACAGACTTCAGAGCTCGTATAACATACGAATGGAAAGACAATTATCATCCTGATTATTGGGAGTTACAACGAAATCCTGCTTGGATGTTTGAAACTGCAATAAAGCCAGACTTCAAAGGTGACGGAGATATTTATGAAGAAGAAGTAATCCTTGATGATAATGTCAAGATAGCAATGAATTGGGGGTATGGCAGTACTTACGACAAAGTGTTTTATTTATTGCGCGATGGCTCTACCACTATTAGTCCATCTTGGAGAGTACAAGGGACTACTTACACTATTATTGACAGATTATTTTATAATATTAGACAATAATTTGATAGTTTGATTGAGAATGTGTAAATTAGGGGCGGATTTATTTATTGGATAAGATATTTTATAGACCAAAAAACCAAAAAGTATGAAAAAGTTATATTTATTATCACTGTTGGTCGTTGTGTTGGGGTTTGCTTCATGCAATGACGATGAACCAGAAGGCGGCGGAAAAGGTATGATTTATGATTTCGGCCCCATTGAGTTTTTGATTGATGCTACCGATGGAGAGCATGATTTGCTTGATCCTGAATATGCGGGCAATATTTGCAAAGAAGTGAGCATCAGTTATAATGGTAAAATTTATGAATACACACCTTCTTCAAATTTGACCCCCAAGCATTATCTTCCGAATTTTTATGGCTTAAAACTGCGCATGATTACACGTCCCAAGCCCGATAACACTGGCTATTATGATGTGTATGTGTTCACTTTCGGCGAATTTGATTACACAAAAGAGTTCAATGGCGAAACCTTCTACATCAATTGGCCCAAGGGAATAAAAGATAAAGTGAAATGGAATAACAAGTTGATTTGGAAAAACGGCAAACCAGAAGGCAGAAGCGAATTTTACCTCAATGGCAAAAAACTGCAAGGTCCATATATCTCGCGGAAATTCTAAAAATATAGAATACCTTGCGTGAGGCATCGGTGGCTAAATCGCCACCGATTTTCTTTTTTTCTGGTATATCTTATTTCTGTGATTGGGTGTGGGGGTTTGGGTGATTTTTATTATCTTTGTGTGACCATTCACCGAATCCGCAAAATGAGGCGGGTGGGAATTCAAGACTATTAACTAATAACTAAACAGTATTTGTAAAAAAAATGAAGATTTCGATAAAGAAAATGGCGTTGGCTATGGCTTTGACAGCCATGCCGATGATGGGTTTTGCTGGCAACAAGGGACCTGAATGGCTCAGCAAAGCGGTGGCGTATCAAATATATCCTTCAAGTTATCAAGACAGCGACGGCGACGGCATTGGCGACATTCCAGGCATCACCAGCCGCCTCGACTATATCAAGGGGCTTGGCGTAAATGTGATTTGGCTGAATCCTGTGTTTGTGTCGGGGTGGTTCGACGGCGGCTACGACATCATCGACTTCTACAAGGTGGACCCACGATTCGGCACCAACACCGACTTGGTGAAACTTATCGACGAAGCACACAAGCGTGGCATTCGCGTGCTGCTCGACCTTGTGGCTGGCCACTCCAGCGACCAGTGCCAGTGGTTCAAGGAATCGGCACAGGGCACCGACATGCGATATAGCGACTACTACATCTGGAGCAACGAAATTCCACAAAAGGAAGTGAAAATCATCGCCGAGCGCAAACTCGAAGCCGACCCAGCCGTGAGCAAACGCGGAAAATGGGTGGAAGCCGATGCTCCACGAGCAAAATATTACGAAAAGAACTACTATATGTGCCAGCCGGCACTCAACTATGGCTACGCCAACCCCAATCCAAATCACCCATGGGAGCAGTCGTGCGACGCACCCGGCCCACAGGCTGTGCGCAGAGAGTTGCGCAACATCATGGCATTCTGGATGGACAAGGGCGTGGACGGCTTTAGAGTAGATATGGCGGCATCGCTGGTGAAAGGTGACAAAGACAAGAAGGCGATAAAGGCACTTTGGGCAGAGATGCGCACTTGGATGGACGCGAAATATCCTAACCACATACTGGTGAGCGAGTGGTGCGACCCACAAGTGTCGATTCCTGCCGGCTTCAATATCGACTTTATGATACACATCGGGCAGAAGTGCTATTCCACTTTGTTTTTCCCAAAAGGTACCCCATGGCAGGGCAACAACCCCAATCCTGACAAGGAATGTTACTTCGACCGCAACGGCAAGGGAAATCTGGAGAAATTCATCGATGTGTATGCCGAGAATTACGCAAAGACCAAAAACGACGGCTACATTGCCATTCCTACCGCCAACCACGACTTCCAACGCCCAAATGTGGGCAGCCGCAACACACCAGAGCAACTGAAGGTGACAATGACCTTCTCGCTCACCATGCCAGGCGTGCCATTTATCTATTATGGCGACGAAATAGGCATGAAATATCAGATGGATTTGCCATCGAAGGAAGGCAGCCGTGAGCGCGCAGGCACACGCACCCCAATGCAGTGGACCAATGGCGCAAACGCCGGATTCTCGACCGTGAGCGATGCATCGAAACTCTATTTCCCCGTGGACACGGAAAACGGCAAACTCACCGTCGAAACACAGGAAGCCGACAAGGCGTCGATGCTCAATTATGTGCGCACCCTGCTCAAACTCCGTGCCGAAAATCCAGCACTTGGCAACGATGCCGACTGGAAATTGCTGAACGTGAAGGGCGGTCAGGTTTACCCTATGGTGTATGTGCGCAGCGCGGCAGGTCAGAAAGTGATGGTGGCACTCAACCCCACAGCCAAGAAGCAAACCATGGCAGTGGAAGGCGAAGCCAAGAAGGTGCTTTCCACCACAGGCAAGGCGAATTTCAAGAAAGGAAAAGTGACATTAGACGCATTCTCCACACTGATTGTGGAATTGCAATAACTGAGAATAACAGCAAAACAGCGATATAGATTTGAGAAAAACGATAAGATATACCGTTTTGACACTGGCGATGATTGCCCTTGTGGTGGTCGGTCAGGTGGGGGTGGGGTGTAGCTCTGCCCGAAAAGGCAAGCCGTCGGTGGTGGTGAGCATTCAGCCGCAGCACTATCTGCTTGAGGCCATCGCCGGCTCGAAGGTGGACGTGGTGTGCCTGCTCGACGACGAGAGCAACCCCGAAACCTACGAGCCCGGCATGAACATGATGATGGCGATAGAGCGCAGCGATGCCTATTTCACGATGGGCACCATCGGCTACGAACTTGCCATACTCACAAAGGTGAGAAGCAACAACCCCAACTTGCCCATTATCAACACCTCGAAAGGCGTGAACTTCATCGACGGTCACGATGCCGACGAAGGCGATGTGGACCCACATGTGTGGGTGTCGGTGTGCAATGCGAAAATCATTGCCGCCAACATGTATGCCGAGTTGGTGGAACTTTACCCGAAGTGGAAAAAATATTTCACCAAGCGATACAATGCACTGCAAGCGCAACTTGGCCAGATGGACATAGAGTTTGCCGCCCGACTGCAATCGGTGCCCGACAGCGCATTTTTAGTGTGGCACCCCACGTTGAGTTATTTTGCCCGCGACTACGATTTGCGCCAAGTGTCGCTCGACAATGGCAAGGAACCCACCGTGGGTGATTTGCGTGCGCGCATCGACATGGCACGCAAAAGCGGCGCGGAGGTGCTGTTTCTCCAACCTCAAATCGACAGCCGTCAAGCCAGCGAACTGCTCAAAGGACTGGATGTAAAGAAAGTGACCATCAATCCCATGAGCAAGCATCTTGACGAAGAATTGACAAAAATAGTGGACGCATTGGCTCCACCAGTAAAGCAAAAGTAGGGCAATACACTCTCTATGGAAAAATCCTGTATCATATCGATAAATGATGTGAGGCACACATTTGGTGAGAAAATGGTGCTGCAAGATGTGAATCTCACCGTGAACGAAGGCGATTTCGTGGCAATAACGGGACCGAACGGCGGCGGAAAAACCACCATTCTCCGCTTGATACTCCATCTGCTCAAGCCCACCAAAGGCAGCGTGCTCTACTTTGAGGGCGGCAAACAGGTGGAAAGGCTGAAATTCGGCTATCTGCCCCAGAAAAACGCCATCGACAGCCAATTTCCCATCACCGTGGAAGAAGTGATAGCGTCGGGGCTGATGACCAGCCCATTTCGCCGCACCACGGCAGAGGATAGGCAACTGGTGGACGACACCATCAAACTGGTGCGGCTTGACGAGGTGCGCAGTCACGCCATCGGCAAACTTTCGGGCGGTCAGCTCCAGCGCGCATTGCTCGGACGCGCTATCATCTCTAAACCCTCAGTGCTGGTGCTCGACGAGCCATTGAGCTACATCGACAAGCAATTTGAGGCGCACCTCTATCAAATAGTGGAAACGCTCGCAGTCACCACTACCATCATACTGGTGAGCCACGAAATGAGTGTGATTTCAGGCATGGCAAACCGCCATATCATAGTGGCAGGAGGCAAAATCCACGAGTGTGTGGCGCACCACCATTTCGTGAAATCGGAGTGCGAGTAAACCCAAATCGGTCATTAGGCCGTGTAAGGATTTTATAGATTACTTCTTGCGGTCTTTCGATTTTTATAAGATGCCTTTTGCTTGTTTTTAATTCGTAATAGCTCGCTATCACTCATTAAAAGACAAACAAAATTCAT
>OIXU01000784.1_pt1 | contig 10759 bp, 10 predicted proteins | sample 1587921 | NCBI WGS metagenome assembly OIXU01 (sample SAMN03283238) | human gut metagenome | biome: human-associated habitat; material: feces | host: Homo sapiens | place: Peru | collected 2012
GTAGCTATCGGACAGAAGGAGTCTACTGTTGCTCGTTTAGTTCAAAAATTAAAAGAACATGATGCAATGAAGTATACAGTTGTAGTCAATGCATCAGCTTCTTCTACTGCACCATTGCAGTACATTGCACCATATGCAGGATGTGCTATGGGTGAAGAATGGATGGAAAATGGAGAAGATGTACTAATTGTTTATGATGATTTATCAAAACACGCCGTAGCTTACCGTACACTGTCTTTACTTCTTCGTCGTCCTCCTGGACGTGAAGCCTATCCTGGAGATGTCTTCTATTTGCATTCTCGTTTATTAGAGCGTGCTGCTCGTTTAAATGAAAATTATGGTGGTGGATCTTTAACCGCTTTACCAATCATTGAAACGCAAGCCGGAGATATTTCTGCTTATATTCCTACAAATGTAATTTCAATTACAGATGGACAGATCTTCTTAAAGACAGATATGTTTAATGAAGGTATTCGTCCAAGTGTAGATAGTGGTTTAAGTGTTAGCCGTGTAGGTAGTGCTGCACAAACAAAGGCTATGAAGCAGGTATCTGGTTCATTAAAATTAGAGCTTGCTCAATATCGTGAAATGGAATCTTTTGCGAAATTTGGTTCAGATTTAGATGCAAGTACAAAAGATGTATTGGATCATGGTGCAAGATTGACTCAATTATTGATTCAAAAACAATATTCACCATTAACAGTGCCTGAACAAGTATTATCTTTATATGCTGCAAAAAATAGATATTTAAAACCGGTTGAAGTAGACCAAGTTGGTGAATTTGAACAAGGAATGTTGGAATATGTACATCGTGAATATCCTTATGTTCTAGATCAGATTGAAATGAAAAAGGCAATTGACGATGAATTAGAAGCTGATATAAAGAAGGCTTTAGATGCCTACGCAAATCAATATGCGCTAGAAAAGGGTGCGCAACATGGCACAAAGTAGACAGGCTATTCAGGCTCGAATCAGTTCCGTTAGTTCAACAAAGAAAATCACAAAAGCAATGCAACTGATTGCTTCAAGTAAATTAACTAGACAAAGACAAATTATGGAAGAAAACCGTAGTTATGCACAAGGTCTTCAAGAACTTTTCACAATGGTACTTCGTAGTGCTGGAAATGATTCCATGTATTTAAATGAGAATCAAGGAAAGCCAAGTTTTATCTTTGTGATTACAAGTGATATGGGACTTTGTGGAGGCTACAATGCGAACGTGTATCGTATGATACAAGATGAGTTTTCAAATGAGGATCATATAGTTATGGTTGGAGTTCGTGGTGCTGCATGGATTTCAAAACGTGATTATAATGTTGAAACTGTATTAAGTGATCTTGACGAGGATGATGTATATAATGCTTTATCGAAATGTATGCAGGATGCATTAGACTTGTTTGAAAAGAAAGAAATTTCAAAAATTCAAATTTTATATACGCACTATAAAAATACATTGACATTTGTTCCTACTTTAGAAACGGTTTTACCTGTTTCTAAACCTAGTGAAGAAAAGAAGTCAGGCATGCATGCGGATATGATTTTTGAACCAGATAAGGAAACAATGCTACAAAACATGATTCCTATGGTGACAAAATCAATTCTTTACTCTCGTTATTTAGAGAGTAAAACTAGCGAACAGGCTTCTCGAAGAATGGCAATGGAGAGTGCAACTGACAATGCAGAAGAGTTGCAGAATAATCTTGAACTTGCATATAACCGTGTACGTCAGGGTGCAATTACGCAAGAAATTACTGAAATTGTCGGTGGTGCAAATGCACTTTCATAAAGGAGGGTAAAGATGAGTCAAAATATTGGAAAAGTCGTTGAGATCATTGGTCCAGTTGTGGATATTCAGTTTTCACAAAATAATTTACCAGATTTATTAACGGCAATTGAAATTGAACGCCCAAATGAAGAAAATCTAATTGTAGAAGTCGAACAAGATATTGGTTCAGATCGAGTACGTTGTATTGCGATGGGAAGTACAGATGGTTTAGTACGTGGTATGGATGCCATTGATACAGGAAAGCCAATTCAAGCTCCTGTTGGAGAAAATGTATTGGGTCGTATGTTTAACGTATTAGGTAAGCCAATTGATGGTTTAGGTGATGTAGATGCGAATACTATGCCAATTCATAGAAAAGCACCTGCATTTGATGAACAAAGTACGACGAGTGAACCATTAGAAACGGGTATTAAAGTAATCGATTTATTATGTCCTTACGCAAAGGGTGGTAAAATTGGATTGTTCGGTGGTGCCGGTGTTGGTAAAACCGTATTGATTCAGGAATTGATCCACAATATTGCCAAAGAGCATGGTGGTAAATCCGTTGTAGTAGGTGTAGGCGAAAGAACTCGTGAAGGAAATGATATGTATCACGAGATGAAAGATAGTGGTGTATTAGATAAGACTGTATTGGTTTATGGACAGATGAATGAAAGTCCAGGAGCCAGAATGCGTGTTGGATTAACAGGTCTTACAATGGCTGAATATTTCCGTGATGTAGAACATCAAGATGTATTGTTGTTTATTGATAACATCTTCCGTTTTACACAGGCAGGATCTGAAGTAAGTGCCTTATTAGGACGTGTTCCTAGTGCCGTAGGATATCAACCTACATTAGCTACAGAAATGGGACAGTTACAAGAAAGAATCACATCAACAAAAGATGGTTCTATCACTTCTGTACAGGCTATTTATGTACCTGCGGATGACTTAACGGACCCAGCTCCAGCAACAACATTCTCTCACTTGGATGCAAAAACAGTATTGGACCGTGATATTGCGGCATTAGGTATTTATCCTGCCGTAGATCCACTTGAATCAAGTTCACGTATCTTGGATCCACTTGTGGTTGGTGAAAAACACTATAAAGTGGCTCGTGGAGTTCAAAATATCCTACAGAGATATAAAGATCTTCAAGATATCATCGCCATTTTAGGTATGGATGAATTAAGTGAAGAAGATAAGAAGGTTGTAAACCGTGCACGTCGTGTTCGTAACTTCTTGTCACAACCATTTAACGTAGCCGAAGTATTCTCTGGTATTCCTGGAAAATATGTACCTTTGGAAGATACAATTCGTAGTTTCGAACGTTTATTAGCTGGTGAATTCGATGATCTTCCTGAACAAGCATTCATGTTTGTTGGAACAATTGAAGAAGCACAAAAAAAAGCTAAAAAAATGGCTGGTGAATAGTCATGATTGCTTTTAAAGTTGTAACACCTAAAGGCGAATATTTAAAACAAGACGTAAAGAGTATTCATGTAAAGACAGTGATTGGTGAAACTACAATTTTACCAAATCATATGCCAATCTTTGCATCTTTAGTTCCTTGTAAACTTGTTTTAAAGAATGAAAATGACGAAGAAGAGGTCTATGCGATTTCTGGTGGCTTTTTACAGTTCAATAAAAATGAAGGCATGATTCTAGCTGATGCGATCGAAGGAAAAAAAGATATTGATCTTGAGCGTGCAAAAAAATCAATGGAACGTGCTAAAGCGCGTTTAGAGAAAAAAGATTCAGATACAAATCTAAAAAGAGCTCAGTTATCATTGGAAAGAGCAATTAATAGAATTCATGTATATGGCGAGTAATCCTCGCCATTTTCTTTTGTTAAATTTTAGCAAACTTATTGCATCAGTGCTAAAAGTGAGTATAATAGTATTTAGCAATTGGAACAGCTAAGTGCTAAAAGGAGGATGATTTTATGTTACAACCTTTACATGATTATGTTTTATTAAAGAAAGAGAAAGAAGAAAAAACTACGGCAAGTGGAATTATTTTGACAAGTGGTAAAGAAAAGTCAAAACTTGCAGTTGTCGCAAGTATTGGAGCAGAGGTTAAAGATGCTGGATATGCTTGTGGAGATAAAGTTTTATATAAAGAATATTCAGGAACTACAATGAAGATCGATGATGAAGAATTTATTGTCATCAAAGATGAAGATATTATTGCGGTAAGTAAGTAATAGGAGGTAATGAATTATGGCTAAAGAAGTACGTTTTTCAAAAGATGCTCGTGAATCAATGTTAAGAGGTGTCAACACATTGGCGAATGCGGTTCGTGTTACTTTAGGTCCTAAAGGACGTAATGTTGTTCTTGAAAAGGATTATGGTTCACCATTAATCACAAATGATGGTGTAAGTATCGCTAAAGAAATTGAATTGGAAGATAAGTTTGAAAACATGGGTGCTAAATTGGTATATGAAGTTGCCAATAAGACCAATGATACAGCTGGAGATGGAACTACAACAGCTACTATTTTAGCTCAAAGTATGATTGAAAATGGTTTACGCCAAGTGGATCGTGGAGCTAATCCAGTATTGATGCGTGAAGGTATTGAAAAGGCAGCTAAGGCTGTAAGTGAATATATCTTATCTGTTTCTAAAAAAGTAGAAAGTAGTAAGGATATTGCCAATGTTGCGACAATTTCATCAGGTTCAGAAGAAATTGGTAAGATCATTGCGGATGCGATGGAAAAAGTCGGTCGTGATGGTGTCATTTCAACGGATGATTCAAAAGGCTTTGAAACAGAACTTGAAATTAGTGAAGGTATGCAATATGACAAGGGTTATGTTTCTCCATATATGGTCAGTGATCGTGAAAAGATGGAAGCAACAATGGAAAATGCTTATGTGTTAGTAACAGATCAAAAAATCACAAATATTCAAGAAATTTTGCCTTTACTTGAACAATTGGTTCAGGCAAATCGTGCCTTATTGATTATTGCGGAAGATTTGGAAAATGAAGTAGTTTCTACTTTGGCATTGAATAAACTTCGTGGAACATTTAATGTAGTGGCTACAAAAGCTCCTGGTTTTGGGGATAACCAAAAAGAAATGTTGCAGGATATTGCGATTATGACAGGTGCTAAATTCTATTCAAAAGATTTGAATATGGAATTGAAAGATATGCAGTTATCGGATTTAGGTACAGTTAAAAAGATCGTTGTCACGAAGGATAATACAACAATGATTGGTGGAGCTGGAAGTAAAGAAGAAGTGGCTGCTCGTGTTGCAGAAATTGAAGCGCAAATGGAAAATACAACAAGTGATTATGATAAGAAACGTATGGCAGAGCGTTTAGGTAAATTATCAAATGGTGTTGCGATCATTAAAGTGGGTGCTGCAACGGAAAGTGAATTGAAAGAAAAGAAACTTCGTATTGAAGATGCATTGAACTCAACTCGTGCTGCTGTTAGTGAAGGTATTGTCGTTGGTGGTGGAGCTTGTTTAGTAAAGGCTTATGTGGCTTTGAAAGATGAAGTGAAATCGGATGTAGTGGATGTGCAAAAAGGTATCAAAGTTGTATTTGATGCGTTGTTAGCTCCAATTGCACAGATTGCCGATAATGCTGGATATAACAGTGAAGAGATTGTTGAAAAACAAAAAGAAGCTGAAGAAAATGTGGGATTTGATGCCAAACATGGTAAATGGGTCAATATGATCGAATCTGGTATCATTGATCCTACAAAGGTAACTCGTAATGCGTTAATGAATGCTTCTAGTATTTCAGCTTTGTTCTTAACAACAGAAGCTGGAGTCGCTAAAATTGATAAAGAAGAACCAGCACCTGCAATGCCTCAGGGAATGTATTAATAGTTGATTGAATAGCTAAGGTTTAATAGCCTTGGCTATTTTTTTGTTAAGAAAACAGCTGAAAATGATGTAAATTGTAAAATATAATGTAAAATCAAATGTAATAAAATGTAAAAAGCACTTGAAAACGTTTTTCGCTTGCGTTATTATATCAGTACAACTCGAGGGAGGTATAGATTATGAAAGGTAAATTATTAAAAACGTTTGCTTCTAGTGCTGTCGCATTAAGCATGTTAGTCGGATGTAGTTCGGGAAGTGGAACTGCTAGTACGGAATTAAAAGAGGGAGATACAGTCAAAATTGGTTTGAACTATGAATTATCGGGTGCTGTAGCTTCTTATGGTCAAGCTGAGTATAAAGGGGCTTCGCTTGCAATCAAACAATACAATGAAAACAAAGATTCAAAATATAAAGTCAAAGCTGTGAAAATGGACAATAAAGGAGATGCGAGTGAATCGACTAGTGCGGCTACAAAATTGATGACTGAAGATGGTGTAGCCTTTATGGTAGGTCCTGCAACTTCTGGTGCTTCTATCGCAACATATCCAGTAGCGGATCAAAACCAGGTTCCAGTTATTTCACCATCAGCTACTCAGGTCGATGCAACAATGAATGGAGATTCTCCTTATGAATATGCGTTCCGTATTTGTTTTGAAGACTCATATCAAGGTAAGGCAATGGCTAAATTTGGATATGAAAATTTAGGAAAGAGAAAAGCTGTAATTATCAATGAAGTTAGTGATTATGGAAAAGGTCTTACTAAGGTATTTACACAAAAATTTGAAGATTTGGGTGGAGAAGTTGTAGCCACTGAAAGTTATAATGCGAAAGATACTGATTTTGCAGGTATTATCACGAAAGTAAAAGATAAAGGGGCCGATGTACTATTCATTGCTGGTTATTATTCAGAAGCAGGTTTGATTATTAAACAAGCTCGTGAAGCTGGTATGGATTGCACAATTTTAGGTGCTGATGGATTTGAATCAGAAAAATTAGTTGAACTTGCAGGTAAAGAAAATTTAAATAACTGCTACTATTCAACTGCTTATACTACAGTTAACGCAAGTGATGATTTAACTGCATTTGTAGATGCATATACTAAAGAATATGGAGAAGCTCCAAATATGTTCTCTGCATTAACTTACGATGCAACAAACTTAGGTTTACAAGCCTTGGAAAAATCAGGTAAGACTGGTGCTGATCTACAAAAGGCAATTGCGGATACTAAATTTGAAGGTTTGACTGGTTCATTCACATTTGATAAGACACATTCACCTAAGAAATCTGTATTAGTTGTTAACTTAGTAGATGGTGTTCAAACTGAAGCCGTATCAGTAGATCCAAATAAATAAGTTTTTGTTCAGGGGGACAATTCCCCCTCTTTTTTTAATAAGGAGGTTAATATGACTGCTTTTTTACAACAACTAGTCAATGGTCTATCCTTAGGAAGTATTTATGCCTTGATTGCCTTGGGATATACTATGGTTTATGGAATTATTAAATTGATCAACTTTGCACATGGAGATATCTATATGTTAGGAGCTTATTGTGCATTTCTAATAACAACATATTGTGGATTGGGATTTATTCCTGCCCTATTGATTTCAATGGTTTTTTGTGGAGTCGTTGGTGTTTTGATTGAACGCATTGCGTATAAGCCACTTCGTCATGCGACTCGAATTACCGCATTGATTACAGCTATTGGTGTAAGTTATGTGTTGGAATATGCAACACAATATATTATGGGAAGTGAAGTAAGAACCTATCCTAAATTATTAACGAGTGCCTCTTTTCATTTAGGACCCGTTACGATTACGATGCAACAAGTTTATATTTTTGTCATTACCGTAATTTTAATGGTTGTTTTGCAATTTATTGTTCAGAAGACAAAAATGGGCCGTGCCATGCGTGCTGTAAGTGTCGATGAAGATGCTGCACGTTTGATGGGGATCGATGTAGATAAAACAATTTCTTTTACATTCTTATTAGGATCTGCTTTAGCAGGTGTTGCCGGTGTTCTAGTTGGTATTTACTATAACTCAATCAATCCATTAATGGGTATGACACCAGGGTTAAAAGCCTTTATTGCCGCTGTATTTGGTGGTATTGGAAGTATTCCTGGAGCCATGATTGGTGGATTATTTATTGGAATTGCTGAAACTATGGTTACTGCATATGGTAGTTCTTTGTATAAGGATGCGATTGTTTACATTATTTTGATTTTGATTTTGATCTTAAAACCAGCTGGTTTATTAGGTAAAAACGTGAGAGAGAAGGTGTAAGTCATGCGTAAAGAATTATTGAATAAGGCAAATTTTGCTTGGCTTTTACTTTCTGTCGTATCTTTTGTGGTTTTAACGATTTTAATGAAAGTTGGAATTATTGGATCTTATTATTCAATTACTTTATATAATATTTTTATTAATATTATTTTAGCTGTTTCGTTAAATTTAGTTATTGGTGTATGTGGCCAATTCTCTTTAGGACATGCTGGATTTATGTGTATTGGAGCATATTGTGCTGGTATTATGGTTAAAATGATGCCAAATATGACAGGTTTGGTTATTGGAGTATTGATTGGTTTTGTTCTTTCAACCATTGTAGCTTTGATTGTTTCTATTCCAACATTACGTTTAAAAGGGGATTATTTGGCGATTGCAACATTGGGATTTGCAGAAATTGTTCGTATCCTAGTACAGAATATGGAAATCACAAATGGAGCAGCCGGACTAAATGGAATTCCAAAATTAACTACATTTCCATTGTTGTTTGTGTGTGCTGTTATTTCCATTCTAGTTGTTTGTAACTTTACACATTCTGCTCCTGGACGAGCTTGTTTATCGATTCGTGAAGATGAGATTGCTAGTGAGGCAATGGGTATCAATACCACGAAATATAAAGTTATTGCCTTTGTGATTGGTGCGTTATTAGCTTCTTTAGCTGGAGCATTGTTTGCTTGTAACTTCTATGTTATTAAGCCAGATCAATTTACATTTAATAAATCAATCGATATCTTAGTCATGGTTGTATTTGGCGGTATGGGTTCTATGACATCGAGTGTTTTGGCTGCTGTTGCGATTGGTATTATTAATGTCGTTTTGGCAAACTTCTCAGAAATTCGAATGATTATTTATGGCTTGGCATTGGTTGGAATCATGATCTTTAAGCCAACGGGAATTTTAGGCACAAAAGAATTGTCATTTAAGAAATTATTTGATAAGCGAAAGGAGAAATCTGCATGAAAACAATTTTAAATGTAAAAAATTTGACGAAGAATTTCGGTGGTCTTTGTGCAGTTTCTAATGTGTCTATGACAATCAATGAGGGAGAGCTTATTGGTTTGATTGGTCCAAATGGTGCTGGTAAAACAACATTATTCAACTTGTTGACAGGGGTCTATGAACCTAGTAGTGGTTTGATTGAGTTGATGGATCAAGATAAGAGTATTCAGATTGGTGGATTGAAACCTTATAAAATCACAAACTTAGGTGTTGCACGTACATTTCAAAATATTCGTTTATTTAAATCGATGACAGTATTAGAAAATGTTAAGGTTGCTATGCATAAAAATATTCGTTATGGAACATTAGCTGCAATTTTACGTTTGCCTACATATTATAAAGAAGAGAAGTGGGTCGAAGAAAAGGCAGAAGAATTATTAAAAGAAGTGGGTTTGTATTCTTTAAGAAATGAATTGGCGACAAATCTTCCATACGGTAAACAAAGAAGATTGGAGATTGCACGTGCCTTGGCGATTCAACCAAAAATTTTATATTTGGATGAGCCAGCTGCAGGTATGAATCCGCAAGAAACAAAAGAGTTAACAGAATTGATTGATCATATTCGAGAAAAATATAAATTAACTGTAATCCTGATTGAACATGATATGTCTTTGGTTATGAAGATTTGCGAGCGTATTTATGTTTTGAACTATGGTAAAATGATAGCGAATGGTACGCCTGAAGAAATTAAGCAAAATGAGTTTGTAGTTAAGGCATATTTAGGAGAGGAGATCTAGTATGGCAATGTTAGAAATCAAAGATCTTCATGTGCATTATGGTGTTATTGAAGCTTTAAAAGGCATTAGTTTAGAGGTGAATGAAGGCGAAATTGTCGCGTTGATTGGTGCTAATGGTGCTGGAAAAACGACGATGATGCAGTCCATTAGTGGTATTGTTAAAAAGTCGGGTGGAGAAATCAACTTTTTAAATGAATCAATTATGAAGGCCAATCCGAAACATATTGTTGAGATGGGTTTAACACAAGTGCCAGAAGGGCGTCGTATCTTTACGGGTATGAGTGTATATGAAAACTTGATGATGGGTGCTTTTTTAAGAAAAGATAAAGATGGAATTAAGCATGATTATGAAAAGGTTTGTGAGCAGTTTCCTATCTTAAAAGAACGTATGAACCAGGATGCTTCTACTTTATCTGGTGGTGAGCAACAAATGCTTGCGATGGGGCGTGCTTTAATGGCTAAGCCTAAATTGTTACTTTTGGATGAGCCAAGCATGGGGCTTGCTCCTATTTTGGTTAAGGAAATCTTTAATATTATTGAAGAAATCAATAAGTCGGGAACAACGGTTTTATTGGTAGAACAAAACGCAAAGATGGCTTTGTCGATTGCGCATCGTGCCTATGTTTTAGAGACGGGTAAAGTTGTAATGTCAGGTACAGGTGAAGAGCTTGCCAAGAGTCCGGATGTTCAAAAGGCATATCTAGGAGGATAATAAGATGTTTAAAGTAAAGGATTATATGACAAAAAATGTTATATGTGCTGAACCAGATGCAACGATTTCACAAATCATTGATTTGATGAAGGAAAAGGGAATTCACCGTGTTCCAGTTGTTGAAAAAGGTCAACTTGTTGGATTGATTACTGAGGGTATGATTTCAAATTCGGGTACAACGAATGCGACAAGCTTAAGTATATATGAATTGAATTATTTATTGTCAAAAACAACTGTAAGTACTGTGATGGTAAAAAAAGTCATTTCTGTGGATGAGAATGAATTGATGGAATATGCGACACAGAAAATGTTGAAAAACAATATTGGATGTTTGCCGGTCATTGCGCGGTAAGGCGGCCATCTCTGGCCTAAGAGCCGCCTGCGGCGGTTGCAGGGGTGCGAGCCAGAAGTCACATTTGAGTTTACGA
>OIXU01000786.1_pt1 | contig 10757 bp, 10 predicted proteins | sample 1587921 | NCBI WGS metagenome assembly OIXU01 (sample SAMN03283238) | human gut metagenome | biome: human-associated habitat; material: feces | host: Homo sapiens | place: Peru | collected 2012
ACGGGGTCGGAAACCACCATTGCCGCCGTGGTGACGGACGAAGCGCACCACAAGTACGCCGTCAGCGACCTGTGCCTGATCCCCCGCTGGGCGATCCTGGATCCGGAGCTTACGGTGTCCCTGCCGGCCTCCGTCACGGCGGAAACGGGCATGGACGCCCTGACCCACGCCGTGGAGGCGTATACCAATATACTATATAATACAAAGGAAACTCGGACGCTGGCGCGGCAGGCGGTGGCGGCCATTTTCAAGTTTTTGCCCAGAGCCTGCGCCGACGGAAGCGACCTGCAGGCGCGGCAGGAGCTGCTCACGGCGTCCTATCGGGCGGGCTTTGCCTTCACCCGCGCCAGCGTTGGAAACGTCCACGCCATCGCCCACACGCTGGGGGGACTTTACGATGTGCCCCACGGGCGCGCCAACGCCGTGCTGCTGCCGGTGGTGCTGGAGGAGTACGGCGCCGCGGCGCACAAGCGGCTGGCGGAGCTGGCAGACGTGGTGGGTCTGTGCCCCGCAGGGAGCGCGGCGGAGAAGGCGCAGGCGTTCATCGCCGCCATTTACGCCATGAACCGGCAGCTGGGCATCCCCGCGGACTTTGCCTGCATCCGGACAGAGGATCTGCCGCAGATGGCGGCGTGGGCGGAGGCGGAGGCCAATCCCGTGTATCCGGTACCGGTGGTCTTCGATCGGCAGCGGTTTATAAAGGTCATCCGGCGGGTGATGGCGGCGCATTGACAGGAGCGGGGTGCCGTGGTACAATGCGGTATACCCCGTATGGTATGGAGGAAATTATATGAAACAATGTATGGACGCGGAGAATCTGCACAGGCGGCTGAAAAAGATCATCGGCCAGGTGCAGGCCATCGACCGCATGATCGACGAGGACGTGCCCTGCGAAGATGTGCTGTCCCAGATCAACGCCGCAAAGTCCGCCCTGAACGGCTGCGGCAAGGTGGTGCTGGAGGGGCACATCAAGCACTGCGTGAAGGACGGCATTGAGCACGGCGACGCGGACAAGACCATCGAGAGCTTCACGAAAGCCATGGAGCGGTTTGCCAATATGCAGTAGATCGGCGCGCGCCTGCCGAAAAAGGCCGTGCAGCCTCCGGCGGGTGCTGAAACCGCTCGGCGGCCTGTAGGATAATAAAAAACGGAAGGGGAGGACACGACCGATGCAGACAGTTCGCTGCGCCGCCTGCGGCAAGAGCTATGATTACCAAAAAGAGGGCTTCTGCCCCCGCTGCGGCGCCTACAACCGTCCGCCCCGACGGGAATGGGTGGCCGCCGACGGCTCCGTTCACCACGGCGCGGACCGCGCGCCCGCCCGCTCCGGCAAGGTCTGCTATGAGGAAAAGGTCTGCTACGAGGAGAAGCAGTGCTTCGAGGAGCAGACCCGCAGACCGCGGAAAAAGCCGGCTGCCCAGGCCGTCCCGAAGCCCGCAAAGCCCCGCCGCGCCAAAGGGAAACTTCGGGATAACGGCACGGCGGCCGTGGTCATCACCCTTGTGCTGGCGATCCTCATTGCGCTGATAGCAGACGGCGGGCTGCTGGAAAAAGCGCCTTGGAACAACGACGGCTGGGATCCGGAGCCGCCCAAGCCGGATTACAATTACGACGTGGGCATTGACGCCTCCTGCGGCGATGCCTTCTGGGTCAGTGGCGACCTGGCCTTGCAGTTCATGGGCTACTTGACGAACGAGGACGGAGAGACGTACCTGTTTTTCCTGTCCAACAACTACGACATGGCCATGGATCTGCTGACGGACAGCTTCGTCACCATAGACGATCAGAACGGCTCGTCCTATGTGGCCGGCAACTGGGGATATAGCTGGATATGCTTTGACGCAGTGCCCGCTGTGGGATGGCAGACGCTGCACATCGAGTCCGAATTGGGCGAGATCACCGTTCACGACCTCGCCCCCGCCGGAGACGACAGCATGATGGAGTGGGTCTGGATCGTTCCCAGCCAAGATGCCATCTACGCGGCGCTGGAGCAGTCACCGACATAAAAAAGGCGCCGCCCCTACGTAAATTTATAAATTCCCTCTGTAGGGCGGCACCCATGTGTGCCGCCGCCGACACGCATTGCACCCCAAACGGCGGGGCATATTACTGTTTTCGTAGGGGGCGATGCCCACATCGCCCCGTCCGCACCGCATCATCTAAAAACTGTCATTGCGAACCGGTGACCGACGTCACCGGTGTGGCAATCCGTACTCCCCCGCATCGCCGATATTGCACCGCACTCCCTGTTACGCACCCGTAGGGCGGGGCGCCCACACCCCGCCGCCGACCACCGCCGCACCTCCCAAACCCCTGTCATTGCGAACCGGCCCGCAGGCTGGTGTGGCAATCCGTAATATCCCCATGCACCGCACCCTCGATCCATGCGTAGGGCGGGGCGCCCACACCCCGCCGCTTGTCGCGCACCGCGCCTCTTGTTATCCTTTCCGTAGGGGGCGGCGTCCTCGACGCCCCGCTCGAACCGCGCTCCTTGCCACGCCGTAGGGGCGGATGCCTCTGTCCGCCTTCCCCCCCACCTAAAAAACGCAAAAAAAGCATCCGAAGCCCTTCGCCTCGGATGCTCTTTATTATAATATAATGTGATTACATCCCTGCCCGCACCATGCAGTCCAGCACCAGCGTCAGAATGATGAACACCGCGCCCACCCACTTGGTAGCCTTGGCCAGCTTGGCGTCGATGGTGCGCGCCTTGCCCTTGGACATATAGGAATCGGCAATGCCGCCGATGGCGCCGGACAGACCCTTGCTCTTGCCGGACTGGAACAGCACGATGAGAATGAGAACCAGCGCTGCCAGCAGCTGCACGATAGTAATAGCGATCAACATAGTTTTTCCCTCCGATTTATTGGATGCCCGCAGGCATAATATCCATCATGTATTGCTCATCATACCATACCCCTGTATAAATTGCAAGTAAAAAGAAAAAAGATTTTTCAAAAAAATAATCGAACAGTTGTTGCAATGTGCGGAAAAGTGTGGTATACTGCAAGGGAAAACAACGGAGGAGGGGGATCTGATGCAAAAGCTCACCGCCATGCAGCAGAAAATATACGACTATATCGCAAACACCGTCCGGAACCAGGGCTATCCGCCCTCCGTCCGCGAGATCGGGGAGGCCGTGGGGCTGAAGTCGCCCTCCACCGTCCATTTCCACATCAAGCATCTGGAGGAGCTGGGCTACATCAGCAAGAGCGGCCGCAAGGGGCGCGCCCTCACGCTGACGGAGCGGGCAGCCCCTGCCGCAGCCCCCGCGCCGGCGCAGGAGGCCGAGATCCCGTCCGGTCGTGTGCCCGTGCTGGGCGATGTGGCCGCCGGCTCGCCCATTCTGGCGCAGGAGTGCATTGACGACTATATCTCCTTCGACACCCAGGGGCGCGACGGGGAGTTTTTTGCCCTCCGCGTGCGGGGCGAGTCCATGCTGAACGCCGGCATCCTGCCGGGAGATCTCGTGGTGGTGCACCGCCAGCCCACGGCGCAAAACGGGGAGATCGTGGTGGCGCTGCTGGAGGACGAGGCCACGGTGAAGCGCCTGTCCCGCAGGGGCGGCGAGGTGTGGCTCCTGCCGGAAAACGAGAACTACAGCCCCATTGACGGCCGCTATGCCTCCATTCTGGGCAAAGTAGCCGCCGTCCTGCGCACCTATTCTTGAACAAAAAAGCACCCGCCGGCATTTTTTGCCGGCGGGTGCTAACCTATGCAAACAGCCTGTCATTGCGAGCCAATCCGCAGATTGGCGAGAATCAACTCTCCACGCCCATTTTTAGCAATACCTGCCCACTCTAAGATTGCAGCCATCACAAATACAGGGTCAAAAACCGATTCTCCGATTGTTCGACCACAGTGAAGCGCTATTGTGCCAACAACCGTATTTTCCTCGCAGCCAGGTTCGCCGAGCTTGTGGTTTCTGCCATTGCCTTTCCGTGCTCTCCCGCCCTGCCTTACAAGAAGATCAACAATATCATCAAATACCTTGTAGTCCGGCTTAAAAGGCAGCTTATCACTTGAAAAAGTCATTCCGTCCGGCTCTGCATAAACCTCGCAGGGAAGCCCTCTGACCGTATATACGGTGACATGACCGCCATGCGCCTTCAGCTTTGCTTTGATGATTTCGGATGCAAGAGAGCTTGCATAATCCACATTCATACGGCTCACATCAATTTCCTTTGGCATTACCTTCTCCACTCCTTCACTAAGATTTAAAGCAGCAAGCAATTCATCTAATTTCTTTTTTGCCGTTGGATAAGATATTTGCATATCAGATTGTACCTCCTTCAGGTTTCCTCTGTACTTCAAAAAAGTGAGTAGAAACTCGAATTGCTCGTTGTCAAGCAGATCAAAAGGACTAAGCTCAAATGTGTTTCTTAGCTCCATGCCACAATCAGGACATTGCAGTGTGGAAACTTGCAGCGTTTCATGGCAAGCGGGACATTTTGAAATAAGTCGATTCATGTAAATCACCTCGTTGCTTACATCATACAATTAGGTAGAATATTTGTCAATATAGTATTTAATTTTCTTAAAAACTATTTCGTTTTGCGTGGATAAAGCAAAAGGTCGATATATCCAGTAAAAACTGAATATATCGACCTTTTTACGAACACCTGTCCAATGCCGATGGGTGCTTCTTTTTTGCAGAATTACAGCCCGAAGCCCGGGATGTTCAGTCCGCCGGTGAGGCTCTGCATGCTGCTCTCCATGGCCTCCTCGGCTTGGCGCATGGCCTCGTTCACAGCGGAGAGCACCAGATCCTGCAGCATCTCCACGTCCTCGGGATCTACGGCCTCCGGCTGGATGATCAGCTCCGTGAGCTGCCGCTTGCCGCTGACCGTGGCCTTCACCACGCCGCCGCCCGCCGTGGCGGAGAAGAAGGCGTTCTCCACGTCCGCCTGTGCCTTCTCCATTTCCTGCTGCATCTTCAGGATCCTCTGCTGCATTTGCTGCTGCTGGCGCATCATGCCGGCGCCGCCGGAGAATCCGCCTCTTGCGCTGTATCCCTTTGCCATGTTTTTTCGCTCCTTATTCTATATTATTTAATGTTGAAATTATCCAGCCGGCTGCCCTCGGCCAGCAGCTCGTTCATGGGGTCGCTGCCCGCCGAAGCGGATTCCCAGGGGGGCGTCTGCTCCGGCTCTCTGCGTTCCGGCGCTGCCTGCGGAGCCTGCTGCGGCGCAGGTTTTTCGGGTGCGGCGGGACGCTTCATGGTCTGCTTTGCCGCAGCTTTTACCTCCCCCAGCACGAAGACTACCCGCACGGGACAGCCCGCCTCCTCGCTTGTGACGCGCTCCAGAACCTCCACCACTTCCGGACAGTCCAGATAGTTCTTCACCATGTCGTCCCGACAGGTCACCGTCAGCACGCCGTCCGCCAGCGTGCCGGAGGCGCCGTTGAGGAAGACCCGCTTGTCAATGCGCAGGGCACCCTTGTAGCGATCCTGCAGCCGCTGCCAGATGTCCCTGTGCCCCGTCGGGGCGGGTTTGGCGGGTGCGGGCGGCGCCGGACTTTCTGCTGGAGCCTTGGGCGGCTCCGGCTGGGGCGCAGTAGGCGCCTCATCTGCTTGGGATGCGGCTTTTTCCGCATCGGAAATAGGCTTTTCCGCATTGGAAATAGGCTTTTCCGCCGGAACAGCCAAAGGTTTTTCCAACACAACAGCCGCCTTTTCCACCTTGGCGACGGGGGGCTGCATTGGCGTGAAGCCCTTGGCGGCGGCACGCTCCAGCCGCTCCATGCGGGCGTTCAGCGCCGCAAGGTCGCCGCACAGCGTTTCGTCGCACAGCTTCATCAGGCACAGCTCCGCCTCCGTGCGCAGGCTGCCGTTGGAAGCCAGCGCGGCCAGGGTCTGCGCCAGCGTGTCCAGCATAAAGAGCAGGCGCTGACCGGAGGCTAAAACACTAAGATTTTCAAGGGTCATCTCGTCATAAAGACCCGTCAGCAGGGCGCTGCCGCCTTGGGGAGCGGAACAGCGGATCAGCAGATCCCGCCCCAGATCGGAAAGCTCCCGCAGCAGAGCCGCAATGTCCTTGCCGTCGCGGTATAATTTGTCGAAAAGCAGCAGGGCGTCCTGCGTATTTCGGCGCAAAATAAACTCCATGAGCTGGGCGGCCTGTATCCCGCCGGCCAGCCCCAAAAGCTCCAGAATGGCGGGGGCGTTCAGGGTTCCCTCAAAGCTGCGGCACTGATCCAGCAGGCTCAGAGCATCCCGCATGGCGCCGTTTGCCATGCGTGCCAGAATGTCCGCGCCGTCGGGGGTGAGGTCGATGTTTTCCTCGCCGGCAATGTGGAGAAGCTGGCGGGCGATGTCCTGGGGCAGGATGCGCTTGAAGGAGTAGCGCTGGCAGCGGGAGAGGATGGTGGCGGGCACCTTGTGCAGCTCCGTGGTGGCCAGAATGAACACCAGATGCTCCGGCGGCTCCTCCAGAATTTTAAGCAGGGCGTTGAAGGCCGGCGTGGAGAGCATGTGCACCTCGTCGATGATATACACGCGCTTTTTCAGCACCGAGGGGGTATACACCGCCTCCTCCCGAAGGGCACGGACGTTATCCACGCCGTTGTTGCTGGCGGCGTCCAGCTCCGTGATGTCCAGCAGGCGGCCTTCGTCGATGCCGCGGCAGGCCTCGCACTGATTGCAGGGGGCGCCGTCCACGGGGGAAAGGCAGTTGATAGCCTTGGCCAGAATGCGGGCGCAGGTGGTCTTGCCTGTGCCGCGGGTGCCGGTGAAGAGGTAGGCGTGGCCGGTGCGTCCCTCCGCCACCTGCCGCTGCAGCGTGTCGGTGATGTGCCGCTGGCCTACCACCTGGGAAAAGGTAGTCGGCCGCCACTTGCGGTAGAGCGCCTGATACATGAGCCTGCCTCCCTTTAGTAATAAAATAAAAATCCTTGCAGAATTTGCAGCCCGCAGCGGGCCGCAAGCCTTTTCATAAAAACTCCTTTGGAATTTTTATGAAAATAGATAGTCCTCCCCATGAAGCCACAGAGCCGGCGCCCTTGCGGCACATGGATGATCCCTCTTAATGCTGCTCGGTTCCCCGCCTGACATGATTCGTGGGCATCCATTGCGCAAGACCGGCTCCGCAGCTTCACACGGAGGACTGTCAATAGAGTTATTTTACTACAAGTTGGGGCATTTGGCAACAGAAAAAAAGAAGATGTGGGGGAGATCACAAAAAATTCACAAGGGAAACCTTGCTTTTTTTGAAAAATGGGATAAGATAAATAGGATAAGAGAGGGCAGATCACCGCGCCGGTGTGCATGACGAGGTGCAATGGTGCTTTTAGGGGTACGGATTGCCACGTCGCTCCGTTCCTCGCAATGACAGAGATTTCAGCAGGAAGTGCGGCGGGCGTTGGCGCCGACAGGAACTTGTTTATTCTTTTAGATACAAATGTCATATGAAAATCGGAAAGGAAGCGCATTTTATGACTAAAATTGATATTGTGTCCGGATTTTTGGGCGCAGGCAAGACCACGCTCATCAAAAAGATGCTGGCGGAGGCCTACAAGGGCGAGAAGCTGGTGCTCATTGAGAACGAGTTCGGCGAGATCAGCATTGACGGCGGGTTTCTGAAGGACGCCGGCGTGCAGATCAGCGAGATGTCCTCGGGCTGCATCTGCTGCTCGCTGGTGGGCGACTTCGGGCGGGCGCTGGTGGACGTGCAGAAGCAGTTCAGCCCCGACCGCATCCTCATTGAGCCGTCGGGCGTGGGCAAGCTCTCGGACGTGATCCTGGCGGTGGAGAACACCGTGAAGGACGTGCCGGAGATGAAGCTGAACAGCTTTGTCACCGTGGCCGACGCCTCCAAGGTGAAGGTGTACATGAAGAACTTCGGCGAGTTCTACAACAACCAGATCGAGACTGCCGGCACCATCATCCTCAGCCGCACCCAGAAGGTCAGCCCCGAGAAGCTGCAGGCCGCCGTGGCGCTGCTGCGGGAGAAGAACGCGGACGCCGCCATCATCACCACCCCCTGGGATGAGCTGGACGGCAAGACCATTCTGGCGGCCATGGAGAAGGTGTCGCTGGCGGACGAGCTGATGGAGCGCATCCGCGCCGAGCACGAGGCCGAGGAGGCGGAACACCATCATCATCACGACCACGATGATGACGATCATGACGAGCATGAACATCATCACCATGACCATGAGCATGAGCATGACGACCATGATGAGGACGAGCATGAGCACCATCACCATCATCATGATGAGGATGAGCACGAGCATGAACATCATCATGACCATGACCACGGGGAGCACGAGCACCACCACCACGACGGGGAGTGCGACGACCCCGACTGCTCCTGCCATCACCATCACCATCACGCCGACGAGGTGTTCACCAGCTGGGGCGCCGAAACGCCCAAGACCTTCACCGAGGCGGACATTGACCGCATCCTCACGGAGCTGGACGGCGGCGCATACGGCGCCATTCTGCGCGCCAAGGGCATCGTGCCCACGGAGGGCGGCAAGTGGCTGCACTTTGACTATGTGCCCGAGGAGCACGAGGTGCGCTTCGGCCCCGCGGACTACACCGGCCGGCTGTGCGTTATCGGCTCGAAGCTGGACGAGGGCAAGCTGACGGCGCTGTTCGGCCTGTAAGGGAGAAAAAGTATGGATATTCCTGTGTATCTCATTGCCGGATTTCTGGACGCCGGCAAGACGGAATTTATAAACGGCATCCTCAAGGACGGCTTTGCCGCCGAGGACAAGACGCTGCTCATCTGCTGCGAGGAGGGCGAGGAGGAATACGACCCCAAGGGGCTTTTCAACGTGTTCACCTACACCGTGGAGGGGCAGGAGGAGCTGACCACGGAGCTGCTGAAAAAGCTGGAAAAGCAGTATAAGCCCAAGCAGGTCATCATTGAGTACAACGGCATGTGGCTCATGGAGCCGCTGTACCGGCAGGTGCTGCCGGCCAACTGGGTGCTCTATCAGATCATCTGCCTGATGGATGCCCACACCTTTGAGCCGTATCTGAAAAACATGGGGCAGCTGGTGATGGAGAAGGTCTCCAACGCCGACATGATCATTTTTAACCGCTGCAACGAGCAGCTGCGTGCCGACTTGCGGGCGAAAAACCTGCGCATGGCCAACCGGCGGGCGGACATCTATCTGGAAAACGAGGACGGCACCAGCGAGGAGTACGTGACGGAGGACATGATGCCCTTTGACCTGTCAACGGGGCATCTGGAGGTGCCGGATGAGGAGTACGGCATCTGGTATGTGGATCTTATGGATCATCCGGAGCGGTACGAGGGCGTCAGCGTGACTTTCAAGGCGCTGATGTGCCACTCCAAGAAGTTCAAGGGCATCGACTGCCCCGGGCGCTTTGCCATGGTGTGCTGCGAGAACGACATGCAGTTTCTGGCGCTGGTGTGCAAGGGCGAGGGCATGGATCGCTTCAAGGATCGGGACTGGGTGAAGATCCGCGCTACGGTGCGGAAGGAAAACTGCGAGGCCTACCAGGGCGAGGGGCCGGTGCTGTATGTGGAGCGCATCAGCGCCTGCCAGAAGCCGGCGCAGGAAACGGTGTCCTTCTGAGGAGGAAGATAAAAACAAACGGAAACCGGCAGCGGTGCGATTTGCGCCGCTGCCGGTTTTTTGTGGGGATGGGAAGTAGGGGACGGGCGGGGTAGAACCCCGCCCCTACGCATGGGCTGGGGGTGCGGTGCGTGGGGGGGACGGATTGCCACGTCGCTACGCTCCTCGCAATGACACAAAAATGAAACGTTTTGTTTGAGAAACAAGCGTTCTTGGTTGTATGAAGGCGGTTTCGACTAGAATCAGCGTCCCGTTTCTGCACAAACCTCGCAATGGCACAAAATCGGAACGCTTTTGTTTGGGAAACGAACGTTTTTGGTAGGATACAGGCGTTTCCAGCCCGAATCAACGTTTTGTTTTCCCGCAAAACCTGCCGATTTTGTCATTGCGAGGAGGGCGCGTGCGCCCGACGCGGCAATCTTAAACGGAACGATTTGCCATCCCGGAACGAAATATGGTTGCGCGGAACGAAACAGAACCATAAATAAAGAGCGAGGATGCAAAACGACGCAGTGAATCCATGTTTTTCGCGATAGGGATTTCTTTTTGCTTCGTGCTCCCGTGCTTCGCCACGGGATGCCATACCTTCGGCTTAAAGATTGCCACGGCCGCGCTGCGGCCTCGCAATGACACAAATTGAAACGCTTTTATTTGAGAAACAAACATTCTTGGCTGTATGCAGGCGTTTTCGAGCAGAATCAACATCTCTCTTTTGCGCGAACCTCGTAATGACAAAAAAATGGTAGGTTTTGCAATAAAACCTACCATTTTTATTTCCGAACTGTTTGAAATCCGTCGCGGGGCGGCTACGCAATGATTCATTTTTCTGTCTTCCGGATTCATTTTACCCGGAAGCGCCGTTTCGCGCGGGCGCTTGCCCGTTCACCGCGCGGCATGGTGTCGGCAGCCGTGCGCCGCTGCGCTTCGTCGGGCCGCTGCGCGCAGCTCTGCCGGACGCTTTTTAGCCGCGCACGGGCTTCGCCGCGCATTCGATCGCCAGACGGCGGCGGCGTTCCAGTCGGACGTAATTGCTTTGCAGATAGTCCCGATCCTGCACCGCGGCAATGGCTCCGATAGAGGACAGGGTGCAGGGAGCCCCCAGCACGTTCACGGCTCCGCCGTAAAGGGTATCCATGATCTCGGCGCAGGCGTAGACATAGCCAATCCGGAAGCCGGACAGGCCGATGCCCTTGGAAATGGAACAC
>OIXU01000789.1_pt1 | contig 10745 bp, 10 predicted proteins | sample 1587921 | NCBI WGS metagenome assembly OIXU01 (sample SAMN03283238) | human gut metagenome | biome: human-associated habitat; material: feces | host: Homo sapiens | place: Peru | collected 2012
CCGCAGGCCAGTATCTGGTTGATCTTGCCAAGCAGTACAACGTTCCCGTTTCCTTCTACAACAAGGAGCCGAACGACTCCTCCCTCGTGACCAACTCCAACTCCATCTTCATCGGCACCAAGCCTGAAGAGGCCGGCATCATGCAGGGCGAGATCCTCGCTGACCTGTACGCTGCCAACCCCGAGAAGGTCGACAAGAACGGCGACGGCAAGGTCGCTACGCTTGAATTCGAAGGCGAGATCAACAACGCAGAAGCGATCGCCCGTACCGAGTACTCCCTGTCCACCGCGATCGAGAAGGGCGTTCCGTGCGAGATGATGGCTGAGAACCAGGTCGCAAACTGGGATACCGCCAAGGCACAGGAAATGATGACCGCGCAGATCGCTGCTCTCGGCGTTGAGAACATCGAAGTCGTCTTCTGCAACAACGACGACATGGCCATCGGCGTCATCGCTGCTCTGAACGAAGTCGGCTACAACCTCGGCGACGGCGGCGACGAAGTCATCGTCATCGGCGTTGACTGCACCGACACCGCTGTTGAATACATCAACGCCGGCAAGCTCTACGGTACTGTCAAGCAGGACGGCGACGCAATGGGCAAGGCCAACATCCTGATCGCCATCAACGGCGCTCTGGGCAAGGATTGGCTCGACGGCACCGACTACACCATGGCTGACGACGGCTACTCCATCCGTATCCCGTACGCAAAGATCACTGCGGAATAATCCTTATCCCTGCTGATCTTGTAAGCTGCATGCAAACGAATCAGGTGGCCCCCATGGGGCCACCTGATTATTCAAAAAGGAATTGGTGATACACTTGGAAGAAACTTACCTGCTCGAAATGCTCGATATCGAAAAGCAGTTCCCGGGCGTCAAGGCGCTGGACCATGCCAGACTCCAGCTGCGCCCCGGCTCCATCCACGCCCTGATGGGCGAGAACGGCGCCGGCAAATCGACGCTCATGAAGTGCCTGTTCGGTATCTATAAAAAGGACGCGGGCTCCATCCGGATGAACGGCAAGGAGGTCAACTTCGTCAACCCGCGCCACGCCCTTGACAACGGCGTCGCCATGGTGCATCAGGAGCTTAATCAGGTGCTCTACCGCAGCGTCATGGAAAACATGTGGCTCGGCCGCTTCCCGCTGAAGGGCGGTCTGGTCGACCATAAGAAAATGTACAACGACACCAAGGCCGTTCTGGACGATCTGGAGATCAAGGTCGATCCGAAGACGATCATCGGCACCATGGCCGTTTCGCAGCGCCAGATGCTCGAAATCGCGAAGGCCGTTTCCTACAACGCCAAGATCCTTGTTCTTGACGAGCCGACCTCCTCGCTGACCAGCGAAGAAGTCGAGCATCTGTTCCGGATCATGCGCCGCCTGTGCGATCAGGGCGTCGGCATCATCTATATCTCCCACAAGATGGACGAGATCAAGCGCATCTCCGACGAAGTCACCATCATGCGTGACGGCCAGTGGATCTCCACCGACAAGACGGAGAATCTCTCGACCGACGATATCATCAAGCGCATGGTCAACCGTGAGATGACCAACCGTTTCCCTGCCAAGGACAACGTCCCCGGCGAGGTGCTGATGGAGGTCTCCCACCTGACCGGCAGATACATGCCCACCTGTCAGGATGTCTCGTTCCAGCTCCGCGCGGGTGAAGTGCTCGGCGTGGCCGGACTGGTCGGCTCCCGCAGAACGGAGCTCCTGAGCACGATCTTCGGCATCATGTCCAGGGAGAGCGGCGAGATCACCCTCAAGGGCAAGCCCATCTCCAACAAGACCCCGCGGCAGTCGATCAAAAACGGCTTTGCCATGCTGACCGAAGAACGCCGCGCCACCGGCATTTTCCCCTACGCCAGCATTCTGTTCAACACCGTAATTTCAAACCTCGGTTCCTATAAAAAGGGCCCGCTGCTTTCCGATAAAAAAATGGCCTCCGATACGGACTGGTCCATTTCCTCCATGCACATCAAGACGCCGTCGCAGAAGACGCTCATCAAGAACCTCTCCGGCGGCAACCAGCAGAAGGTCATTCTTGGCCGCTGGCTGCTGACGCAGCCGGAGGTCCTGCTCCTCGACGAGCCGACCCGCGGCATCGACGTCGGCGCCAAGTACGAGATCTATGAGCTGATCCTGCAGCTTGCCAAGCAGGGCAAGGCTGTCATGATGGTCTCTTCCGAAATGCCTGAGCTGATCGGTATCTGTGACCGGATCCTTGTCATGAGCAACGGCCGTATGGCCGGTATCCTCGAACGCGGCAAGGACTTCGGCGGCGTTGAAAACGAACAGGAAACCATCATGCGTCTGGCTGCGCAATATGTATAAAGAGGTTGAGAAAATGACGAATTCTAAGAAAATGAACCCGCAGAAGCTGAAGGATATGCTGCTCAAGTACGCGCTGTACATCATCCTGCTTCTGCTCCTTGTTGTCATCGTTGCCATCAAGCCGAACTTCCTCTCCGTCGGCAACCTGATCTCCATCCTGAAGCAGGCTTCCACGAAGGGCATTCTGGCCTACGGCGTCGCGGGCATCATCATCCTTGCCGGTACCGACCTGTCCGTCGGCCGTGTGCTCGGCCTCTGCGCGGCTGTCGCAGCCTCCATGCTGCAGTCGGTCACGTTCGCGTCGAGATACTATCCCAGCATCACTGAGCCGCTGCCCCTGATCCTGCCGTTCCTCGTCTGCGTGGCGATCGCGGTCATCATCTCCGCGTTCAACGGCTTCGGCATGGCCAAGCTCCACATGCACCCCTTCATCGTCACCCTGGGCACGCAGCTGATCTCCTACGGTCTGTGCTGCATCTACATCGAGAACCAGCCCTCCGGCTCCACGCAGGCCCTGTCCTCCCTGGACGCCCGCTATGTCGGCCTGGCGACCGGCTCGATCGATATCTTCGGCTTCAAGCTCCCGTACCTGGTCATCATCTTCCTGCTGCTGGGCGTTGTGACCTGGATCGTGTGGAACAAGACCCGCTTCGGCAAGAACATGTTCGCCGTCGGCGGCAACTCCGAGGCTGCTGAGGTCTCCGGCGTCTCCGTCACGAAGACCATCATGGGCGTGTTCCTGTACGCCGGTCTGATGTACGGCATTGCCTCCTTCCTTGAGGGCGCCCGTATCCAGTCCGTCGGCACCGCGACCGGCATCAACTACGAGCTCGACGCCATTGCAGGCTGCGTCATCGGCGGCGTCTCCTTCAATGGCGGCATCGGCACCGTCCCCGGCGTCGTGATCGGCTCGATCATCCTGCAGGCCATCAACTACGGCCTGTACTTCCTCGGCGTCAACGCGTATCTCCAGTACATCATCCGCGGCGCGATCATCATCATCGCAGTCGCTATCGACGTGCAGAAGTACGTTGCAAAAAAATAAAATCGCTGCGGTTTCTTTACAAATGCGCTGTATCCAATTATACTGGATACAGGGGCAGCGGGCATAAACGTCCGCTGCGCAGCAGGATCTTCCAGGGGGCGCGTTGCTGCTGCAACGCGCCCCTTCATTTGATATGAAGAAAGGACAATTCACCATGGTCACCATTCAAAAAGCCGCGCCCTGCTCCAAGGGCTCCGTCGCCTCCATCACGCTGGAAAACGCCAACGGCATGCGTGTCGCGCTGCTGTCCTACGGCGCGACGATCCAGTCGATCCTCGTCCCGGACAAGGACGGCCAGATGACCGACGTGCTGCTCGGCTATGACCGGGCCGCCGACTACGAGGTCAACAGCGGATATCTCGGCGCCTGCATCGGCCGCAACGGCAACCGTATCGCCGGGGCCGCCTTCTGCCTGAACGGCCGCCGCTATACACTCACCGTCAACGAGGGCAAAAATCAGCTCCACGGCGGTCTGTGCGGCTTCGACAAGAAGATCTGGAGCTATACCTGCCGCGAGGACAGCGTGGAATTCACCACCGTGCTCGCCGACGGCGAAGAGGGCTTCCCCGGACGGATGGAGGTCGCCATCACCTTTACGCTCGACGACGAAAACGGCCTGCACATCGACTACCGCGCCGTGTCAGACCGCGATACCGTCGCCAACTTTACGAACCACGCCTACTTTAACCTCAACGGCCACGGCAGCGGCGACATTCTCGGCCATACCCTGCAGCTGCAGGCCTCCGCCTTCACCCCCGCGGACGAGCATACCATGCCGACCGGCGAGATCACCCCCGTGGACGGCACCTGCATGGATTTCCGCGCCCCGAAGACGATCGGCAGCGGCATCCATGATCCGCTGCTGAAGCCCTTCGGCGGCTACGACAACAACTTCTGCCTGGACGGCAGCGGCCTGCGCAAGGTCGCCGAGGCCGCGGGCGACAAGTCCGGCATCGTGATGGACGTCGAGACGACGCTCGAGGGCGTGCAGCTCTACACCGCCAACTTCCTGTCAGACCGCACCGGCAAGGGCGGCGCGCACTACGGCCCCTTCGGCGGCTTCTGCCTCGAGACGCAGCACTATCCCGACGCGATCAACCAGCCCGCGTTCCCCTCGCCGGTCCTGCGCCGCGGCGAGCAGCTGCATGAAACAACGATCTACCGCTTCGGCGTCAGAAAGTGAGGTCCCGCGCTATGATCAGCCTTGGTATCGATATCGGCGGCACCGGCTGCAAATGCGTCGCCTTCCGCGATAACGGCGAGCAGGTCGCCCTCTCCTACCGCGAATATCCCACGAAGCCCGGCGAGGTCAACCTGGACGCGCTGGCGCTGCGCGAGAGCGTCTTCTTCGTCATCTCCGACTGCGTCCGCAAGCTGGAGGACCCGAAGGACGTCGCGGCCATCACGGTCTCCTCCTTCGGCGAGTCCTTCGTCCCCGTCGACAAGGACGGCCAGCCGCTGACCGACATCATCCTCTACTTTGCCAACACCGAAAGCGGCGCGTTCACCGACCTCGTCAATTCTATCGGCGCGGAGAAGTTCATGCGCATCACCTGCGTCCTGCCCGACGCGTCGTACTCGCTGGCCAAGATGCTCTACTCGCTCAAGGCCGCGCCGCGGCCCGTGTGGAAGTTCCTGTTCATCGCGAGCTATATCTGCTTCTGCCTGTCCGGCGAGAGCGTGGCGGACTACTCCCTTGCCTGCCGCAGCATCCTCTTTGACGTGCGGAGGCTCTGCTGGTCGGACGAGCTGACAGGCGCCTGCGGCATTGCCCCCGACACGCTCCCCGCCGTCCTGCCGACCGGCGCATGCGCCGGAACGCTCACGGCTGAGGCTGCCTCCGCGCTGGGGCTGCCGCGAAGCGTCAAGGTCGTCATCGGCTCGCACGATCAGATTGTCAACGCCCTCGGCTGCGGCGTGGCAAATCCCGGTGAGGCCGTCGACACGACCGGCACGGTCGAGTGCATCTGCCCGCTGTTTGCCTCCATCCCGGAGACGCTGGACTTTGAGCGCGAGAACTACGCCTGCGTCCCGTATCTCGACGGCAAGGGCTACGTCACCTACGCCTACAACATTTCCGGCGGAGCCGTCGTGCGCTGGTACCGCGATTCGCTCGCCTTCTACCTCAAGGAAGCGGCAAAGCAGCGCGGCTGCTCGGTCTACGATATCCTGAACGAGACCTGCCCGGCCGAGCCGACGGGTCTGATCGTCCTGCCTTTCCTGCAGGGCATGGGCGGCACGCCGGACGTGCTGACCGGCGCGCGCGGCACGATCTACGGCCTGACCATGCACACCACGCCCGCGGATATCTACCGCGCCATTCTCGAGGGCCTGACCTTTGAGATGCAGTACAATCTGGAAAAGCTCGCCAAGTACAACATCCACCCGACCAAGCTCTTTGCGGCCGGCGGCGGCGCGAAATCGCCCGTCTGGCGGCAGATCAAGGCCGATATCCTGAACGCGGAGCTCCTGCCCACGCTGGCCGAGGAGGCCGGCGCGCTCGGCAGCGCCATCCTGGGTCTGGCCGCCGCGACCGGCGAAAAAGACCGCACGGCCCTGGCCGCCCGCTTCGTCCGCTACGGCGAAGCCTCCCGCCCCGACGCCGAGCGCCATGCCTACTATCAGAAGCAGTACCAGCTCTACAAGGATCTGCGGGAATTTGAAGTCCGCCACGTCAAGGGCTGAGGCGCAGGATGGCCACCGGAACTGTATTTGACATCAAGCAGATGGCGATCTATGACGGCCCCGGCATCCGCACGACCGTCTTTCTCAAGGGCTGCCCGCTGCGGTGCATGTGGTGCCACAACCCGGAGGGGCTCAGCTATGAGCCGCAGCTGATGGTCTCCGACAACAACTGCCTGCACTGCGGCGCGTGCATCAGAGCCTGCCCGAACGGCGGGAGATCCTGCACAGCCTGCGGTCAGTGCATCCGCGCTTGCCCGCAGGGCCTGCGGAAGCTGTGCGGAAAACGCTATACAGCGGAGGAGCTGGCCCGGAAGCTGCTTTTGCAGCGGGCCGACCCCGCTGGTGCGCGGGACGAGCTGCTGCACACCATGGCGTGCAAATCCGCCATCAAGGCGGGCATGACCACCGACGCCGCCGAGCTGGCGGCGCTGGTACGGCAGGTGCAATCCGGCGCTGTCCGGTACTGTCCCCACGGCAGGCCGGTGGCGGTGCAGCTGCGGAAATACGAGGTGGAGAAGATGTTCAAGCGGGCGTGACCCCTTGACCCACAGGAGGTGAAGCGATGGCACAGCGGGTGGTCTGCGTGGTAGGCCCTACCGCGTCGGGCAAGACGAAAATGGGCGTGGCGCTGGCCAAGCGCTTCAACGGCGAGGTGGTGTCCGTGGACTCCATGCAGATCTACCGGGGCATGGCCATCGGCACCGCCGCCCCCACGCCGGAGGAGATGGAGGGCGTTCCCCACCACATGATCGGCGTGGCCGACCCGGCAGAGAGCTGGTCGGTGTCCCGGTTCACCCAGGAGGCCGACCGGTGCATACAGGATATCCTCCGCCGGGGAAAACTGCCTGTTCTGGTGGGCGGTACCGGCCTGTATCTGGACGCGCTGATACGGGGCAATACCTTTGCCGCCGGACAGCAGGGCGGTGCGGTGCGCCGGGAATTGCAGGCGCGGCTGGCGCAGGAGGGTGCGGCGGCGCTGCTGGCGGAGCTGGCGGCGGTCGACCCGGAGACGGCGGCGCGGCTGCACCTCCGGGACGAAAAGCGCATCCTCCGGGCGCTGGAGGTCTACCGGGAGACGGGCGAGACCATCAGCGCGCATGACCGGAAAAGCCGGGAGACGCCCGACCGCTACGACGCCCTGTACATCGGACTGAGCTTCCGTGACCGGCAGGATCTGCGCGACCGTATCGACCGGCGGGTGGATGTCATGGTGGAGCAGGGGCTTCTGGACGAGGTGCAGGCGCTGCTGGGCAGCGGGCTGCCCCGGGACGCCACGGCCCTGCAAGCCATCGGCTTCAAGCAGTTTCTGGCGGTAGCCGACGGGACGGCCGCCGTGGCCGACGCTGTGGAGGAGGTCAAGCTCCGCTCCCGGCAGTACGCCAAGCGGCAGCTGACATGGCTGCGGCGCAACCCGGATATCCACTGGATCCTGTGGGAAAAAGAGCCTGATTTTCCGCAGGCTCTCCAAAATGCGACAGAATTCCTCACCGCCGCCGGCGTATGCTGAGAGCGGCGGACGGAGGACAGGCCTATCGTCCGCACACAGACATAAAGGAGCAGACGATATGCAAAAGACAAACAATCTTCAGGAGATCTTCCTCACCCGCGCCCGGAAGCAGAGCATTCCCGTGACCATCTTTCTGGTCAACGGCTTTCAGCTGCGGGGCGTCATCGCCGGCTTTGACTGCTTTGTGGTCATTCTGGACTCCGAGGGAAAGCAGCAGGTCATCTACAAGCACGCCATCTCCACTATTGCGCCGCTGCGGCCGGTGGAGCTGCGGGAGGACGAAACGCCGGAGGCGTAAGCGTCCGGGTGCGCGGGACGGACATAGAACACAAAGGAACACACCATGAAAAAGACATCCCCTCTCATGAAAATACTGCCCATCGCCGTGCTGGCGGCGGTGCTGGTCTACTTTGCCGTGCAGCTGTACAACTACCTGTCTGACCCGGTGAACACCACGCTGGTGGTGGCAGGACAGGCGGAGGACACCATCGCCCTCAACGGCTGGCTGCTGCGGGACGAGGAGGTGCTGCCCGCCCAGAGCGGCACCCTCAGCCGGGTGCGGCAGGAGGGCGAGCGGGTCGGCGTAGGGCAGGTGCTGGCCCGAGTCTACGCCAACGACGGCGCTTTGCAGACCGTCAGCCAGATCGAGACGCTGGAGCTGCAGCTCCAGCAGCTTCAGTTCGCCCTGACCTCCTATCTGAACCCGGACGCGGCGCTGAAGCTGGATACCTCCATCACCGGTGATATCCTGACGCTGCGGCAGTCGCTGACCGGCGGCGACTACACCGCCGCGGAGGGCGATATCGCCCCGCTGAAGGCCGCCGTGCTCAAGCGGGACCACCCCTACGCCTCGCAGGAGGAGATCCAGACGGAGATCAAGTCGGTGGAGGGGCAGATCAAGTCGCTGGAAGCCTCCCTCTCCGGCACCACCGTCACCGCCCGCGCGTCGGGAACATATTCCGCCGTCTGCGACGGGTACGAGACGGTGCTGACCAAGGCGTTTCTGGAGGACGTGACGCCGGGAAAGCTGGCGCGGCTCCGCCCCGTTGACGAGCAGAGCAACATGGGCAAGCTCATCTATGGCGACACATGGTACTATGTGGTGACGCTGCCGGAGGAGCAGGCGAGCTATCTCAAGTCCCAAGGCGCCGTAACGCTGCGGTTTGCCAAGGGCTTTGACCAAAATATTCGGATGCAGGTGGTATCCGTGTCCGCGCCGGAGGACGGTCAGGCGGCGGTGACGCTGTCCTGCCGGAAGTATCTGGCGCAGACCACGCTGCTGCGGCATCAGGCGGCGGACGTGATCCTGCGCACCTACGAGGGGCTGCGGGTGCCGTCCAATGCCCTGCGGGTCAGCGAGGAGGGCGTCACCGGCGTCTACTGCGTGGACGGCAGCACCGCCGCCTTCCGCCCCGTGACCGTGCTGTATCAGGGGCAGGGGTACGCGCTGGTGCGCGCCGCCGACGGGGCGTCCGACACCCAGACGCTGCGGGTCGGCGATGAGGTCATCGCCACGGCCGGTGCGCTCAGCGATGGGAAGGTCATACGATAACGGACGACGATCCGGTCAGAAATACAAAGAGGAGGAGCTTCTCATGTCTATTGCGGAAAATATTGCGGCGATCCGCCGCCAGATCGACGAGGCGGCCCGGGAGACAGGGCGCACCGGTGCGGACATCACGCTGGTGGGCGCCAGCAAAATGAACGACGCGGCGGCCTGTCAGGAGGCTATCCGGGCGGGCATCGACGCCCTGGGCGAGAACCGGGTGCAGGAAATGACGGCCAAGCTGGCGGAGAGCGCCTACGACGGTGCGCCGCTGCACTTTATCGGCCATTTGCAGCGCAACAAGGTCAAGCAGGTGGTGGGCAAGGCCGCCCTCATCCAGTCCGTCGGCTCTCTGGAGCTGCTGGAGGAGATCGAAAAGCAGGCGGACAAGCTGGGGATCGTACAGGATATCCTGCTGGAGGTGAACATCGGCGGCGAGGCTGCCAAGAGCGGCTTTGCACCGGAGGCGGTGTCCGAGGCCGCCTCCCACGCCAAGGAGCTGTCCCATGTACGGGTGCGGGGTCTGATGACCATCCCCCCTGCCAGCGCCACACAGGCAGAAAATATGGTATATTTCCAAAAAGTACACGCGCTATATGTTGACATAAATCAAAAAATGTACGATAATGAATTAGATTATCTATCCATGGGCATGAGCGGCGACTTCGCCGATGCCATCCGCGCGGGCAGCAACATGGTCCGCGTGGGCACTGCCATTTTTGGCGCCAGAGACTATACAAAATAACGCGGGAGGTATTTTTCGATGGGCTTCATGGACGAGCTGAAAAAGATCATTCATCCCTACGATGACGAGGATTACGATTACGAGGACGATTTTGAGGAGCCTTCCAGAGACTCCCGTTCCCCCTTCGACGACCGCAAGGAGGATCGCCGCAGCGAGGAGCGGCGCGCCGACGACCGCCACAACAAGGTGGTGAACATCCACGCCACCACCCAGCTGAAGGTGGTGCTGGTAAAGCCGGAGCGCTTTGAGAACGCCTCCGAGATCGCCGATCACCTGAAGGAGAAGCGGACGGTGGTGCTGAATCTGGAGTCCACCAACAAGGACGTGGCGCGGCGGCTCATCGACTTCCTGTCCGGCGTGGCCTATGCCGGCGAGGGGAAGATCAAGAAGGTGGCCGCCAACACCTACATCATCACACCGTACTCCGTGGATATTATGGGCGACCTCATTGACGAGCTGGAAAACAACGGACTGTACCTGTAAGTACGCCGGATAAAGAAAGGGATCGGAGGGTTCATCCATGTTTACACCGCAGGAAGTTTCTGAGAAGGTATTCCCCAAGGCGTCGTTCGGCGGCGGCTACAGCATGAGTGCTGTGGACGAGTTTCTGGACGCGCTGACGGAGGATTATTCCACACTGTTTAAGGAAAACGTCACGCTGAAGGCCAAGCTGAAGGTGCTGGCGGAGAAGGTGGAGGAGTACCGCTCCACCGAGGATGCCATGCGTCAGACGCTGCTGACCGCCCAGAAGATGGCCGCCAAGCTGGTGCAGGAGGCGCAGGCCGAGAAGGATCAGCTGCTGGCGGACGCCAAGGCAGAGGCAGAGGCAGAGGTGCGGCGGCTGGACGATGAGAAGAAGGCCGCCCAGCAGAAGCTGGTGATG
>OIXU01000790.1_pt1 | contig 10740 bp, 10 predicted proteins | sample 1587921 | NCBI WGS metagenome assembly OIXU01 (sample SAMN03283238) | human gut metagenome | biome: human-associated habitat; material: feces | host: Homo sapiens | place: Peru | collected 2012
TCGGCGGTCTTGCTGTTACGCATGGTACCTACCAACCCTGCAAGCTGATACAGTGCCGCCATATCGTAAAGCCGCGCGCTGAGCACCTGCCCGTTTTCCCGCTTGACCTCGCCATAATACACACCGCCTACTTCTAGCTCCGTATGGGTAGCTTCGGCACAAGTCAATGACGTCAACGTGACCACCGGGATGCTCTTGGAGCCATAGGTGATGCAGGCATACACCCGGGTGACCTGCGGCAGGGCATCCACCAGATCCCGGCACAAGCCGATCAGTGTTTCCGGGCGCTGATCCTCGGGCAGGTGGAGCTGGTGCACCCGATCTTCTGCAATACCCAGCTGTGCCAGCTCTTCCAGCAGGCGCTGATAATTGCGGGCGGTATCGGCATTTTCCTGCCGGATGGCCAGCAGCTGCACCGTGTCCCCGGGAGCAAGGGTATCCCGCATGACCTGTACGATAGGGAAGCAGGTGGCTGTAGGCGGGACCTGACTGGTCCGCTGGTACAGCATGGGGTCCAGCTTTCCCTGCAAAGGTACGGTGGTGATATAAGTCTTTAGCACAGGGCAACACTCCTTTTTATAAGATCCATTATCTGCATCATACCATGAAACCGCCCCGCGCACAAGGCAGGCTGAATGAATTTATCGCCGTTCTTTTCAGCGCAAAAGCACATCATTGTAATAAAGTGAATATTTTCTAGCCATCCGGCTCTTCAGTTTTGCGGTGTTTTGTGATATATTTAGGGTACAATCCCCGCAAGGGGGCGAAAACTAACATTGCCATCATAAGTACCATCCTTTCGATGTACCATCCCCATAAGGGGGCGAAAGCTTCATGGTCTGGTGCGCGGTTTGGCGCTGGTCGGTACAGTCCCCGTAAGGGGGCGAAAGCCTAAAACGGTATTTATTTTCTTCCGTATACTGCGTACAATCCCCGTAAGGGGGCAAACCAACGCAAGAAAAGTAATTTCAAATTTCTTGCTTAACTATCCGCATTCCATGGGCTTTTTCTCTTTGCAATGTCAAGGAGGAATGCCCTATGTTCATCAACTTTACCAATCATCCGTCCACTCAGTGGAGTGCCGAGCAAAAAGCTGCGGCGCAGGTCTACGGCAAGGTGGTCGATCTTGCGTTTCCCGCCATCGACCCCGCCACCAACGAGACCGTGCTGGACTCCCTTGCCGCGGTATATGCCGACCACATCCTGCACCTTAGCCCGGATGCCGTGCTCTGTCAGGGCGAGTGCACCTTTGTGTACCGGATGGTTCAGCGTCTGGAAGCCGCGGGCATCCCCACGCTGGCCGCCTGCTCCCGCCGCAAGAGTCAGGAGACCACCTACCCGGACGGCAGCACCCTGAAGCGCAGCATCTTCGCCTTTGCAGGCTTCCGCCGCTATGGCTCGCCCTGAAAGAGGGTTTTCTTTCTATCCTCCACGGCACAATTATGATTCAGGATTTATCGTTGTCCTTTTCGCGCGGATTCACTTTATTTTAATAAAGCGAGTATTTTTCAGGCATTCAGTTCTTCCATTTTACGATATTCTGTGATATATTTAGCGTATCATCCCCGTAAGGGGGCGAAAACTTGTACAGCGCACCCATAAAGTTGATGACCTGTGTACCATCCCCGTAAGGGGACGGTAACTTTGCAATTGCGTTGCACTTGTCAACGTAGACTTTCATTGCAACTTATCCCCGCGAGGGGACGGAAACGTTTGGTGGTTGGTGCTGGTTTTGATAAAATCAAATTTCAACCTATCCCCGCAAGGGGACGGATGCTAAGTAGGTTCACCGTTTGTATCAAAGAACACTTATAAAATCCCCGCGAGGGGACGAAAACTGCTGATAAGTGCCATTTTCACACCCCCTTTCTGTACCATCCCCGTAAGGGGGCAAAAACTGATGGATACCCAGCTCAATCTCGAACTTTTTCGTACCATCCCCGTAAGGGGGCAAAAAACTCCGCATCAAAAAAAGATGCGGAGTTTTTCTTTTGCAAACCTTAACTTCTTGTTTTCCGTGGGCTGTTCCTCTATGAACGGAACGATTGCAGCTGCTGTGATATTTTCTCTGCTGCGGCTTTTGCATAGCGACAAAGTGTGTTATAATAAAGCCAATTCCAAGCATCTCTTACAAAATCAACAAATATACTTTCCGTTTATTGTGCAATTCTTCCACAACCCATAAAGGAGATGGTATTTTGAACGTTCTCACCCTGCAGTCCACCTATGGTGGGCTGCTGCACGACACCGGCAAAGCGGTGTACCGTGCCGGTGGGCAGTGCGGCAGCCACAGTGAACAGGGCTACCAGTTTTTGCACGGCGTTTTGCCCGGTGCAGGCTGGGCACCGGCGCTGGACTGTGTGCGCTACCACCACGCCGCCGCGCTGCGCGGTGCAGCAAAGGCGCTGCCAGCTGATTCCCCGGCCTATATCGTTTATCTGGCAGATGATCTTTCTGCCGCCGCAGACCGCCGGGAGGTCGAAGGCGAAAGCAGTTCCTTCCGGCGGGATCTTCCGCTGGACTCGGTGTTCACCCACCTGAACGGTTCCCACCCCGGCTGGATGATGCCTGCGCAGCCGCAGGACGGCAGCCTGAAGCTGCCACGGCAGCAGCAGCCGCTTTCCGCTTCCGTCTATGCTGATGCCATACGCAAGTTGAGCGAGTGCCTGCCGGATCTGCAGCCGCAGCCGGAGTGGATCAACTCGCTGCTGGGTCTGCTGGAAACGCAGTTCAGTTGTTTTCCGTCCAGCACCTTTACCGGCGAAAGCCCGGATGTTTCCCTGTTTGATCACGCCAAGACCACCGCAGCCATTGCGGCGTGCATCAGCGAATATGTGCAGGCAAACAACATCACCGACCTGCGCAAGGCGCTTTTTGAGCAGGAGAAGGATTTTTGCCAGAAGGACGCCTTTCTGCTCTATACCGCTGATTTTTCCCGCATCCAGAAGTTCCTTTATACCGTCCATACCGAGAACGCCCTGCGCTCCCTGCGCAGCCGGTCGTTCTTTCTGGAGCTGCTCATGGAGCACTATCTGGACGAGCTTCTGGCCGGGTGCGGCGTGTCCCGAGCCAACCTGATCTACAGCGGCGGCGGGCACTGCTATGTGCTGCTGCCCAACACTGCCGCTGTGGTCGATACCCTGACCCGGTGGAACCGGCAGTTCAACCGCTGGCTGCAACAGCAGTTCGGCACCCAGCTGTTTCTGGCCAATGCATGGACGCCCTGCTCCGGCAACGACCTGACCAATACCCCGGCTGAAAAAAGCCCCTACAAAGAGCTGTTCCGCCGGGTGAACCGGCTGCTGGAACAGCACAAGTTCCACCGCTATACCGCAGAGGATCTGCGGCAGCTGAACAGTACCGCCGCTTACCCGGATGGCAGGGAATGCAAGGTTTGCGGCACCAGTGCCAATTTAAAGGACGACCTGTGCCCCTGGTGCAGGTTATTCGTAGACCTTTCCATCAAGATCCAGAAAAAGAGCGTTCTGGTGCTCAGCCGTCAGCCCTCGGCTGCCGATGACTGCACGCTGCCTGCACTGGACGGCGGCAGCGAATATCTGTCCCTGACGGATCAGCTCTCTGCCCGCAAACGGCTGGCTTCCGGCGAGCCCGTCGCGCGTGTATATACCAAAAATGCACCGTTCACCGGTCTTACTTACAGCACCAACCTGTATGTTGGCGATTACGCCGCCAGCAACAGCATGGAAGAACTGGCAGAACAGTCCGAGGGCGTGCGCCGCATTGCAGTCTGCCGTATGGATGTGGACAACCTCGGCCATGCCTTCATCTCCGGTTTTGAACAGGAAAACGAGAAAGACCCGGTCAAACGGATGCACTATGTTACCCTGTCCCGCACCTCGGCGTTCTCCCGGCAGATGTCACTGTTTTTCAAGTGCTACATCAACGGCATTCTGGACAGCTTGCATGTAAGCATCGTCTATGCCGGCGGCGATGACGTGTTCCTTGTGGGCGCATGGAACGCTGTTCTGGAAGCAGCGCAGCGCATCCAGAGCAATTTCACCGCATTTTCCTGCGGAGCACTGACCCTCAGCGCAGGCATTGGCATCTTTGATGACCATTACCCCATCCGGCTTTCCGCCGAGGAAACTGCCGCGCTGGAAGAAGCCGCCAAGCATCTGCCCGGCAAAAATGCAGTGGCACTGTTCACGCCGGAGCGCAAAGCGGTCCGGGATGCAAAGGGCAATCTGCTGGTGCAGCCGGAGCAGGGACATATCTATGCGTGGGATGTATTCCGCACAAAGGTCCTGACCGAAAAGGTCGGCTGCCTGCAAAGCTTCTTTGGCAAGGATAACGCTGAGCATGGAAACGCCATGCTCTACAACCTGCTGGCATTACTGCGGGAAGCGGAGAACGACCGCATCAACCTTGCACGGTACGCTTACCTGCTGGCGCGGCTCTCCCCCAAAAAGAGCGCGCCGGACTATCCGCTCTACAAGCAATTTTCTCACAGCATGATGGATTGGGCATTGGATGCCGTACAGCGTCACCAGCTCATCACCGCAATTTATATTTATGTCTATCAGAACAGAAAGGATGGCGACACAGATGGCAGGATGGAATGATAATGGCCGCAGCTATGGCGGCGGTGGCTATAACAACAACCGGAGTGGATATAGCAACAGCTACAACGGAAACCGCAGCGGTTCCGGCAGCTATAACAGCCGTAGCAGCTATGGACAGCAGAAAGAGCTGCCGCCGGAGATCACGCCGAAAAAGGTGCCGGAAGATTATGTAGACGAAGCCGAGCGTATTATGAGCAACCTGATGAGCCAGCCCAAAAAAGTGACCACTAGCAAAATCCGTGGCCTGCTGAGTCTTGTAACAGAGATTTTTAACGTTGAAAATCTCCGTACCGAAGAAGCACTTTTGCCCGAAAGTGTTGTAAAGATTAATCTGATGCGAGTTCGGGTAGCCTATGAATATGGTCGCGATACCGGAGAAAGTGTCGGTAAAGATAAAGCTTATCCCATGAAAGACTTTATTTCGCAATCGCATCTGCTAGAATACCTCAAGGGCATTTCCACCGACCGTGCGGATCTGATCCGCTTTGCACACTACATGGAAGCGCTGGTCGCTTTCCACCGCTACTTTGGCGGCAAGGAGGGGTAATTATGTATGGAAAAATTCTGATCCGGTGCGATCTGGAAGTGCGCACCGGTATGCACATCGGCGGTTCCTCTGCCTTTTCTGCCATCGGTGCTGTAGATGCTCCGGTGGTGCGTGACCCCTATACCGGTTATCCCATCGTACCCGGCAGCAGCCTGAAGGGCAAGCTGCGCACCCTGCTGGCTCGCAGCACATATCAGGATATCGAAGCAATGGCAAAAGCCGGAAGTTGCGACAAAGACCCCGAGCAAATCCTCCGCCTGTTCGGTTCCTCGGAACCGGTGCGTCGTTCCCGCCTGCAGTTTGCGGATGCCTTTTTGTCCAATGCCAAAGAGCTTTCCAATGTGGGTGTGACCGAGGTCAAGACCGAGAACGCAATTTCCCGTGCAAACTCCGTGGCCAATCCCCGCCAGATTGAGCGTGTGATCGCCGGCGCAAAGTTCGGTGTCAGCATCGTTTACGATGTGACCGACCCGGCACAGGTCGAGGAGGATCTTTCTCTTCTGGCCAAAGGCATGAAGCTGCTGCAGATGGATTATCTGGGCGGCCATGGTTCCCGCGGCAGCGGCCGTGTCAGCCTGAAAAACTTTGCGCTGGAAGGCTATGGCGCGCAGGTGGATCTCAGCCACCTGAAATCCCTCTTTGATGAGGTGGATAGTTATGAACTATTTTCTGTTTAAGCTTCAGTTTGACACAGCTGTTCATTTCGGAGGAGCCGACTCTGCATTGTCACTTTATACCTCCGAAGAAACCCTGCGGGCAGATACCCTGTTTTCTGCCCTCTGCCATGAGACCCTCGTCCAGCATGGAGAAGAAGCCCTAGAACAGCTTTGTGCGCAGGTCCGGCAGGGAAAATTCCTGCTCAGCGATACAATGCCCTGGTATGGCGAAACGTTTTACCTGCCAAAGCCCATTGCCGCATCGGAATCCACTGAGGAAGTGGAAACCACCCTGCGTAAAAAGGTAAAAAAGCTAGCATGGGTCCCTGTGTTGGAATTTGACCGCTACGCCAGAAGCCTGCATGAAGGTCATTTTACCCCTGACGAGCAACCGGAAAGCTTTGGCACCCACTATGAGCAGACCAAGGCAGCCGTTCCCATGCAGGGGGATACCATGCCGTATCAGGTTGGACTGTTCCGTTTTGCGCCGGACTGCGGACTGTATTTCATCTGCGGATTTACCGAAGATGGTCAGGATGAAGACTTGGAGTATCTGCTGGATTGGCTGGGTGCTACCGGCATCGGCGGCAAAGTCAGCTCTGGTTATGGAAAGTTCCATGTCGTAGACAAGATTTATCTGAACGAACCTTTTGACGAGCAGACGGAGTGGATGTATCATGCTCTTTCTGCCGAGCATGCTCCTTATCTGCTGCTGAGCACCAGCCTGCCGCAGACAGATGAACTGGATAATGCATTAGAGGGTGCCTCCTTCCAGCTGGTACGCCGCAGCGGCTTCATGGCATCCGATCGTGTGGAAACTCCACTGAAGAAAAAAACGCAGTATGCCCTTTCGGCAGGATCTGTCCTGCAAAATCGTTATCAAGGCGCTTTGTATGACGTTGGTTTGTCGGATGTGCATCCGGTATACCGCTATTCCAAGCCAATCTTTATGGGGGTGACATTATGATTCAGCAGGATCATCTGCAGATCTTTGACCTTACTCTGAATGTATGGGCACCTCTGTTTGTTGGCAATGGCAGCAGCTATACCAAAAAAGAGTACATGTACAACAACCGCAATGGCAAAGTCTCCTTTCTGGACGAGCAAAAATTTTTCAGCTTTCTAGTCGAGCACGATCTGGTGGACAAGTACGGACAGTTTATGCTTAGCGAGCAGTCCAATCTCTGGGCATTTCTGAGCAAAGACTGCGGCATTTCCGATGCGGAGCTGAAAACGCTGACGCGCTATCAGATCGAGGTGGGAGATGCTCTGGATGCTGAGCACTCGTTGAAAGAGATCCATGCTTTCCAGCGTGATGCGCAGGGCCATGCCTACATTCCCGGCAGCAGCATCAAGGGTGCGCTGCGTACCGCATGGCTGCTGAGTGCGGTATTGGCTGACCGCAGTACCGGACACAGCCTTGCACCAAACCGCCGGGCCACCTTTCCGGAAGAGAAATATGTCAACCAGCTGCATCTGCATGGAAGCATCGCTTCGGACGCCGTTAACAGCATTTTCCGTGGCATTCAGGTTTCCGACAGCCTTCCCATCCCGGATGCGCAGATGGTCCTTGTCGGAAAATTTGATGCACTTGTGAACGGCTCCTTTGCGAAGGGCAGTAATCGCGGCATCCCCATGTGTCGGGAATGCGCAGCGTCTGGTACTAAGGTACGCTTCAAGCTGACGCTGGATCAGTCGGTGCTGAAGGGGCGCATTACCAAAGAGTCCCTTCTGGAGGCCATTCAGCAGTTTGATACTTATTACGAACAGACGTATAGCAGGCACTTCACTCCGCCGAGCGGTGCAGTCAACCTGCCGCAGCAGCCACACCTGATCCTTGGCGGCGGCTCCGGCTTTTTTGCCAAGTCGCTGGCGTACCCCTATCTGGGTGAAGAAGAGGGGCTGCGCTGGACGGCAGAACAAATGAAACAAATGTTCCGCAATCACAAGCATGAGCGTGATGCCGAAAATGGCATTTCCCCGCACACCATGAAATATGCTCGCTTTCGTGGTCGGCTTTATCCCTATGGATATTGCGGGGTGAGTATCTTATGATCCAGCAGATTCAACTGGTTTTATCTCCGCCCAATGATGTGCGGATTCCCCAGTCGTGGTCCTATCGTCTGTATGGCTGGCTGATGTCACAGATTTCTTCTGAATTTGGAGAGCAGATGCATCTGCAAGGGGAACATCCCATTGCGCATTTTCTATGCTTTTCACCGGAAAAGCAGTCTTTGATCTGGACGGTCAATCTGCTGAATGACGCTGCTCGACAGGTAGTTTTCCCCGTTTTGGAATCTGCAAAGGAAATCCCTCTGCATGAATTAACACTCCCCGTTTCAGAGGTTCGCATCTTTCCGGCAGTCTCCGCTGAAGAATTGATCCGTTCTGGGCGCTCCCGCAGCGAAACCCGTGTCAAAATTGCTTTTCTGTCGCCTTGCGCCTTCAAGCAGTCCGGCCGCTATACTATTTTCCCGCAGGAAACTCTGCTTTTGCAAAGTCTGATTGCGCATTGGAACACTGCCTTTCCAGAATATGCCCTTATCGATCCTGATGCACTGCAAGCTTTACAGCAGGGGCTTCATATTGTGGATTATAATCTCCATACCACACGTTATCTGCTGAAAGAAACGCGCATTCCAGCCTTTCAAGGCAATGTGACCATCGAGGCACGCCTTGCGCCGCCGCTTCTGGAACTTTGGAACGCGTTGCTTTCTTTTGCATCCCATGGTGGAGTTGGCATCAAAACCACTCTTGGGATGGGAGGCACTACTACGGATTTTTATAGAAAGACACCCGTTATATAAGCCTCATTGCTATCGAGAGACTGTTGCATTGCATCAGTCTCTTTTTATTGTAGCATCATACAAATTATCACGACCTCTATTATTTTTTATAAAAGCAATGCAGCTACAGTATATTTTCTGAGATCAAGAGCTTCTTTTTCAATCAGATGCGGTTTATCCTCGATCATTGAATATTCTTCTAATGGGCGCTATAATAAAAGAAAACGGTAAGGAAGTGCACCGATGCTCTACCCCGGACTGTATGAACAGGTCATCAACAACGCGCTGAACCGCGAGCTTGCAGAGATCCCGGAAGCCCGCAAGTCCACTGCGCCCATCGACACAGCGGAGGCTGCCAAGGTACTGGCGCAGTATCTGACCGACGTAGTACAGAAGGGTCTTGAGAACGTGCAGGATAACGGCGGCGGCATCGAGGCGCAGATCCAGCTGGCAAACCAGATCGTGACCACCATCCAGAGCACCACACAGGAAGCTGACTTTGCCGCGCTCAGTGTTGACCAGCGGGCAGAGCAGCTTCTTGCGCTTTTGCAGCAGAACGACCCGCGCCTTGCTACAGGAAAAAGCGCAAAAGACCTTGACCGCCCGGAGACCTCCATTGCGCAAAGTTCCCTGTTTACCGGTGCTATCCATGAGCCGCAGATGTACACGGAGCTGAAAAAGGAGATTGTCTCCGCCGACCGCATTGATATGCTGGTCTCCTTTATCAAGTGGAGCGGCTTGCGCCTCATCATGGACGAACTGCGGCAGTTTGCGCAAAGCGGCGGTGAGTTGCGCATCATCACCACCTCTTATATGGGCGCTACGGACGTAAAAGCCATTGAGGAGCTATGCGCGCTGCCCAATACAAAGATCAAGGTCAGCTACGACACCAAACGTACCCGCCTCCACGCAAAGACCTATGTATTTTACCGGTACACCGGTTTTACTACGGCGTATGTAGGCTCCTCCAACCTGTCCAACGCAGCAATTTCCAGTGGTCTGGAATGGAACGTCAAGGTGACCCGAAAGGACCTGCCGGAGACCATTGAAAAGATCGCAGCCACCTTTGAAAGCTACTGGAACTCCAGCGAGTTTGAATATTACGATGAAGGGCAGCGGGAACGGCTGACCCGCGCCCTGAAGGCTGAAAAATACAGCGAGACCGACCACAGCGGGATCTACACCCTGGATATTTTGCCCTATTCCTACCAGCAGGAAATTCTGGACCGACTGGATGCCGAGCGCACCGTTCGGGGTTACAACCGCAACTTGGTAGTCGCCGCCACCGGCACCGGCAAAACTGTGATCTCTGCACTGGATTACAAGCGCTTCTGCAGGCAGCATCCGGGGCAGCCCTGCCGGCTACTGTTTGTGGCACACCGGGAGGAGATCCTGAAGCAGAGCCTGTACACCTTCCGGGCGGTACTGAAGGATGCCAATTTCGGTGAACTGTATGTGGGCAGTCACAGAGCCGACAGCATCGACCATCTGTTTGTTTCCATCCAGACCTTCAATTCTCAGGAGCTTGCCGCCAAAACGGCAGCAGATTTTTACGATTACATCGTTGTGGACGAGTTCCACCATGCAGCTGCACCCACCTACCAGAAGCTGCTGGAATATTACCAGCCGAAGATCCTGCTGGGGCTGACTGCTACCCCGGAACGTATGGACGGCAAAAGCGTTCTGGACTATTTCGGCGGACGCATTGCCGCCGAGATCCGTCTGCCGGAGGCCATTGACCGGAAACTGCTTTGTCCCTTCCAATATTTCGGCGTCACCGACACCGCAGATCTGAGCAGCCTGAAATGACGTACCGGCGGCTACGATAAAAACGAGCTGTCCAACCTGTACACCCTCAGCGGCATGGTGGCGGAGCGCCGCGCTGACCTTGTGGTGAACTCCATCCTGAAATATGTCACCGATATCGACGAGGTAAAGGGTCTGGGCTTCTGCGTTTCCATCGCTCATGCCCAATTCATGGCGCGCTACTTTAATACCCACGGCATTCCATATGACCGCATTGATTTTATTGACGAACCGGTGGATATGGGCTTTGATTGCCCACTGGACCTGCACTGCACTTATACCCGCGACCAGCTGCTGGTAGCACTGGACTTTTTGAAGCCTGCTACCGTCCGCGAGGGCGTGAAGTGGCTACCGGAAAAGCA
>OIXU01000795.1_pt1 | contig 10707 bp, 11 predicted proteins | sample 1587921 | NCBI WGS metagenome assembly OIXU01 (sample SAMN03283238) | human gut metagenome | biome: human-associated habitat; material: feces | host: Homo sapiens | place: Peru | collected 2012
CTGAATTTCCTTGTTGTTTTAGTGCCTATGTACTCAGTTCTAACCCAGTTAGTTCGCTGTAAGGTAGAGCGATAGGTTGGTTTTGACAGGAACGCACAGTCTATTTGGATGCAAAATTACTAAACATTGTGAAATTGGGGGGGGTAGAGCGTTAAATAAGATTAATGCATGACTTTTGGCTTCCAATTAACCCCCTATGTGGCAGATATTTACCATTGTGTCAACGCACAGTCGCCTTTTAGCGGGTGTCTTTTCCTGCATATTTTGTCCAGCCTTGCTTCTTCGCTTGCTTCCTTCGAAAACAAAAACGTTAAACGTTATAACGTTAATAGGGTGGGCTCGGCAAGCGTGCTCGATTGGCAAGTGTGTTTTGCCTTTTGGTGGTCCTAAGTTACGATCAGACCTGGTCCTAAGTAGCCACCGGGCGCAGTCGTAAGCAACCTTCGGCGAGGTGTCTTGGCTTGTCCTGGAAATGAAGTTGGGACAGAAGAATCGTTCTGTCCCAACACGTCTCTTTGTGGTCCTCACGGGCCTTGGCGCACAGCGTCAGAGCAGGGAGAGGAACTGCTCCACGGGGATGCCGCGGTTTTTGTCCTCGTTGTCCTTGTTGTGGTCTATGAGCGTATAGACGCCGTCCATGGCGCGGCGCGTGCTGGCCTCCAGGGGCGTGCCGTTGAGGATGTGGCCGATAAGGATGGCCGAGAAAATGTCGCCCGTGCCCGGGAAGTGAACGGGAATCTCCGTATAGACATGGGTGAACCAAGTGCCGGTCAGGTGGTTGTAGCCGATGACGGAAGGCTGGCCGTCGATGGGGATGGAGGTGATGAGCACCGACTTTGGACCGATCTGGCGCAGCTCCTCCACCAGCTGGCGGGCAAGGTCGAACTCCCGCTCGGCGGAGGGGTGAGTGCCGGAGGTCTCATCCGAGGTGGTGTGCACCCGGACATAATTCAAAAGCCGTTCATAAGCGCGCATAAGGCACACTCCTTTTATGTTTCAGTGATGTATACTACGACTTGCTCCTTCTATCATACCCTCTTTTCCGATTTTTTACAACTCTTTTTACAGCATCTGCATGGAAATATGCGCCCTCATGCAAAAGATGAATATAATTCACCACTGAAAATGCGTCAGCCCGCGCAGAACGTGTTAAAATAAAGACAAAATCAGCCGGGAGGGAAGTTCTATGGCAACAAAAGTCTTTTTTTACACGCTGCGTCCGTACGATGAGCTGAGCATTGCACAGCGGCTGGCACCGCAGCTGGATATCGAGTTCGGCTATACGCAGGAATATCCCACACTGGAAAATGCAGAGCTGGCAAAGGGCTATGACGCTGTATCGGTAACGCCTTGCGATATGAGCGCGCCTATGGTAAAGCGCTTCCATGAACTGGGCGTAAAGTCCATCTGCTGCCGCTCCATCGGCTACGACCATGTGGACCGCGAGACTGCCCGAGCGCTGGGGATGAAGGTGGCCAATGTGGATTATCCCCCAAACGGCGTTGCGAACTTTGCCATTATGCTCATGCTGATGAGCCTGCGCAAGGCGGGACACATCCTCAAGCGCGGGGAAGCGCAGGACTACTCGCTGCAGGGAAAGATCGGCCGGGACATCTCCACCTGCACGGTGGGCGTGATCGGCACCGGCCGCATTGGCCGCACGGTATTGCAGCATCTGTCCGGCTTTGGCTGCCGTCTGCGAATGGGGTGGGCTTCCACGGTAAAGATGGAATCGGCAAAGCTTTCGTCACAGGAAAATCCGGTTGGGAAATGCACCCGCAGGCGATGATCGCCGGCGCGGTTCTCAATTTCCAGATGAAACCGAAGCAGCGGGTCATTTTTCCGCAGACTGAGCGTCAGACGGAGCGACTGCTCCGCCTCGTCCGGCTTGCGGCGATAGCGCCAGTCCAGAATGGCGCTGGTGCAAAGCGCACCCTGCTGGATACGGATGGACGGTGCACTGGTCGCTGAGTTCCAGACCTTTGCGGTAAGCTCCGGCGAAAACAGGTACGCATCGCCGATATCCGCTTCGTCGGTGAAGAGATTCAACCCTCGATATGCTGTGCCGCTGCGCTTGTTTTTTACATCCAGCGTTCCGTTTGGCTGAATGGAAACCTGCAGATATTCGTTTTCCAGCGTCTGAAAGCGAACAACCGGACGCTCCGGCAGCGACAGCGGAACGATCGACGGACGGCAGTATAGCGTCGTCCAGCTCATGGCCACCTGATGCGGAAGCTGCACCAGCACGTCGGCAAGCAGATAGTCGTCCCAGCTTGGATCGCGATCCATTGGGTGCAGAATCACGCCGTCTTTTCGCAGGCGGACGATCTGACAGGGAATGTCCTGTCCGTCTGCTGTTCGGATAGCAAGGCCGCGGAGCAGCGTATCTGCCGGCAGCCGCAGTGTAAACGTCTGTATGGCGTTTTCCTCACCGGAATTTCATCCGCAAGGGTCTGCTGCGTGTCTGTCTGCGCGGCAAGGCGGCGCATGGCCTCCTGCTGGTACTGCTGCGTAATATCGCGCGCCCACGCAAAGCGGCGCTCCATATCGCGCGCAACATCGTCACAGCTGCATCCGCAGATGCTGTCGTGCGGATGGTTTTGCAATAGATATTTCCAGGCGGTGTCCAGATAATGCAGCCCCAGCGGCAGATGTGCCGCTGCCAGCATCGCGCTCAGCGGCTCGGCGCAGCGCACAAGCCCTGCCTCACACTGTGCATTTTCGATTTTCTGCGGAATATGCGTGGAGAATGTATTTTTGAGCGTGGGGTTCAAATGGCGGCCTGCGGAATAATTCGTCCGGTTCTGTTCCCCGCAGAGTACGGTAAGCTCACCCGGCGTAATGTGCAGCTCGTCCAGATACTGCGTCAGCGATATCTGACGCAGCTCGTAATCGTGATGCGTTTCATTAAAATACCGGATAAATTCCGGCAGGGCATAATTTGGTGTCTGATGGTCACAGCCGTTCATAAACAGAAGCTGCCCGCTTGGCGAGCGCGGCAGTCGTTCATGAAACCAGTCCTCAAACTGGCGGCTGACCGTCTCCGGCGTATCGGCCAGAGGGAAAGCGTTGAGATAGCCCCGGTCGTCCGGCAGGCGGAGCGTCAGAAGCTGCGTGCCGTCGGGCGCGCGCCAAAGCACCTCGTAGGGCGGCTCAGGATCATCTGAGCTCCCGCGCCAGATCACAGCCGCGCGGAAGCCGTACCCGGCGAAGATCTGCGGCAGCTGCGCCGGATGGGAAAAGATATCCGGCAGATATCCAACCGGCGTGCCGCCGCCAAAGCGCTGTGCCAGCGCAAGGCCGCGGCTGAGATTGCGCAGAATAGACTCCTGACCGATGCATTGTAAATCCGGCAGGACATACCAGGGGCCGACGCCGTGGCCAACGGCGCGTCCGAGATCGACATGGTCATCAACATCGGCTGGGTGAAGGACGGCCTGTATGACAAGGTGCTCAGCGAGATCCGGGATGTCAAGGGTCATTGCCGCGGCAAGCTGCTGAAGGTCATCATCGAGACGTGCCTGCTGACCGACGCCGAGAAGATCGAGCTGTGCCGTGTAGTCAGCGAGTCCGGCGCGGACTATATCAAGACCTCTACCGGCTTCGGCGGCGGCGGAGCCACCCGCGAGGATGTGGCTCTGTTCAAAAAGCATGTCGCCCCCCATGTGAAGATCAAGGCCGCCGGCGGCATCGCCGATCTCAACGACGCCAAGGATTTCATCGCGCTGGGCGCCGACCGTCTGGGCACCAGCCGCATCGTCAAGGCCGTCAAGGCCATGGAGCAATAATATAGAAGTCAGAAACCATCGAAATGCTCCCGCGCTGTCATTGCGAAACCAGTCCGCAGACTGGTTGCGGCAATCCGTTTCCCTTTCCCGTGCGGACACGGATTCCCACGCCAGTGTGAGCACTGGCTCGGAATGACAGACACGGAAAAGCGCGGGAGCACAGAGCAATATCGGACAATAACAAATATTATTATAAGGAGAATTCGACCATGTCTACTCCCCATAACAGCGCCCAGACGGGCGAGATCGCCAAGACCATCCTCATGCCCGGCGACCCCCTGCGGGCAAAATTCATTGCCGAGACATTCCTCACCGAGCCGAAGCTGGTGAACAACGTCCGCGGCGTGCAGGGCTATACCGGCACCTATAAGGGTGTGCCGGTGTCCGTCATGGCCAGCGGCATGGGCATTCCGTCCATGGGCATCTATTCCTATGAGCTGTATACCCACTACGACGTGGACAACATCATCCGCGTGGGCACCGCCGGCGCCATGCGTGCCGACATGGAGCTGGGCAGCGTGGTGGCCGGTCAGGGCGCCTGCACCAACTCCGACTTTGCCAGCCAGTACGAGCTGGGCGGCACCTTCGCCCCCATCTGCGACTTCGACCTGCTGATGGCCGCCGTGGAGAGCGCCAAGGAGCTGGGCGTCAAGATGCCCGTGGGCAATCTGTACTCCTCCGACACGTTCTATGACGCCGCCGGCCGCAACATGCGCTTTGCCAAGATGGGCGTCATGGCCGTGGAGATGGAGGCCGCCGGCCTGTACTGCACCGCCGCCTATACCGGCAAGCGGGCGCTGGCCATCTGCTCTATCTCCGACAACCTGATCACCGGCGAGGAGCTGACCCCCGAGGAGCGCCAGACCACCTTCACCAACATGATGAAGATCGCGCTGGAGGCGGCGGTCAAGATGGCTGCGAAAAAATAAACACCTGCACGGCAGCACAGCGGACGACCGCTGTGCTGTCGCTGTGAACGGCACATTTGTGCGTTTTGTAGAAACAAAGTGTAAATTTTTGATTACATTTGTTTACAATTCGCCCGCAAAATGCGCTTTTCCCTTGCCAAAGGCGAAAAAGCCTGCTATAATGCACAGGGCACAGGGGGAGGAGCTTCCCCGTGCCGAGATACCGGTTTTCCCGCCGCAAGGCGTGAAAATAAAAAAATGAGGAAGGTAGAATAACCATGAAAAAGTTTCTTGCTATGATCCTGGCTCTGGTTATGGCGCTGTCCCTGGTCGCCTGCGGCGACAAGAAGGACGACAACCAGACCGACGACAACCAGGGCGACACCAACGAGACGACCTATAAGGTCGCCATGATCACCGACTACGGTGATATCACCGACCAGTCCTTCAACCAGACCACCTACGAGGCCTGCAAGGCGTTTGCCGATGCCAACAAGATCGAGTTCTCCTACTTCAAGCCCGCCGGCGACAACACCGCCGACCGTGTGGCCATGATCGAGAGCGCTGTTGACGAGGGCTACAACGTCATCGTGATGCCCGGCTATGCCTTCGGCGGCGCTATCGTCGAGGCCGCTCCCCAGCACAAGGACGTGAAGTTCATCGCGCTGGACGTGGGCAAGGGCGACCTGCTGGAGGCCGGTGTGGCCGCCAAGGGCGAGGAGTACGACTACAATCCCGACAACTGGGATCTGGCCACCTACGTTGATATGAGCAACGTGTACTGCGCCATCTATCAGGAAGAGCTGTGCGGCTACATGGCCGGCTACGCTGCTGTGAAGCTGGGCTACAAGAACCTGGGCTTCCTGGGCGGCATGGCTGTCCCCGCTGTCCAGCGCTACGGCTACGGCTTTGTGCAGGGCGTTGACGCTGCTGCCGCCGAGCTGAAGCTGACCGATGTCAAGCTGAACTATGCTTACGGCAACCAGTTCTTCGGTGATGCCGACATCACTGCCGCTATGGATACCTGGTATGCCGGCGGCACTGAGGTCGTGTTCGCCTGCGGCGGCGGTATCTACACCTCCGCTGTGGACGCTGCCAAGAAGGTCGAGGGCGCCAAGGTCATCGGTGTTGACGTTGACCAGGCCGGTGTCATCGCCAACTACGCCGCCGGCGAGGGCGCTGATCAGGCTACCATCGACGGCTACAAGGCTCTGACCGTGACCTCCGCCATGAAGGGTCTGTATCCCGCCACCTATGACACCCTGACCGATGTCATCATCAATGGCAACTGGGCTAACTACGCCGGCAAGATCGCCACTCTGGGTCTGGTCTCCGCTGACGATCCCGCTCTGAACTACGTCCAGATCCCCATGGAGTCCACCCAGTGGGCTGACGGCGCGTTCACTCAGGACGACTACAAGACTCTGGTAAAGGCCATGTTCGACGGCACTCTGACCGTCAGCAACGACGTTACCAAGGCTGCCAAGGACTTCGCCACCGTGATCACCGTTGACGAGCAGGGTCAGATCAAGTAAGTCTGTACTTAACCTGTCATAAAGAAAGACCGCCGAAGCGGTCTTTCTTTTTTGCCCCGGCGGTCTTTCTTTTTTGCTTCGGCGGTCTTTCTTTTTTCCCATTTCGGTGCCGGGAATGAAATTCAGCGGTGAAACAGGCAGATTTCACTAATTTGTCTTTGCTTTATGGGACAAAGTATAGTATACTACTATCATCTACACTGTGGTTTCCGTCCCCGCGGATGCGAAAAGCGGCGGGCCATAAAACGGAAGGGAGGGCGAAAACTTGGACACACCGTTTGCAATCGAAATGCTGCACATCACAAAGCGGTTTCCCGGTATCATCGCCAACGACGACATCACGCTTCAGTTGAAGAAGGGTGAGATCCACGCCCTGCTGGGCGAAAACGGCGCGGGCAAATCCACGCTGATGAGCGTGCTGTTCGGCCTGTATCAGGCCGAGGAGGGCATCATCAAGAAGGACGGCGTGGAGGTATCCATCAAGGATCCCAACGACGCCAACGCGCTGGGCATCGGCATGGTGCACCAGCACTTCAAGCTGGTGGAATGCTTCACCGTGCTGGACAACATCATCATGGGCGTGGAGCCCACAAAATGCGGCTTCCTGCAAAAGAAGGACGCCCGGGCGAAGGTCATCGCGCTCAGCGAGAAATACGGCCTGAAGATCGACCCGGACGCGCTGATCGAGGACATCACCGTGGGTATGCAGCAGCGCACCGAGATCCTGAAGATGCTCTACCGCGACAACGAGATCCTCATCTTCGACGAGCCTACCGCCGTGCTGACGCCCCAGGAGATCGACGAGCTGATGCAGATCATGAAGAATCTGGCCGCCGAGGGCAAGAGCATCCTGTTCATCTCCCACAAGCTCAACGAGATCATGGCCGTGGCCGACCGCTGCACCGTCCTGCGCAAGGGCAAGTACATCGGCACCGTGGAGACGAAGAACACCACCATGGAGCAGCTTTCCTCCATGATGGTGGGGCGCAACGTCAGCTTCCACGTGGAAAAGAAGCCCGCCCAGCCCGGCGAGGTGGTGCTGGACGTGTCCCACATGACCGTGGCCAGCAAGATGCACAAGAACAACGCCGTCAAGGACGTGAGCCTGCAGGTGCGCCGGGGCGAGATCGTCTGCATCGCCGGTATCGACGGCAACGGTCAGACGGAGTTTGTCTACGGCCTGACCGGTCTTGAGCCGGTGGTGTCCGGCAAGATCACCCTCAACGGGCAGGACATCACCAAAATGCCCATCCGCAAGCGGAACATCATGGGCATGTCCCACATCCCTGAGGATCGCCACAAGCACGGTCTGGTGCTGGATTACTCCCTGGAGGACAATCTGGTGCTGGAGCGCTATTTCGAGCCGGAGTTCACCGACAAGGCGGGCTTCCTGCGCCGGGATAACATCCGCAAGTACGCGGAAAAGCTCATCGAGCAGTACGACGTCCGCAGCGGACAGGGTCCCGTTACCATCGCCCGCAGCATGTCCGGCGGCAACCAGCAGAAGGCCATCGTCGCCCGCGAGATCGACAAGGATCCCGAGCTGCTGGTGGCGGTGCAGCCCACCCGCGGTCTGGACGTGGGCGCCATCGAGTACATCCACAAGCAGCTGGTGGCGCAGCGGGACGCGGGCAAGGCCGTGCTGCTGGTATCGCTGGAGCTGGATGAGGTCATGGACGTGCCCGACCGCATCCTCGTCATGTACGAGGGCGAGATCGTGGGCGAGCTTGACCCCAAAAAGACCACGCAGGAGGAGCTGGGTCTGTATATGGCGGGCGCCAAGAGAGACGAGGTGACGGCATGAAAAAGAACATCCTGAAAAATAACGGGGTGCAGTCGCTGCTGGCGTCCCTTGTGTGCGTGATCCTGGGTCTGCTCATCGGCTATATCGTGCTGCTGTTCATCAACCCCGACGGCGCCGGCGAAGCCATCACCGACGTTATGAAGAACTTCCTTACATACAGCAAGCCGGAAACGCAGGTCAAGTACCTGGGCAACACCCTTGTCAAGACCGCGCCCCTGCTGATGTGCTCCCTGTCCATCCTGTTTGCGTACAAGGTCGGCCTGTTCAACATCGGCGCGGCCGGTCAGTACTGCATCGGCGTGGCGCTGAGCCTGTACGCCGCGCTGGCGTGGGGCTGGAGCTGGCTGCCCTGCATGCTGCTGGCCATGCTGGGCGGCGCGCTGCTGGGCGCGATATCCGGTCTGCTGAAGTCCTACTGCAACGTCAACGAGGTCATCTCCGGCATCATGCTCAACTGGATCGTCCTCTACCTGACCAATATGCTCCTCACGCAGGTGAAGGAGGACACCAGTCCCTACACCTTCGTGCTGTCCCACAAGAATGCCTCGGCCATCCTGCCCTCTCTGGGTCTGGGCAGCCTGTTCAACGGCAACCAGTACGTGGGTCTGGCGCTGCCCCTGTCCATCGTTATCGCCATTCTGGTGTGGGTGGTGCTGGAAAAGACCCGCATCGGCTACGAGCTGCGGGCCACCGGCAACAACAAGAACGCCGCCAAGTACTGCGGCATGGCCGAAAAGCGCAACATCATCATGACGCTGGCCATCTCCGGCATGCTGGCCGGTCTGGGCGCGGCTATGCTGTACCTCACCGGCTACGAGCAGTGGCAGTGCTCCACCTCCTCCGTGCCGGGCATGGGCTTCAACGGCATCGCGGCGGCCTTCCTGGGCGGCCTGAACCCCATCGGCGCGATCCTGGCCTCCTTCTTCATCCAGCATATCACCGCCGGCGGCGCGTATGTGGATAAGAGCATGTACTGCGCGCAGATCTCCGATCTGATCTCCTCCATCATCATCTACCTGTGCGGCTTCGTGCTGTTCATGAAGTACGCCATGAATACCGCCATCGCCAAGCGCGAGGAAAAGGCGGCACTGAAGGAAAAGGAGCGGGCGCAAACGCCTGAAGTCTCCGACAACGGGAAAGGAGGCGATCAGTAATGGTACTGCTGCTGCAATATACATTGACCTTCGCCTCCGTGCTGATCCTTGTGGCGCTGGGCGGCTGCTTCTCCGAGCACTCCGGCGTCATCAACCTGGGTCTTGAGGGCGTGATGATCATGGGCGCTCTGGGCGGTGCGCTGGCCATGCGCTATATGCCCACCGGCTCCTCCGCCTTCTCCATGCTGATCGTGGTGCTGCTGGCGGCGGCGCTGGCCGGTACGGTGTATTCGTCGCTGCTGGGAAGCGCAGTCGGCGGGTATCTGGGGTACACGACGGGCGATTACGGCGGCGCGGGCATCCATCTGATGAGCGGCTATGGCGAGGTCGTCGCCACGACGAGCGGCGCGAAGCTCTGCTATGGGCAGAACACGCTGTCGGTGACCGGCAGCGGCGCGCATACGAACTGCACGATGACCGTGGGCGGGAATCTGTCGGTCTCGGGCGGCGCGGCGCCGGAGTATGACGGCGCGGGCTCGCTCGGGTATTCGAACTACCGCTGGTCGGTCGTCTATGCGCAGACGGGCACGATCAGCACGTCCGACCGGGAGAAGAAGACGGAGATCTCCGACGAGCTTGACCGCTATGACGCGCTGTTCGCGCGGCTGCGGCCGGTCTGCTACCGGCTGAAGGACGGGACGTCCGGCCGGGTGCATACGGGGCTGATCGCGCAGGACGTGGAGCAGGCGCTCGCGGCCTGCGGGCTGACGGGGCAGGATTTCGCGGCCTTCGTCCGGTCGCCGCGCGAAGGCGGCGGGGCGGATTACGGCCTGCGGTATGAGGAATTCATTGCCCTGTGCATCCGGCAGATCCAGCGGCTGCAGGCGCGGATAGAACGATTGGAGGGATGAACATGAGCAGACTTTCCGGAAGCATCCACACGCTCCGCGCGGGGCTGGTGGAGGCGATCAACGCGGCGGGGCTGCCGCCGTGCATCATCGGCATGGTGCTCGAGCAGGTGCGCGGGCAGGTGGCCGTGCTGGAGCGGCAGGAGGAAGCGGAAAAAGAGGAAGAACAGGAGGCAGAAGATGGCGCTTTACAGAGTGCAGAGTAACGGCAAGGCGCCGACCGGCCTGCAGGCGGGCGACGAGGTCGTGACGGGCGGCGGCACCTACCGGATCCTGGGCGTCAACGCGGACGGCAGCTACCGCAGCGCGCTCAGCAACCAGCAGCAGACGATCTACAACTACCGCGGCAGCTACGGCGCGCCTGCGGCCCGCGCGGCGCAGCAGCCGGTGCAGGATCTTTCCGGCGTGTCGGAGGCAAAGGCGGCGCTCGGGCGCGTGCAGGCGGCGAAGCCGGGGGCGTATGCCTCCCGGTGGGAGGGGCAGCTGCAGGAGCTCTATGACCGGATCGCGGAGCGGGGAGACTTCTCCTACGATCTGGGCAAAGATCCGGTGTACCGGCAGGCCAGAGAGCAGTATCAGACGGCGGGCAGGCTTGCCATGCAGGACACGATGGGGCAGGCGGCAGCGCTCACGGGCGGCTACGGCTCGAGCTACGGCCAGCAGACCGGAC
>OIXU01000801.1_pt1 | contig 10680 bp, 6 predicted proteins | sample 1587921 | NCBI WGS metagenome assembly OIXU01 (sample SAMN03283238) | human gut metagenome | biome: human-associated habitat; material: feces | host: Homo sapiens | place: Peru | collected 2012
AGTGTCATCGCAAAACAGGCGACGGCAAGCAGAATTTTCTTCATTCGTCGTTGTGGTTTTAATATATTCAGACAAAGTTACGAGTTTTTTCATTCGCAAGTCCTTTCATTTTTGGCATAATTACTTACATGACTGGAATGTCATCTCCGCTAATCCTTAAGGCAACCGATCGGCACGACATAGACCCCATCCTCTCGTTTGTAGGCATAGGGGCCGACCCCTGTCAGCACCATAAGGAATGAAGGCTTTTTCATCCGTTCAGGGTCGATTTTCGCCTCCAGCGCTTTCAGCGTCCTTACCCCGTCACTAATCAGATCATCCCCTCCGATCTTGATTTCGACGAGACCGTAGCAGCCGTTTCTTAGATGTATCACAGCATCGCATTCCAGACCGGTCTTATCACGATAGTGATACACTTTTCCATTCAGCGCTTCCGCGAACACGCGGAGGTCACGCACGCATAGAGTCTCAAAAATCAACCCGAATGTGTTGAGGTCATTCATCAAGTCGGCCGGACCAAGTCCAAGCGCGGCGGTGGCAATGGACGGATCCGTGAAATATCTGGTGTCGGATGTGCGGATAGCCGATTTTGATCTCAAGTTGGGATTCCACGCCTCCGAGTCTTCAATCACAAAAATCTTCTTGAGGGCAGAGATGTATGATGCGATTGTGTCTTCATCGAAATTATCGGACTCATTTGACGACAGATCCGCCTTTATCGTTCCGTAGGAGGCCTGCGTTCCTTGATGCCGTGCGTATGAGCGTAGGATCCTATGTGTACGTACAGCATCGCGATTGACCCCGTCGGCCAAGGAGATATCCCTCTTCTCCACGGCCTCAACATAATCGAAAGCCTGATCGAGAGCTATCTCGTCATCCATTTTGACAGCCAAAGGCCAACCTCCCCGACAGGTAAGAAACGCTATCTTTTCCAAATTCATTGAAGTGCTGCCGCTGATTGATTCCGGTGCGGCGAAAAGCTCCCCAAGGGATACTTCACCGGTTGAATCTCCGGATTCCCACAATGACATAGGTCTCATTTTCAGCCAGCCGATTCTTCCGGTGCCGGAATGTATGACTTCGCTCATATCGGGCGGAACAGAAGATCCTGTCAGTATGAAAAGTCCAAGTTCCTGACTGTGGTCAGCCTCAAACCGAACGCTGTCCCACAACGTCGGGGCAACCTGCCATTCGTCAATCAGACGAGGTTTGTCTCCTTTCAAAAGGAGTGACGGATTGATTTTCGCCAATTGTCGGTTTTGGTCTATTTTTCCGCTTTCTGACATATACAGAACGCTCTTGGCGATCTGTTCGGCCGTGGTGGTTTTTCCGCACCATTTCGCACCTTCCAGAAGAACCGCTCCCTTGCCGGCAAGTTTCCTTTCCAGAAGGCGGTCTGCTATTCTGCTTTTGTAACCAGTTTTCATTATCCCAATAGAACTCAATTCATCTACCCGCAAAGTTATGGCTAATTATTTGATTTTCCAAGGGTAATGAGTTTTGTTCGGTCATTTGGCCGGATTTTGTTCGGTCATTTGGCCGGATTTTGTTCGGTCATTTGGCCTATACCTCGTCTTCATTCCGAACTTTTCAGGCCATTGGCTTCTCTGCTTATAAAAGAATAAGGGCAGGCTTAATGCTGAGCCTGCCCCTGTAGAGTATTATTTCAGATGATTATTTCTTGGCGAAATATCCACCACCTTCGGTACCGTTATATGTCCATTGGTTGTTGTAGTTGAACTGGTAGATAGTTGTGTATCCGCCTTCCTTGTAACCTTTGGTCACAAATGAGAAGCCGCAGCAGTACCTCCCTTCAGAAACGAGTCTTTGGGAACCTGTGCCAAGACCGAACTTAGGGGCTCCGAATATGTCGTCAACTCCCCATCCGATCCATGCATGGTTGCAGTCATCAACACCGAACTTAAGCGGAGCGAAATAACCCGTTCCATAACCCGTAGTGTTGGTGAGTTCGGTGATGCAGGCAACCTCGGTTCCGTTGCTTACCTTCTGGTAATCCAGAGACATGTAGGTGTAGATCACAGGGGTGCCATCCACAATCTCAAGGGATGCAGGAACCGCGAAGTCAAGGTACAGACCTACGAGATCAAGGTTGTGTACATGACCGTTGAGAATCTCCGGATTCTCCACAGCCTTGAACTCGACAGTTGTCTCGTGCTGCCTCTTGCCGTTGTTTACGATCTTGGTATTGCTGACGCCAGTTGCCTTGAAGGAATAATTGTAGAATGTATAATTCCCCGCAAGGTCTTTGGCATCCACCTGACTGATGGTGATCTTGCTGCCGGTGGAGAGTTCCAAGGTTGCCTTACGCGCGGCTCCGGTGGTGTTCTCTGTCCAGTAGGCGACACCGTCCTTGTAGCTCAGCCATCCACCGATGCCGGCGGTCTTGCCGTTGTCCGCGGCGGCTCCGAAGAGTCCACGGTAGCCGGCTTTGTCGTCTTTCCAAAGCTCGACCGTCTCTGGCTCGGTAGGGGTGCGTAGATTTACTGTCACCTCGCAGGATGCTGAGACACCGTTCTTGGTGGTGGCCGTGATGGTAACTTTGCCGAGTTCGACTCCGGTCACCTTTCCGGTTTCATCAACAGTCGCGATTTCTGTGTTTGAAGAAGTCCACGTGATCGTTTTGTCTGAAGCGTTTGCTGGAGTCACAGAAGCGGTAAGGTTGACAAACTCTCCGATGTAAACTGAAGCTGTCGTTTCGTTGAGCGTCACTCCTGTCACAGGGATTTCCTTGACGGTAACGTTGCAGTTTGCCGTGCATTTACCGGAATCTGTGGTAACCGTGATCGTTGTCTTGCCAGGAGTGAGACCTACGACGCGTCCCCAAACGTCAACAGTCGCGACCTTCGCGTCTGAAGAGGCCCAAGTCTTATATGAGCTTGTGCAATTGTCCGGAGTGAGGGTCGCCTTAAGCTCGACCTGCTCTCCCGGGAATATGGAAACCTCCGTCGCGCTGAGGGTCACACCTGTGGTGGCTACGAGATCTGTCTCGTCCGTGTCTTGGCAGGAAACCGCCATGACTGTAGCCAAGATGGTGGAAAGAATCAAAAATATCTTTTTCATATTGACTGTCTTTTAATTATTTGCTCCAATTGGAATTGGTGGAGAGTTCCTTTTGAGGGATTTGCCACTCCATGTCCTCAACCTTCCAGGTGTAATCCTTCCAGTGGTTTCCGCCCTGACGGACAGCGTCGGTGTTCCAACGCTTGTGGCAATAGTAGTCGAGGCCGTTCTCGCCCCACATCTCTATCTGCCACTGAAGCTGGATCTGCTCCCAGGTGCCGAGACCGCCCTTATAATTATCACATGTAAGGGTTGGTGCTCCGGATTTTGTACGAGCCGCGAGGAGTTTGTTGAGGGTAGTCTTCGCGTCAGCTTCCTTGCCAGCCTGGTACTGAGCCTCGGCCAACATGAGGAGGACTTCTGAAGAACGGAGAATGATCTGGTCAGAGCTGATGTTGGCGATTGTACGCTCATTGGCGTTCTGGCCGATTGTAGCGCCCCACTTAAGGTTGGTGTACTTGAGGAGAGTGCTTGCGGCATGGCCATTGTCAGTGAAGTAAGGGTAACTCTCAATTTCGTGATCAGCGAAGATTCCTTTACGGTAGTCGTTGTCATCAATCTTGTCGTAGAGACTCTGGCTGATCTGGAAGAGACCGCTCTTGCTGTTTCCAGCCTTAAGGCTGTTGAGAATAGTCCAAGAGTAGAGATTGCTCTCACTTGTCCAGCCGAAGAGCACCTCCGGGTTGCTAGGGATGCTTAGGAAGGCATTGTCGTCATTCCTGACCTCATCCTTGCCCTTCTTCCAAGTGTCATCCAGCGGTGTGGCAATGTCGTCAAGACGGCTGGTCTGAACGCCATAGTGTGCCTCGTCGATGAGTGTCGGGTACTTAGCCAGAATGCGCTGGCAGGCAGCGATCGCCTTGTTGTACTCACCGTAGTCGAGGCAAGCACGTGCAAGATAGTAGTCTGACAGGGTGCGGTCGATGTCATAGAATGTAGTGAGATCGGTCGGGTTGACTGTTGTGTAACCGTCAGTCGCACTGTTCTTTCCGGCTGCGAAATACGTTCCGGCAACCTCAAGCTCCTTAATGATCCATTCCCATGTCTCCTGCGCTGTCTTTGGCGCAACAGGGGTGTTGTAGGCGTATTTGGTGTAAATAGGCATACCCTGCTGCTCACTGCCGCCGTATTTGTACGCCTTGCGGAAACGCTCCATAAGCTGGAGGTAACCATAAGCACGGAGTGTCTTGGCCTGTGCGGCGTAAGTCTTCACGGCAGGAAGCGCGTTAGGTGAGGTGGCAACCTCGTCGGTAAGATAGGTGGCCGCCTTGTTCGCTTGGGCGATGATGTAAGACGAACTGTACCACCATCCGTAGCAACCCGCATTCTCATTCTTGTCAGCGGCGTTGTAAGTATGGTTGTAGTAGTTCGCCCAACCATCAGTGATGGAATTGGAGACATCGCCATAAATCATGTTCTCGCATGCCACGTTACGTGAGATGTGGACGGAGAACTCGTTGGCGTATGAATTGGAGAACCCTCCGGACAATGCCTGATGAGCCAGGCAGATGTAGGCCTCAAGACCTGAACCAATGGCTTCGAGAGTGGCGTTCACCTTTGTCTCATCGGAACTCGCGAGCAATTCCCTGATCTGGTCATCGTTCAACGAGTTCGGGTTTGTGACATCCAGCATGTCAGAGCAAGACTGGAATGTCAGAAGAGATGCTGCCGCAAATGCGGCTATTGTTTTAATCTTGTTCATTTCAAACCGTATTTTAGAATGTAATGTTAGCTCCGAGTGAGATTGTCCTCATTGAAGGATAGACATACTGTCCAACCTCGAAACCTCCCAAGATAGACATCGACGGATCGACACCTTTCTTTGCGGAGACATAGAAAAGATTGTCAGCCGAAGCATAGACGCGGATTGCGCTTGCCTTTATCGCGTTGAGAACCTTCTTAGGGAGAGTGTAACCGATTGTGATGTTCTTGCACTTCAGGTAAGACGCGCTGAAGAGAGCCATGTCGGTGTACTTCCAAGAGCCGAAAGTTGTACCGTCATAGTACGTGGTGTTCCACCACTGCATAGGGAAAAAGGCGGATTTATTGTTTTCTGTGAATGTGCTTCCGATAAGTTCGGTTGATTTCTGTTCAGAAGTGGCGGACACGGAGCCGCTGACATACAGACCGTTCCCATACTCTGTACTGAAGAACTTGCCGCCGAGCTGATAGGCGAACTGTGTGGAAATGTCGAAATTCTTGTAGCGGAAATTGATGTTGAAACCACCGATCCAGTCAGGAGTCGCGCTGCCCATCTCGTAGAGTGAAGCGTCGGAGCTGACAAGGGTCTTCACATTCTCGCCTGCCTTCAAATCCTTGTAGCGTCCGTTGTGATCGTAGCCGCTGGCTCTCTTCGAACCATCATCGTTGAGGCCGAGGTCAGCGTTGGTCACGCGGTGCCAGTACATTGGAAGACCGGAAGCCTTGTCCACGCCAGCGTACTTGTACAGATAGATGTTGTACCAGTCGCGACCTTCTCCACGGAGATAACCGATGCTGACTCCGCCGGTACCGGAAACGGAGAACGAGCCTACGCCTGCCTGCCAGGTGCCTTGAGGAAGATCAAGGTTTGTGTTGTCAGGAATATTCTCGTCCGGGACATCAATCAGAGTAGTCCTGTAATGGGTTCCGTTGGTGGTGAAATTCAATGTCATGTCATCCGTGCGGATGATGTCGACACTGAGTTCAAGTTCCAATCCACGGTTGCGGAGAACCGCGGCGTTCTGCTGGAGAGTCTCACTGCCTGATCCGGCGAGAGCGGAGTAGTTTGCACTATAGAAAGCGTTAGGAGTAACATGGTTGTAGAAGTCGATAGAACCGTTGATTCTGCGACCGAGCACACCGAAATCAAGGCCGAGGTCAAATTCCTTGTTCTTCTCCCAGGTGAGCTGGTCGTTAACGAGAGCGCCGTTGTTGAGCTTATAGCCGGCAGGAATGCCGGTTCCGTTTGTCGCTTGCTGGTATGAGGTGGCTGAATAAGACCATGTGTGGTTGGTATAGCTGCCGATACCGTTTGAGTTACCGAGGACACCATAGCTTCCACGGACTTTCAGGAAGTCAAGCCAAGAGCTTGTCGCGGCCATGAAACCTTCTCTTGAGATTACCCAGCTCGCTCCGACAGAACCGAATGTTCCCCACTTGTTGTTCATGAACTTGGAAGAACCGTCCCTACGGATTGATGCGCTCAAGTAATACTTCTCGTCATAGTTGTAGTTCACGCGTCCGATGTAGGACTCCATGTTCACCTCATACTGACTCCAGCTTGGAGAGCCTGAAAGAGTAGTTCCACCGTTGGTATAGCGTCCGATGAAGTTTCCACCGGAAATCCAACCAGGGATGAGCTCATAGCCAGATGCGTAGAGAACTGAATGATACTTGTCGTGATTCCACTCATGACCGAGCAGGGCATCCACGTGGTGGCCGCTCCTGAAGTCATGTGAGTAGTTGAGGAGAGTCTGGTTGTTGAGGATGAACCTGTTTGTGAGAGTCTTGTTGAGACCACCGTTCACGCCTCCATTATATGTGCCAGCGGCACGGTAGCGGAGATAATCGGTGTTGTCAGAATCATAGCTGAAGTTGACAAGAAGGTTGAGGTCCTTGGTGAAAAGAACCTGTGCGTAGGATCTTGTCGTGAATATGCTGCGGACGGTCTCGTTCTTGTTCTTGTCAAACTCGGCGTTGACTCCCTTTCCGAACGCGTTACCTGTTGTAGGGCCGAGAGGGGAATAAGTCTCGGTCTTGTTGGTCACATTCTCAAGCTTGTTACCCTCGGAGTCATAGACATAGTTGTGATTCTCATCAAGCATGTAGATGGAAATCAGGGATGATGTACCGTTCACATAACGGAACACGTTTCCTCCGGCAGAACCGGCGTTACGTCCCCAACGGGTGGCCATCTCATTGGTGGTTGTGCGGGTGTAGCCGATGTTGCTTCCGAACTTGAGCCACTTGAGAGGCTGGGCGTTCACGCTTACACGTCCGTTGTAGCGTTCGAAAGATGATGTCGGAATGTAGGAAGGATCCGAGGTGTATCCCAATGATGCGAAATAGTTCAGTTTCTCGGTGCCACCCTTGAGCGAAGCGTTGTACTCCTGGCGGAATGCGGTCTCGAACAGACTGTTGTACTTGCTGTCCTTAGGCAGGAAGTATTTCGCGTCTGGGTTGAGCTTGCCGTTTGTGCCTACAAGGTAAGCGTCCATCATTGTGGAGGAACGCGCGTTTCCAGTGCCACCAGAGAAGACGTATCTCGCGCCAGGAACATCATACACGAGCGCGTTGTTGAGAGAGTTGCGCTGGAAGTTCGTCTCGCTGTTCACATAGTTGAAAAGATGCTGTGAAGCGAACTCGGCGGCCTGCTCATGTGTGTAGTTAGGGTTCTGGAAGTTGGTGTAAGGAATGCCGTTCTCATCAACGCCAGGCCTGCCTGTTCCATTCACACCGTAACGGTAGGAGTTGTAGATCGACAGCCAGGCATATTCATAAATGTCGGAGGCTTCTGTCATGTTGGACATGTTGAACTGCCCCACACTGTTCCAGCCGACGCGGGTGTCGAATGTTACCTGGGTCTTGCCTTCGCTGCCTTTCTTGGTGTTGATAAGGATGACACCGTTGGCACCTCGTGAACCGTAAAGTGCGGTTGAGGCTGCGTCCTTGAGCACCGAGATGCTTTCAATGTCGGAAGGGTTGATGGTGGAAAGAGGGTTGGATGTCTGAGCGGGCACACCATCTATCACCACGAGCGCCACCGCGGAACCATCTGAGGTTGAGGAGGCTCCACGGACACGGATGGCCATGTCGACACCTGGCTGACCGTCAACTGAAGACAGCTGGATACCAGGAGCGGCACCCTCAAGAGCGCGGGAGACTGAAGACACACTCTGTGCCTTGATGTTGTCGCCCTTGATTGAGGACATTGCGCCGGTGAGGTCTCTTTTCTTAGCGGTACCGTAAGCCACGACGACCACATCGTTGAGGAATTCAGCCTCTTCGTTGAGGGTGACATTTATCACCGTCTGATTGCCGACAGTGACTTCCTGAGTCTCATAGCCGATGGAGGAGAAGACAAGGACGGCGTTTTGCTTGAGCCCTTGGAGGCTGAACTTTCCGTCGAGGTCAGTAGTTGTGCCGCTCGTGGTTCCCTTGACGAGTACACCGGCACCGACCAGAGGTTCTCCAGTCTTGTCCGTGACCTTTCCGGACACGGCGGACTGGGCGAATACCTGTACCCCGATTGTCAGAAGTACAAGCAAGATCGTAATTAATCGTTTACCCATAAAACAAAAAATAAATAGTGGTTGTATCTATCAATCCCAAAAGTTCAGGCCTGTGTCATACCTTGATCTTCAAGCAGAAGACATAGTCGCAAGGTGCAATCTTCCTCAATGATTCGGGAATATTCACATAGACCCCATCAGAACCTTTCTTCCACTTCAGGCGGACGTTCGAGCCAAGCATCGTCACGTATGAGCCTTGTGGCACAACGTCTCCAATGAATATCTTGTCAGGAATATTATTGTCGCCATCCTCGGCGGCGTAGAACGCATAGACATATTCATCCTTCGCCGTGAAATAGACATTCCCGACATGATGGGGAGCGACGGGCTTGGTTCCGTAGATCCCTTCGGAGTTGACTTTCATCCAGTCTCCGATCCCGCGCAGACGGGCATAGACTTCATCATCCAATATTCCGAGAGGGTCCGGGCCGACGTTGAGCAGGAAGTTGCCCCCTCTGGAGACAACCTGAACGAGCATATTCAGAAGCGTCTGTGTGCTTTTGTACTTCGGCTGCCTATTGTAGGACCAGCTTTGCGTCATCGGCATGCACGCCTCCCAAGGGCAGTTCCAGACTTCCGTCGGGATCTTGAGCTCCGATGTCAGATAATTCTCGTAGGCGGAGTGGGTACCCCTTGCCACCGTTATCATTCCCGGTTGCCCTTCTCTTGCCGCGGCGGCGATCCTTCCCCAAGGGAAGTGGATCTCGTAAGTCTCGGAGATTTCACACAGATCCAGCCACATCAGGTCGATCTTCCCGTAATCTCCGTTCGTCAGTTCCCTGACCTGGCTTTCGACATAATCCTCGAAAGAGGTCATTTTCTCCGGCCATCTGGCGGGATCGTAATTTATGTAGCGATCCTTCGGAGAAAAGAATTTCCACCAATAGTCATTGTTATGCCAGTCGGCGATAGAAAAATAAGCGCCGGCCTTCAGGCCTTTTGCCCTGAACGAGTTGAAAACCTCCTTTGCGATGTTGGAGCGAGGGTTGGAATGGAAGGGGCATCCTTCGTCCGTCACCTTGTAATCTGTAAGATTGGTGTCGAACATGTTGAAGCCGTCATGATGCTTTGTTGTGAACACGACATATTTCATCCCGGCATATTCGGCCGCCTCAGCCCATTTGTCCGGATCGAAGTGAATAGGATTGAAAGTGTCTTTAAGGTGTTCATAGAAGCGAAGATACTCCATGTAGGTCATCCCTTCAGGGCGCCCTTTGTATTCCCATTCCGTGAGTTCAGGACAGATTGTCCAGGACTCGATCACACCGAGCTGGCTGTAGGTTCCCCAATGGATGAACATACCGAATTTCAGATCCTGCCATTGTGCTATGTTCGCGCGAACATCTTCCTCAGCTGGAGCGACATAAGGCCTTTTCTGTCCATGCGCGGAGAGGGCAATGCTCAATAGTAGAGCGATATGAAGAAATTTCCTCATGCGAAATGGTTTTGTTAATCGTCCAGTTTAGTAAAAACAAATGTATAATTGATTATCAATTAAACAGAGCCATCAACAAGAGTGTTGTCAATTTAATGACTACCATGCTGCAAAAATATAATAACACACCTAAACTTTAAGCGAATATTTGATAAAATAACTTTGATTTTTGACCACCGCAATCCTTTTCGCACCTTTGGCAGCCCTCATGACAAACCGTCTTAAGAATGCTGTTGAGTCGAGCCGAGACATTGATGAATATTCCTAAACTGGACGATGAACAAAAACGGCCCACCTGCAAAGTTTCGTGGGAGGTTACCCAAAGATTGTGCATAGCCTGAACATGAAGAATGTAAGATCAGACACACCTCTGAGTTGAGCCTGGACGCCTTTTTTTTGAGTTGAAGGATTCTGCACCGACATTGGTGGAATAGTCGATGAAGTAGTTGAGGATTTCATCCTCACGTGATTTTACGGCATCCCTTGCTGCCTTCAATTCCCGGAGAGAGCATGTATTTCGCAAGGTAACCCTCTTTAACTTTAAACCTGCTTATTAAAACAAGGCGACCGGGATCACCGGTCGCCTTGTTTTTCGGGTCATTACCTTAATGCCTTTACCTGTTTCTCGGTAAGTCCGGTCAACTGTAGGATCTGCCCTATCGGCATACCGATTTCAAGCATGGCCTTGGCTACTTCGGTCTTACCTTCGGTTATTCCTTCAGCCTTACCTTCAGCCATGCCTTCAGCCATGCCTTTAGCCATGCCTTCAGCCATGCCTTGGGCCATGCCATCTGCGATTCCTTTGGCCTCTCCGTCGGCATAGCCTTTCTCGAAGCCCTTGCGCTCGGCGAATACGCGCTGCGCCAGAATGTCCCTCTCGTTCATCTTGTC
>OIXU01000803.1_pt1 | contig 10671 bp, 7 predicted proteins | sample 1587921 | NCBI WGS metagenome assembly OIXU01 (sample SAMN03283238) | human gut metagenome | biome: human-associated habitat; material: feces | host: Homo sapiens | place: Peru | collected 2012
CGCAGATCGGCAGGACCGCGACGGGAAGCATCAGTGCCTTGCCCAGTTTCTGGAGATACTTCATCATAAGACACATTCCTCCTTAAAGAATGTTGTTGTTATGGAGGCCCCTGGTTGCAGGCTGTCCATAATTGCGTAACAATATCTTAACACATGTTAAGAAAAAAAGAAAGGGGGTTTTCGCCATTTTCTCTGCGAATGATACAAAAATCCTTGATTTTGCATTTTTCAGTCAAAAGTTTTTGGGGTTTTTGATGGGATACAAGTTTCCTCTTTGAAAATAATTTTCTTGTTTGTGAATTTTCTATATTCTGCTGCCTCTGCCGCGCACTTCTTGCACCGGGGCGGCGTCTATGTTACTATATAGGTATTCCCGAACCGTGCACAACATCCCGAAGGAGGTTTTATCAATGGAATGGACCGACATCCGCCTGACCGTGGCCAAAGCCGATGCCGACAACGCCGAGGGAGAGAACCATGACGAGCGCAAGGAGAAGACTTACGATTTTCTTCATTTTTCTACAACCCTTTCTGTTTTTAATAATTTTTAAGTCCGCTAAGACTTAATGGCAATGAAATTGAAGAAATATCATTACACTTTCAGATTATACCATGCTTTCCGATTTTGTCAAGCATATTAATAGATTTTTAAGAATTTGTAATTGATTATAAACGATATTTCTTCCGCGAAATGTCCGCGATTTAGGATTCGGCTTTTGCCGTTGTGGTGGGAGCTGCCGTGGTGGGAGCTGCCGTGGTGGGAGGAGGCGTTGTCGTTCTGGTTGTATTCTTGAGGATATCAACCTTCTTGGGATGCTGGATCATTCTCCAGGTGAAAACAACGTCGCTGCCGTTGACATAGTAAGTGTCGGGCTTATTAACATCATGCTGAGAGGGGCTTATCTCCTTGAACTTGTTAGCCTTGAACGCATCGCCGACTACCTTGGCCATGGCGTTGTCGTCGAAGGTTATTCTCGCTTCAACAACGAGCTCGGAGCGGTTGAGGAAGTTCTTGAGAACGCCGGGAACGAAGCCGGTCGACCACCAGTGGCGTGCATACTTGCTCTTGAAGAGCGGATTGAGCTTGCCGTTAGCATCATAGCGATAGCAGACCATCTCCATGGGAAGAAGGTGATCGGTGGCGCACTCATAGTGCTCGAGCGCAGCGCTGTTGGAAGCGGTCTTGTCCTTATCCTTCTCATAGAAGCCTATCTCGGAGCCGATGAACATAAGGCCGTACTGACCCTTCCAGAGCTGGAGCAGATAGCCGCGGTTCTGATAGTCGAAATAGATTCTGACAGTGTCATAGTACATTACGGTGAAGCCTGCTGCGAAATCGTACAGCGGGTTGAAACCGAACTGCTGCTGCCAGGAGTTAATATCGTCAACATAGAAGAACTCGCCCTCGGGGTCATACTTGTAAGAAAGCAGAGCGCCGTCATCGAGCGCGCTCAGACCGAGCTGAGCAGCGATAGTCGCATCGACATCATAGAGCTGACCGAGAAGGTCGTTCTCGCTCTCGTCGGAGATTCTCTTCTTGAGAGCCGCGATATCATTGGCGTTCTTAAGATCGTAACGGGTACCGTCAACAACGATGACTTCCGCCATGCCCTTAGAATTCTTCTTCTCGACAACTATAGTGTACTTATGCTTTGTAGGTCTGACTGTGGGATTGTGGCTGGGCTTGACGACAGTGTTGGTGCCAATGTTGCTCTTCTTACCGGGGGTTCTCTTTGTGCCCGTGGTCGAAGCCTTGGTACCGTCGGTGCTGTCGAGCGAAGACTCGGAGCCGTCGGAAGTGTCGTCTGCACTGACGTCCACAACCGCATCCTGGCTGCCGCCGGTCGTTGTACCGTTATCGTCCTTATCGGTCTTTTTGCAGGCCGCAAAAGCGAAGATGGTAGCAAAGACAAGAAGCAGTGCTAAAATTCTCTTCATTTTCTTTCCTCCTAAGAAAGTTCTATCTGGTTTTTTAAACACCGCGCACTTCTTTTTTGCACGGCATTTCTTCCGTTATTATATCAAAGAGGGCGTTCATAGTCAAGATTTACGGTAAATTTACAATTGTTTGGCAGAATGTTACAAAAAAGTCAAGATTCATTTGTGGAAAATGCTTCGCTGATTATTCTTTTATCTCATCAAGCGTCAGGCGGTAGCCGTCCAAAAATTCTTTCATGAACTCCTCCGCCTCCGGAATATCCAATGCATTTATCGATTCGAGGGTCGATTCGGCGGCGCGGTCGAATTCGGTGTTGCCCGCCTTCTTCTCCTCTATACATTTTATATAGGCGCATATTTTGTCCGCAGCCTTGACCAGTTTCCAGAGTTCTTCGTCGGTTTCGTCTTTGAAAAAAAACGGCGCAAAGTCGGCGCGCAGATCCTCGGGGAGCATTGAAGCAAGGTGCTCGCACGCGCTCTGCTCCACCTGCGCATATGCCTCGCGGATATGCGGGCTGTAATATTTGACGGGCGTTGGCATATCGCCGGTCAGCGTCTCGGGCGCGTCGTGATAGAGTCCGAGCAGGGCGGCTCGCTCGGCGTTGTAATACTTGCCGAAGCGTCTGTTGCCGATGACCGCCAGCGCATGGGCGATGCACGCGGTCTCCATGCAGTGCTCGCTCAGGTTCTCCTCATGGGTGTTGCGCATAAGCGCCCAGCGGTCGATATATTTGAGTCTCGATATCATTGCGAAAAAATTGCTTGCCATTATTTTGCCTCCGTTTTTCTTTCCACGGAAAGTATAGCATTAAAATCCGCCTTTTTCAAGGCAATAAAACGACCAATACTATTGACAGAGCAGGCGGTTGCAATTATAATAAAAGTGTTTCAAATGATACAGTTAAAGGTGATTCAATGACGGCGCGAGAATGTGCTTCGATGCTCAGAAACAACAGAATATTTCAAAGCGTCGGCGAGGACAGGCTCGAACGGCTCGTTGAAAATGCGGATATGCAGACCTTTCGCAGGGGCGACGAGATTCTCTCGCCCTCGCGCGGCGGGCGCATAATGGGCATGATAATCGCGGGCAGCGCTGCGGTCAACAAAGGGCGCGCGGTCATAAACACGCTCGTTCCCGGCGATATTTTCGGCGCGGTGACTCTTTTCTCCGACGAGCCGTCCCCCGCGACGACCGTTACGGCGCGGGTCGAATGCAGCGCGGTATTCTTTGAAAAAGAAGCCATTGCCGAGCTTATCGAGAGCGAACCGGGCGCCGCAATCGGGTTTGCCGCCTATCTTTCGGCGCGGATACGCTTTCTGACGCGCAGAATAGAAGCGCTGACCGCCGGAGACAGCGCGAGCAAGCTGCTCTCTTATCTGCTCGAGCGTGAGCAGGACGGCGAGGTTGACATTCAGAGCTGCGCGGAGCTTGCGCGAAGGCTCGATGTCGGACGCGCGTCGCTCTATCGCGCGCTGGACAGCCTCGAGACGAGCGGCGACATACGCCGCGAGGGCAAGAAAATTTTTATCACGGTCAAGAATTGTGGTTAAGCGCCGCCGAGCCGCGAAGCGGCTCAGGCGCGCCCGCAGGGCGTGCGCCGGAAGCGCAGCTTCCGGCGGCGGCGCGAAGCCCGGTTTCAGATATATATAAATTCGAAGGAGCAATGCACAATGAAAAAATTCACAAAGATTCTTTCCCTGCTGCTGTGCCTCGCGATGGTTTTCAGCTTCGCGGCATGCACCGGAAAGACCGACGACAGCGCAACGACCACGGAAGAGACTGTTCCGGCGGACACAACGCCTATAAATATCACGACCCTCAAGGGCCCGACCGGCATGGGCATGGCTAAGCTCATCAGCGAGATATTAAAGACCGTCAGCGGCTGCCTGCCCGACGAGTTGCGCCAAAGGCAGTTGTCGCTTTATGTCAACGGCCACGACATCCACTCGCTGATACCCAATTACTTTAAGACGAAGGCAGACCGTCGAAAGGCTTTTTATAATGTGCCAGCCGAATATACGGGCAAGAACGCATACACACCTTTCACGCCCATCGTCACCAACCTCGACCGTCCTTATTCGGTGAAGAACGGCTTGCAGGGCAAGCACATTGCCATGTGGCAGAGCCACGGCAAGTATTTCGAGCAGGGCCTGAACCGTTGGGAGTGGCAACGCGCCCGTCTCTTCGAGAGCGTTGAGGACAAGTACACCCAAAGTTTCGTGCTGCCATATCTCGTCCCGATGCTCGAGAACGCCGGCGCTTATGTCATGATGCCACGCGAGAGAGACACCAACCCTCAGGAGGTAGTGGTGGACAATGATGGCAAGCTCGCCGTGTCGCCATATTCAGAGCACGACGGCGCGCAGGCGTGGGGCACCGGCGATGGCACGGGCTTCGCCTATGCCCGCAAGCAGTACACCGATTTTCAAAACCCATTCACCGAAGGCACGTTCAGGGAAGTGCTCACGACCAAAGGCAAGAAGAAAGGAGAACAAGCCACGGCCAAATGGACGCCAAAGATACCCGAGGACGGACGCTATGCCGTGTACGTGGCTTACAAGACATTGCCCAACAGCACGGAAGACGCCCTTTACACCGTTCACCACAAGGATGGCGTGACACGCTTCTCCGTGAACCAGACCATGGGCGGCGGTACGTGGATTTACCTCGGAACCTTCAGTTTCGCCAAGGGCGAAGGCGGGTTCGTGGAGCTGAGCAACCTCAGCAAGACCGCCGGTAAGGTGCTTACCGCCGATGCCGTGAAGTTCGGCGGAGGAATGGGAAACATTGCACGTGCCGCCGATGGCGACAAGATCACGGCCTACACCAAGGGACATTCCAATGACACGCAGGCCGACCGCAACGCCTACCAGCCAAAGCTCGACTTTGTGCCTCAGGTCAGCGGCTACCCACGCTACCTTGAAGGTTCGCGCTATTACCTGCAATGGGCAGGCATACCCGACAGCATCTACTCGCCGTCGCACGGAACCAACGACTATACCGACGACTATCGCGACCGTGGCCTTTGGGTCAATTATCTCGCGGGCGGCACCAGAGCCTGTCCCGACGTGAAAGGATTGAACATACCTCTCGCCTTGTCGTTTGCTTTCCATAGCGATGCCGGCACCGTGAGGGGCGACTCCATCATCGGCAACCTTGGCATCTACCAGACCTCACAGTATGGTGGCGTGTTTGCCGACGGCACGTCGAGAGACGCCAACCGCGACCTCTGCGACCTCGTGCAAACACAGTTGACCCACGACCTCAGGCTTCAGGCCGACCCCAACTGGACACGCCGCGGAATGTGGAACCAGCGTTACTTCGAGGCTTGGGTGCCACGCGTCCCGGCCATGCTGCTTGAGCTGATGTCGCACGAGAACTTCGCTGACATGCGCTATGGCCTTGACCCACGCTTCCGTTTCGTGGTTGGCCGCGCCATATACAAAGGCATCCTCCGTTTCCTCAGCACCGAATACGGCTATCCTTACATTGTGCAGCCGCTGCCGGTGAAGAAGGTCAGTGCCACGCTCAACGAGAAGAACCAGGCCGTGCTCACATGGGTAGCCGTGACCGACAGCCTTGAGCCGACAGCCGTGGCAAAGCGCTTCGTCGTGTACAAGCGCGTTGGCAATGGCGACTTCGACAACGGCACGGTAGTGAAGAAGAATACCTATGTCACCAATATACCCACCGACGAGGTGGTGAGCTTTAAGGTTACCGCCTTGAACGATGGCGGCGAGAGCTTCCCGTCGGAGATTATGTCATTGGGATTGTCGAGCAAGGCGACCGTGAAGCCCGTGCTCGTCATCAATGGCTTCGACCGTCTCAGCGCCCCGGATGACTTTGCCAGCAGCGACGACAATCTCGCCGGATTCCTTGCCGCAAACGATAATGGCGTGCCCGACAAGGAACTTATCTCTTATGTCGGCCCGATGAAGGAATTCCGTCGCGACATCCCTTGGACCCACGACGACGCGGCTGGTTTCGGCGACAGTTACGGCAGTGAGGAGCGCATAACCATTGCCGGAAACACCTTCGATTATCCAGCCCTTCACGGAAAGAGCTTGTTGAAGGCTGGTTACAGTTTCGTGTCGAAGAGCCGTGCGGCAATAGGCACGACAGGTAATGAAGACACTCTTGACGGCAAGCGACTGGCTGATACTTATTCCGCGATAGACCTCATACTTGGTAAGGAAAAGCAAACCAAGTATGGCCGTCCAGGTCTGCATCCGTTGGCCTTCAAGACATTCGACGAGCCCATGCAGCAGATGCTCACCGCCTTCTGCAAGGCAGGCGGACCGGTGTTCGTCTCAGGAGCCTATGTGGGGACCGACTTGTGGCATAACCCGCTTGCGACTATGGATCCGCGCGCGAAGAGCCAGAAGGCAGACCGTGAGTTCGCCGAGAAGATACTCAAGTACCAGTGGCGCGAAGACCGCGCTTGCACCGATGGGCAAATATCCTACATAGTGTCGCCACTTGTTTCCGACACAACCACGTTCACATATTATAATAAGCCCAACAGCACCTCTTACGTAGTGGAGTCGCCCGATGCCATCGACCCAGCTGACCCTTGCGCATACACGGCCTTCCGTTACCCGGAGAATGGCATGTCGGCAGGCGTGGTGTTCGGAGGCAACGCCGCTGACAATTGGCGCACGTGCGTGCTCGCCTTCCCGTTTGAGTCGGTGAAGAGCGAGACGGTGCGCGACAGCATGATGAAGGCCATCATGCAGTATCTCACCAAGAAACAATAATCACGATGGAACATATCTATAGAATGGCATATAAGCTCAAAGGCATTAACATGAAACGACTCGCGACGATAGTGGCGTGTTGCCTTGTCGCGGTCACCACGGCCCTTGCCTTTGAGCCTTTCCGCTTTGCCGTGGTCACCGACATCCATATTGCCGGGGGCTTGCCGCGGTCAATCGAAGACTTGAGGCAATCTGTTGCGCAGATAAACAACGATTCTACTATTGACTTCGTGCTCGTCACGGGCGACATCGCCGACGCGGGCGACGGCGCGGCGTTGCGCATAGCCAAGCGCGAGCTTGACAAGCTCGTCAAGCCTTGGTACATACTCGAAGGCAACCACGACCAGAACTGGAGCGAGAGCGGATGCATGGACTTCGTGAAGATTTTCGGCTACGAGCGTTTCCATTTCGAGCACAAGGGCATACTCTTCATCGGCTTCCCCACGGGTCCCATGATGCGCATGGCCCTCGGTCATGTGGCACCGGAAGACATAGCTTACGCGAGGGAGGTCCTGGAGAAAAACGGCAAGGCCGGCAATCCCGTGTTCATGGTCACCCACATGCCCATGCAACCTACCGATGTCGACAACTGGTATGAGGTCACCGACGCCATACGCCCTTACCCGATAGTGACCTTTGTAAACGGTCATTATCATCGCAATCTCAACTTCAACTTCGACGGCATGCCTGGCATTGCCAACATCACCAACCTCAGGCAGAAAGGCAACACGGCCGGGCAATATAATGAGTTTGACGTGCGTGCCGACTCGGTAGTGGTTTACACCCATCCCGTGGGCAAGCCACGCTATCGTTGGACGGCGATACCTTTCACTACCAAGCACGACGACAATCAAGCCCACTGGTTCCCACGTCCTTCTTACGCTGTCAACGAAACGTTCCCACAAGTGAAGGAAAACTGGGTCGTGAGCCAGCACGCCGGCATCTACTCTTCCCCGGTGGTGTGGCGAGGCAACGTCTATGCCGCCGACAACCTTGGCCGCGTGATATGTTACGACGCCCTTGGCCATGAGCAATGGCGCTATCAGACAGGCGCGCGCGTCATAGGCACCCCGGCCATAGGCAAGGGTGTGCTCGTGGCCGGTTCAGCCGACGGTTCTGTTTATGGCATCGACGCCAAGAGCGGCAAGCGCTTGTGGCAGGTGGAGACAGGCGCGCCATGCGTGAGCGCGGTCACCATAGTGGGCAACACGGCTTACGTGGGCTCCGGCGACCACTTCTTCAGGGCAATAGACGTGACCAAGGGAAAGGTGAAATGGCAGAGCCCCGACATTAAGGGATATGTGGAGACCAAGCCCCTCGTGACACATGGAAAGGTGATATTCGGCGACTGGGCCACAACGCTCTATTGCCTTGACGCGAAAACAGGCGCGCGCCTGTGGACGTGGCACCCGAAGAAGACCGACATGCATTTCTCTCCGGCAGGTGTCTGGCCAGTGGAGGCGCGTGGGCGAGTGTTCATCTGCGACCCAGACCGCGCGTCGACGGCCATCGACCTGAAAACAGGCAAGCAGATTTGGCGGACATACCAAAGCAAGGTGCGCGAGAGCATAGGACTGTCGAAAGACGGCAAGCGCATTTATCTAAAGACCATGAACGACAGCATCGTTTGCTACGCCACGACAGGCGACAAGCCTCTTGAACTCTGGGCGACCAACTGCGGCTTCGGCTACGAGCACGCCAGGGTGATGCTTGTCGAGAAAGACGGCGTGGTGTTCTCCACCAACAAGGATGGTCTCATAATGGCGCTCGATGGCAAGACAGGCCGCTTGCTGTGGAAACACAAGTTCGGCAACACGCTTATCAATACCGTAGTGCCATTGAGCGCAACCAAGCTGGTGTTCACCAACGAGGCCGGAAAGGTGGGCGAGATAGAGGTGAAGCCGTGAGCCGAGACCGGGAAAACAATCAACAAGGACAAACAAGAAACATAATAAAGAAACAAAGCTAATAAACTTTAGAAAATGAAGAAACTGATAGATTGCTTCATCCCACGCGGAAATGAAGAGGAGACCAAGAGAAACTTAGATGCTCTCAAAGCTGAAGAGCTGGTAAATAATGTCACTGTCATCGATGGCAACGTCAAGGCTTCCGCGGTCTTGAAGGACATTGCCGCGAAGGCCGAGGCACCTTACACTCTGCTCTACCTGAAGGGTCAGTTCATACAGTTGGGCTATCTCGCACTGGAGCGTCTCACGCAGGTGGCAGGCATTACCAAGGCGGGCATGACCTACACCGACCACTACAACATCTCCGCTGACGGAAAACGCGCCGACGCACCCACTATCGACTATCAGCTGGGCGCGCTCCGCGACGATTTCAATTTCGGTTCTGTGCTCCTGTTCCGCACGGATGCCCTGAAAGAGTCCGTGTCGAGGATGAGCGCCGACTATCAGGCCGCGGGCTTCTATGACCTTCGCCTCAAGCTCGCCGAGAAATACGAGATAAGCCATGTCAACGAATACCTGTACTCTGAGGTGGAGCTCGACACACGTAAGACAGGCGAGAAGCTCTTCGACTATGTGGACCCACGCAACCGCGCCTCACAGATAGAGATGGAGAAGGCAGTGACAGAGTATCTGAAGGAAATTGGCGGATACCTCAAGCCTGAGTTCGCTCCCGTCGACATCATGGCAGGCGAGTTCCCTGTCGAGATAAGCGTCATGATACCTGTGCGTAACCGCATACGTACCATTCGCGACGCCGTGAATAGCGCGTTGGCACAGAAGACAAGCTTCAAATACAATGTCTTCGTCATAGAGAATGGACCAGAGTGCCATTCCACTGACGGTACGACAGAGGCCGTGGCGGAGATGGCTAAGGCCGACGAGCGTATTGTCCACATCGTGACTCCACGTCGCGACCTTGGCGTTGGCGGCAGCTGGAACCTTTGCGCCCACGACCCGCGTTGCGGCCGTTTCATCGTGCAGCTCGACTCCGACGACGTGTATCTCGACGAGAACACGTTGCAGACTTATTATGATGCCTTCATGAAACAAAAGACCGCCGCGATAATCGGCTCTTACGTTCTCACTGACATCAACAAGAACATCCTTCCTCCAGGCAAGATCGACCATGCCGAGTGGACTCCGGAAAATGGCCGCAACAACGCCTTGCGCATCAATGGCTTGGGTGCCCCACGCGGCATGTTCTCGCCAGTGTTGCGCGACCTTACCATGCCAAATGTCAACTACGGTGAGGACTATGCCTTCATGCTTGCCGTGAGCCGTCACTATCTCATCGGCCGCATCTACGACCCGGTGTATTGCTGCCGTCGCTGGGACGACAACTCGGATGGCGACTTGAGCATCGAGAAAGAGAACCGTAACAACACATACAAGGATCGTATACGCACTTGGGAACTCATGGCGCGCATAGCAATGAACCACGAGAATGAACAGTAAGAACATCACTCCTTGGCTGTGGGTGCCAACTCTCTATTTCGCTGAGGGCGTGCCTTATTTCATAGTGAACAACATCTCCGTGATGATGTTCACGAAGATGGGCGTGCCCAATGGCGACATGGCATTCTTCACGACCCTGCTTTATTTCCCTTGGTTCCTTAAAGGCATCTGGAGCCCATTGGTCGACGTGGTGAAGACCAAGCGCTGGTGGATTCTCACCATGCAGGCGTTGCTCACCATCTTGCTGGTGGCCCTCACGTTCACGTTGCCGTTCCCGTCGGCCGAGATGATAGCGAGCGGACAGACGCCCATCAGCCTCTTCACGCTGACGCTGGTGCTCTTCATCATTGCCGCTTTCGCCTCTGCCACGCACGACATAGCGGCCGACGGCTACTACATGCTGGCCCACAGTCCCAGCAGTCAGGCGGCCTTCATCGGCATCCGCAGCACGTTCTATCGCATAGCCTCGGTCTTCGGACAAGGCGTGCTGGTGTTTATCGCGGGCACGGTAGAGACGCAGACGGGCAACATACCTTATTCATGGAAGGTGACC
>OIXU01000804.1_pt1 | contig 10659 bp, 9 predicted proteins | sample 1587921 | NCBI WGS metagenome assembly OIXU01 (sample SAMN03283238) | human gut metagenome | biome: human-associated habitat; material: feces | host: Homo sapiens | place: Peru | collected 2012
GGTCACATGTTCTCCTGCGCCCGCTATCTCTCCATCGCCGGCCACACCATGCGCGAGGACAAGTGGGAGAAGAAGGCCTACGGCAAGGGCATCGAGCTGCAGGGCAAGACCCTGGGCATCGTGGGCTTCGGCCGCATCGGCCAGCACCTGGGCGTCATGGCCAAGGCCATCGGCATGAACGTCATCGCGTTCGATATCTTCCACATCCCCGGCATCGAAGAGCAGCTGGGCATCCCGTACGTCGAGATGGATGAGCTGCTGGCCAAGTCCGACTTCATCTCCGTCCACGCTCCGGCAGTTGACGGCGGCGCTCTCATTAACGCTGAGCGCATCGCCAAGATGAAGGACGGCGTCTGCATCATCAACACCTCCCGCGGCACCAACGTCGACGAGGCTGCTCTGCTTGACGCTCTCAACAGCGGCAAGGTCCGCGCGGCCGGTCTGGACGTCTACGCCGACGAGCCCGCCTCCAACGCTGCGCTGTATTCCCACCCGATGGTCTCCTGCACGCCGCACATCGGCGCTGCCACCGTCGAGGCCCAGAAGCGCATCGGCGCGGAGATCGTGGACATTATCACAAATTTCAAGGCATAAATTCAGCTATTTGGCACAAACATCCAAGCTTGTTTTTCGGGCGCGGATGCGATATGATAATTTTGAGCAAATTGTAAAAAGCTCACGATTGATTTGGTATCATTTTTGAGGAGGATTTACCAAAATGAATGCTTATGTAGCCAGTGTCATCGATTATGTAAAGACGACGCATGCCAACCAGCCTGAATTCGTTCAGACGGTTGAGGAAGTTCTTTCTTCCGTGTCCCCGATCATGGACGCCCATCCCGAATACGAGAAGGTCGACCTGCTCAAGCGCATGGTCGAGCCGGAAAGAATGTTCACGTTCCGCGTCTGCTGGATGGATGACAAGGGCGAATATCATACCAACCGCGGCTGGCGCTGCCAGTTCAACGGCGCCATCGGCCCGTACAAGGGCGGCCTGCGCTTCCAGAAGAACGTCTATCCGGGGCGCGTGGCAAATAGGATGGATCTTCTCAAATGGACAAGCAGAGCGGCTGCGCCGGTATTCGCCATTATGTTATGTGGCTCCAATTCTGCCCGCGCAGCCGCCTCTCAAAGTCAGATACCATGCGCTGACGGCCTTTCCCGTCAGCGCATTCATGTGACCTTGAGGAAACCCACCAAACCGAGAAAGGAGATCGCCATGATGCAGCCAACGCCAAACGAATCCCGAATCCACACGGATGAGCTGGTGGACATCCGGGAAGTATCTGTTGACAAAAATCTTCCCAAGGAAGAACGTATTGCCGCCTTTATCCGCCAGATCAAAAATCCCTACCGCTTCCGCTGCGGCGATTTCGTGGTAAACGCCTGCTTTGCCGGGAACGGCGTTACGTTGGAGGAATGTCTGCAAGGCATTTTGCGCTGAGCGACATCCTCGCTTTTTTCCGCAGAGAGTGCTATGATCGGTGTGGAAAAGGATGAAAACCTAATAGCCAGATAACCACTCTTTTCATGCGGGAGCAGTCCGGGAGAAAGGAGTGCTTTTTCATGCCTAAATACAAAGCTACCGCTTACATCCGCCTGTCCTACACCGACGATCATTCCAGCGAGAGCGACAGCGTTTCCAATCAGCGCAAGCTCATTGAAAACTTTGTAGAGCGCAACCCGGATATTGAGGTCGTTTCCGAAAAGATCGACGATGGATACAGCGGCATCATCTTTGACCGTCCCGCATTCAAGGAAATGATGCAGGATGTCACCGATGGCAACATCAACTGCGTCATTGTAAAAGACCTCTCCCGGCTGGGGCGCGAGTACATTGAAACCGGCCGGTATCTGCGCCGGGTATTCCCGGCCTATGGGGTGCGCTTCATTGCCATCACCGACAGCATCGACACCGCCCACGACAGCGGCGATGATCTGACCGTATCGGTCAAGAACATTATGAACGAAGCCTACTGCCGGGACATTTCCATCAAGACCCGTTCTTCTCTGGACGTGAAGCGGCGCAACGGCGATTTCGTCGGCGCATTCCCGGTGTACGGCTACATGAAAGCCGAGGACAACAAGAATTTGCTCGTCCCTGACCCCTACGCCGCCCGCGTTGTCTGCGACATCTTCCGTATGCGGCTGGAGGGCGCAAGCGCCTCTAAGATCGCATCGGAGCTGAACCGGCTGGGCATTCTCTCTCCGCTGGCATACAAGAAGAACAACGGCCTGCCCTACGCGAAAAAGGGCTATGCGGACAAGGCTGACTGCAAGTGGTCGGCAACCACCATCATCCGCATCTTGCAGGACGAAACCTACACCGGAACGCTGGTGCAGGGCAAACAGGGTACGCCGCATTACAAGATCAAGCAGATGGAGCAGCGCCCCGCCTCCGAGTGGGTGCGCGTCCCGGATGCCCACGAAGCGCTGATCGCCCGTCAGGATTTTGAGCTGGTGCAGCGCATCAAGGGACTGGATACCCGGACTTCTCCCAACGAGGACACGGTGTATCTGTTCTCCGGTATTCTGATCTGCGGGTGCTGCGGAAGCCGCATGACCCGCAAGACCAACCGTGCAAACGGCAAGGAGTACCACTACTATTATTGTCCTACCGGCAAGAAAAAGGGCTGCGCCCATCCGGTCATGCTGAAAGAAAGCAGCCTGATCGACTGTGTGCGGGACAGCCTGAAAGCCTATATCGGCAATATTGCTTCTCTGGAGGCGCTGCTGACCGGCATTGACCAGACCAGCATCAATCAGGCGCTTGCCAAGGAATACAGCGACCACATCACCGACAACGAGCGCCGGTTGGAGCAGGTGCTGGAGTTCAAGGCACGGCTTTATGAGAGCCTTGTGGGAGGTATGCTTACCAAGGAAGAATACGCTTCCTATAAGGCAAAGTACACCAAGCAGGCCGAGGACATCCGCGAAAGCGTCCGCGTTCTCAAGGAAAAACTCACGGAGGTTTTGGAAAACCGGAGTGAGCGCAACCGCTGGATTTCGCAGTTTACGCAGTTCTCCACGCTGGAAACCTTAGACCGCAGGGCGCTCATTCACATGGTACAGAGCATCCGCGTCCGTGGGAAAAAGGAGCTGGATATTACCTTTACCCATGAGGACGAATACAAAAAGGCGTTGCAGCTTCTGGCGCTGGCAGCGCAGCAGAAAGATTACGAACAGAGAAAGGTGGGCTGAGCATGGCGAGAAAAAGCAGGAAAGAAACGGCTGCGGTAGTCGTGCAGGAGGCCGACGCCGCTTGCCGCGCCGCGATCTACGTCCGCCTTTCGGTGGAGGATACCCACACGCACAGCGTATCCATTGAAACCCAGCAGATGATTATTGCCCGCTATCTGGAGCAGTACCCGGAGATCAGCGTATACGATACCTATATCGACAACGGCGCGACCGGGACAAACTTCCACCGTCCGGGCTTTCAGCAGATGCTCTCGGATATTGAGGCCGGTCACGTCAACTGCGTCATTGTGAAAGACCTCTCCCGTTTGGGGCGGAACACCATCGACACCGGCTACTACATCGAGCAGTATTTCCGCATCCGCAGTATCCGCTTCATTGCGGTCAATGAAAACTTCGACACCGCCGCCCCGGAGGACGCCCATTCCGGTATCATCATCCCGCTGCGGAACATGATAAATGAAGCCTATGCGCTGGACATCGGGCGCAAGATCAAGGCGCAGCAGCGGCAGGCCATGAAGGACGGCAAGTTCATCGGTGCGCGTACTCCCTACGGCTATCTGAAAGCGGAGGACGATTGCCACCAGCTTATCATCGACCCCGTTGCCGCCGTTGTGGTGCAGCGGATGTTCCGTTGGGCTTCCGAGGGCGCTGGCCTCAATACCATCGCCGTGCGGCTGAACGAGGCTGGCATCCTCACCCCCAGCCACTACAAGAAGATGCAGGGCAAGATCACCCACGAAAATTTGCTCGGCAGCGGCAAGTGGCAGACCCGAACGGTCGGCGTCATTCTCCGCTCCGAGGTCTACACCGGAGATCTCGTTCAGGGGCAGACCAAAACCGTGGATCACCGGCAGGTCAAGGCCGATGCCGAGGAATGGACGGTGGTGCGGGACACCCATGAGGCCATCATCAGCCGGGAACAGTTCGCGGCGGTGCAGGAAATTCTCAATCAGACCGCCAGCCGCGCCAAGGCGCGGGAGGTCAAAGCCTTCACGCCGAATCTTCTCAAAGGCAAGGTGTTCTGCGCCCATTGCGGCGGCAGCCTGCACCGGCAGAGAAACATCCGCAAGAAGTCCGACGATGTGTACTTCTACCATTGTCTGAGCCAGAGCCGAATCAGCAAGGATGCCTGCCCCGGCGTGACCATCCGCGAGGATGCGCTGCTGGATATGCTGGCAGATATGCTTCAGGATGCGCTTGATACGGCGCTGGGACAATATACCCTCTCCCTTGCAGAGCTGCCCCGACAGGCCGATGACCGCGCCGAGCTGCGGGAGAAGATCACCAGCCGCAAACAGGAAATCCAGCGGCTTCGCGGTATCGTGCGGAGCCTGTATGAAAATCTTGTGCAAGGCGTTCTCACCAAGGATGAATACTTCGATTACAAGGAGAAGTACGAAAGCCGCATTGCCGACCTCGCCGTGGAAATGGAGCAGTTGGAGGACGGCCTGCGAACGATGGATGCTCAAACAGAGCAGCACCGGGCGCTGGAACAGGATGCCGCGCAAATCAAGACTGACCGTGCGCTGACCGGCGCACTTATCGAGCGGCTGATTGACCGCATCGAGGTATCCCACGACAAGCAGATCACGGTGCGCTATCGCTTCCAGAGCGAGTTTGAAACCTATGCGGAGGTGCTGGAACAATGCAGAAATATGTAATTGCCCTCTACATCCGTCTCTCCATCGAGGACTACAAGTACGACAGCCTGAGTATTGAAAACCAGAGTCTCGTCCTCCACGAGTACGCGGCTTCCATGCCCGAAGCCCTGAACGCGGAGATTATGGAGTTCATCGACAATGGGTACAGCGGCACGAATTTCGAGCGTCCGCAGGTACAGAAGCTCATTGAGCTGGTGCGGGCCAATCAGATCGACTGCATCATCGTCAAGGATTTTTCCCGCTTCGGGCGAAACAGCATTGAAACCGGCTATTTCATCGAGCGTGTGTTCCCGCTGTTCCATACCCGCTTCATTTCCATCAGCGACGATTTTGACAGCAGCAAATTCAAGGGTGACACCGGCGGCATGGACGTGGCGTTCAAGTACCTCATCAGCGAGTATTACAGCCGCGATATGTCCATCAAGACCAAGAGTGCCAAGTACGCCAAGATGCAGCGCGGCGAGTATCAGAGCAAAATCTGTCCCTACGGCTACCGCAAAAGCGCCGATGGCAGAATGGAGCCTGACCCGGAGGCCGCTGCCGTTGTGCAGCTCATCTTCCAGCTTGCCGCCGAGGGCATCAACGCCACCGCCATCACGCGGGAGCTGTTTCGCAGAAGCATCCCCACTCCCGGCCAGTACAAAGCGGCGCACGGCAATCACACCCACGATATTTCCCGCTGTCACGGGATTTGGAGTGCGTCCACCATTCTCCGCATTTTGGAGGACGAACGCTACACCGGCGTGTATGTGATCGGCAAGCGGGCGGTTCTCGAAGTAGGCGGCACCAGAAGCCGCCTGAAGGACAGAGAATCGTGGTACATCATCCCCGACCATCACCCGGCCATCATAGAGAAAGCCGTGTTTGATACCGTGCAGGCCAGCCAGCTCCGCTTTTCCCAGCCAAACAAGAAAAAGCGGGACTACCCGCTGAAAGGCAAAGCCTTCTGTGGCTGCTGCGGTCATGCGCTGTCCCGCACCATGCAGAAAACCTCGTATTATTACTGCCGCCATTCCGAGGCGGACGTAGAAAGCCGCTGCCACAAGATGCGTCTGAACGCCGCAGAGCTGGAACAGGCGGTATTCCTGACGCTGAAAAAGCAGATGGAAGCCGCCGCGCCGCTTGCCCCTGACGGTACGCTCCGGGTAGATGCTTCCGTACCGGAACGCGCCGAATATGAGCAGCAGATCGAGACGCTGCAAGACGGCAAGCGCACGTTGTATGAACGCTATCTCATGGGCGAGATCGACCTGAACACCTACAAGGCAGAAAAGGCCGCGTGTGACGAGCTGCTGCTGAAAACGAAAAACGCCTATGCCGCAGTATTGGCACAGGCGAAGCAGAAGCAGGACGAACAGGCACGGCAGGACAGCCGCAAGGAAGCGTCCAAGGCGATTTTCGATGCGGACACGCTGACCACCGAGCTGGCCGAGCTGCTGATCGACCGGGTACTGGTGTACCCTGACAAGCGCATTGAGATCGCATATAAAATCCAAGACATTTTCGATTGAGGTGGCGAACATGAAAATCGTTTTCTATTGCAGAGTGGACGGACAGGGCTTCGGCTTTGTCCTACCCGAAGAAGCTGACAAGCTCCGCGAGTTTTTCGCCGAGCATCAGGATAAGCCTGCGCTTGAAAATCCATCAAGCGCAAGCTAAAAATTTTTGTCGTGTGCTTGACATACGGGTGGCGCAGATCATGAAAGCGTATCCGTGGCAGTCCCGCCCGTTTCAGCACTCTTTGCAGCATATGCAGGACGCTGTCCGGGGACATGGGGCCTTCGGTGGGTGATGGGAATACCCATTCGCTGTTTCCGACTTTGCATTTCTGCATTTTCAGAACGCTTATCGCGTCTGCCGACAGCGGCAGGGTGCGGTAGGCGTTTTTCGTTTTCAGCGGTGCCTCGACCACTTTGCCATTCTGCCGTGAAATTGCCCGTTGGATTTTCAGCACACCACGGTCGAGATCAACGTCCGTCCATTTCAGTCCCAACAGTTCGCCGCGCCGAAGTCCGGTGGCGAGGTCGAGGTAGTAGAGCTCGTACACGCCGCTGTCCCTGGCCTCTTGGAAGAAGGCGCCGAGTTGATCCGAGGTCAGGGTTTTCATCTCTTTGTGTTCGACTTTCGGCAAGGCGCAGCCCTGCGTTGGATTTTTCGTGACAAGGCGCTGCTCCATGGCGAGATTGTACGCCGAACCGATCATTTGGTGGATGTTGCGGACGGTCTTGGGGGCCAGCCCCTTGGGTTTCTTCTTGGCTTCGATACGGTCTACCCGCCCACCTTCCAGTAGATGTTTGTAGAATTTTTGTAAATCCAGAGAGGTGCAATCTGCCAGCGGGATGCTGCCGAGTTGCGGCTTGATGTGGTTTTTCAGAAAGCCTTGGCTGGTTTTGAAGGTCGATGGGCGCAGCTTGATTTTTGCGTAGTTTTCCATCCAGACCTCCAGCCATGTTCCCACCGTGTAGGTCTTGGCCCGTCCGTAGTCGATGCCCACATTTTCTTCGATGGCCTTTTTTAGCTTTTCCTTGACCTCGGCCTGCGTCTTGCCAAGGACATTTTTGATGATGGCCTTGCCGGTTTCGGGATCGTGACCGACTGTGTAGCGGCCCTCCCATCGTCCATCCTTGCGCTTTCGGATATTGCCTTCTCCGTTTGCTCGTCGTTTTGGCATGGTATCAGCCTCCTTTGTAACGGCACACAATACCGCAAACGGCAGAGGAAAGCTATGGGGAAGCCACACTATTATCAGAAAGTTATCAATTCTCAACCGCCGCTTATCTTTGTTTATGGCGTAGCAAGATTTGAGCTGCTACGGAGACTTCCGCCGACTACAACGGTATAAAGCGTACCGATTTTCTATCAAAGCGCCGCCGCAAACCGTTGTGACACGGGGCTTTGCGGCGACTTTTCTCAAATTTAGCGTCAAACCGTTCTGGGAACCTCGAAAAAAGCGTCAATTTCCAAAACCCGCAAACCCTTGCGGCAGCTCGCACTGCGGGCTGCTGTGAATAGGCATTGGCGCGAAAAGCGCCAATGCCTTTCTCCTGCTTTCTTTTTCGGCACACCGGAAGTTTGCTCAAATTGGCCCAAAACCGGCTCAAAATCCTTCTCTGGGGCAGGGATGCTACCCTTCCCCGAAGGAGGCCACACAGCGGCTCACAAGGGCAAACACGGTGTGTTTCCGCGTAGTGGGCTTGTGGGATGATACAACAAGCCGGAGGAAGCGGATGTGCGCGTTTACAGCGTGCGTCCGCTTCCTCCGGTGTCGCTGCCCCGCAGGGCTGCGGAGTCTATTCTTTGGTTACAGCGTGGTCATTTTTGCACCGCTACTAGTCTGACCAGCAATGGGAATTTTCAATCAAGACTATTAGACATCCCAACGTCCATTGCAAAACCGAGTGTATTCTGCTACAATATTCTGAAAAGTCGTTAGAATGGAGGCGATACATGATATGCCCCTTATCATTGTTCGCAACGACATCACGAAAATGAGCGTGGACGCCATCGTCAACGCAGCGAGGGAATCCCTGCTGGGCGGTGGCGGCGTGGATGGCTGCATCCACCGTGCGGCGGGGCCGGAGCTGCTCCAAGAGTGCCGGACGCTGGGCGGCTGCCGGACCGGCGAGGCCAAGATCACCGGCGCGTACCGCCTGCCGTGCCGCTACATCATCCACACCGTGGGCCCTGTGTGGAACGGCGGTAAGTACGGCGAGCGGGAACAGCTCGCCTCCTGCTACCGGACGAGCCTTGCGCTGGCGAAGGAGCACGGCTGTGAGACGGTGGCATTTCCGCTAATCTCCTCCGGCGTTTTTGGCTATCCCAAGGATCAGGCGCTCCGGGTGGCGGTGGACACCATCAGCGAATTCCTCGCAGAAAACGACATGACGGTGTACATCGTCATTTTCGACCGCGCGGCGTACCAGATCGGCAATAAGCTGTTCGCGGATATCGCCGCCTACATCGACGACCACTATGTGGATGCCCACACCGACTCCCGCCGGGAGCGGATGCGCCGGATGGGCGTCGTCGAAAGCCGGATGCTGACCGCCTACGAGGACGCGCCCATGGCGACCTCCGGGCTGGACGAGGCGCTTGCGCATTTGGACGCCGGGTTTTCGGAGACGCTGCTGAAGCTCATCGACCGCAGCGGCAAAAAGGACGCCGAGGTCTACAAAAAGGCCAACGTAGACCGCAAGCTGTTCTCGAAAATCCGCAACAACCCGGACTACAAGCCCTCCAAGCCCACGGCGGTGGCCTTCGCCATCGCGCTGGAGCTGAGCCTGCCGGAGACCCGCGACCTCATCGCCCGCGCGGGCTACGCCCTCAGCCCCAGCAGCAAGTTTGATGTCATCATCGAGTATTTCATCATGCAGCGGGACTATGACATTTTCAAGATCAACGAGGCGCTGTTCGCGTTCGACCAGAGCCTGTTGGGGGCGTGAAAATAATGAAAAATCAAATGGATTGGGATTTCTTTTTTCGCGAATTGACTGTCGGCGTAAATATTGACGAGACTTGCTTTTATTTCAGTGATGACCCCAATGAGGAAGAACATTATCTCGGCTACTTACCACAGTACGACAAGCCGTACTGGGTAGGTTACTGCGATATAGACGGCGGATGCGACTTTGATACAGCGGAAGAGCTTGTTCAGGCGAAAATTTTTAACGGAAAAAGTCTTAAGGAGCGCTGGAACCGTGTTGTAATTTGCAGCATTGAGGGCCTCAGCTACGAAGATTGGTTGGAAGATTTTGAGCATGAGCCGGTGAATCCTCAAAGTGATGAAATTATTGAATAGAACAGGAGCGTGAACCATGACTTTTATCTGCTACCCCAAATGCACCACCTGCCAGAAGGCGCAGAAGTGGCTGGACGAGAACGGCGTCTCTTATACATTCCGGGACATCAAAATGGAACATCCCACTTATGAGGAACTGTCTGCGTGGCATCGGCGCAGCGGGCTGCCGCTCAAGAAATTCTTCAACACAAGTGGCCTCCTCTATAAATCCATGGCGCTGAAGGAGAAACTCCCCACCATGAACGAGGACGAGATGCTGAAGCTCCTCGCAGCAGACGGGATGCTGGTCAAGCGCCCGCTGCTGGTAGGCGACGACTTCGTGCGGGTCGGCTTCAAAGAAGCCGAGTGGGAGAGCTGCCTAAAAAAATAAAGAAGAGGTGAAGCATCATGGATGTGCAACGGGCAAAAGAACTGCTGACGGTTTTGGCGGATGGCGTTGATCCCTTGACGGGGGAGGTGCTGCCGGATGACCATGTGTGCAACAAAGGGGAAATCGTGCGGGCGCTGCACTGTGCCGTGGAGCAACTGTCCCGCAGACGAAAAAAACCACTGCCCGAAAACAACGGAAAACCTTGGACGGAGGAACTGGACGATGAGCTATGCCGCTTGTTCGACGGCGGTATGAAAAAGAAAGACCTCTGTACGCACTTTGGCCGTACCTCCGGCGCGATCGAGTCCCGGTTGGAGCGGCTGGGGAAACTGTAAAGCTGCAAAAATGTAACATAAATGTCGCCCCACAGGCGACCAAACCCTCCTTCGGATGCGCTACAATGGGAGCGTAATCAAACGAAGGAGGGCTTTTTTATGACGGAATTGGTTTTTATTTTGGATCGCAGCGGCTCTATGTCAGGGCTGGAATCGGACACCATCGGCGGCTTCAACTCCATGATCGAAAAGCAGGGTGCCGTCAAGATTTATGCGCAAAATTATTTGCAGACCCCGGCTGAATGACGTCAGCCGGCAATGAAGGCGTCGTCCAGAGCCGCCTCCAAGTGCTTC
>OIXU01000805.1_pt1 | contig 10656 bp, 9 predicted proteins | sample 1587921 | NCBI WGS metagenome assembly OIXU01 (sample SAMN03283238) | human gut metagenome | biome: human-associated habitat; material: feces | host: Homo sapiens | place: Peru | collected 2012
CAAACAATTCCCACGGAGCATACATGGCGCGCGGTGTTCACGGACAGGCAATATACATCGACCCTGCGGCGGAAATGATGAAGAACTGCACGCTGCTATGCCTGATATTCACCACTTGGTCTACGCAATAGGCGGAAACAAGCAACACCACGTATCCATAGATTACTTGCTCGAAGTTGTGGAACACCAAATAAGACGACGATATTATCACGATGTCGCACATCATGATGACCCTGCCAAGGGATATGTCGCGATACTTGTGCACTATCGCCGCCACGATGTCGGTACCTCCCGTGGAACCGTTGAACGCGAGACCCATGCCAACGCCACTGCCACAGAAGATGGCTCCTATGAGACTTGCCATGAACGGCTGGTCGGCAAGCAAGTGGAGAGAGCCCGCGTTGCTTCGGGCGAAAGTGGTCAAGGCCGTAAGCACAAACACGGCATAGATGGTCTTGGCGCAAAACTTCCAACCAAGAATCTTCAACGCCACGAGCAAGAGGGCGGCGTTTATTATGAAATAAGATGTTTGCACGGGAATGTTCATAGCCCAGAAGAGAAGCGACGACACACCTGGCACGCCACTCGCAGTGATGTTGTTGGGCAATAGAAACACGTTCCAACCGATACAGTACGTCACCATGGCCACGGTTATCATGACGTAGTCGCGCATTTCGTTAATTACTTTAGCACTGATTTTCATTAATTGCTTTTCTATAGGTAAATCATCGGCAAAATTAGTGAAATAAATTATATATAATGTGTGTTTGCCGATAAATTATTTTCATGCCGCACGCCATCGCGGGATGAATGGGCCTGTCGCCATCGCCCCTCAACGACTTATGACACCGAAATGGAGCAACGCGTTCAATACGCCATCATCGTCCACGCTCGTGGTCACATAGTCGGCAACGGCCTTCACCTCATCGCTTGCGTTGCCCATCGCCACGCCAATGCCGGCTTGCTTGATGATAGGCATGTCGTTGCCGCCATCGCCAAACGCCATGGTCTCGTCTATCCGCATGTGCTCGTGCTCTGCCATGGCAAGCAGGGCCTTGCCCTTGTCGGCAGAGACATTGGTGATGTCGGTAAACGACGGATGCCAACGCGAGCTCACGCAGTCGGAGATGCCGTCCATGACATCCTTTTCCTCCTCGGCATTGAAAAACACGCTTATTTGGAGGATAGGCTCTTTCATGACCACCGACATTGGGGCGAAATCGAAATCGAGGTTCAGTCCGACCTTGAACTGCTTGGTCAACTCCTCTGAATCGTTCACCACGCCAATGTGGTCGGTGCCAACGACGACAGCCGCCTTATGGAACTTATTGGCGCCGTCCAGGATTCTCCTCACCGAGGTGGCTGATATCCTGTAACAGTTGAAACGTGTCTGCCCCACCACGCACAACGCTCCCGTGGTCGTGATGTAACCGTCGATGAGGTGCTCTATCTGACCCAGGTTGTTGATGAAAAGCATGGGACGCCCCGTGGATATATAGACCTTCACGCCGTTGGCCTTAGCCTGTGTCAGGGCGTCAACGGTTGATTGGGGAATCTTGTGCGTATTGAAACTGACGAGCGTGCCGTCTATGTCGAAAAACAAATACTTGACCATAAATAAAACTATCTTGTTATAACCACGTCCTTGACCTTTCCTTCCTGCGTGAGCACCCGCATCTTGTGCGTCATGCCCTTGACGAGCGTGAACCGCTGGAACGCCGCGAAACTGGCGATGGCCTTGCCGTCGATAGAGATGATTATGTCGCCTTGCCTAAGTCCCGCCTCGTAGTCGGCGCTTCCGGGCATTACTATACCCACCGAGGCCAGGCCGTCGTCGGTGGGGACATAGGCCGTGGTGAGGGGCTTGTTGCTCACCTTCACGCTGTCGCCACCCTCATAAGGCTGAAAGCGGATGTAGCGTCGGAAGCCATTGATGATGACAGACCCGTAGCGCAACATGGCTGCGCCAATCTTGCTTGAGCCTTGCGTGGTCACCGCGCTGACATCAAGAAACGAGAAGTCGTCCCATTTCAAGCGGTCGAGCTTCAGAAACGCCACCTCGCCGCCACGTTCCGCACCGATGTTGCCTATGGTGAGCTTGCCTTTGACCCTGGCCTCCACTTGGCTGTTCACGTTCTTGCTCTTGTAGGCGTGCTCGTCGAAGCTCTGCTTGTTCATGGTGTAGAGCACATTAGAGCCGGTGTCGAAAAGCGCCTCGTCGTAATGGCGCTTGAACGGGCTCACCATGACATAGGGCACAAACCATTTGAGCTTATAATGAAGGGCGTAACCGGTCTCACCGTCGAAGAAGTCGCGACGGTCGGCAATGACCATGCGCCTGTTGCGAGTGTCTATCTTGCAGCAAAGTCCCTTGTTGAAAAAGTCGAAACCGATGATACCGTCATAGGCGCGCAACATGGTAGACGGGAACAGCGACGCCACATAACCCGTTATGGTCAGCTTGCCGATAGTGATGGCTGGCAACTGCACGACGCTCACCGTGTCGCTTCTGCCGGCGGCGTCGCGGCTGACCACGCTTCCCAGAGCCCTAAGGCCACTGATGGGAGAACTGGCATAGACCGTGCCTTGGCTTGACCCCGTGTCGAGGCAGAAACGATAGACGCGCCCGCCTGCCGTGGCCTTGACGAATATCTGGTTGTCCACGACCTCTATCGGAATGGTGTCGGCAAAGTTGCGCTGCGAGAACGTGAAGTTGGTGCTGTAACCGCGCGTCTGCGCATTGGCCATCACAGGCAACAGCACGGCAAGCAAACAAGCCACTGACCTTTTCATCACCTTGCGCTTTTTCATGAGCTCATTACGTTCCGTCGGACGCCGACGCCTTGTCGGCCCCGGGGCGTCAACGTCCCAACCAAGCTTCCGGGTTCAGCTTGGCACGCTCCTTGCGAAGCTGGAACTGCAATATATGGTCTGGCCCGACGGTGCCAATGACCTGCCTGGTCGAGACTTTCTGGCCCCTGCTCACACTTGCCGAACTCAAGTTGGAATATACCGAGATATACGCTCCGTGGCGCAGCATGACCACCACCGTGCCGGCATAGCTGAGCACGGCGCTCACCTCGCCGTCGTAGATGGCGCGCGCCTTACAGCCGCTGCCACCCATGATGTTTATGCCCTTGTTGTCGAGCGTCACGCCTTTCAGTCCGGCCACGTGGTATTGCCCGAAATGGCTTACCACGCGGTATCCGCCCGTTATAGGCATCGGCAAGCGTCCCTTGTTTGCCTCGAAGCCATTGTTCATCATCCTGTCCATGGATGAGAATCGCTGTTCTTCCTCTTGGTCTTGCTTGGCCTCGGCAATGTCTTTCTTGGCCCTCTCGGCGTCGGCCGCCTGCTTTCTCTCGGCTGCCTCGCGAGCCGCCTCAGCCTCGCGCGCCGCCTGTTCAGCCGCGGCCTTTCTCGCCGTCGCCGCGGCTTCCAGCTCTTGCGCCTTCCGCTTCTCCTCGGCTGCCGCCGCCTCGCGTGCCTTGCGCGCTGCCTCCTCTGCCGCGCGAGCCTTCCTTGCCGCTTGCTCGGCGGCAAGCTCACGCTGCCTGGCCTCGGCAATGCGTCGGGCGTTCTCGCGTGCCGCAGCCTCAGCAGCCGCTTTCTTCCTGGCTATCTCAGCTTCTCGACGAGCCTTCGCGGCCGCCAGCGCGGCCGCCTTGCGTCGTGCCTCGGCCTCAGCGCGGGCACGCACGCGGGCCACCTCAATCTCCACCTGACGGTCAATCTCGGCGTTCAGCGCCGCGTCTTTCTTGCGTTGGTCGGCGATGATGCCCTGGATGGTGCTCTGCTGCTTCTGCAGGCCGTTCACTATCTCTTGCTGCTGGTTCTTGTTGGCCTCAAGCTTGGCATGCTCCTGCTGGCCCTTATGGAGCAGATAGCTCTTCTGCCCCTTCACGTTGCGCAGTTGCGCGTGCTTGTCGGAAACCTGCTGGCGTTTTGCCTTCACGGCCTCGCCCTGTGCACGCTGGTAGTTGGCATACTCACGCACGAAACGCAGACGGCGATACATCTGGTAAAGGTTCTTGGCCGAGAAGATGAACATCAGCTTGTCTTGCATGGTGCGATGGCGCGCCATGTAGCGCATGGACTTGATGTATTTGTTCTGCCTGTCTTTCAGCTGGGCCTTCAACGTGTTGAGCTGGGAGTTGAGAATGCCAATGTTGCCATTGATATGGTGTATGTCCTTCTCAATGTCGTCGATGTTGTGCTTGCTCTTGTCTATCTCGCCGTTGATCATCATCAGCTCATTGAGCTTCTTGCTGACGTTCTCGCGGTTTTCCTTCAGGGCTTTCTGCTGTTCCTTGATTTTCCTTTGGATGTCGGCCCTCTGGCTCTGCAGCTTCTTTATCGACGCGTTGGAATATGTCACCGCGGCGCCTTTTTTCGCCTTGGCGTTGCCGGCCTTTGCCTTCTTGGCCGTGCGGTTCACTTGCGCCGTGCGGTTGGCCTTTCTTGCCGCCGTCCGCTTCCTTGTCTGGGCGAGGGCTTGCGGCGCCGCCACGACAAAGGCGAGCAATATATAAACGATGTGCCTAAAACAAGAATTCTTCATTTACATGCTGAATAGTTTGGAGAAAATATCGGTTGCCTCTATCTTCTTGTACCTTGACGAGAGCGTGGTCTCCGTGCTCCATTTCGACGATGTTGATATGTCGTCCATGTCCAAGGTCATGGTAATTCTCTGCACCTTCTTCGTTGCCGAGGTCTGGAACGAGAGTTCCTCAAAGGCTGGGAACATCTTTGCCCCGACAGGCTTGAACTTGCCATACTTCATCGTCAGCACCGAGGTGCCATGCTGTGCCGACGCGTATGTGGCTTTCACGTCGCTGATAAGCTCGGTCTGGCGTGAGACGTTCCACACCAGGCTAAGGTTGCCGTTCCTCACGCTGACCGGCACCGTGGTTGCCGAGCCACCCAGCTCGGCCTTGAACTTGGATATGTTCTTCTCTTCAACGTCCTTGCTTCCCGGCAGATACAACTGGTTCCAGAACAAGGCTTGCAGGGCGTTGAAATCGAGGCCGTTAGCCTTCAGGAAGTCTATTTGGCGATAGTCTTCCTTTACATATTGCTTGTGCAACCTGTCGACCACGAGCACGTATTCGGGCGTGAACTCCAACCGGGCCACCTCGGTGTGCAGCACCGGCATGAAGAGCTGTAACCTTATCATCTGGTCCTTGCGCATGTGCAGGCTTCCCGGCACCGACACGTCCTTGCCTCCCATTGAGGCGGTGAAGTCGAGGTCGGCCACTATGTCTTGCGCGTCCACCTTCTTGTCGTTGACCCTTTCCACGAAGGCAAAGGTCGATTGCGGCGTGGCGACCTCTGTTTTCTGGGCCTTTGGCAAATTGGACATTGGCTTGTCGGCGTCTTTCACCACCGCTTTCTTGGCGCCACAGGAAGCGAGGAGCAACAAGGCCGAGACGGCTGCCATTCCGAGTCTAAAATTCTTCATCACTTCGATTTCTTTCTGTAAAGTCTTATTTTCTTTTCCAACGCCTTGGCGTCGCCACCCTGCTTCACGGCCTTCTCACAGAACGAGGCGGCTGAGCCGTAATCGCCCAAGGCGGCATAGATGTCGGCCGCGTGCTCGTAGAGCGTGTTCGACGAGGTGCTGTCGGAAACGAATTTCAACGTTTGGTCAATGTATATCTTGGCATCGGCATACCGGCCGAGCCTATATAGAATCCAGGCATAAGTGTCAAGGTAAGTGGCGTTCTTGGGCTCCGCGGCTATGGCCTTGGCGCTCATCTTCTCGGCCCTGTCGAGGTCAACGCCGTCGACGCTGAGGAAATAGGCGTAGTTGTTGAGCGTCCCGATGTTGCCAGGGTCGTATTGCAAGCAACTGTCGTAAGCGGCATAAGCCTCTTTCTTCAAGTCATTGGCAGAGTAGATCTCGCCCATGATGGAGTATATCTCCGCCACTATCGCCGTGTTGCTTTGGTCATTGATAAACGCCGTGCCTTTCCTCAGTGCGTCGAGGGCGCCCTTGTCGTCTTTAAGATAATAGCGGGAAAGGCCGGTGAAGAAATAAAAAGGCAGGAAGTCGGGGTTATAGAGCATGCCGGGCTCGCTGAGCGCGGCTATCTCCTTCCAGTCTTGCGACGCCCACTTGTCTTGTATGAGTTGCACCCTTGCGTCAGCGTTGTCGGGTTGCAACTGAATCAACTGCGCGAGGGCGTTGTCTATGGAGTCTTTCGGGAATTTCCTCAGCGTGTAGTACGCAGCCTTGAGCTGTGCCACCGTCGTGTCTCGCGGCACCACGGCCTGCACTTTCCTGAAGAGCTCCACCACGTTGGTGGAGTCGCCGCCCGTGCTCTCGTTTTGCTGTATGGCGTTGCGCAGGAACTGCACGCGCGTCTCTTGCGGTGTCTCCTTGCCAAAGAGCAAGCGGTTCATCATGTCCTTGGCGAGAGCGTCTTGTCCCGAGCCGTTGTAATAATCGTAGAGGCAACTCTGCGCCATGGCGTTGTCGGGCTCGCTTTTCAGCACTCCGGAATAGATGTCGTATGCTTCCTGCATGCGCTTGTGCTGCATCAGCCAGTTGCCGAGCATGAGCTTGAAGTTAGGGTCGTTGGGATGCGAGTCGGCCAATGCCTTCAAGGTGTTGTAGGCGCCCTTGGCGTCGCCTTTCATCTCATAGGCGTTCATGCGCATCAACGAGAGCTGGTCGCTCTGGCCGTCCATCTCCTCAAGGCGTCTGATGGCATCCAGCATCTTGTCGTATTTCTTCTGCCGGCCATACAGTCGCACCAATATGGCGACCACGTCGTCGCGGTCGCGATGCGCCTGGTAGAGTCTCTCGTATGTGTCGATGGCCTTGTCGAAATATCCCATGCCGAGGCTCATCTGGGCCAAGCGCTCTTGATAGGTGTCGTTGTCCGGCGCGAGCCTCGCGGCGGTCTCCAAGTGGCTAAACGCGAGGTCGACACTGTCCTTGTCGGCGTAATAATCGGCACGCATGTAATGGGCCACCGCCGAGCGTGGGTTTATGCGCAGGCAAGAGTCGATGAGCATCATCGAGGAGTCGGCGTTGCCTTTCTCTCGTTGGCGCAGGGCCGAGAGGAAACGCTCTCCAAAGAGGCTGTCTTGCTCATAGGTCAGCGTGTCGGCGTTGACCGCCTCCTTGTCTTTGCTTCCAAGCACCGACGACACCGCCGCCACATGGCAAACCACTGCCGCGAAGGCAAGGGCGAAGATATTCAAACCACGTTTTCTCATCATTTCACTCCCGTATGACCGTAACCGCCTTCGCCTCGCTCCGTCTCGTCGAGCACTTCCACCTCTTCCCATGTGGCCGTCTCGTGTCGCGCGATAACCATCTGCGCCACACGCTCGCCGGCGTTGACCACGAAGTCGTCGTTGGAGAGGTTCACGAGCAGCACCTTCAGCTCGCCACGATAGTCGGAGTCTATCGTGCCAGGGGTGTTGAGCACGGTGATGCCGTGCTTCAGCGCGAGCCCGCTGCGGGGGCGCACCTGCGCTTCATAGCCTTCGGGCAGCTCTATGCGTATGCCCGTTGGCACGAGGGTCCGCTCCATGGGATGGAGCGTGATGGGCGACTCTATGTTAGCACGGAGATCCATGCCCGCGCTTTGACTTGTGGCATAAGCCGGAAGAGGCTGGCAACCAGTGTTTACAACTTTGATTTTCACCATAATAATGCAAAATTACGCAATTCCGCACATATAATTTAATTTTATTTATTAAAAAGACGAAAAGCCACAAAATAAGCGTAACTTTGCCAAAAAGCATCAAGGGCAAAATGTTAGGAGAGACTTCTATGAACTGGCGACAACTCATAAGCAACAAGCGTTTCGGGCAGGAGGAGCGGCACCCGCTCCGCCACGACGACCGCTCTGAATTCAAGCGCGACGGCGACCGACTCATCTACTCGGCCCCGTTTCGCCGCTTGCAAAACAAGACGCAGGTGTTTCCCTTGCCTGGGAGCATTTTCGTGCACAATCGCCTCACCCACTCCATCGAGGTGTCATCGCTCGGCAAGAGCCTTGGCGACGACGTGGCACGGCGGCTCATCGACAAGCACCCGGAACTGAGGAACACGCTGTTTGAGGAGATTGGCTCCATAGTGCAAACGGCGGGACTGGCCCACGACATGGGCAACCCGCCTTTCGGACACTCTGGCGAGAAGGCCATACAGACGTTCTTCACCGAGGACTGCGGCAAGTTCTTGAAAGATGAGGTGTCGGACGCTTTCTGGGACGACATCACCCATTTCGAGGGCAACGCCAACGCCTTCAGGCTGCTCACCCACCAATTCTTGGGCAGGAGGCCAGGCGGATTCGTGATGACTTACTCCACGCTTGCCGCCGTGGTGAAATACCCGCGCGCGAGCAGTCTGGCCGGCGGGCACGGCAAGTTCGGCTTCTTCACCTCAGAGGCGGCGGCGTATGAGAAGATAGCCAGCGAGCTGGGCATCAAGCGGCTGTCGGCGACGGGCGAGCCGTTGCTCTATGCCAGGCACCCTTTGGTTTACCTCATGGAGGCCGCCGACGACATCTGCTATGAGATAATGGACATAGAAGACTCCCACAAGCTGCGCATTCTCACCTTCGACGAGACGCGCGACTTGCTTCTCGGCTTCTTCGACGAGGAGGCAAGGAAAGACATTTTGGAAAGGCTTGCCGATGACGGCGTGACCGACGAGAACGAGCAGGTGGTGTATTTCCGCGCCTGCGCCGTGGGCAAGCTGGAACATGAATGCGTGGAGGCGTTCGTGGCCAACCGGGCAAAGTGGGTGCTGATCGACCAGCTCCGCATGACCGAGCAGGAAGCACACCGCTACATTGAAAAGCAGGCGATGGACCGGTGCGTCACCCGCCGCGCCGTGGCGGAATCCATCCTGGCTGTATTCGTATATCTTGACGCCGTCTTGTACGTGCTGCTTCATCTCTAGGTCTTTGTGGATGATGAGCGCACCGCCCGGCTGGATCAATTCTGTATAGTGACGGAAGCTTTCGAGATAAGCCTCCTTGGTACCATAGATGTCGAGGTGATCAGGATCTGTAGATGTGATGACGCTCATCCATGGGCGCAACCAGTGGAAACTGCGGTCAAACTCATCTGCCTCGATGACTACGAAGTCGCTCTTGTCCGAGAGAATGTAGTTGGTGCCATAGTTCTTGGAGATTCCTCCGAGGAAGGCATTGCAGTCGAGATGGCTCTGGTGCATGATGTGGGCACACATGGTAGAAGTAGAAGTCTTGCCGTGTGTACCTGCCACGCACAGTCCCTTGTGGGTGCGGGTCAGGGTACCAAGAACCTGCGCACGCTTCTCGATGGTGAATCCATTCTCGCGGAAGTAAACCAGCTCCTTGTGCTCAGCAGGGATGGCTGGTGTATAGACAACCAGCGTATTTCTGGCATCCTTGCAAGCCTCAGGGATGAGATCTACATTCTCTTCGTAGTGGATGAGCATTCCTTCTTTCTCCAACTCGTGAGTGAGATTGGAAGGAGTCTTGTCGTATCCGGCTACAACCAACTTCTTGCTGAGGAAGTATCTGGCGATGGCGCTCATACCGATGCCGCCTGCACCTACAAAATAAACTGCTTTAATATCCTTGATTTCCATTATCTTGTTGCTAATTTGATTACTTCGTCGGCGATGATGTCGGCTGAGTTTTTTAATCCTAATTTCTTGATGTTCTCACAGAGTGAGTTGAGTTTATCCTCGTTCTTGACTGTGTTGATGGCTTTCTGGAGCAATTCGTTTGGCGCATCAGCATCTTTCACGTAGATCGCTGCATCCTTGTTTACCAGTGCCATGGCATTCTTGGTCTGATGGTCTTCTGCCACGTTAGGGCTTGGGACGAGGATGACAGGCTTTCCGATGAGGCAGAACTCACTGATACTGCTGGCTCCGGCACGGCTGATCACGAGGTCGGCAGCCTTGTAGGCTGCGCCCATGTCGCTGATGAAGTCGGTAACCTTGAGCATTGGCAGTTCCTTGCCCTTGAGTTGCTCCATAATGGCTGCGTTGTAGTACTTACCTGTCTGCCAGATAAACTGCACACCGCTTTCCTTCACGAGGTCGAGGTGCTGAAGCACGCTCTCGTTGATGGTTCTAGCACCGAGGCTTCCGCCCACGAGCAGGATGGTTTTCTTTTCAGGGTCGAGTCCAAACTGCTTTCTTGCCTCTTCCTTGGTGATGGTAGTCTCCAGCACGTTCTGTCGCACTGGGTTTCCCGTCATGATAATCTTGTCGGCTGGGAAGAAACGTTCCATTCCTTCGTAAGCCACGCATATCTTTTCTGCCTTCTTTGCCAGGAGCTTGTTGGTCACACCTGCGTATGAGTTCTGTTCCTGGATGAGGCATGGAATACCTTTGCTAGCGCAAACGTTGAGTGTAGGACCGCTGGCGTATCCGCCCACACCTACAGCAGCCATTGGCTTGAAATTCTTGATGATGCTCTTGGCCATGTGCTGGCTCTTCCATATCTTGAAGAGAACAGCGATGTTCTTGAGCAGATGCTTTCTGTCGAAACCGCAGATAGGCAATCCTTTGATTTCATAACCAGCTGCAGGAACACGCTGCATTTCCATTCTGCCGAGTGCTCCAACAAACAATATTTTGGCATCAGGGCGCTTTGCCTTGATGGCGTTTGCGATGGATACGGCAGGGAATATATG